>Ga0265295_1002418_pt1 | contig 29666 bp, 19 predicted proteins | sample Munlansysbiofilm_FD_192503 | JGI IMG/M metagenome (GOLD analysis project Ga0265295, IMG submission 192503) | Leachate microbial communities from a municipal landfill in Southern Ontario, Canada - Methane capture system biofilm | ecosystem: Engineered > Solid waste > Landfill > Unclassified ... | reverse complement strand
GCGGGACGTCAGTTTAGATAGTAGTAGGATAGTCCAAATGCCGATAAGTGCCGGAGGCACGACAGTTGATAGCGCGGGGTGAAGCTCGGGAACCCCATAAAATGGTTCAGCCATTTTGTGGGGTAATCGAAGCGGAACCCCGGGATAAATCGATGAGAGTAACAATATTGTTTGTTTTAATCCCCCCTCCCAGCCCAAGAACCACGGTTCTTGGGCTGGGAGGGGGGATATTGTATAAAGGGACGAATATCGCGCATGGTCCCGGGGTTTACACCCCGCGCTATCAACTGTCACCCCTCCGGGGTTTGGGCGACGCTGTTGTTTCGGCGGAATGGCCTACGGGCTGTTAAACGGTGCTGCATCTTATCTGTCTTAACTATGGCACTTAGCGATGCTGATACATACTCCCTCAGATATCTATTTTAAACGTGCCGGAGGCACGAGGGTACAGGAACGCGCCAGAGGCGCGAGATACGCCAGCCAAACAGAACTGATAAACCTTGAACGTGCCGGAGGCACGAGGGTACAGGAACGCGCCAGAGGCGCGAGATACACCAGCCAAACAGAACTGATAAACCTTGAACGTGCCGGAGGCACGAGGGTACAGGAACGCGCCAGAGGCGCGAGATACGCCAGCTAAACAGAACTGATAAACCTTAAACGTGCCGGAGGCACGAGGGCACAGGAACGCGCCAGAGGCGCGAGATACACCAGCTAAACAGAACTAATAAACCTTGAACGTGCCGGAGGAAGAAGGTCTAGATTGGAACATTGCAGAATTGATTGTAGAGACCCTCTGGGATGGCAAGATGTTCTCTAGCCCACAAAATGGCTACGCTATTTTGGGGGGACCCCCGACTTACCCCACAAAATGGCGCAGCCATTTTGCGGGGACCCCGATCTCCGGCACGTTTGTGTATCTCGTGCCTCTGGCACGTTCCCGTTATTGCGCCTCTCCTGAGGCGTCAATTATGCGGCTGGAAGCCGCATCTACTCTAGCCCACAAAATGGCTGCGCAATTTTGGGGGCCCCCCAAACCACAGCAAGCAGCACTAATAAACAGGTGCGCAGCACCATACCACCGACGCGTAAGCGTCACCAACTACGCACTACGAACTAAGCACAAGTGAGCGCTTTGCATCTCGTTTATTTTACCCCAAAAACTAGCGCTTTTCGTTTTTGGGGAGCCCGATTTAGCTCACTAAATAGCCTTATGGCCTTATGTCTCATGGCCTTATGTCGCTATAGACCACTAAAGACCAAAGAAAATACCCAATTTCACCCTGTATTGACGGCGTTCATCACTTCTTTATCAAGCGTTCATCAAGCGTTAACAATTAACGCTTGATGAACGCTTGATGACCACTTGATTAACACTGTCTACAGAGCTGACACCTGGATTCTAAAAAAAGTTCATTTTTTGGGGTCTTTGATTTTTTGGTGTTTGATGGCCGAAGGCTACTGCATTATCCGGGTTTTCCACCATACAGTTCATAAGATCAGCGCATAAAGCTCAAGCAATACTCGCCAGAGCTATTGAATTCTGTTGATCCCGGGTGTAGGGCTTAGCTAAGCCAGTGCCATAATAATGGATTCAGGGGTAGCGGGGAAATGGAGTTTGGCACCCGATCTTGAGGCTCTAACGGCATCCTGTAAAGCAAAAAACACCGCCATCCCATAGATAAAGGGTGGCTCGCCTACCGCTTTGGAACCAAACACACTGGCTTCCCGGGACCGGGCGGGGATCAATTGCAGATCCAGATACTCCGGCAGATCCCGAATTCCCGGTATCTTGTATGTGCTGGGATTTCCACTCAGATAGCGTCCTTTAGCATCCACCACCAATTCTTCCATAGTACACCAGCCCATGCCCTGAATAAAGGCTCCCATTACCTGTCCTTTATCTATCTCCGGATGCAGGCTTTGTCCGTTTTCGTGTACGATATGAGTGCTGATCAGCCGATGTTCGCCGGAAAGAGTGTTGATTTCCACTCTGGCGATAGCTGCACCGTATACAAAATAATGGAAGGGATGTCCTTTTCCCATATCACGGTCAAAATAAAGATCCGGTGTGGCATAATAGCCGTAGGATCCCAGCGCGACGCGCTCCATATGAGCGCGTTGTACCAATTCTTTGAAATTGATGGCATACTCGCTCTTATCCGGCGCCGACACTTTGCCGTCCTCGAAAACAGGTTCCGGGATATCTACACCGAAGCGTTCTTTCAGCAGCATAATTGCGATTGGTGTCAGATTGTTCTTTAGCCTCTCTGCGGCGATGCGGGCGGCGTTTCCATTGATGTCGCTCCCGGTAGAAGCGGCAGTAGGGGAAGCGTTGCCTGTGCGTTGCGTGTGTGATGATTCCACCCTGATCTGTTCGAAAGGTAAGCCCAAAACTTTTGCCACCACCAGAGCTACCTTGGAATTGAGCTCCTGACCCATCTCGATACCACCGGTGGACACCGACACGCTGCCATCGATGTATATCCATATCAGTGCCGATCCCTGGTTCAGAAATGCGGTAGTGAAGGAGATGCCAAATTTCACCGGCATGATGCCCAGGCCCTGTTTCAAAATCTTATTCTTCTTGTTATGTGCGTCTATCTCCGCGCGCATTTCGGTATAGCCGGCGTTTTCCGCCACCAGTTTCAGCATGTTTCGCGCGCTTGCTTCGGTGATTGTCTGTCCATAAGGTGCTTTATCGCCGTCATGATAGGCGTTCAATTTGCGGATCTCAAGCGGATCTTTGCCCAGATAAGCGGCGATTTCTTCGATTACGGATTCTATCACAAAGATGCCTTGTGGACCGCCAAAGCCCCGAAAAGCGGTATTGGGGGGAAGATTGGTGCGACAGGCGCGGCCCCGGATGCGTGTATTGGGAATGTGGTAGATGTTTTCTGCGTGGAACATGGCACGTTCCAATATGGCGATGGAAAGATCCGCGTATGCTCCGCCGTTACACATCAGTTCGATATCCCAAGCTTCTATCTTGCCATCGGCATCAAAACCAACTTGCCAATTGCTCTTGAAGGGATGCCGTTTTCCGGTGGCGTGCATGTCTTCGTCCCGGCTCAACAATATCTGCACCGGCCTGCCACTCAGATAAGCTCCCAGTGCAGCCATGCTTGCCCAGATTGTTGCCGCGCGCTCTTTGCCTCCAAAGGCTCCGCCCAGACGCGGCACTTCCACCGCGATACGATGGGCGGGGATGCCCAATACGGCAGAGGCCACTTCCTGCACCTCCATAGTACTTTGCGTTGCACATAAGAGGTGTATAAGCTCGTGATCGGTAGGGATGGCGCGCACCCGCTGGCTTTCCATATAAAAGTGTTCCTGCCCGCCGCTGTAGCTGCTGCCTTGCAGAGTATGAGTACTGCGGGCAAGCGTCCCCCGCACATCACCGCTTTCAATTTTGCGTTCCGGGATATACCACTGCTTTGTGGCTTCAGCTTCCTCAATCTCCAGGATGGCCGGCAATTCTTCGTATTCGGCTTTGATCAAGCCGGCAGCCGCTTCCGCTATGCTCTCATCCTCCGCCAGCACCATGGCCAGAGGCTGATATAGATACATGATCTCGCTTTGGGGAAAGAGGGGCTCATCTTTGATTACATGACCGATCATGTTTTCACCGGGGATGTCTTTGGCACATATCACAGAGTGAACTCCCGGAAAAGCTTGCGCAGCAGAGATATCCAGAGAGATCAAGCGAGCGTGAGCAATGGGGGAGAAAAAGAACTTAGCATGCAGCATGCCTTGCAATGCTGCTTCGTCGCCGATGAAGCCCGAGCGACCGCTCACGTGCAGCTTACCGTTTATATGCCAGGGCAATTTAGCCATCGTAAGCCTCCCCGTATTGCAGAATGTGGTTTATAATCATCTGTTTGCGATATTCCGCGCTGCCTCGCACATCGGCGAGGGGACTGAATTCGGCTGCCACCTTTTCTGCCAATTGCTGCCAATCTTTTTCCGGCATTGACCCCCATAGTGTGGTGAAGGTTTTGCTGATTACCGGAGTAGCGGCCACGCCTCCCAGAGCCAACATTGCGCGTGCTTCAGGCTGTTTGTCGATACGGATGGCAGACGAAACGGCAGAGATGTCTACAGATTTCCGCTTCGCTGTTTTGAGGCAGGCAATAAAAGTATCTTGGAAAGGGCGATTAATGATGATCTCTTTGATATATTCTCCTGTTTGCAAAGCTGTTTTTCGATACTCAACGAAAAAATCCCGCAGAGCCAGCTCGCGCTCACCTTGCTCTGAGGCCAGGAGCAGCCTCGCTTCGTAGACCAGAAGCAGTGGTAGGCTGTCGCCTATCGGTGAAGCGTTTGCAATGTTTCCCACCAAAGTGCCTGAATTACGGATTTGTTTGCCGGCTATAAGGCGGCAGATCTCAACCAGAGCGGGTAAATCTGCTTTGATGATGCCTGAATCCATGATACGGCTGTAAGTAACCGCCGCGCCGATATGGATGCCATCCCGTTTCAACTGGATGTTTTTCAGCTCCGCAATCCCACAAATGTCAATCAAGCATGGAAAGTGTCGCCGGGCAATATTCACCTGCACCATCACATCCGTACCCCCGGCAATCAGAGTGGCTTCGGGATGGATGGCGAGAAACTGAGCCAAATCCCGGCAGTTATCAACCTGCAGATAGCTATCGATCTTGTATGGTGAGCTCGATATCTGAGCACGCGCTGTCGTTTTTTCATTGAAGCTAAAAAGTTGCGCTTCAATGGTTCTGCACCATGGTGGTATGATTGAGGCGGGATCGTGATCTTTACTTAGTTCACGTGCCGCGTCCAGGATGGATTGGTAACCGGTACAACGGCACAGGTTCCCTTCCAGCGCGGCCATGATGCTTTCCATGTCCGGATGGCTTATGGATGCCAAGAGCGCAAAGAGACTCATTACAAAGCCTGGAGTACAGTAACCGCATTGCGTGCCATGATGCTCCAGCAATGCTTGCTGGATCGGATGCAGGTTTTCAGGACTACCCAATCCTTCGATTGTGATTAGATGTTTGCCATGCAGTTTCACCGCCGGATAGAGGCAGGAATTGATTGCCTCATACACTATCGTTCCTTCCTGAGGGTAAGAAATCACAACCGTACAAGCACCGCAATCGCCTTCGTTGCAACTGCATTTGGTGCCATACAGATGCAGCTTGTTGTGTAGCATCTCCAAAGTAGTGAGGCCGGGGGGCAAAAGGGCACTTTGTTTTGTCCCGTTCAAGAAATATATGATTTCGTTGAAGCTGTATTCCACGCCGCTGTTTTGAGTTTGGTCCATAATTCTACCTCTGGCGAAACTGTAGCAAGCAGGGCTATCCTGTAAAGATTTATTTTGCTATGGCTTGTTCTGAATCCACACTTTATAAAGGGGATTGCTTTGATGCCGATCCCGGTATTCTGTGGTCCTGATGGCTAGTAACTTCCTTGCAGCAGGCTTCCGATCACTTGAAACAGCGTTTCTTTCTTTACCGGTTTGGATAGCACCTCATCGAATCCGCTGCGCCTGATTGAAGGGTAGTCGCTTTCTTCGATCAATCCCGACAAGGCAATAATTTTCAGATCAGGACGGTTTTGCTTGATCCTGTCCATGGTGGCGTAACCATCCAGCACCGGCATTTGCAGATCCAGGATGATGATGCTGCCCAGGGCCAGGTTTTCGGCTACATCCAGAGCTTCCTCGCCATCTCCGGCACTGTGAATGAATGCTCCGGTGCGCTCCAGATAATGGCGGAACAAGAACACAATGCTCTTATCGTCGTCCACCACCAGCACATGGTAATTTTCCAGATTCAAGTCACTTCCGTTTCTGCCGGTATTCTTCATCACTTGCAGGTTTTTCATGTGTAAGGGCAATTCAAAATAAAAGGTACTGCCGCTGCCGGGATTGGACTCCAGATACAGCCGTCCCCCCAGGATTTCGGTGAGTTTCTGGCAGATCGCCAGTCCGATGCCTATGCCTTCGTGTTTGCGCACAGAGGAGTCTTCCACTTGGTAGAAATTTCCGAAGACTTCATTACCTAGGTCCTGAGCTATGCCCATGCCCGTATCCTTTACCCAATAGCGCAGCATCTCCGAAGAGATGGATTCACAGCCAAATTCGATGCTTCCGCTCTCGGTGAACTTTATGGCGTTGCTGAATAGATTGTGTAGTATCACATTGATCTTGCTTTCATCGGCATAGGCTTGCACCCGTTCGAGGCTTTGGTCCAGAGTGAATTTCAAATGGATGTCGTGATTTTTCCCGGATGTGCGCAGAAGTGAGCGTAATTCCCGCAGATTATCCTCAAAGTGATCATGCAGATCAAACATCTTTGGTTGAGGGATTATCTGAGACGATTCACTAACTGAAAGATCAAAGATGCTCTTGATGATTCTTTGCAGCTTCAGTCCGCTCTGATAGATGTTTGCCACATATGCAGTTCTGTCCTGCTCATCGGGATTGCCTTGCAGCAATTGAGTGTAGCCCATGATGTGGTTCAGCGGTGTACGCAGTTCATGATTCACGATGGCCAAAAAGGTGGATTTGATCCGATCACTTTCTTGAGCCTTTTCTTTGGCAAAGATCAATTCACTCTCAAAGGCGGAGCGCTCGGATATGTTGGACACCAGGTTTGCCGCCATCATCAATACCTTGTGTTCACGAGGAGTCCAGACCCGGATTTTGCGCTCTGTGGAAAAAGCCAAAAAGCCCCGCATGTTGTTTTGTACAAAGACTGGGAAAGCCAATAAGGAATAAGCTTCCGTGAGTTCCAACACCTCGATGTCCGACCGCCATTCCCGCGCAAGAGCGCTGAGATCTGTTATTGATACAGTCACGTCTGTCTGAAATTGATTCATCACATTCGGACAAAATGAGCATGGGATGCCCAGAAGGTCTTCTTTGTGAGGGGTGATGCCATCCCGGCACCATTCATGTTCGTTGTTCAACACCATGTTGTTCGAACTCAAGAAAAATATTGTGCAACGATCCACATCCAGTAATTGCCCAAATTCCACACATACTTTATCCAAAATCTCACTATAATCGGTATTGGAAGAAGTGATGATGTTTTTACTGAAGCTCTGCATCATGGTATCGATTTTGCTCTGAAACTCCGCCTGGCGCAGTCGCAAGGTGTAGTCATCGATATTTCTGGAAGTGGAACTCATCGCTAAGGGCTTGTTTCGATCGTCTTTCACCAGCCTCGTTTTATGTGCCATATAGTGGAGGCTGCCGTCCTTGTAGCGATTGATCAGCACTCCTTCAAAACTACCTTGTGCCAGGGTCTGTTTTATGATCTCTTCATGACTGGCGTCAGACCCCGGCTCCGCACCCAGAGACCTAATATGCTCGCCATATAATTCTTCTTTGCAATATCCGGTAGATGCGCTTACGGCAGCATTGATATATACTATCTTGCCCTCAAGATCTGTGATGATCACGTTATCACTTATCTGATCCAGAACCATGCCACGTAAAGACAAGGCGTCCAGGAGCTTCTCACGCTCCACACTGTTCAGCTCCATCATGTGGCGATTGTAGTTCATGTCGGATATCAACCCGGCAAATCTGGTGAGGAAACTTGTGATTCGAGCCACTTCTTCATGATTGTAGCGGGGGATCCTGGCAAAGGCTTCCATATATTGTCTTTCATCGAATCCATTTTGCCGGGCTTGAGCTTGGAATAGTGCTTCATCAGGTTCGTCTTCACCAAACAGAAACTGCCCGAAATATAGATTTGCAAGATGCTCTCCGCCGATCAATAAGGGAGTAGTGGCGAGCCATAAATTGTTGGGACACTTATATAGCTTATACTCACCCGGCAACACTTTTTTGTCAAAGCTGGACTTGCCTTTCGTACAAAAATTCGCGCAGAGTTCTGTGGAACCATGGAACAACGCGCAGAGATCCTGCCATTTTGTACGCACCAATACATTGTTATCCAAGTCTATTATGGACAGTGAAAAACCCGTGATATCGAACAAATCGTCCATCAAACTCTGTAAGGAGTTACAATCCAGCAACTCACAGAGATCGCGCGGTAAATCCGGGTTTGCATTCACAGCTTGCTTGCTCATATTCTGATTTAGTTACTCCTCTTGGTGCGAAACATAATTTTGCTGTCTACTATAATGTCTTTTATAAGATAGTATTTGCATAGTAAAAAAAGAGTCAAGATAAATCTCGTGGAAAGTAGAAGCAGAATCTTGCTGCCTGAGAATGGAAGCGTTATCCTGCCTCTTTTCTATGTCCACAGATTTTCTCTATGAACACAAATTGGCGCCTGAGCGCTACTGAGAACTGATATAAACTTGGCACTACTGTAGGAACTGACAAAACATACTATCATCATTGCAAAGGGGATACTGTCCTATACGACATGCTACGCTTCCAATAGCTTATCGCATGAGATAGGCGGGAAAGTGGGCGAAACACCTTAAGATAAGCTTTGCTTGCCATAGAAGGGGGACAAGCTGCCTCAATCGACAATTCTCTTGACATAATCAATGCTGGAGCAATCTGGTTAAACAGGTGATAAAGATGAAATGCTGCATAATCTCGAACTCACATCCCACCAATGATGTAAGAATCTGTTACAAACTGGGACAAAGCCTCAGTCGCAGGGGAGATGTGCACATAATCAGCACAAACGGTATGGTGAACAGCAGCATCAATCCCTATCAAGTGGTGGTGGATGCCAGTTCTCCGCTGAAGGCTTTGCCCTTGCTGTATCGGGAGGCGAAGCGCCTACGGCCGGAATTGGTGGTGTGCGTGGAGCCTATCACTATCCTCGTGGGGCTTGCCCTCAGGCGAAAGCTAGGCTGCAGGCTGGTCTTTGACTCTCACGAGTTTTTTGCCGATGCCCATGCCGAGCGTGCCGCATTACTCTTGCGGCTACCGGTGAAAGCGATCTACCTGATTGCGCTGCGTTACCTGGCGTCCAAGGCGGATGCAGTGTGGGCGGTTAATCAAGAAATATTAAATCAGCTGTTTCCGGCCAATCCGAAAGCGGAGAATCTTCTGGTATTGCCAAATTATCCGGTGGCAAATGTGTGGGATTATCAGTGTGATGTTCCGGGTGCTTTGGCTCAGCTTTGCGAGATGAGATTCGATCTCATCTATGCCGGGGGGCTTACCCGAAATAGAGGAGTATTCAAAATACTAAAGTGTGCTTCACTGCTGAAAAAAGAATTCCCGCGCATCAAAATCCTGATCTTGGGCAAATTCCACGATCCGGGAGTGGAGAAGGAATTTAACGACAGCGTAAACAGCTACAACCTGAATGCCGTCATCTACTATCAGGAGTGGATTCCTGCCGAAAAGATCGGGCTTTTGCTGAAAAGATCGCGCTTTGGCTTGTGGCTGTTCAATCCCGGGATGAAGCGTATGAGCCTTGCCACGCCGCTAAAGGTATTGGAGTACTTTGCCGCGGGTTTACCGGTGATCAGCATCAAGACCCCCCTGATGACGAGCCTGATCGCTTACAACAAGCTGGGAATGCTGTGCAAATACCATTCCCGGGATATCGCCGATGCCATCGCCACCATGTTGAAGATGCCTGAAGACGAATACCTGGCGATGAGCCGGCGCTGCATAGAGATATCCGAATCCCGCTTCAATTGGGAGTCCCTGGAGCCTGCACTCTTCAAACTTATCGACCATATACTATGAAAATTCTTTATATCAGCTATTTCTATCCACCCTTGGGCGGACCTGCCGCGCTGCGTAACCAAAAGACAGTCAATTACCTCAGCAAAGCCGGAGCCGAGATCACTGTTCTCACGGTGGAAGATATCGAGTATGCTTACAGCGACCCCTCTCTGAGCGCAGATTGTGCACAGCGCCATCTGATCCGGGTTCCCTCATGGGATCCCATGGCACTTTTGCGCAAAGCTTTCGGAAAAAACCGTGCTGCTTCGCAGATGGTGTATAAACGCAGCCCGGAACGCCTGAAGCTGATGATCCGGCAACTTGCGCCAATCGACGATAAGATCGGTTGGCTGCCGCTACTGCTGAAAACCGGGCGCAGGCTGTTGAAAAACGGTGATTACCAAATCATCTATGTATCCTGTGGCCCCTTTTCTTCCGCGCTGGCTGCCTATAGGCTGGCAGAAGAATTTCATGCGCGCCTGGTTGTGGACTATCGAGATTACTGGACCCTGCTCTCGGATTACGATCTGATGGGCAACGCCTTCAAACGCAAGATCTCCCGGACTTGGGAACAGCGTATCCTGGCACGAGCGGACTATGTGATCTGTGCCACGCGCGGCATCAGGGATGATCTGGCGGCGGCATTTGATCCCGGCCTTACAGAGCGAAGCTTTGTGCTTTATAATGGTCATGATGAACACGATTTTACAGATCTGGAACCCCGCCGTCCCTCAAGCGAACACTACACGCTCAGTTACTTCGGCAATATCTATGCCCGACGCAGTCTAAAGCATTTGTACAAGGCGATATTGGAACTGGAGCGAGAAGAGGTGGTGCCGCAAAATCTCAGAATTCGGCTTTATGGCAATTTTAACCGGGAAGTATATGATGAGATAATGCATAGCGGGATTTCCGAAAGAATTGAAGTACTACACCAGCTTAACCATCGCGAGGCATTGGAGACCATGCAGGAGGCGGATGCGCTGATTTTGGTAATCAACAGCAGCAGTCCCAAAGGCACGCTTACCTCCAAAGTGTTTGAATACCTGCGTTTGGGCAGGCCTATCCTGGCCTTGGTGCCACAGAATGGTGAGGCGGCAGGATTGTTGCGAGAATGCGGAATATCAACACTATGTCCCATGGAATCGGTTTCCGGCATCAAGGCTTGCTTAAACAGGCTGTTTGATACACCCTCATATGAGACAGAGCTCTCGCCGGCGTTAGCAGCTTATGAACGAGGAGCGCAGCTAAGGGACTTGTACAAGCGAATTCAGACGCTTGTAGCAGTGGATTGATGGCCGATATCACATTTGCTTAGAGGGTAGAGGGCGGAGCCTCGATCATTATTGGGGGGCGGGCATAGCCGGGCTCAAACCAAGCTCAGAAAATCGATACCTTGCTTACATATATTCCATATCTATGTATGCGCTACGGTCTTCAGGGTATCATCCGGGTTCACCAAAGAAACCGTATCAGGAGCCGTATTCCAGAATCTCCACAGCTCGTTCAAATTGCGCCAAAGCATCCAGCTCAGCATCCAGCTCCACGATGATCTTCAGACCGTGGGCGGCATCGTAACGAAGAGGCTCACTTATCTTTGCGCTAAAGCGTAGTATCTCTGCTTTGGGCGGAGTTTTAGATGCATCATACTCCATGGTCATTATCCCTCGTTTCACCGTGCAGTTTTTTAGTTTCAGACGTTTTGCCAATAGCTCGATCTTGAAATACAGCAAAAGCCATCGTGCGTTTTCGGGCATTTCTCCAAAGCGATCCCGTAGTTCGAAGGCAAAGTCTTCGATATCTTCCATGCTGTTTAGCTCTCCCAATCTGCGATATATCCTCAAGCGCTCTTGATCGTTATCGATGTATTCCGGGGGAAAATAAAGATCTACCTCGGTCTTGATGTTTTGTCTGCCGGCGGGGCTGTCTTCGGTGTATAGAGCTGAGGTATCGCCGCTCTCGGCATATTCTATGGCTCTGCCCAACAGACGGTTATAGTAGTTAAATCCGATGGCTTGGATGATGCCACTTTGTTTGGTGCCCAATATTGTTCCGGCACCGCGCAGTTCCAGATCCCGCAAAGCCACCTGAAATCCCGCGCCCAGAAAGTCGTATTGGGTGAGGGCTTCCAGGCGTTGACGTGCGACGGCGGTGGTGCCCTTGGGTATCAGGAGATAGGCGTATGCCCGGCGATTGCTGCGTCCCACTCTGCCTCGCATCTGATAGATCTGCGCCAGGCCGAAGGTATCGGCACGATCGATCAAAATGGTATTGGCATTTGGGATGTCTATACCGTTTTCGATGATTGTAGTAGAGATCAACACCTGAAACTCTCTATCCACAAATGCTTTCATTACCTCTTCCAGATGATGTTCCGGCATCTGCGCGTGCCCCACCATAAAGCTGATATCCGGCATTTCCCGACGCAGTTCGGCAGCCACAGTTTCGATAGTCTGCACGCGGTTGTGCACAAAGAATACCTGGCCTCCGCGATCCACTTCCCGGCGGATGGCGTCCTTGATTACTTCCATATCGCGCGGGGTGATGATGGTGCGGATGGGCAAGCGCTCTTTGGGCGATGTCTGCATCAAAGATATCTCTTTCAGCTTTGCCAGTGCCATATTCAGGGTGCGAGGGATAGGTGTAGCGCTCATGTACAGGGTATCAACATTGCTCTGAATGCGGCGCAGACGGTCTTTGTGTCGCACTCCGAAGCGATGCTCTTCATCGATGATGAGCAAGCCCAGCTTGGGGAATTTGACATCTTTTGAGAGCAGACGGTGGGTGCCAATGGCGATATCCACACTGCCACCGGCGATATCCTGAACATCCCTTGTAATCATAGCTTTGCTGCGAAAGCGGGAGAGCATGGCTACGCGCACCGGATATTGCGCCAAACGTTCTTTGAACACCCGGTAGTGCTGTTCTGCCAAAAGTGTGGTAGGTGCCAATACTGCCACCTGATAACCACTGTTCACTGCTTTGAAAGCGGCGCGGATGGCGACTTCCGTCTTTCCGAAACCCACATCTCCGCAGAGTAAACGCTCCATGGGCGAAGGCAGCTCCATGTCGTCTTTGATCTCGCGGCCTGCTTTTGCTTGATCCGGAGTATCTTCGTATATGAAGGAATCCTCCAGTTCTTTTTGCCATTCTGTATCCGGACTGTGGGCCAAACCGGGACGACTGCCCCGCTCGGCATAAAGACGCACCAGATCGGCAGCGATCAATTCGATCTGCTGTGTAGCTTTGTGCTTGGTATTTTGCCATTTGGCGCTGCCCAGTTTATTCAGGGCGGGAGCGGCACCTTCTTCTGCCACATATTTACTTACCAGAGAGAGCTGGAAGGTGGGCACGTACACTCTGTCGTCGTTGGCATAACGCAATACCAGGCATTCCACCTCCTGTCCATCCAGTTTAATGATTTTCAGACCTTCAAATACCCCGATACCGTGGTCCACATGCACCACATAATCTCCGGGTTTCAGGTTTTCGTAGTCGATAATGGTTTCGCCGGGGGCAAAGCGCGGGGCGTAGCGTTTGCGTTTATAACGGTTGAATATCTCATGATCTGTATATAGTCCCAGTTTCGCATCATCCAGTTCAAAGCCTTCATGCAAGACTCCGATATGGCTGAGGTAGGGCACACTGTCGCCGATCATCTGGCGCATGCGCTTTTCCTGAGAAGCGTTATCGAAGAGCAGGTAGTGTTGCCAGCCCTGTTGGCGTTTGTTGGCAAGAGATTGAGAAAACAGTCCCAAATCTCCCTCGAAGGCAGGCTGGCCGCTAAACGGCGCGCGGATGTTTTCTTTTATTCCGGGCAGCACAAATTCGCTTTGAGAAAGGTAGACATTGTCACTTTGCTTCTTGCATTTGAAAAAAGCCTCTTCACTTAAGATGAGTTCTTTTACTTTTGGTATCTTGCCCTTGCTGCCGTGTTTCAGTTCTTTGCGATATTGACTGTGGGTTTGTTCGATCAAGGCCTCCATCTCCTCTACTACATAGCTGTAATTGCTGAAGATAAAGATGCGTTCGTCGGGCTCAAAATAGTCGGCAAAGGGGCTGAGGTCTTTGGTGAGCAAGCTATAGTAGTTTTCGATGCCTTCAAAGAAGCCTTTCTCGCGTATCCTGGCGATGATCACAGACCCGGAATCCACATCATCCAGAGACAACTCGCGGGCGGGGATAACCGTGATTTCGCCCAGTTCCTGCGAGATAGAGCGCTGTGTGTTTGCCGAAAAGCTGCGGATAGACATGATCTCATCGCCCCAAAACTCGATCCGGACAGGGTGTAAGGATGGCGGTGAAAATAGATCCAGGATGCCGCCGCGTTTGGCCGCTTGATACACCGTGGATACCTGATACTCGATCTCATAACCCATGTTTTGCAGGCGCTGCAGCAGCTCGTCGGGGTTCAGTTCATCACCTTTCTTCAATTGAAAAATATGGCTGGAAAGGATCTTGCGGGATGGAATCAGGCGCAAAAAAGAGCGGATCGACAGGCTGTATATGGCGGGGATGGAACTGCTGATGTTGTTCAGCAGAGTGATCATGCGGGTGGCGCGGATAGAATAGTGGGGCGAGCGTTCCTCATATGGCAAGATCTCATAATCCGGCATATAGAAGGCATTGTCCTTCCCCACCAGGCTCACCAGGTCGTCCCAGAGGTCTTCAGCGATGATATCATCTTGCGAAACCAGGATGATGTTCTTCCCCGTTTTTGCCCAGATGTGGGCAGCCACCAATGCTCGGGCACTTTGGCTGAGGTGATAGACCTGGCTATCCTCCCGCAGAGGCAGAAGGTCCCTGAAAAAGGCGGAATCTTCCAAGTGTGAGGCGATTTTGGTATATAACATTGATCCTGTCCTTGGCTGTTGCTAGCGAGGGATCCTCCTGAAAGCGAAGGGCCTCATCATGCGTTGAGTTATTGGCTTAGATTGTGCAGCACTTCGGCCGGATCGAGGCTAATCTGTACGGAATCCCTGAGGTTCTTCAAAATCAACTTGCCTTGCGCTAATTCATCTTCGCCCAGGATGATGGCATAGTCTGCCCCGGAAGTGTCCGCAGCTTTCATCTGAGCTTTGAAAGAAGTCTTTTCCGGATTGTATTCGGCGTAAAATCCAGCTTCACGCAGAGTTTGCAGAATGGGCAGGATTGCTCTTCGGGCTTCTTCTCCGATGGCGACGGCATATACTTTGGGCCGGACTGTTTCCGGCAAAGTGACACCTTCTTTCTCCAGTGCCAGGAGCAAGCGCTCAAACCCGCCGGCAAAGCCGATTGCAGGTGTATCTTTGCCTCCTATCTCAGCGATCAGAGCGTTGTAACGTCCCCCGCCGGCGATGGAGTTTTGTGCGCCCAATGCGTCTACTATCACCTCAAAAGCAGTGTTTGTATAGTAGTCCAATCCGCGCACGATTGCCGGATTCACCTTGTAAGCAATTCCCATAGTGTCCAGATACTTTAGTACTTCAGCAAAATGCAGCCGGCAATCCTCATCCAGATAGTCCAGCTGAGAGGGCGCGGCTTTGCGGAACACCTTGCAGGATGGCACTTTGCAATCCAGGAGCCGGCGAGGCTTCTGCTGATAACGCTTTTGGCAATCCGGGCACAAGTCATTCAGATGAGGCCGATAGTATTCCCGCAGGGCTTCATCATAGTCCTTGGCACAATTGGCACAGCCCACGCTGTTGATTTCCAGACGCAATTCTTTCAAGCCCAGAGCTTTCAGAAAATTCATCTCGATGGCGATCACTTCTGCGTCGAAATAGGGGTGATTGCTGCCGATGAGTTCGATGCCGTATTGATAGAATTGGCGGTAACGGCCGGCTTGGGGGCGATCGTAGCGAAACATGGGACCCATATAGAAAAGCTTGCTGCGCGCTCCGCTCTTGTCCATGTGGTTTTCCACGTAAGAACGCACCACGGGGGCGGTTCCTTCCGGGCGCAGAGCGAAATTTCGGCCTTTTTGATCGCTAAAGCGATACATCTCTTTTTGTACTACATCGGAGTTTTCGCCGGAGCTGCGCTCAAAGAGCTCCGCCATTTCGAAGATCGGGGTTGTGATCTCGCTGTAGCCGAAACTGGCGGCTACTTTGCGGAAGATATCCTTTACATATTGCCATTTTACGCTATCCGCGGGCAAGATATCAAAAGTTCCTCTGGGGATTTTATACATCATGGTTTCCTCTTAATCAGGTCATCAAATCTGCAGGTGCCTCTGCCGTCAAGCAGTTCTGAGGGATATTTCACATCGATCAGATACAAGCCTTCTGCGGGGGCGGTGGTAACCAGGTTCTGGCGGGGGCATTTATCTGCCAGCAGTTTGGTGATGGTATCCGGACTCAAGGCAAAATGGGAGATGTTTGCCAGCGTGCCCACAATGCGGCGTACCATATTGTGCAGAAAGCGATCGGCGCGGATGTAAAAAGTAAAATAATCTTCATCTTCCACGATGCTTATCTCCTTGATCTCGCAAATGTGATTGGGCACCTCGGGATTCAAGCGCCCAAAGCTGCTGAAATCGTGCTGTCCCAATAGGAGTTGGGCTGCGTCCTGCATAGGTTTCAAGCTTATTCTCAGATGAGGAATAAAGCCGCTGTATAGCCGGTTGAAGGGATCGCGATCCTTGCTGAGCAGATATTTGTAATGCCGTTCAAAAGCCTGATAGCGCGCAGAAAGATCATTGCCTATCTGCCAGATCTGCAGTACTTTGATGTCATCGGGCAACCAGCGCCGAAAAGCTCTCAACATCTGCTCCATCGTCATCCTGCCCTCATAATCAAAGTGGGCGTATTGTGCCAAAGCGTGCACTCCGGCATCGGTGCGGCCGGCGGCTATTACCGGGACGGATACTCCGCTAAATTGCTCCAGCGCCTTTTCCATCACGCACTGAATGCTGCGACCTTGCTTTTGCTTTTGCCAGCCGATAAACTCGCTGCCGTCGTAGGCCATTTTGATGAGATAACGCATAGCAGCTATAATCCGTTCACCAGCACCAGTAAACACAAAAAGAGCAAACCGTAGAAATTTGCCCGAAGATTGATTCGGGGCAGAGGGCTGTCATTCTGTATATAGTATAGCACTTTGGTTTCAATGGCGTCGCTCTGATCATAAACCTGTTTGCCGGATAGCAAAGTTTTGTCCAGAATCCCGGCTATGCTGTCCTGCCTATCCATACCTCGATATAGCTCAAAATAGCGCTTAATAAACAGCCATGTAGCCAGAGAGTAGGAGAGTAGGGATTTACATATCTTGCTATTGCACAATGGCTTCAGTTCTGACCACAGTCTTGCTTTATCCAGCGATGCCCATACTGCCACGGTTATGAGAACCAGATACAGGATCTTCATCGAAAAGATGACAGCAAGGGGAAATTCCACTTTGAAGAGCAGAGTAAAGACCCAATACCCGGCGAAAAACGTAAGTAATTTACGCACAGCAAAGATAAATCTGCCATATAGCAAGGGCTCTGCGGCAAAATAGATGAGGAACAGCAGGGTTTGGGATATCAATTGCCTTAGCGATACTTCAAAGGCAGTGCTCAGGCTCACCAGGAAGATCAGCAGTCTTAGCAGAACATGCTGTTGACGGATCAGATTCAATCTCATTAGCTTCAGTTATCCGCTTCCTCGGGAGGAAGGGGACCTGGGCTTTCTTCCGGTATCGGCGGAGGGATCGGGTTTGTATCTTGTCCTTCGCCGGATTTATCCTCACTATCTCCGGATCTACCGGTCTCAGTTTCCTGCGGGACTGCCTCTCCGGAAAGACTATCGGGTAGTGCCGGGCTAGCGTTATCCGGGGCCGGAATGGCTTCTGCCTCATTTAGATCCGGTTCTGTGAAGAGGCTGTCGCTCTCTGCCGGAGCCACATCCGCGGGAAGCTCCTGGGGCAGAGCGAGTGTATCTGCCGATGTAGCCTCGGTCTCCGGCAGATTATCTCCGATGCTGTTCATACTGTCGGCGACAGCGTTTGCCAGGCTATCCTCCGGCTCGTAGTAACTGTAGTTGCTCTCACGTTTCAAGAAGATTTGTCCATCGTAAAAGAGCCGTGCCGCTTCGGCATATTCCTCAGGCACGTTCTCTGCCAGCAAAGCGTCCAAATAGCTTTTTGCCTGTGTGGTATCCGGCTCTTCAAAGCTGTAATACCAGCCCAGACGGTAGTTCGCTTTGCCGCGTAAATCTGCAAATTCACTTTCTGTGAAGCTCTGCATCGCCTCCAGCAAAGAATCGGGATGAACCGGATAGTAATCCAGCGCGCTGTCAAAAGCATTTTCAGCTTCTTCCAGTACAGGATCCACCAATTTTGGGGTTTTCCCCGCAGCTATAGCGTTGATGGCAGCAGTGTACATATCGCGGGGATAATGCTCTGTCATGTCTTGCCGGATCGCTTCGGCTTCATCCTCACGCCCTTCAAGCTCGTGCAAAATGCTGAACATGGAGAAACTGCAGAAGGGGATGATTTCGGTATCGTATCTTGCCAGTGCGACGTCAAGGGGCTCCAGGTTAGTTTGCATGCCTTGTATCTCAGAGCGCAAAGATGCCAGCCTGGCTGTGGCCGCCTGTATGGGATCCGCTTGCGCTTCCTCCTCTTCGGCAGATGGTGATGCAGAGGCGGCCAAACTGTCCGCTGCCACGGCATCACTGTCCGCTGCCGTGAAAGAGCCCGCCACAGAGTCGCTATAGGAAATCTCATCTTCAACCGGCGCAAGCAAGGAGTCCGACACCACCGTAGTATCCGGAAAATCCGTAGCCACAGAGTCGCTGACACCAGCTTCCTGACCGGGGGAGCTAAATACGCTGTCTGCCGGGAGTATTTCCTCCGCGATCTCGAGGCTATCCGGCACAAAGGCGCTCAGGCTGTCGATCTCAAGCTGTGTTGCTTCGATTACACCGCGCAACGAATCTGCCCGTGCTGTGATGCTATCCCGTTCGGAGATAACCACTTGATAGCTTACCAAGGCGGAATCCGGTAATGCGATGGGATTCAGGAAGCTTTCTGCTCTCTGATAGTGATAATCAAGGAAGGATTGCAGGTTTCCGCTGTCCTTAGGCTTGGCACCTTTGGTCTGGTTGATGGCAGCTGCCAGTTGGGATGACGCTTCCGAGTATTCGGATTTGCTGTATTCTGTGCGCACTTTATTCAGATGACCTACAGATGCGTCCCAATCTCCCCGGTGATAATAGAGATATCTTCCCCAAAAATAATACGCGGCAGCGGAGTGCTCTGTGCGGCCATAGCTTTTCGTAACATCTTCCAATTGCTCCAGACCGTCTTCTTCTTCGCCGGTTGCTAAAAGAATCCTGGCATGCAAGACCTTCGCGCGGGATAGCATATCCGGGCGGCTTTCATTGCGCACGAGGTGCTTAGTTTCTTTCAGAGCGTCCTGATAGCGTTCCAATTTATACTGGTTCAAGGCGATATAATATCGTGCTTCCAGTTTTCTCAGCTTGGGGATGCCGCGGGTGCCCACAAAGGTGGTAAATTCCTCCAGGGATTTCTCGTAGTCATCTTGCATAAAATAGTTTTTGCCAAAGATAAAAAAGGCGTCTTTGAATTCATCGGTCTTGCGATAGTCTTTCAGAATGCGTTCCAGCCAGTATTGCGAGCGGATATAATCCTCATCGTCGATCTCAAAATCCGCCAGGACCAGCAGAGCCCGAGCATGGTGTTTGATGTATTTGGGATTGCGGACAAATTGTTCCAACAGGGCTTCGGATTGCTGGACCTGATTAACCTCGCGCAAGACTCTGGCCAGATACAAATGTGCCTCCGGAATGTGCTTGCTGTCCGGGTATCCTCTGATCAGGTTTTCAAAAGCGTCTTTGGCCTGAAAGGCGGAATTCTTTTTGTAATACAGGGCTCGCGCCATCAGAAACAGAGCGTCGTCAGCGCGTTTCCCCTTGCTGTTTCGGGATAGAATGATGCCGCATTTCTGGATGGATTTGGTATATTCGTCGATGGCTTGAGGCGTGGGGCGGCCATTGGCACTCAGGGCACGATTCTGCGCGCTTTCAAAGTATTTTTTGGCATTATACATGGTGTTGTCGATCCCGCAGGCGACAAGTATGCCAAGCAGTACCAAAAGTGTTGTTACGCGCATGTATCTCATGGTGCTATAGCCCCGGGTCTGTGCCATTCTGTCAATAGATTTTTATCCCGCTTTGTTCCACTGCCTTCAAAACGGCGCACTCTTTGATGGCTGCCACACTTTTATGCAATTCGGGATACATCACCCGGTCTTTAGCCAATCGCGGAGAAAACTCACGCAGGCGAGCTTTTGCCAGCTCCAGCGCAGCAGAGCTTTTGATCTCTCTGATGTCTATGGCCTGAGCAGCTATCATCCACTCTATGGCCAGAACCGTGCTCACATTTTCCACTACTTGCAACAGCTTGATGGCGGATACGGAGCCCATGGACACGTGATCTTCCTGATTCGCGGAGGTGGGTATGCTGTCTACCGAGGCGGGATGTGTCAGAACTTTGTTTTCCGAGATCAGGGACGCGGCAGTAAGCTGGATGATCATGTATCCGGAATCCAGGCCCGGACGGTGTGCCAAAAAGGCGGGCAGACCGCGGGATAATGCCGGATTCAACATTTGCTCCATGCGGCGTTCGCTGATGTTTGCCAATTCACTGATGGCGATGGCCATGGTGTCCATGGCGATGGCAAGCGGCTCACCGTGAAAATTACCCCCGGATATTACTTGTTTTTCTTCCGGGAAGATCAATGGGTTGTCGGTGGCAGAATTGATCTCAATCTCCAGTACTTTACGGGCATAAGCCAAAGCGTCTCTGGCCGCACCATGCACTTGAGGAGTGCAGCGGAGGGAATAGGCATCCTGAACATTGGCACAATTCTTGTGGCTATCACGCAAAGGGCTGTTTTTCAAGAGGCTGTTGATGTTCTTTGCAGAGATCAATTGTCCCGGATGAGGACGTAAAGCGTGAACCAGAGGATTCATCGCATTGGGAGTACCCAATAATGCGTCGATACTCATCGCGGCCAATACATCGGCTTGTTTACACAGGTTTTCGGCGCTTATAAGGCTTAGCGCAGCAATGGCAGCCATCACCTGAGTGCCGTTATTGAGGGCCAAGCCTTCCTTGGCTTCCAGCGTTACAGCGCTGATGCCGGCTTTACTCATCGCTTGTGCCCCGCTCATCTTTGTGCCCCGGTAGCAAGCTTCCCCTTCACCAATGAGCACCAAGGCCAGATGGGAGAGCGGGGATAGATCGCCGCTGGCGCCCACAGATCCGCGCATGGGGATCACTGGGTGAATGCCCGCATTCAGCATCTGCACGAGCGTCTGCAGAGTTTGCAGGCGGATGCCGGAATGACCCTTTGCCAAAACTGCGATCCGAAGCAACATGATGGCGCGAGTGATCTCTTCATTGTATGCTTCGCCCACACTTACGGCATGGCTGCGGATGAGGTTAGCCTGCAATTCAGCGATGTTTTCTTTGGCTATGGAGACTGTGCTGAATTTGCCGAAGCCGGTGGTAAGCCCATAGACAACATCACCATTGGCGATGATCGATTCCACATATTCACGACAGCGGGTTACTTTGGCAATGCTTTCTTCAGAAAGGCGGATAGGCGCTTTTTGGATCGCTACTAACGCTACGTCTTCCAGGCTCAAGCTGTTGCCGTCGATGATGATTTCTTGCATGATTCCTCTATTGTATGCATTTTGTTTATGAAGTTAAGTATATACAAAACTATAATTATGCTCAACACATGCTGAGGCGGCATTTTTGTCAAGCAGGGATTGGTTTGGCATTTCCCCATTTCCGGCTGACCCCTCCGAACTGTTAAGTTATAAGAGTCACCGAAAATTGCAAATCCGCTCACCGAAATCTGCAAATGCTTGAACAGATCTAAATCTAAGGCTACATTGCTTCCTTGCAAAATCCATATAGGTATATTACATATACCATTAAGATTATTCTTATCAAGATTTGAAGTTAAACCTGAACAATGCTATTGGAGTTCAAGCCGGCAAGGAATCTGGCAAGGGAAGACCAATTTTTCAAATCTCACTGTCAGCTCTGTAGACAGTGTTAATCAAGTGGTCATCAAGCGTTCATCAAGCGTTAATAATTAACGCTTGATTAAGGCTTGATTAAGAAGTGATGTACGCCGTGAATACAGGGAGAAAAATGAGAAAAATTTGGCAATCTTTGCTTACCGCTCATGCTTACCGCCCTTCAAAGAGCTTTTGGATAACGACCAGGTAACTGTCATAGATAACAGTAATAGATAACAGTCATAGATAACAGTCATAGATAACAGTAATAGATAACGGTAAAACAACGGTAAAACCATATCGCTCACCACACCGGGCATCACCGGGCTGAGATACAGAATGGCGGTATTTCCCCAAACCAGTTCCGCAATCGAAGTGCGGAACCGGGCACTAACTAAAACGCTTCTTGAAACAGTTCCCTGATAGCGTCACTGTCCTTCACGATGCCGTGTACGTGCCGGAAATTTGCAAAGAATACCTTCCCTACTATGGGGTCAAATTGCCGGTTGATATTGTTCAGAACTTCTTCTGTGGCTACTTTTGTGCCCAGAATGCGGCGATAAGGTCGCTGACTGGTCATGGCATCAAAACTATCGGTAACGCTCACGATACGCGCCAAAGGATGGATATCTTTCAGTTTGATGCCATAGGGATAGCCCTCGCCATTTGCCCACTCATGGTGTTGCAGGATGATCTTGCCGATCGTTTCCGGCAGACCGATGGGGCTGATGATCCGGGCACCGACTATGGGATGTTGCTTGATCTCGTTATATTCGCTTTCCGTGAGGCTTTGTTCTTTACTCAATACATTGCTCAGGATTCCGATTTTACCCAGATCGTGCAATAAAGCACCGATGCGTAGCTGGACTAATTCTTCGGCGTTGAGACCCATCAGCTTTCCCAGCCTCATCGACATCGCCGTAACCCTTTCGGAGTGCCCCCTAGTGTAGATATCGTTCACTTCCATGGCGTTGATCATGGCGTGGATAGTGTTCAAATAGCTTCTTTGCAGTTTGGAATTCGCTTCAAAAAGCTCTATGGTGCGCTGTTTAACCAAAGATTCCAGATGATCTTTGTAACGTTTGTTCTGGATCCGCAGGCGGTAGGTTTCATGCGCTTTATTCAGAGTTACGGTAAGTTCATCCAGCTCAAACGGCTTTTTCAGAAATTCATATACTCCATAGTGGATGGCTTTGCTCATCATATCTGTATCCGAGTATCCCGCAATCAGGATCACCGGAAGATCGGGATTTATCTCTGAGGAATGTTTCAAGATATCCAATCCACTGATGCCGGGCATGGAGACATCGCTGATCACAGTATGATAATCCCGGGTATTCAGCAAATTCAGAGCTTCCCGGGGATCTTCACACACATCTACCAAATATGCAGGGTTGTGCCTCAAGCCCAAACGGATGCTATCAAGAATGGACAGGTCATCATCGATCACCAGTATCCTTGCTTTGCTTTCAAACATATTCTCCTCTAGATGAAGATGTCTTCTTGTGTGCCGTATTCTTTGACGATATCTGCGAAGTTATTCGCCACTTTGTTTACTGCCGTACTTACCCGGTGGTATTGTAGTTTTGGCTCGCTGAATGAAAGTAACAAGCCGCGCAGTGCGTTGAGATCCTGAAACGAATCATTCAGCCAGGGATCATAGGCATCGGGCGGTAGGATGAGCGGCATGCGGTGATGCAGCGGCAACATCAGTTCATTGGCTTCTGTGGTGATGATGCCCAGAGAGGGCACATAGCTGCCGTCATCGCTTTCCCACAAGTCGTAGATTGCGCCCATATATAGCAAGCCGCCATCGGCAGGATAGATGTAATGCGGGATTTTCCCTGGAGCTTGCCATTCGAAGAAGCCATTGGCGGGCACTATGGCTCTGCGCCGTATAAAAGAGGCCTTGAAGGAGGGTTTTTCGTGGATGGTCTCGCTGCGGACGTTGATCAGCGGAGTCTTGGGCATACTCTTCATCCAGGATGGTATCAATCCCCAACGGAAAAACCCATTGTAACGGATCCCATCCTTGCTGACGATGGCCATTACCTGCTGCGTGGGCGCAACATTATAGGAAATCTCCAGCTGTTCCGAACTGATTGTCGCGTTCAATTCCTTCTGTAACTTCAGCAAATGATCGTGTGTTAGCACTTGTGCAAATCTACCGCACATATCTAAACTCCTAAGTGTTGACAATATTCTGGGGATCTGGTTTATTGGCAAGGAGAAATTTATCCTCAAGCCGGATTTTTTTAATATTCTTTGCAGCACAGGAGATATGATGCACAATAAAGATATGAAAATAGTGATGAAACGCCTGGAAGAACACTTCTATAGCGTGAAGACACCAATCGTGGACTTGATTCAAGCCAAGACCAAAGATCCTTTCAGAGTGCTGGTAGCTACGATCCTGAGCGCCCGGACCAAGGATGAAACTACCGCGAAAGTAGTAAACGAACTCTTTACGATAGTAAAAAAGGCGGATGATCTGGACAAATTGAGCCCGGCAGAGCTGGACCGGATCATCTATACTACCGGATTTCACAATGCTAAGACAAAACACCTGAAAGAATTGCCCCGGGTATTGCGCGAAGAATTTGGCGGGGAAGTGCCCAGCGAGATAGATGATCTGCTAAAGCTTCCCGGTGTGGGGCGCAAGACGGCGAATTTGGTACGCGCAGTGGCATTTTCCCTGCCGGCCATCTGCGTGGACATTCATGTACATCGCATCTGCAATCGCTGGGGCTATATCAAAACTAAAACACCCTTGGAATCCGAGATGGCGCTAAGGGCAAAACTCCCCACTCAGTACTGGCTGAAGATCAATTCCTATGTGGTTGCTTTTGGGCAAAACCTCTGTAAACCGCGTAAACCCTCCTGCGATAGATGCCCCATCTACGATTATTGCAAAAGAATAGGAGTGTAAGATGGACAGAGCAGATAAATGTGTTTTTTGTGAAATCCCCGCCTCGGCTTATCTGCTTTCCAATGACTATTTCTACGTGATTGCGGATAAACGACCGGTCTCGAAAGGGCATAGTCTGGTGATCTCCAAACGCCATGTAATGCAATATTTTGATCTCTGTGAAGAAGAATCCGTGGCGCTGTTGAAGATCGTGAATGAGCTGAAAGATGTACTACAGAAACAATACTCTCCCAAAGCCTATAACCTGATGATGAATTGTGGCAGCAAAGCCGGGCAAACCGTGTTTCATTACCACATGCACGTGATTCCCCGATACTGACTCTTTTGAAAAAACATAGAAATTATAAAAAACCCGGGTATGATGCCCGGGTTTTATACACTGTTTAAATGGCTTACATGCCGTAGGTGCCTACCTGTTCCGGAACGATCAGTTCCGCTTCGGTGGCTTTCAAAACATCCTCGACCGTGGTGCCGACGGCTACTTCGCGCAAGACCAGGCCACCATCTGTTACTTCGATCACCGCCATATCCGTGATGATCAGGCTAACCTTGCCTTTCGCAGTGAGGGGAAGATTGCATTCTTTTAATATCTTGGGATTTCCACGCTTGTCGCAATGTTCCATGGCAACGATCACTTTACGGGCACCGGTAACCAAATCCATCGCGCCACCCATGCCGGGAACCATCTTACCGGGGATCATCCAATTTGCCAGATTCCCCTGTTGATCCACCTGCAAAGCGCCTAAAACCGTGGCGTCGATGTGTCCGCCGCGAATGATGGCAAAACTCAGCGCGCTATCAAAGAAGCAAGCGCCTTTTAGGGCAGTGATGAAGCCACCTCCGGCATTGATCATATCCGGATCTTCTTTACCTTCGGCAGGACTGGGCCCCACGCCCAACATACCGTTTTCACTCTGGAATACTACGTGGACCCCTTCAGGAATGTAATCCACAGCCATGGTGGGCAAGCCAATGCCCAGATTCACATAGTCACCGTCTTTAAACTCTCGGGCTATTCTGCTGCCGATCATCTGTCTCTTATCCATGGGTGACCTCCGCGCTCTTTACTAAATAGTTTACAAATACACCGGGGCAAGCTATCAGTTCAGGATCCAGCTCGCCGATCTCCACGATTTCGTCCACTTCAGCGATGGTGATCTTTCCCGCCATGGCCATAATGGGATTGCTGTTGCGGGCGGTTTTGCGGAAGATGAGATTGCCCATCTTGTCTGCCTTCCAAGCTTTGATAATGGCTACATCAACTTCGATGGCAGGTTCCAAAATGTAATCGATACCACTGAGATTGATGATCTGTTTGCCCTCTTCCACAACAGTTCCAACGCCTGTGGGACTGAGGATGCCACCCAATCCGGCTCCGGCAGCGCGCACGCGCTCCATCAATGTGCCCTGTGGTACCAGTTCGATGTCGATCTGTTTTGCGTTCATCTGAGCTTGAATCTCTTTATTTGTGCCCAAATGCGATACCTGCGCGCTCTTGATGAGTTTCGCTACCACCAGCTTGCCTACTCCGCGATTTTCCCAATCGGAAGCGATCACAATCATATGCAAATCTGCTGTCTTGCTTGCTACAATAGCATCGATAATGCTTTCAGGGGCGCCAACGGCCAAAAAGCCACCAATAGCCAGGCGAGTGCCGGGCTTGATCATCGCTGCAGCATCGGCTGCTGAAATCAATTGTGCCATAATCTCTCCTATTATACACTATTCATATTGCGGAGACACATAATCCGCCGCGGGCTTTGTGTCAACCTTTTAAATGCTTTTACTCCCGGGCTAAATGCTTGTGCTGATCAACTCGCGCCGGTGTCATTATAAGTTCTCACCCAAATCTGCAAATCGATATCACATGTCACAGTGGTCGTATGGGTTTATCAGGCAGAGAGATAGATAAGACTGGCTTTGGATTGTGTCACAGTGGTCTTTGGACGTTTCTGGACGTTTTTGTATCAAGATTATTGCAAATCTGCGCTGGTTTTGGACTGGTTTCGGATGATCAGATTTTTTGGAGAGCTCATCAGATTTGTTAAGGCTTTTATTGTCACAGTGGTGGGTGGTGTGGGAGAGCTGGAACAAGTCTGAATTCGGTCTAAAGTGCTTTGAGAAAAGTCCTTATGCTATTTATTTATGGGCTTTGAACAGGGGTTTGCTTCACTGGTTCTTATGCTTCTGTCTGGTTCTTGAGGAATAAAGGATGCAGGGTCTAAAGATAAAAGATGGTCGGTTCACTAACCAGGATTAGTGAGGTAGATTTCTTGTATTCTCAGCGCATTCACGGCAGAAAGGACTTCCCAACTTATTGCAGTACAGAATAGTAGAACCTACTATTGTAATAAGGGAGGCGCTGATGAAAGCGACTTTTGAAGCTCATCGGAAGGGTGATTTATGGCAAGACCACTGTGACAAATTAAGCACTGTGACAACTGTCACAGTGGTTCAGGAAGAACATGAAATGCCGGAGATGCTGAATGGGAGAGGCTTTGAGCGCTGTGACATATTATCTCCCGAGAATTGTGTCACAGTGCCAGGTATTAATGAACCCAAAGTTGGTTTGTGTGGTGAACCAACTTTATCTCAGGATGGGCATCAAGCTATCACTGCTGAGGAAAAAGATCACTCAGTAACGGAGTATCCTGATCTGAGCAAAGATGCCAATCTGCCTTTGCGGAGATTGGAAGAGGCAAAACTGCTGGGACATTTCTGCTCTGTTGTGCTGAACCGGCTGCGTGATTGTGAATCCAGAACTGAGGAATGGAAACAGATAGTGCTTGATTACAACCGTGGATTATTGGTGCCGGAACTGTATCAAATGCGGAACAAACGCTGTGAGCGGACTATCCGCACCTGGATAGAGCAATATCTGCAATCGGACTACAACATGTTTGCTCTTGTACACAGCAATTGGAACACTATCCGGAAACGCAGGGTATCAGAGCTTGAGAGCCAAATCCTGCTGAGCATGCTACTGCATCCCAATCGTATCAAGATCGGTTCTGCCATCAAACTGCTGAAAGCCCAAGCCCGGCTTGGCTACTTTGAATCGAGGAGCAGCATTCCCACCCTGAGAAGGTGGTGCACAGACTTCAGGAATAACAATCCAGATATCTGGCAACAGGCTCGCATGGGCAGCAAGTTTGTGGCAGAGCATATCATCAAGACCATCCACAGAGACAGCAGCTTGCTTAAGGTTGGTGATGTCTGGGTTGCGGATGGACACAAGCTTGCCTTTGATATCCTTGATCCCAAAACCGGTAAGGCAAAGCGGATGATGTTGATTCTGGTGCTGGATTGGGCAAGCCGTTATCCGGTGGGAGCTTCTCTTGCCTTTACCGAGGATAGCCAGCATATCCTGGCTGCCTTCCGCAACGGCTTTCTGAATACAGCCCAGTGGCAAGATAGGGATAGCAATACCAATGTCAACGCCAGAGAAGAAACCAACCAGCCCTTTGCCTTCTTACCCCGATATGTCTATCTGGATAATGGCAAAGCCTTCAAGAGTAAGCTCTTTCATGACAAATGGGAAAACCATGATCTGGCAAAGGAACTGGGAGGTATCTTTCCCAAGCTGAAGATCGAGGCGGTGTTTGCCGAAAGCTATAATGCCAAGGCCAAGGTGATAGAGCGGTTCTTTCAGACCTTTCAGGAGCAGTTTGAACGCTTCGTCTCATCTTTCCGGGGTGCTTCAGTTGAGGATAAACCTGCCACTCTGATGCGTAACGAGAAATGGGCAAAGAAACTCTACAAGGCCGAACCACCTACGATAGAAGAAGCCATGAGTATGATCGGTTTCTACATTAGACACATTTATGGTGAGACGCCGCATAGTGCTTTGGCTGGCAAGACACCCTGGGATGTATTCAGGACTGCTGAGATCGCAGGCGAGCGATTCATTGAGCCCTCTGAACTGAACTTCCTGATGCTCTCGGCAGAGAGAAAGGCAGTTCGCAGTGAAGGCATCATCTGGGGCAAGCTGCATTACTGGCATCCAGAACTGATAAATCACATCGGCAAGCCTATCATCTTTCGCTATGACCCGGCAGACATCAGATGGATACTGGTCTATGATACTAAAGACCAGTTCATCTGCCAGTCAGAACTGCGCAGGGCACAGCATCCCTTTATCAAACTGGCAGCAGATCAGCCCATAGCCCGGAAGGAACTGAACAAGGAATATCAGCAGATCAAGAAACTGCAAAGACAGACGGAGCAAAGAACCAAAGTCTTGGTAAAGAGCACTCAGGAGGCAGTGGATAGGCTGCTCAGTCCCCATATCAAAACAATAACTCAAGCTGCCAATCCCACCTTCATCCAGACACCGATGCTTACAGCACCCCAAGCAGTTATTGATGAATCAGAGCAGAGCGACGGAACAAAGAGCTTTGCCGAAATGCTCAGGCTTGCCGGAATCAGATAGGAGACACAAGATGAAACAATCCAAACTGGTCAAGACCCGCAACGTAGTGGAGGCAGATGCCTGTATCTCCTTTCTGAAGAGCAGACCCAAGCTGGAAATGGTGGGCTTGGGCTTGCTGTATGGACGTCCCGGATCAGGCAAGACGACTTTTGCCCAGCGCATGGTTTTCAGGGAAGGATACCTATATCTAAGGCTGGAAGCCACAACCACACCCAAATCATTCGCCCAGCAGTTACTGCTCGCATTATACAAGCGCTTTAACTTGGGGCAGCATTTACCGTATGGAACTGCCAATAACCTGTTCAAGCGCTGTTTGAGTATTTTGGAAGACCGGGCTGATACTGTGATCGTAATCGATGAGATAGATTATGCATTCAAGCATGAAGCGCTCTTGGGTGCGATCCGTGACATCGTGGATGAGACGCTGTGCATAGTTATCCTGGTGGGGATGCAAAACGCCAAAGACCGTCTGGCACAGATCAATCCGCACTACTTTGACCGCTGCAACTACTTCTGTGAGTTCCAGCCCACAAGCAGAAAGGATATTGAACTGCTTGCCAAAGAGATAATGGAAGTGGAAGTAACAGATCGGCTCATAGATACCATCCATTTCAACAGCAACGGCAACCTCAGAAAAGCCTT
>Ga0265295_1002416_pt1 | contig 29688 bp, 23 predicted proteins | sample Munlansysbiofilm_FD_192503 | JGI IMG/M metagenome (GOLD analysis project Ga0265295, IMG submission 192503) | Leachate microbial communities from a municipal landfill in Southern Ontario, Canada - Methane capture system biofilm | ecosystem: Engineered > Solid waste > Landfill > Unclassified ... | reverse complement strand
TGATAGCATAGAGTTAGTATAGGGATACCTATATTACTTTGCTGCGATCTTTATCGATAAGGCTAATTGGGGTAAGTAATATAGAAATACACAAATTCTAAAAATATAAAACTATCACTGGTGATAGTTCCTAGTTAGTATAGGGATACCTATATTACTTTGCTGCGATCTTTATCGATAAGGCTAATTGGGGTAAGTAATATAGAAATACACAAATTCTAAAAATATAAAACTATCACTGGTGATAGCATAGAGTTAGTATAGGGATACCTATATTACTTTGCTGCGATCTTTATCGATAAAGATAACAACTGTAAGTAATATAGAAATACACAACTTTATTTTTTACAAAACTATCACTGATGATAGTTCCAACATTTTTGGAATTTCCTATTTCTATATTACTTACACCAATTAGCCTTATCGATAAAGATCGCAGCGAGTTAGTATGGTATATCCTATACTAACTCTATGCTATCATCAGTGATAGTTTTTTTACCACAAGAAAATTGATACTGCAATTGCAGTATCAATGTATCAAAGTCTGGTATTTTTAAAATTATTCCAACTATCACGCATTACATGTAATGTTAACACTTGATTATTAAAATAAATTAATGTTTCGAATTGTTTTGTGTTCTCATCAAAGCAAATTTCATCTACATAAACTATTTGATCAACATTAATAAACATAGAGTGACCAGCAATTGGATGCATATTAAATTTTTGAAAATGATTCACCATACTTGTCATATCATTAAATACTCTAGGTGTTGTAATATTTATCGACTTCAATTTAGTTTTATGATTAAAAGATATTTCAAACTTACCTTCTACATTCTTCTTATAATTGACATAATTTAAATTTTTATAATTTATAATTTGTCTTCCGTTATTTAATCTTTCCATTATTTATCCTAATAATATATTTACTAAAGGGCCATTATTTTTTTTAATAGTCCCTATCTTTTTAATGAATTGTTTTTCTCCATCAACTAATGCCTCATGTGTATCATATTCTTCAAGTATCATAATCCAGCTTTGATACTCACTCCAATTTCTTGGTAATGCTATATCAAATTGTTCTGGATTATTATTTACTTTCATCATATTGTTTTCTAATCTTTGAAATGCTTCTTTTTTAATAGGATTCTGAATAATTATTCCACGGTCATAATCTTTTGAACTTTTTAAATATTCTTTGATGTGTTGATTGTGTCTGAATCCTCTACTCGATGCTTTTCCTATGTAAATTGGATCAAAATAAAATTTATATGTGATTCCATTTATATCGTAATATGAAACCCTAGGACTAAAAGGATTCAAATAAACATAAACATAAAATTTATGTGTTTTATAATTATGATAATGAATCCTCGGCTCTACTTTACGTAATTGTAAAGGTGTTAAATTGTTTAAATTATGCATTATATCACCTAAAGAAATTTTGCAATTGATGAATTTTAAAATTTTTTCCTAAATTGTGATAAAGAGTATCATCTGGTTTTATATGCCATCCTATAAGATAATGTAATGGGTTTATAATTGTATGAGCTATTGTTTTATATATCTCAGGGGAATAAATATCTGCATTTGAGTCCCCTACGATACAAATAGTTATATAATCTTCATATTCTGGAATTAATGATTTATAAGTAATAGGTCTACTTTGTAAACAATAATAATTCTTACCGACAAATTCAATACTGTAATGCCAAGGAGTAAATATTTCGGTTTTAGAATTTCCTCCGTAATTTCTATGAAATTCATCACGTATAGTTCTAGTATTAAACATTACCGAATCAACTTTAACTGTCTCAAGTGGAAACCATTTATTATTATAACTATCAAAAATTATAATACCTTTTGGTTTGCGTTTAAAGGTACCATTTCTTTTAAATTCTTTTTCATTTGTAGTGTTATATTTATACATTTAATATCCTAAATCATACAATTTTTCTTCATCGAAAGCACTTTGGATAATAGGCATTATCTCGTCATAAATTGCTTTTACAGTAGAATAATCATAATCCTGTATAGAACAATAAGTATCCTCTTTTACTAATCGTTCTATCTCTAACATTTTTTCAACGACACCTGGAAACATATCTAATTGTTTCTTATGATTAATAATTTTTCCCTTATAAAACATTTCTTTATAAATGTATCCAAGTGGATCATATCTATCATCGAGATTCAATCCACTAAAGGGAAGAATTCTTCCCACTCTTCCACCATTTAAACCACTACTTTTATATACTGGTAATAAATAATCATTTATTTTAATTAGATATAAGATTCTTTGAAAATAATCTTTCCTATATATAATTTTCATCCTGTTCCTTTATGATCTAGGTATTTCTGCTAACCACGTTTCATTAATAAATGATTCTAATTTTTCTCTAAGTCCTAAAGTTTGAATAGCAAGTAACATACTTTTATTTCTTGCCTCTGTTGAACTTAATCTGTCTTCATGAACTTCTAATCGGTATTGAGTGGCTATCATAGTTGATGTACTTTCAACCCGATTATTCGTTATCCATTGAGTGACTTTTTCAGTTGAATTACTTGAACTAGTAACTACTACATTATCATCTACTTGTGTAGATCTTTCAATTGTTTTATCAATCACTTTATATTCGCTTACAATATGCTTGGTGTAGTTTGTACGACCTGAAAAAGTATTTGCAGTTATTGTAGTATTTTGAACACCATCATCAAATAGCCCAACTAGGTCATAAATAACGCTCAAATCGTGTTCAAAAAGTTCTCTTAACTCAAATGGTCCAATTTTCTCACTATGCTTTAAATTCACATATAACTTATTGTTTGTATAAACTATATTGTAACCTGCAATTTGAAAAATCCCATGTCTAATATTCAAAAGATCTTTATACACTGTATAATGATACTTATACTTTTTAAGCATTTTATCAATTTTAACATTATTTCCTAAATAAACTTGAATTTCTCCACTTTGGCTAACTTTAGTTATTTCATTTGGAAATTGTTCACTTACCATTTGAAATAAATCATTATTCATCATATAATTATAATATTCAATATTCAAAATATTATTTATTAAATCCAGTGGAAGCAATATTTGAGAATCTTGTGGACGAAATACTATATTTTCAGTTAGATTTGAAGTGTATCCAATAGTTTCATGTAAGCTACTTATTAATAAAGTATTAAAAGTATTTTGTTTTAAATCATTGTAATATTCTACGTAGTTGTTAATTAGTAATCCATTCATCACTTGTGATCTAAAGTTTTCTAATTCTGGAATATATGCTAACACTTCCTCTTTAGTAAATTCAAAATCATTAACTACATCAAATCGTGCATCTATTTCATTTAAAATATTATCAATATTTAAAGAATTATAAAAGGCTGTTGTATTATATCTAGAAACTAAAACATCAGGTATTGATAAAGGTTGAGGATCAATTAATTCACTATGTAAATCTAGAGTTAATTGATCTTTTTTATTAAATATTCTAACTTCTTCATAATTAGATGTATCACTTAAACATGATATCATAGCTAATAAAATTTGAGATTTACTATCTATAATTATAGGCCAGCATAATTCATTTGATTCTAGTGTAGTTGAAGTACTACTTGTTATAGTATTTCCTAGATCAGTTGTTATAGTTTTGTAATTTGATTGTCCTAATTTTTCTAAATTTTTTAAAGCTCGAGGAGAAACACTTAAAGTGATTCCAACAGTAGTGTTTACATTTAATACATCCTTATAAACATCTACAATTTGAACACCTTTTTTACAAGCAGTTGATAAATTAACCAATCTAGTTTCTAAATCATTTAAAGTTGTAACAACATGTGCTTCATTTGGATTAACTATTAATTGACTGTTAAGATTAGAAACAATTGGAACTAAATCCTCTTCAGCTTTCATTGAATAAAGATATGTATCAATTAATCTTTCAACCGAATCAAGTCCAACACATATGAATATATTAGCCTGATCTGCCATAATAAGAATATCTTTTCCTCTTGTTGTTAACAATTCATTTAAATCATATAAATCACTTTGAAAACCAGTATTTATATAATCAATTAAACCACCTACCCTATTTGCTGAATTTGTATAATTAAGACTAGTTAATCTTGATTTTAAATCTTGTAGAACAATTCCTAAATTTTCTATCAAGCTTTGAATCTGTGTATTCATTTATTCCCTTTATATTAAAAACTCATTATGGTCCCAGTTGCAATAACTGTTCCTGTTGCACATCCTACAACACTATCCCCTGTTTTGCTAGCTATGATTCCTCCAACCATAAATGAAAGACTTCCTGGACCAACAATAGTTGCTGTTCCACAAGGAAATATAGCTATATTACCTAAACCAGCAATAGGAATCCCACTATCAAACGTCATAGGAAGTGCTACACTAACTACCCCAACGGCAGGAAATGGACCAGGAGGTGTTGGGACACAAAGACATGTCCCAACTACTAGATCTCCCATTTTAGTTAATTGCATTTTGCATCCCTTTTACTAATATGTTTTGATTATCAAATAATGTATTGATTTCGCTATCATTTAATGTATACATAAATATACTAACTGGTCCGAGCAACGCATCCATTTTATCAATATACATTCTATGCTGATTAGAATATCTTGCTAAAAGACTCATTAAAAAGAATTTATGTTTGGTATTAATAGATAATTTATAACTACTACCATCTATAACCTTGATATTTAAATCATATCTACTTTCATATAATTTATATTTTAAAGTTACATGTGCCCAATTATTTAAAGATATAATAGCGTATTTTACTTGACCGTTAAAATCCATCACTATTTGATTTTCGAAATAATAAATATAATTATTATTTACATCATCACTTATGATATATTGTCTACCTTCTCCAGTTCTTGATAAGTTATATATCCAAAGACTTATTGTAAAATCTTTATCACCTAAATTATCTTTACAGAAGAAATTATCCATATAGCCATGCATTACTTGATAGAATTCATTTCTGATAATATTTCCATACATATCTGCTTTTTGTAAAGCACTTGAATTCAAACCAGAGTAGCTTAACCCAGCTGCATTAATTGTATTGAATACTTGATTCCCATTATATAATTTAAAGTCGAATACAATCTGAGCATTTCTAGGTACAAATGATAAATTGCTTCTTATATAATAATTTATAGTATTGCTTCCAAGTTTTGAAAGTATTATATCAAGTATTTGAACTCCACAAAATGTCCGAGTAGTATCTCCTCCAACCTTAGTAGGAAACAATTTATAAAAATTTTGATTTATTCCGCTTGCTTCAAATATTTCTTTTTCTTCAGTTATTAGTTTTAATTTATAGATTAATCCATCAGTATTAAAACTTAACATATAAGTTTTACCTGCTATGAGATCATGTTCTAAAACAGTAGCATTATCATAGAACATCTCAGTAGGCATTTGCAACTGTATTCTTTTGTTTACAATTTCTATACTAATATTATGTGTATCATTTAAGATAAGTAAAGGAATTGATTTTAACATAGGATCAATATTCGTACTAGGAATTTCATAATCTGTATCATTCAATGAAAAACTTTCTAATTCTAGCTTAGCATTTTCAATACTTAATGCAATATTATCTACTATTGCTTGATCAAATTGAGCACTTTCTTTAGTTGTAGTATCTACATTACATAAATCTGTCTTTTTATCTTCAACATCTTTGGCTGCTTGATCCATAATTGTCTGTTCACTGATAATCATGTTATCACGAAGAATATTTGTAGATAATTCAATTAGAGTTTTCTCACTAATATTATATATTTTAGAAACAGTATCTAATTCATCTGCACTTGCCATCCCACCTAGTTCGACATAATCTATAAATCGACCTGTGTAATTTGAATTATAATATTTTTCATATTGTTGATCAAATACATAATTAACAATACTAAATAATATTCTAATATCTAAATAATTAACGGTGTTTGCAAATCTCCCTACTAATTCAATATGTTGATGATTGAATATGTTTACTTCAACTGTATCTTTTACAATATTGCGAATTTCGTATAAAACACTACCCCTGTCTTCATATGTGTATGTTGTAGTAGTTGTAATATAATATTTAATATAATTACTTATATAATTAGTGTTATCAATTACAACATGTCCTGATTCATATGGAATATACTGTTCTCCTAATTCCTGAACTATGTACTCTTCAACATTGCTAACTGAGTATTCATTCACTTTTTTTATTGGTGCTTCAAATCTCCAATAATTTTCACCAATAGCTAATTGACGCAACTCTCCATCTCGTTCTTCAAATACTTCCATACCGAATCCAACAGTAGATAAACCATATAATTTTCCTAGAGTTGTTGATTCATTATTTTCAATTAAGTTGTTTTGATTATTCGGATCAACTTGTTTTAGATAACTTATTTGTAAATTATCAGTATTACAAAGAACCGTATTTTCACTATTTGATGTTCCACATTGTTCTATAAATTTTGGACTATTGTAAACATTTTGAACTTGTTCATTTACTTGATCAAGTATTTTTTGTATATCATCCACTGGATTTTTAATTTGATCTAATACTAATGTTTCACCATTTACATCTACTGTTTGAGGAGATTTAGTTTGAACAGTTTCTATAATTTCTGCTTCGTAGATATATTCACTAGGAATAAACGAAATCATTATTTCAAATTTATTTCTATCTCGAATCTCTAGTTCTAAATAACTAGGTTCTTCACAATCAAGTCTAAGAGTTGGAATATTTCTTTCTGTTTTCAAATCTTGAACTTTACCACGATGATTAACTAAAACGTTTTCAGGTTCTTCTACTAATACCGGATCTCCAAAAGTTGGATCAGGTGGAATAGTATGATCAAATTCAGGTGTATCAATTGGTGCATTAGGAACTTTAAATTTAATTTCATCACTTTTCAGTTTTTCAATCAATTCGCTAATTTCATCTCTAGTACAACTTGCTGTATTTTTCATTTCATTTAAAGGAGCCTTTAATAATGCTTCAACACTTTTAGAAGCCTTTTCTATTAATTCTTGTTGATCTTTAAAATAAATAATTTTTAATAAACATTTCATCTTCTCTTGAATAAAGCGTAACACATAAGTAACATATTCATTCATTATCATTTGAATAATTCTAGCAACAATAATTTGAATTATTGCTTGTATAACACTCATTATCAAATCTAAAATATATTGAATCAATTTACAGATTAAATCACATCCACAGATATTTAATTGACCGATGAGTTCTAATTCAACGTTATTTAATTTTACTTTTAATTCAAGACGAGCAAGTAATGCTTCATGTTCTTTAATACGTGTATCTTTAGAAAAATACTCCTCTTTTAATATCATGAATTGGTCGAGTTCTTGTTCACCACTATAGTAAATAATTGAACTGTAATTTTCCATAAGTCTTGAGGGGTTAAATGATTCTCCTAATATACCTAGCATTGCAACATGATCCGCATTTTGTATTGGTGAAATAACTTCACTCATACTATTTAATATATCATTACTATTAGAATTTAATTCATTTTGAATATTCTGAATTTTAAAATATTTGATTTTATTAAGAATATATTTTCTATATTCTTCCCACCAAACTCTTAATTTAGTTTCTGTATTAACCATATCTTGTTTATAAATATTTAATTCTTGAGTCACTTGAAGCTTCTCAATATATATTTCATCATTATGATTTAATACTTCTGTAATCTTTGTAAAATCTTGATCAATATATAAATGTTCCTTACCTGGTCGCATTTGTGATACATCTAAATCTTTTGTTTCTTCTCTAAAGAAAAAGTGTTCTTTCCCATCAATCATTTCAGGATCTAAAGTATATGATTTATAAGATATAGTATTAGTAAGATTGCCGGTTGCTAAATCACCTTCTGCTGCTAGTGTTTCTACTTGAAGCATTAGATTTCTATTCAATTTATAATTTGAAAAATCTTTATCTTGATTAATAAATAATTCTTTTAAATCATTGTACATATCAGAATCAACTTCACCATTCAAATCAGCAATATTTTCACTATAATTATTATAATATGTTCTATCCTCATACATTACACGACCTTCAACACTCTCTAAATCGCTTGTGTAAAAAATAGTTTTATATTCAGGTATTTGAATTGGTCCGATTCCAAGAAGAGTCAATAAACATAAACAACTTGGCTTATTATCTTCAATTGCTAATTGTTTAAGACTTTTACGAATTATATAATCATTGTTGTTTTGAGCATTTGTCTCTTTAAGTGCATCTCCAGTTAAAGCTAAATACTTTGAATTGTATTCTGCAATCTCTTCATTAACTTGGGCTAATTCAATTTCTAATGATTTAATATAATCGGTCACGGTGTAATGTTCTAATGCAGCAATATCAATACGTAATGATTCATACGTTGATTCATCTGATTCAATTGTGAATTGTATCGAATCTAATTCTTCTTGTAAATTAAGAATATCATCTTCTGGAACCGGTACGAGAATTGATAATTTAGGAATTAATCTATTAATTTCCTCTTGTCTAGCTTTTGATTGAGCAATATTATCTTCAATTATCTTTTGTTCTTTCTTTTTATCCACAATTTCTTCATCTATTCTACCTTGTGTCGGAATACTTAATTTTTTAATAATTTTATTTCTTCTATCAAGTAAGTTTTCATATACTAGTCGAGTAGTGCGAATATCACTTGCTGTTTGATCACTCTTTGTTGTATCTTTTATATAATTTTGTTTATAAACTTCCAGCATTTCATTAAATCTATCATTGAACACAATATCACCATTTGTATTCATCAATCCTTTATTTAAAGGTACACAGCTTTTTAATTTTTTATAAAATTTATCCATAGGATTTATAATTACATCTAAAGGATTTCCATCTACAAACCATTTAAATACATTAGCAAATCCTTCTGCGATACTATATAAAGGATTAAACCAATCATATCCCGCTCCTTTCATCCAAGGATTTCCTGGAACTGGTCGAATTATACACAGAGCAATATCAATTACTTGCCAAGCTTTTAGCATTCCTTTTGCTATATCAACTAAAATAGTTGAAAAATCATGCAGTAGAAATTCAAATATTGGAAGTACTTGTTTATTATATTCATATCCAAGTCCACAACATTCTAGTTCATTTATTATACTGATTAATCTATCATTTATTCCTCTTGTTATTTCATTTAAACGTTTAATCTTATTAAACATTTTCATTTCAAGAGGTTCAAACGTTGGAAGATTTAAAAAATCAAAATTAAATTTTCCAAGATTACCAAATGATATATTACATTTTGGAGTAATTGTTCCTGTGACCTTATCACTTGCATTTGTAATTTCATCTTTAGTGGTTTTACTAATGGCTGGATATGGAACTCCTGTGTAAGCACTTTTATATAAATTATTATATTCTGTTTTTGCTTTTTTCGTTGACATTTAACACCTTACCTAAAATTGTGATACTGATCCTGAACTATTTTATTATAGCTCTCATCAGAATTTTTGATATAACTAATTGCTTCACTTATTCCTGTTGCACTATTACTATTAATAATAGGCGGCACTCCAATGCTTGCAAATCTAGCACTTCCTGGGAGAGTTTGAACAAGAGTAGCATTAACAATTCCACTTACCATATCATTCATTCCACTAGAGATACTAGTAGCTGCAACTGCTGCATCAACTCCTAGATTTAATCCAAGATTTGTAGCTACCATTCCACTCGCACTCGAGCTCGCAACTCCTAGATTATGATTTAATATACCATCCATGAATATTGAACCAGCTGCGATATTTGTAACACTTCCTGATAAGTTAAGCATTTGACTATCGATTGTAGTTGTTAATCCACTAACAGATAGATTAGTCAACGCACTTAATTCACATATAGTTCCACTTACTTTAACCCTAGATAAGCTTTCAACTATAACTGCTAAATTACTTTTAATATATGTTGTTTTAAAGCTATCTAAGCTTACTATTCCACCGTTAATATTGACACTCGTATTACCAGCCATTCTTACTACATTTCCCATTAAATGCAATTCATCGCTGCCCTCGAGGAATAATTTTCCAGCTTTTAAATGAAAATTACCTTGATTCATTTTAATATCACCTGGGGTATCAAATTGAATACCTTTACTTGAGATACTAATCATTGAATTGCCAGCTCTTAATACTATTCCTGATTCATCCATACTAATATAATTATCATATAATGAACTACTTACTTTGAATGTATTTTTAGTAAGTTCAACATAAGACAAAGGAACAGAATAATCTTTACCTGTATTAACAGGCTCATTAGTGCTGAGTACTACTCTATCATCATCAAGAAATACATTTGATTTACCATTACTATGCATTAAATGAGTTATATTTCTTGAATCATCCTGATATATATAACTACCATTAACTGTTTTATTTAATAAATAGAAAGTGTCTCTATTTTTTACACTATCAATTAAAGGTACTTCACTAACAACTCCGTGAATATAACCTGAATTTATATCATTATTTTTAAACTTAACTATTACTTTCATACCACTCTGCAACGGATAGTAGCTTCCAGAACTTTTTATGGATTGAAGATTGGGATCATACCATCTAGAAAATCTATTTCCTAGTACTTCATTAGATAGACTAAGAAGAATCGGTTCACTTGTTGGGTAAAGTGCTGCCACATGAACTTTGTATCTACCTTCATAATCTTCTATACCGTCGTAAATTATCCCCTGGAATTCTTTTTCTTGTAAATTCATACCACTCATATAATTCCTTTATATTGTTTCATACTATTTGTTGCACAATGATTGAAATTTACCGCATGAAAAAGCTTGCTAAACAAGCTTTTTCATGCTAGTGACTAATTGTCCTAGTTGGTTTAAATAATCATCAAATGATAAATTTAATTTATTAAAATCACTAGTTACAAAGTTATGCTGATTAATCTTTTTCAATAAATTAGTGCTAATGTTTTCACAAACAATATCAACTACATCTATATCTTCGAAGATTTGCATAAAATGATTAGCAAATTTATCATATATTAAATCTTTAATATAAATTTTTAAAGTCTTTTTATTATTCATTTTAAAATAATCACTATTTAATTTATAAAGATTACTTTGACTTCTAAAACTATTCTTTGTAATTTTTAGAAATTTTTGATAGTAAAACATATAATCTAAAATTGGAATTTCTTTATCATATGAATAAAGTAGATCAAAATAATTTGTATCCATAAAACTACTATTATATTCATCTAGAACTAATTCAAAATTATGCTTTAAATATCTTTTATTTATCATTGAATAATTCAATAATTGATTTTGTATTAACATCTGTGTAGAATCAATATGGTGAGTGTTTTGAATTATATCATCATCAAACATAGATTCAAGTTGTTTAAAATAACCAACTTTAACAGTGCTCAATTTCAATGCATAAAAACTAAAAATATTTTTATGAATTAAAGTAATATATGTGCTAAAGATAGCACGCAAATAAATTGGATTCATATTTTTAATTGCAGTGAACATCATATATCTTAAAATTTTTTCAATAATATGTTCTTGATTTATCATTAATATACTATAGTAAAATTTACCAATTTTGCTTCTATTATTATACTTCACAATCCATTGTTCTATTAAACTTCTGATTGTTAATGTAAATTTTTCTAATTCAGTGTTTGTACCTATAATATTTAATAACTCAAATGAGAATATTTCAATACTTGTTTTATATCCACGGATATTTTTAGTATCTCTCTCATTCATTATAATATCTGCTCTACGCTCAAGCACTTTTAATAAATAATGATATGCTACAAGTTTTAGTTTGCTAATACCTGTTTTATACATTGTTAAATCAACTACTTGATATATATTCTCATATACTTTTTCTTTTAATTCATAAAGATCAGTATCAGTTGTATCCTGCAAATCTTTTTGAATAATTTCTTGAAAATATGGATAAATGAATTCATATATTTCTTCAAACAAAGTATTATCAAATTGATATACATAATTGTTTGCATTTTTTAATTCATTATTTTTTCTAATTTGATCATAAGAAAGTAAGTTATCTAACTTACTTTCAATGAATGTTTCAATATGAACATCAGCGTCGTATTTACTAACCATTGATTTAATGATTTTTTCAACATCTTGGACACTAACTTTAATTTTTTTCTCGCGCTTACCACCGATTTCTTTTGTTACCTCTGTTTGATTTTCAACAGGTATTTCAGTTAGTTCATTTTCAGTTACATACATTATTTATCCCAAGGGAAAACGATCCATTGTTCCGAATCACTATAAATTAAACTACTTTGAGGAACTGGAAGATTGTCAATTTTAGTAAGAATGCTGAAAACCTCTATTCGACTTAATGTTTCGATTGCACCTATATTATAATGAGTATTAGATGCGCAGATGTAATTAATCACCCCTTTAATCGTATCTCCTGAATCGATAATATCATCTACTATTAATATCTTTTTCGCTTGTGCAATTTGTTCTAGATAATACGCAGGTAATTTTTTAATAATTAATTCCCCTTGAACTTCTTTATCATAGCTACCTGCTTCAATATTAATAATATTTTTATTATTTAATTTATAACTAACTAATCCAGCAGGAATTAATCCTCCACGAGTAATACAAATAATTAAGTCCGGATTTTCTAATTCTAGTTTATCCATTGCATCATCAATCATATCCCAAGTAATATAAATTTTACCATTAGATGAATCCTGCTCACTTGATTCCTCGAGCTCTTTTGATGCATCTGAATGACAATAAGATGAACTACATGCTTCATCATCTTTGCAACCACATGGTTTATCCTTTTTAAAATAATCATCTGCAAAATCAAATTTTAATTGAACTTCATATTGATCTTTTTTCATTTTATCCTCCGATTTCTCACATGCAATATTCCAATTTTTCATCATTTCTTTAAGTTCTGGTTTAAGTTCAATTTCTTCTGAATCACTATGCATTAAGTAACTATTCCAATTTCCCAGCATTTTTAAAAATGCGGGGATAGAGGAGTGTTCACTAAAAGTGGTATCGAATGGTATATCATATTCATCAAAATCAAAAGTTAATTGTTTTTTATTTTTCTTATTCTCACCTTCAACTTTTTCTGTAAATTCAAATTCTAAATGACTGAATGTTTTTACTGTAGTGTGTCCAGTGCTTAATGATTTAATTACTACATAACCTTCAATCTTTATCGAATCATTGATTTCAGTTATTATAAATAATTCTTTAGTTATTTTATGCATAATTACTTTATCTAATTTTAATACCATATGTTTCCTTTTTATACATAGCATCCACCTGATGAGCATCCACCAAGCATTGCGTCATTATTATCTTCTTCACGATCTTCTACACTTTCATCTTCTTCATCAATCCCATCTTTTGATTCATTGCTTAGAATATTAGAATAATATAAAGTTTTTAAACCATAATATCTTGCAATTAGAACATCTTCTACAAGATCACTTCTCTTAATTTTATTATCTGGTTCTCTCAATAAATTTAAATATTGATTAACACTAATGGTTTGACACATCCATTTTTGAGCACATGCTAAAAATTTAAAATAATCTTTATTGTTAAAATCAAGATCCCATGAGGTTGTATAATATTTACCATATTTTTTGATATCAGGTACTAATTTGTAATCATTTTGTTTAAGATTACATAAATCTCTTGGAGGCTCTACTCCACTTGTTGAATTTGATACACTTGCACTTGTTCCGAAAGGAGCATTTGCCATTAGAGTTGAATGTCTAATTCCATATTTTTTCAAATCACTTCTTAGTAATTCCCAATCTAATGTAACTAGTTCATTTGGACCCACTAACTCATCTACATTTTTATTATATGTATCGCAAGGTAATAAACCTTCACTGAATTTAGTATCTGTGTAAAGCATACAAGGACCACGTTCTTTTGCTAATTGAATACTTGTCTTAATCATATTATATGCACAGATTTCTACTCTATCATGTAAGAATTGTCTAGCTTCTCTTGTATTATAAAATAATTTATTTTTAGCTAACGCATGGAATACATCACTGAATCCTAAGCCAATTCCTCTACGCATTGTAGCAGCTTTTTCAACTTCAGGTAAATCATAATCCATATAGTCGATTAATTCTTCTTGGAATCTAACAAGGTATTCACTAACTATTGGTAATCTTTTATCACTTACATATCCTAGATTTATTCCACCCAGAATACATACACCAATTTCACTTAGATTTGGTAACCCGCTTAATGTGAAATAATCAAAAGGTTTTTTATCATTAACTTTACGAGTCATGTCGTCACTACAGAATTCAAAACATTTCGTCATTTTATATAGATATTTCTTTTGCTCTTCATAATCATCCATATGGTAATAAGCTTTATTTCTCATTTCATAGTATAGTTCTTTATGAGAATCACTTAAAAATCTAATATTTCTTTTAATACTAATATCTCTTAAAGGCATAACAGGTTGAGTTATTTCAGTACAAAGATTACTCATAATAATAGGGATATTATATGTTCCTTGTTTTTGAATATTTTCATTAAATGAACAATATTCTCTAGATTGTAAAAATCTTTCATCTATAAATTCATCAAAAATTAATTTTGCAGGAACTCTTGTCTGATTACTTTTAGGAACTGTGTTTTCATAATATTCGTATTTTTCTTTAAACTCATCATATCCCATATAGCTAATTAAATCTTTTACATCATTCATATAAAATAATGTTACATCTTCACCTTTTAAATATCTCTCGAAAAATAATTCATTAAACATAACACTGTGATCCATTTCTCTAACACGAGTACTAGTTGTTCCTTTATTATTACCCCATTTCATAATACTTAGAATCTCTTTATGAAAGAAAGGATAATAATTAGTAGTACTACCATGGCGAGTAGGTTGCATAAAGGCTTTAGTTGCACGTTCATAGCTTCTTACTAGTGGTAATGCACCTGTGTGAGTGATACTACCATTACCTATATCTGCACCCAATCCTCTAATATTTCCTGGCATTAAACCAAGACCAGCACCTGCTGCGACTAGGAACATAATTGCTCTACTTGCATTTGCTAATGTTTCTTTGTCATCACCTGGATGAATTAGATTACAACTTATAAATTTTTTAAATTGTGTACGAAGTTTTGTCATCGTAGGAGTAGGGAGACTTGCTTCAAAGTCACTAAGAATATTATAACCTTCAATTACCCATTTTTTTCTTTCACTCGCTTCATATTTAGCAAAAGCAAAAAGATTAACCAGCATATTAACTTCTTGAGGGGTTTCAATAAGTTTTTTATATCGCTTAATAAGATATTTATCATGCATAGTTTTTAAACCACTATATACAAATTTATCATCTTTATTATAATCTATATGTTTTCCGAATTCAATTAATTCTTCTTCGGTATAATGATCAAATAAATATTTTCCATCATAAGCACCAATATTAATATTCTTTTTAATCATTTCAATAAAGGGTAGAGGAGAATATTGTCGGTATACTTCTTTTCTAATAAGTTGATTCAACATTCTAGCAGCAGCGATTTCATAATCCGGCTCTTCTCGAGAAATCATATCCGCACAACTTTTAATTAATGATAATTGAATTTCTCTACTAGTTGTTCCATCTTGGATCATTAACCCTGCACGCATTTCAATTTCACTAGCACTTACTTTTAACCCATCAATTGCCAGAAATACCTTATCATGGTATTTCTGGGGATCATGAGGTTCAAATGTTCCATCAAATTTTTTAATTCTGATCATTATTAACCTTTTATTTTAATATACTTTGATAATAATTTATTTTCATCTTTTTGAGATAGATTATGATTTATTCCACCAGTTATATAATTAGTAATATTTTCTTCTTGTGGAAGTTTTTCACGTTTATCCATATTGATATACTCTGCAATCCAAGGAATAGGGTTTTTAATAATCCGAAGATTATCTAATCGATCTTTTGTTAATGATATCCCAACTGCTCTTGCTCTTCTAATAGTAATATAATTTAAATATTGAATACAAATTGTTTCATTCATTCCAAGGAAACTACCTTTAGAAAATTTAAATTTAATCCAATTTACTTCTTCATGATAAATTTCATAAAATCTTTCAGTAATCTCTTCTTTCATTTCTTCGAAGAGTCCGACAAAACCTTCTTCTTCATTTTTCTTCAAAATTTTAATTAAAGTTTGAGTTAGAATTAAATGTTCATTTTCATCACGACATATAAATTGAATATTTTCGCTAGTTCCAGTCATTAATTTTTGACCTTCCTGAATTGCCCAAAAGCATGCAAAACTTGGATAGAATCTAATTCCTTCCATTGCATTGATTTCAATTAATAATCTTATTAATTGTTTTCTTAAATCGGTTTCTTCATTTTCGTGAAAAGGAATATTATTCAATTGTTTGTAAATATAGTTAATTGTTAAATGATAAGTTCTATTATACACCCTTGAGATTTTATCACTTGTTTCTTTCAATTCAGGAATGTTAAATGATTCATCAAAAATTTGATCAGGATTATCATACAATGCTCTCAATTGTTCAGTGTATGTTTTTGAATGTTTACAATTTCCAGTTAAAGAAATTTTATTATTGTGTTTAATAACGAAAAAATTACCAGGCACTGTTAAACAATGAACACTACCATTATATTCAACTCTTTTTGCTTCGATTTCATCTGATGTACTAATATTTGATGAATAAAATTGAAGCGAATTATCATCTCTAGCTATTTTATAACCTGCTATAGTTGCAATTATTTCGACCATATGAATATCTTCAATGCTTACCTTAGCACTAGAATCTTTATCCCACAAATTTAAATAAATATTAAATTCTTTGCACCAATCACTTGATATTTTATCTAATTGAATCCAATTTTTTAATTTGGAATTATTAAATAAATCTAAAGAAATACTAAATAAATATATCTCATTATATAAATCTTTTTCTATTTCATATTCATAATTTAAACTATTAAATAAATTTCTAATTTCTGATTGAGAGTTTTCGTCTGAAAGAGTAATTTTAAGATGAACAATATCATCAAATATTTCATAGTTACAATGTTGAATCAATAAATTTAATTTATCTTGTTCAGTTAAAGTATTAGATGAATTTACAACATTAGTTAAAGCATTTACCATATCATAATCTATCTTATTATTATGAATTTTTAAATCCTGAACACGAATAACTTCTCTTTCACCTTTTTGATTAACAAGAAGCATTCTATGCTGATCTGTTACAAATTGCGAAATAGTTTTACCCTCAAATTTTGTAATATAACCATTAGATTGATATTTATGAATTTCTGTAGGATGATCAAATTTACCATTTCCATCTATATCAGTACATAAGACCAAATCATCAGTTGTTATTTGATCAATTCTTTTCCAGCCAGTATTTGTACAAACCTCAGTTTCCGGAGTTAGACAACCCTCGAAATAAGTCCATGTGAGGACAACATTTTCAAATTCTGGTAAAGTTGTCAATTGACCAAAAGTAAACATTGGTCCACGGCCTTGTGCGCTATCGAAAAAGATTAGTCTTTGAAAATCTTTAGTCATTATGAATTGTTCAGCCTCTGTTAAAATTGATCTAAATTGCGCACCATCTTTTTCTAAATTTACTTCATCATGTTTCCAATCGAAACCTTGTTGAGTATCATTTGATTTATCAAAAAAAGGAATCTTTGGATCTTCAAAACGTTGAGTGTTTTTACCCTTACCAAAAAATATTGGTTCTTTTTTAAAATCTATAAATTCAGTATTGTAGATTCCACAAGAGGAATCTACAAATTTTTGATCTAATTTTTCCATGTTTTGCCTTAGTTGGATTTTTCTGATTCGGCTTCTTCTTCCGCCTCTTCAAAACCTTTTTCGATCTCAGCCATTTTTTCTTCATCAAGATTGACATTAATACCTTGTTCTCGTAGAATTTCACTAATTTTAACTTGTAGTTGAATAGCTTCTTTTGGTTCTAAGTCTTCAGGTAGTACAGTTGTTAATCTGTTTACATCACTTACCATTGATCTAATTAAAAAACTTTGACCTTCTACATTCGCTAGAGAAACTGATTCACCAGCTGCTTCTTTTAGTACTTCAATTGCTTCTTCTAATGTCTCTACTGGAGTTTGTAATTTAAAAATATCTAATCCGATAATATCTAGTTGACCTGTTGTTTTCATAATGTTCCTTTTAATAATTAATTTATAAATAGTATTTCTATATTAGATTTTAAATCTATCACATAAGATAGATTTAATTTTGAGCAAAGTTTGAGGGAAAGAGTATGGAAAATAACTATATTTCTATATTACTTTCTATAATTATGATACTCATTCATGATGCTGTAGATGACAACTTGAGACTCTTTAGGTAATCCTAAGAAGAAACTTCCCCACTTATTATTTTCTTGTAAAAATGTTTGAATGTTTTTCTCACTAGGCATACTAGGAGTAATTTTATCATAATAACTTTGAAGTTTATCAAATAAAACTGTTTCCAATTCTTCAACATTTATTTCATTTGCTAATTGTTTACATATAATATTATCTTCTTTACCATTCCATAATTTTTTATATGTTCCTTCTTTGTATCCATTCTTTTGTCTGAATTGATTCAATATGAATTTAATTTTATATTGTTTATATAAATCAATAAAGTTTAATTCCATACCATACCATATTTTTGACCATACGATAAATACACCAATAAAATTCTGTGTAGCATAATTTATAATAAATTCTGTGTTAATTAATTCAATGATATCACTTGATGTTACTTTCTTATGATTTGCATTTTCAAATCCAATAAATAAAGGAATAAGCATTTGATCAGATTTAGTTATAATTAATTTACTAATTAAAAAATGAAAAATATCTACTAGTTCAGTTAGAATATTATTCCAATCAACTTCACCTTTTTTCCACCACTTCCAATCAGTTGAATCAACTAATTCAACCGCCTCTATTAGAATTGCTAATGAAAAATTTAAATCTTTATTTTGCCAATCATTACCAACAACCTCACTATTGAATTGTTTTTGTAAATCAATTAATTCATTTAATTGATCAATATTAAATCCACTGGATTCTAATATTGCTTCTTTTTGTCCAGTCCCTTGAATTGATTCAAATATTTTAGATGTATCTATCATTTTAAATCTTTTGTTTCGCAAAGTAATGCGGTTATTTGAGCATTTAATGATTCACTGGACCAGATAGTATTATTTATAATATAATCAAATTTAAAGTCATTTAATGCAGTCTCACTAGAATGTGTATCATATTTATCAACATCATTCATATTTTTTCCAAGAACTTTTACTGTGCATGTTTTATGATTTTTTGAAATTTCTTCAAATTCTACTGGAAATCTAAAATCACTAATTATATAATCTTTATTTTTATCTAATTCAGCTGAGCAAAGTTTCGCCCAAATATAAGGATCATTAAAAATAATTTTAAATGCTTCACCGACTTTTTGTAAAAAATGTCTTGCATCAATTACTAACATATTATCATTTAATAGATATTCAAAAAATGATAATGGATCATGCTCTGCTAAGGTTATATTATCAAAATTTAATAAATAAATATTTTTAATTTCATGTATGGCTTGTTCAAAATTCTTATAAAAATTACTTTTATTCATTGTAAAACTAGATTCATCATTTTTTAAATTATCTAATTCATGTACACTTATTCCACTGATTATACTTGCACTATGCTTTAATAATTTAGCAAATGCAACTTTGGTGATTGTTGGATCATATTGAACTACTATATCGCTAATTGTATCTTTTCCACTTCTTTTCTTTCCATTAATTAAAAAAACCATTTTTTTCCTTTTTCAAAAAATTGAACAATAAAAAAAGATCTAGACCGAAGTCTAGATCTTATATACGAATCCGTTAGGAATACTTTTTGGAATTTCAGGTGCATTTGCAGGTCCTTGATAGGTACTAGGTACTTGAATATTAGGCGCATTTGGTACACTAGGCATGGTAGGCATCTGGTTTTGTTGAACATATACTGGTTGCATTGATTGAGATGGTTGCATCGGCATTCCAGGAGGTGTCGGCATAGGATAATCAGCTGCTTCAGCATCGATTGCTAATTGTTCATATCCTTCAATAAATATTTTCTCAGCCATTAATTCCCAATTGGTTTCGCCTTGCCATGTATTCTGTTTAAATTCTCCATGAACTTCAACAGTTTTTCCAGCCATACCTCTTTCACCAATTGCTTCACTTTGAATAATAATTTGACTTCTAAAACTATTCATTTTATAACTGTTTTCATTACCATGTTCATCTGCCATTTTAATAAATCCAGTAAACATTTTTTTAGTACCATTTTTTACTAAGTATACTTTATTGTATGTCATAACGCCTTTATATACTTGAAGAACTTTAGCCATTTAATTCCTTTTCACCTTTTATTATTTCTATATTCATTTGGCCAGTTGAACTCACCAATTCTATAAATTTGATTTCTTCTTCATTATATGAAATTATTTTCATTTTGCAATGAAGTGAAACATTAATCACATAAGATATAATATCTATCGGAACATGATCTTTTAATTCTACAGTAATAAGAGAAGTAGGATCCATCTTTTGAAAAGATTCATATACTTCATTTATTAATAATTCATTAAAAGGCTCATCTTCTTCAAAATTTAAAATCATGGTATTATCAATTATCTCAATCATTTTAATCCTTCAAAGTTTTTAAATTTCTAAGTTTAACTGTTTAGAAATATATATTTCTATATTACTATAACTATCAAGTATGATCGTTTTTTATAATTTTATTATAAATTCTCCAAGTATTTTGAACACAATAAATATTTGCTAATCTACTAGCTTTATCTAGTAACATTTCATTATTTTTAAAATCATTCATATCTAACTCAAGAACCATCTTAGCAAACATTGTATAATATATATTTCTATAAACATCTTGTTGTTTTATTTTCACATAATTCCTTTTTATTTTAAAATGATTAGTAAATCGCTAGGACGAGTCAAAGCAACATATATTAAACGTAACACCATATCAGGATCTTTTCTATAAAAATATTCAAAATCTCTCGCATCTAGATACAAAGTATGTTTTGTACTTCCTTGAAGTTTATGAAGTGTTCTAGCATAATTGTATCTGATCTTAGCAAATTTATTTTTGAGTTTAAAATATTTAATCCATAAATTTTTTCTAGTCTTTGAATTACTTGCTTTGGCATCAAGTAATGCATTATTTAACATATTGTTGTAGTTTTTAAAAGACTCTTTATCATTTGGATCAAGTACAATAAAATCAGGTAAATTGTCATCACTATCTAAATATTCACAACTGACTCTGTAATATCTAATTAAATTTATATAATCTGTTTCCTCGACTATTTTAGTAATTTTACAAACCTCTCCTGTTTGAAATAATAGATTGTCTCCACCGTCCGCAAAAGGCTCTTGGAATACAATAACATCACCAACAATTAAATATTTAGTGGATCCGGTTAATTGAAATCTAATATGATTGTTGTAACTTTCAACCATTCTATTTGTATAGCTTCCAATCATTTTATTGAAAGGATTTGTATAATAATGTTGCAAGAAGCTATCATCATAACATACTCCAACATGATCAGTTGGATATAAATAATCTATAGTATTATTTGGATATTGTTTATTTTTAATTAAATGTCTAATATCAGTTGCCATCTTGATTAATGTATTATCTTTTTTCTGTCTAACAATTTCATTTAATTCAAGATGTACAATATCAGGGTTATTAAAAATAGGATTTTCTCCACCCTCAACTGGTTTCAATTGACAAGGGTCACCTACGAATAAAATAATCTTCGCTCTAGTGCCTAATACTGATAAAATATTTTTATACATTTCTTCACTATTCATTGAGCTTTCGTCAATAAGTAATAGATTTGTATATTCTGCATCTTGCTTATATTTATTTGGAACAAGCTTGGCTTTTCCAGTGATTTCGTCATCACCATCCAATCCATAATCTAATTTTAAATTTAAAAATGAATGAATTGTTTTAGTGCTAATATCTACATCAATTTCTTTAAGCATGTTTTTTGCAACACCTAATGCTTCATGAGTGGGAGCAGTAAAGGTAATTTGAATCTCTTTATGAAAGATATCAATAATTTGACTAGTCAACCAGGTCTTGCCTACTCCTGCTCCTCCCTCAATACTTATGATTTTATCATAAGGTTCATTATTTGCTTGTTTATCAATAATGCTTTTTATTACATTAAAAGCATTACGTTGATCATTGGTAAAAGTTGATATACGACTCAATGTTTTGAATTCATGTATCAACTTTTTAATTTGTGACCGAGTATTAAATGTCATTGTATCCTCTCTTTTCTTTTAATGTGATTTACAATATTATGAATTATATTATGTATTCCTCTATTGAATAATCTTCGCCATATATAACTTCTAATGAGAGAAGCTAAAGTAAATAATAAAGATATTCCTAAATTATCTAATATTGTAGTACTTATATTATATAAAGGAAACACTAAAGGTTGAACAATCAAAGCACTTAGTAACATTCCACTACCAATATTTAATAATTGTTCATAAAAAGATTGTAATTTGGTTTGGAAATCATGTTTTGTATTAAAATATCTTCGCCACAAATATCCTCTAATAATAGATACAATAGTAAATATTATAGCTATTGTTACATTTTCAAAATAATTTGTAGTTATATCATATAAGGGGAAGACTAAAGGTTGAATAATAAAAGCAGCAATTAATAACCCACTAAGTATATTAACTACTTGTTCAATTAGTGATTCTAATTTTGATTGCTTCATAATTTCTCATAATATAAATGATATAATTCAGTTGCTCTTGAATCACTAAAATGAAAAGTGTTATATCTTCCTGGCATGAATCTTAAACGTTTATAATCTTTTGCAAATTTTGTAATTATATCAATATCATATGTTACATCAACCACAATATTAAATTTATCTAGTTCTTGATGATTACCTGGAATGAAACATCCCAAGAGTTTTTTAACTCTTGAAACATGCGGTCGACAAACTATTTGAACCAACTCACTTACTTTTTTATGATCTTGATGTATATCATTGTGGTAATGAGTTATAACAGTGCAAATATTGTACTTATTAATTAAAAGATCTATATTTTCTTTAATTGTGTGTTGGTCTTTAAATCCAATACTTCCTAAAGTTGTATCATAATATTCTAATCTAGTTGCTTTTGTAAAAAATTCACGATGAACACTATTATAAATATTCTCTCTTTCTAACCTATCATCATCTAATTTAAAACCATTTCCACAAACAGTTAAAAGATAAATATTTGCATTAGTTTCTTTTAATTTACGAATCATGCCTAATGTATAAATCTCATCATCCATGTGAGCCAAAACTACTAAAATATTTTTTTGTGCTATATTTTCTTTATTCACAATGACCTTCTCCATTACAAGTTGGACAGATTTTAATCTGCATTATTTGAGCTAAATTTGTGATTTCTTCAAGTTTATTATGTTGAGAAATTTTAAGATTGTGTAATGTTGAAATATGACTAATATAACTAACAATACTGCTTTTAAGCCAAGAATGATATTCAATCATTTGTATTAATTTATCTATTTTTTGAATAATAGTATTTGTAATAGACTGTTGTTCTTTTATAATAATTAAATTATTTACATCATGATTATGCTTTTTTATATTATCATATTGCCTTTTAAAAGAATTTATAGACTGAATAATTTCAGGATATCGTTCAACTGTTTTATCAATAATATTTATCTTATTTGATATGGTAGCTCTAGCATCTATCAAGATTGAATAATTTGAAGAATAACTAATATAATTTTTTATGTTATCAATCACTTGATAACTTGAACATATTTGATCAATTTTACTTATTTTATTCTCTGTTGTTTTATATTGATCTTTGTAGTAAAAATGATTTGATAAATGTTGTTTTAAAGTTTCAATGTTTTCATTAAGACTAATATAATTTGAATAATTTTCAACTAATGACTTTAAACGAGTTTTATTATTATTGTATTTATTATATAGTTCTAAATAAACTTTATATAATTCAATATATACAATATAATATTTATATGTTAATATTTTTTCTTGGAGTGTTTCACTAGATAATATTTTTTCATCGAGTTTAATAGCATTACCTAACATATTAAATTCATTGTTTAATTGTAACATATCATTTGATATCTGGCTAATAGCATTTGCCACATCAGTGCTATCAAATAAAAAATTAAATACCTTTTCCGTCTCATTGGCTTTGCTTCCAATTAAATAGAAACTATCATATTGAGTAGTTAATGCTAATCTTTCTGTTTGATCTTTTAGATTACCTTTAAAATTTTTATATGTTTCTTTTAAGTTAACATATTTAAATCCTATCTCTTGAACTTTCTCTTTTACTTTTTCAAACGCTAATGTCTTTCCTGCATATTCTTTACCATCAAAACAATAGACAACCTTAGTCCCGTTATATTCAAGAGATATTGAATTGTCTACCTTATCATCAGAATATTTTCCGAATTCAATTTTAGGATTTTGACCCTTTTTGCGTTTCTTTCTAGGATGATCTTTTGCATCAAAATCATTAAATAATATAGCATTAATTGCTCGGAAGCTTGCACTCTTTCCTATATTATTTCTTCCTCTAATTACTGTAAACCCTTTATATCTGAACTCTTGTTTTACAATACTTTGAAAGTTCTCAATTTTACTATAAACATAATCTTTTTCAGGATATTGCCCGTATATGTTTTTTATGAATAATTCCGGAATTCCATCTTTATCAAATTTTCCATCTAAGATGTAAACCATATCTGCAAAATCATCTATATCGTCTGTTTGACTAATCAATACAAGAGTAAAACCATACTCTTCGCAAAATTGTTTTAAAAATTTTGCAAGCTTGGGTCTATAGTCAGGTGAGACCTGACTAATACTTTCATCAAATAAATAGAATTTATTATCACTATAGATGTATCCAACTATCATTTTAAATAGTATGCTTACAAAGCTTAAAACTCCACCTCCATTATTTCCTAGAAGTTTTTCATTCCTGGCCATTTCAACGCCATTTTGTGATAATATTATATCGTACTTCATATTGATTTTACCATTATCAGTTGATGTACTAGTTGCTTCAATATCTATTTTTATATTCTGTTCAAAAACGTCATGCAATGCGGTATTTATTGTATTTAAAATAAATTCCTTTTTGCTCTCCATTTTGTGATTTTTAAGAATAGTTAAAATATTTTTAGCATCATCTAACACTTTATAATTTTTCTCAATTTCCATATATCTAGATGAATTTCTTTTAAGTTTATCATCAATTATAGAAATGTTATTCTTACTCGAATTTAGTTTGAACATTAAATTACTTAATTCTGTATTCAAGTTATTTATTTCTAATTGCATCTTAATCCTTTAATCCAACTTTTTCAAAAAATTCATTTTTATGATTTGTAAAAAATACTCTATATAATGTTTCAAAATAGTAACGCTTAATTTGTGTGAATATACTGGTTTGTGAAAAATATGACCAAGCAGTATCATAACTATATCCAGTTTCCGATCTAATATCATCATATAAAAATTTAGGAATTGATAGAGTTTTAGTAAAAGTGTACCCTATCTCTATCAAACTATCTCTTATGTTATCATTTGATAAAATATTATTTTCTAATTTAATATATTTATCATTACTATTTTCAAAATAATATAAACACTCATCAAAGAATTTATTTACTGCAAAATCAAATATATTCTTTTTATTAGGTGAATCAAATAAGTTTTTAAAATTATCAACTTTGAATGTGTGACAATCAGAATTTCCTGTATCAAAAGAATATATAAATTTATTAAATCTATTAATTCTGTCAGCATGTTTCACTGGATTTGAAATATAATGAAAGTATGCAGTGAGTAATAAGAATCCACCTACTCTATCATAAATTGTAGAATCTAATATTTTGTCAACATACTTAAAAGATTTTTTGGGGTTGTTTTTAAATATATCTAATAAAACATCATTTAAATGTAAAATATTATTTTTTTTAAAAGTTGTCTTGCATCGAGTAAACACGCTTTTTGATACAAATACTAATTTTAATTTGTGATCAATATTTAATTCTTTAAATAAATTAACCAGTGTATTAATGAATCCACTTACTGAAGAGTTATTAATAGGAAGTGTTAATAATTTTTTTGCAAAATCATCAAATTGATCATATTCGATGTCGTCTCGATTCGTAACAACATATACTGTTTCATCATCAATATCCGCTAAATTTATAGTTGATTGTTTAAATCCATTTTTTTCTATTGTTTGTTTAGATAAAAAGATATCACTTTTTTCAACAACTTGTTTTGTTTTTAAATCGACACTTTTAATCGTTTTTGGTAAAGCATTAATATCTACGAAATAAAAATCAGTGATACCCATCATTTTTTGTAAATATTTTTGTGCATTTTGTTTAAAAGTGTGTTCAATAATAATAAATGATTTAGCCATATATTGATTAGCAACTGTCATGTATTTGATAAATTTTTTTACCTGTCTAGACTGGGCTTTGTCATTTAAATTGACTAAAATAATTCTAGCCATTGTGCCTTGAGTTAAAGTGTTAAAGAATGAATGACCTAAATACTTTGTAGATACATATCTTTTTGTATCATTGATTTTAGGAGTATAAATATTTTTTTTAACTAGAGTACTATGATTGCGATTAGGTACAAATCGATAAATTGTTTGAATAAAAGGATTTTTAGATAAATATTTTAATCGTTTATTATCATAACTATTTAAAGTGTTGTTAATTTTACCATCTTGACTAATTATATATCGACTTGAATAAAGCATTCTAACCCATATTGGATCATATTTATTGCAAACATTAGTGTTATTGGTAACCGCATTTCTTAATTCTAATGGACAATCAAAACTATTAGCAGCCTTCAGTAATTTATCATAAAATTCTTTTACAAATGATATAAAATTATTCATAATATTTGTAATTGTTCTTGTATCAAACATTAATTCTTCTCGAGATGGTGCAAAACTAACTTCCCCTATATCAGCTAAATAAATTATACTAGTTTTGCCATGATTATAATGTTCTAGAGCAGTGTCTAAAATTTTTTTAGTTAGATTTAAAGTAGCATTCGATATTTTTCCTTCTTTAGATGTTTCCCATAATTCTAAACTATTATCGATTTTAATATGAGTATCAAAGAATTGTTTGATATTTAAATTATATCGAACTTCCCCTTGAATCACAGACATTTGTCCTTGTCTTATGATTGATGATTCAGATGAAAAAAGTATTTTATCACCTGAATCATACAATCTGTTAATTTCAGTTGTTGTTTCGTTTTCCCAAATTTTAATTTCCTCATCACCAACAAACACTTTCGGTTTATTTTTAAAAAATAATAATTCTTGTTTAATATGATCGGTTATGGTACTACGAAAATCTTTTTCAAGAGGAACTGTAATCTCCAAACCATTTCTTTCATCCGTTGGATATGTATCAAAAATAACAATCATTGGAACATTACGTTCATTTTTAGTTACACCATAAATAGTTTTCATGCCTTGAAATATATTACTTATAGTGAAACTATCACTAATAGTAAATGGTGATTTACTTCCCAATCCTAAACAACCTGTTACTTCATTTGAATGAATTTTAGTTGATTCACCATATTTTGTAAAAATTTGAGTAATTGTTTGATGATCCATCCCGATACCAAAATCTCTGAATTTGATAAAATAATCATATTCAATTGAATCATTTAATATAATATGAAAAGGTTCATCTGTTTCAGCCATCTTATGCGCATCTAAACAATTTGTACTTAATTCTCTAACAACTGCTCCAACTGGATTACTGTATAGGTTGCTTAAGATATGAAATAATTTTCCATCATCTGCTTTAATTGTAAATTCTTGTGTTTCCATATTTCCCGAAACTTGCACATCATTATTGTATTGTTCTATTATCATTTTTTTAACCTTATTGTGATATTGTGATATTGTAAAATTTTTAGTTAAATCAGAATATCTAAATTCTAAGAATTTAGATATTCATATAATTAATTTTTATCGAATACAGTTGCTTTATAAATCGTAAGATTTAATTTTTTAATATAATTTGAGTCACTTAATACGTCACCCATTGCCTTTACATCATTTGTGATATCACTAAGAACTTTATATTTGCAACATCTAATTTTTGTATATGAATAATCAACAGGTACACTTACTATATCAATTGGATTAAGTAAACATGCAACTATTTTCTCACCACTAAAATTACTCAGGTAGTTATATCCACAAACATGTAAACCATAACTACATGTTTGATGACGATTATCATTTACCTTTGATCTTTCCATCTTTACGATATTTCCCACTTTATTGCTAATTTTTCCTGTATAGCAATCTGTAAAATCTCTTTTAATTTTTTTATAAACAAGAATATCACCATCTTCAGTAATACTAATATTATTAGACTGTAAGAACACAAAAACATCTTCTGCTGATTTACGAGAGGGATTTAATTTAGTTTTTTCTAATAATTTAACAAAAGGAGTAATATTTGCTTCTTCACTCATTAATTTAATAATGTAATCAACTAATGCTCCGCTAATTTCCAACTTATCAAAATATATTTTATTGTTTCTTATTTCAACTTTACCTTGTTTCATAAAATATTTTTTAATAGCTTTCTTAAGATTAACATACTCTTCTACTTTTTCAAAATCATTATCAGATAGTGCTTTTTTAATATCATCAAATTTAGGATGATTCTTATTTATACTTTTAACACCTTCTGGAAATTTAATAGTGATAGTCATACCCGTGATCACATATTCAATTCTTTTATTAGTAGTTGTATCTACTTCTGTTTCAACTGCTTCATCAGCCTTTAAACTATCTAAAAAGTTTTTAAGTTTTTTACTTCCTGGGCGCAGGCGATTAATCTTTTCAACTAGCTCCTCAAAAGTAGCATCATTTTCTAATAGTTTTACTAGAGCTTTATGCGTACCTTTATCTGTAGCAAATTCATTGACTAATGCTTCTCGATGATCTACCACAACTTGATCTTTTTCTTCAATTACCTTAATTTGCTCAATATCATCAAATTCCATATCATCATCGTCGTCTTCTTCAACAATAATAAGATTTAAACTATCTAAAAAGTTTTTAAGTTTTTTACTTCCTGGGCGCAAGCGATTAATCTTTTCAACCAACTCATCAAAAGTAGCATTATTTTCTAATAGTTTTACTAGAGCTTTATGGGTACCTTTATCTGTAGCAAATTCATTGATTAATGTTTCTCGATGATCTGCTTCAACTGCTTCAACTGGATCTGCTTCAACTGCTTCAACTGCTTCAACTGCTTCAACTGCTTCAACTGCTTCAACTGCTTCAACTGCTTCAACTGCTTCAACTGCTTCAACTGCTTCAACTGCTTC
>Ga0265295_1002415_pt1 | contig 29691 bp, 28 predicted proteins | sample Munlansysbiofilm_FD_192503 | JGI IMG/M metagenome (GOLD analysis project Ga0265295, IMG submission 192503) | Leachate microbial communities from a municipal landfill in Southern Ontario, Canada - Methane capture system biofilm | ecosystem: Engineered > Solid waste > Landfill > Unclassified ... | reverse complement strand
CCTTAAGCGCCGCGGGGTTCATAGCCACAAGCACATCGCAATAATCGCCAGGAGTGTAAACCTTTTTGCTGCCAATCTGCAGTTGAAATCCAGAAACCCCGCCAATTGTACCTTGGGGAGCACGAATTTCCGATGGGTAATCGGGGAAAGTGCTTACGCCATTGCCAAAAAGGGCAGAGGCATCGGAGAATAGAGATCCGCTAAGCTGCATTCCATCACCTGAATCGCCCGAGAATCGTATCGATACCTCGTCCACTTCAAGTACTTGCTTTTGTTTATCCATAATGGGTTAAATTTATTTGTTTCTCATTGGGGGGAAATCCTAAAATGCAAATGCATATAAAATGGATGCCCATTCTATATGCATACTGAATTTGTTTTCAGGCTTTTCAATTAAACCCCCTGCTTGAAAATTATAATGCAAAATTAGCTATTTTATGAAAGGAATAACGCCAGAAAACTTTTTTTTGGTTGTTTTACAACATGATTCTTGTCAGGTTTAAAACGTTTTCGGAGGGTGAAACTATAATTGGCTGATAGTAAGGTTTGAATTGGAAGTGAAAAAGGCTGCTGCTAATTTTTATGGGTGTGGTTAAGCAAAAGATGCCCTATCTTTGTTGTTGATATTAATCATCAACCAGAATATTGGTATGGCCATCATAAGGAAGCTACGGGGGAAGTATCCCAAAATTGGAAAGAACTGTTTTATTGCCGAAACGGCTGTAATTATTGGCGACGTGCAAATTGGCGACGACTGCAGCATATGGTACGGCGCGGTGCTTAGGGGCGATGTAAACCCCATACGCATTGGCAACCGGGTAAGCGTGCAGGATAATGCCGTGCTGCATACCACCTACCAAAAATCGGTGGTTACCCTTGAGGACGATGCAATTATTGGGCACAATGTAACCGTGCATGGCGCAACGGTAAAGTCGGGCGCGCTTATAGGCATTGGCGCCACCGTGCTCGACGATGCCGTGGTGGGCGAGGGCGCCATTGTGGCGGCCAACGCCCTTGTGCTGGCCAATACGCAGATTGAGCCCGGTTGCATCTACGCCGGCGTGCCCGCCAAATTTGTGAAGAAGCTCGATGTGGAGCAATCGATGCAGATAAACCAGCGCATTGCCAAGGGCTACCTGCTTTATAAGAGTTGGTATGAGGAGGGGGAGGAGAAGTGATTGGCTGATTGACTGATTGAAACTGAAAACTGATTTAGATTGGATGATTGGATGATTGGATGATTGGATGATTGGATGATTGGATGATTGGATGATTGGATGATTGAATGAACTGCCAAAGGCAGACTGATTGGATGATTGAGTGACCCGCCATTGGCATGTCTACAGACAGCCTGCCTGGTAGGCCGGTTTGAGCGGGCAGGTTGTGGATGATTGATTGAAACTGCCTGACTGACGTCTTTGGCAGTTCCTTTTACTCACGGGTTGAATATTTGCTTAGTAGATAGTCAACCTGTGAATAATGTTAGGAAACAACGACTTGGTTTGGCACAGGCGGAACCTGTTTTTAATCAATTGGGGCAGGAGTAACTTGCTAGCAATAAAACGACTCAGGTGCATTTACCTGCCAGTTGTTTGCCGAGAGGAAAATTAGGCAGGACCTGAGCCGAACGGAGGGGCTTTTTGTTTCAAGGAAGTTAAAAGATTGGTTTACTAAAGTCTATTTCAATTCTACTTGTAACTGATACTTCGATGCCACTAAAGCCCACTGTTATAGCAGATGGGTAACCCCAGTTTGTTTTAGAGGTTAATTTGTACCCTATGTTTAATCCAAAATATAATGCATGTTCTTTAAGAGCAATACGTCGATCTAGGCCAAGGCCGAAATTAGAATACACTATGGGGGTAGGTGTCATATACATCTTTTCGAACTTCTCGATTATATGTATTTCATTGATGCTTTCGCTAAAAGTTAGAGATTCAATTTTTTTTGACATTTTAAGTCTTGCCAATGATAAGCCAAAGCCAAGATAAGGATATATTTGCCATTTTTTTGAATTCGATAGAACTCGTTGCATTTGTAATCCTAGTTCAATAATATTTAATTCGGCTGTCTTTTGTGTAGTGGTTTCAGTTGGTGAACTAGTTTCATAGTAGGTAATTGTAGCAGTACCAAAATTGTTGCTGCTTTCCTTTCGATTTGATATTCCCATTGAGAAAGAAAACAAGTTATTTTCTAAGGTATTGTAACCATTTTCTGACAAAACCTCATTAAAACTATGAAAATTTGTAAAGTGATTGGATGATTTAATGTAAAAACCTGTAACAGCTTTTGTGCTGGGCTCAATTTGAGCAATGGAAGATTTACAAATTAAAAAAAATAGTGTAAAAATTAAGAAAATAGTATGAATTGCTTTCATATTAGTAGTAGTTAGTTTGTTGTTAATCTAGTAAGATGTGAATCATAGATTTAATTAAACGTGGTTTTAGTCATTAAAAATTAATTGAAATTATGTTGTGTTTGAAATTGTTGAATGTTATGAGTCTGAATTATAGTCAACCTATTTTTGGATTGTTCATAAAAAGTCTCTATGATTTAGATTTGACTTGGATAATGATTCGAAAGTAATACATTTTCTAGCTAAACGAAAATAGAATTAAAGTTGGTTTACAAAATCTATTTCTTAGCGAAGAGAGGAACTTAAATATTAAATACTTCTTTTAAGAAACAGTTTTCACATACAAAATAAACAACCCTTTTAGATTCTTATAAAACATTTTGAGGCTATCTGAATAGTGAAAATGATTCAAATTCCTTTTGACAAGAATGTATCTGTTGGATTTGTCATACACACAATGGTTAAGGAATTACCTTTCAGATAGCCTCATTAATTGAAGAATATTTAATCAGAAAATTTAGTCGCTTATGGAGATTTACCAATTATCTATCAATTTGAAATATATTAGTTCTCCTGCTTGTATTCCAGCTATTGCACCTATAGCCCCACCTATTGCTCCAGTTGTTGAGCCTAACCAAGCTGTTGCAGCAACACCTACTAAACAACCTGTAAAGCCACCCACAACAAATAATACTGAACGAACCACAGCCTTAATTACATTCTTTAGCCAGCCTTTGGTCAGATTACTGTTATTTTGAGTGTTGGACAATGATATCATAGAAGGAATTAATAATTCGCATTGAAGCAAACCCGATTCAATAATATCCCTTTCTTGCCCAACGATATTTTTATCAGAACTTACTCTTTGACAAATATTGTCGACTACCCCTATTAATTTTGTTTCAAGTTTTTCGTTTATATCATATTCGATAGGCTCAATATCTGATAATTCAATAGCCAAGTCAGAAAGTTCTGTTTTTAGTTTTAATGAAAACTCCATTAATATATCTTTTGAATTTTGAGTCAAATTTGGTAAATCACCACTAAAATATTCAGAATAGGTTAATTCATTAAGCGCAACATCTACAATTTCTCTAATTTCCTCCTTTGTGAGGCTTTCCGATTTATGTTGATATTTTTTTATAGTTTGAATTGAATGTAAACTTGCGTTAAAATTTTTATTAGGTGACAGTGGGTAGTTGATTAATTCATTGTAGGTATTCAGATACTTCTTGTCCATTTTTGAATACTGATTTTCAATGAATGTTCTTACATTATCTAATGAGGTAGCATCATTGCTAGTGGTTTCAATTGATGACACAGCATTTTTGAATATATTCGATTGAATAATAGCTTCTTTAGCGAAAGTTTCTTTGAATAAATTCGAGAAGTTATCCCTACTTGGTTGCTCTTTATTGCAGGATATTGTTGAGGTTATAAATATTAATAACAAACTGGTAATTAATTTAGTTTTCATGTCTCTGAAGGTTTGATTGTCATTAGTAAAATTATTTTCTGTTAGTTGTGTTATTCAACACATTATTCTTAGTTGAACGTAATTTTATTAGTACCTTTAAGTATAGTAGTGACAAATTGTGCGTAAAGTGATCAGGTACCCTTTTTTTTATGAGTTCAACTTCTTTATGCTATCTTTGTCACATCATACCTTACCTCCTTTCCTTTTTAGGTTAGGGGCGTGCGAAGGGGGAGCTTGGGCTGGTGAGGCACTGTTGGCTTCCCCTTCTTTCTGCCCGTGTTTTACCGCGAAGGCTCAGCACGAAGCCAGAACGCTGTAAATTGTCGTAAAACTTTTCTGCTGTTAACCTGGGGCGGGGAATGCTGCCTAGGTTTGTGTTTCTGCTTTTGTGGCTCATAGGTTTTAGCTTTAGGTCTATCTGCCTTTGGCAGGTTTACCTGCCTCTGGCAGGTTTAGGATTGTTGCACTGGCAAAAGGTCGCTTTTAAACTTTCAGCTCCTCTACAGCTTCATTGCGGCTAACGGCTGGTTCTGCCCTCGCATTAATCCTACGCGGTATCAAATATAAGTAGAATAATTGTATTTACCCCCCCCGTTAATATGTTATAAAACATATTACAATCAGATTTTCATGGTAACCATTACCAGGGTGGGTGCGCCCAGTGCTGAGTGCTGGAAGGCAGGTTACCATCGGCCCTGCCCGATGAGCAGGATGCTGCCCAGAGCAGGGCGAGATGCCAAAGGTTCAAAGGTTAATCAAGCCTCAGTAATAATTGTTTAGTTAACAATTTTTATGATCAGGAGAGGAGCAGCATTATTGCTCCTCTCTTTTGTTTGTATACAGTGTGTAAACGTTATTATCACTCGGGAAATGACACCCGAGATTAATTAAACGGAAACTATATCGGATATCCTTTTGTTACAATTGTTAGTGTTGGGTATAATATCGATATTTGGCAACAAAACAGGCTATGAACTACCCCACTCCAATTCAAGCGAGCCCACATGCTAAAGTGTATTCCGCCTCCAGCCAAAACCACAGGGTTTTCGCCGATATGGAGCGGGGGCAAACATACTGTGCCGAGGGAACCTACGGTACGACCATGGCCTTCTACTCTTGGCTTAAAAAGCAGGTGAACCTGCTGTATCCAATTTCCGATTACCCATCGTCGAGGGTAAATAGGGACAAGCTACGCGAACTAAGCCAACGGCTACTGGTTAGGATTAAGGCTCACCAAATAGACTTGCACAAAGCGCCACCTATCCCTTGGTTGCTTGAGTTTTATCCTAATTTGCAAGATTTCTACCTGCCCTTTACCGATGTGTTGGGCATCAACGGGGCATACCAGTGGTATGTGAATGGGGTTCAGTTCCCCGGATTACAGCACAGGGTACATCCCTACTACGGAGCCTATTTCCCTACGCGCACCGAGCATTTACAACTATTCGACCAGTGGTTGCAACGCAGTAAACCCTTTGCTAATGCTATCGATTTGGGCACAGGTTGTGGGGTGCTCACTTTCTACATGCTTAAGCATGGTGTGAGCAATTGATTGCAACCGATATCAACCCCAATGCTATCCATAGCGTAGGGCAGGATATGTATCGTCACGATTTGGGCTGCAGGGTGAGGCTAATTAACGCTGATTTGTTAGAAGGCATTAGCTGCAATAGCATCGATTTGGTTGTCTTTAATCCACCCTGGATTCCCGACAACGCCACAGGAATCCTCGATTTGGCGATGTACTATCAAAGCGATTTGTTCCATCGATTTTTTAGTACCGCCTACGAATCATTACCTGACAGCTGCAAAGTGGTAATCCTTTTCTCAACATTTGCCCATGCAGCTGGTCTTAGGGTTGAACACCCCGTTCGCCATGAATTGGAACACCATCAGCGTTTCAAGCTGGTAAATCATATTCAATCGTCTGTAAACCAAAAGCCATCGCAAAAAAAGAGTTGGCTAGCAGAAATCCGAAGCAACGAGAAGATTGAGCTATGGGAGCTGGAGAGGGTGAATCGGTAGTTGGTAATCGGTAATCGGTAAACGGTAGTCGGTAGTTGGTAAACGGTGATCGGTAGTTGGTAGTCGGTAGTTGGTAAACGGTGAACGGTAGTCGGTGATCGGTATTCGATGATCGGTGATCGGTAAACGGTAATCAGTGATCGGTGATTGGTAATCGATGCTTGGCTTAACGTCTGTCAGGAGGGGGTAGTTGGTAATTAGGAATGATTCAACTGCCTGCCAAAGACGTTAGTTAGGTCACTCAATCACTCGATTATTCAATCATCCAATCATTCAATCTGCCTGCCAAAGACGTTAGTTAGGTCACTCAATCACCCAACCTGCCCGCTCTACCCTGCCTACCGCAGGTAGGCTGTCGGTAGACAGGCCACTGGCGGGTCACTCAATCAACCCTCGTTATACTTCGTATTCCCTCGTCAGCTATCGCATACGAGACAAGCTGAGGCAGGCAACTTGTCCGCTCTACATGTCGGTAAACAGCCCATTTACGGGTCAACCACTCAATCAATCACCCAAATCCCTAGACTTTAAACCCTAAACCCTAAACCCTAAACCTTAAACCTTAAACCCTAAACCTTAAACCTTAAACCCTAAACCTTAAACCTTAAACCTTAAACCCTAAACCCTAAACCCTAAACCCTAAACCTTAAACCCTAAACCTTAAACCTTAAACCTTAAACTCTCTATCCCATTCTCTCTCCCCATATGTTTATAAACACTCCCCCAGAATTATCTCCGCAAAGGTTTTCGAATTACATTTTTATCAATAAATTTGCGTTGCTTAATCGCTTAAAAGTTATGCTTTTGTCAGGTATATAGCATATTGTGGTACCAAGTGTGGGTTTAGGTTTTCCTAAGCCTTGTTCTTTTTATATCAATACAATTTCTAGTTTAACAACCTAACCCTGCCAAAGGGCAGGTAAACCTAAAAAAACTGTATGTCAACCTATCTAATTGTTGTTCTGGCCTACTTTGGCTTGATTACCCTAATATCTATTCTAACCAAAAAGGTGGCTAGCCGTTCGGCGGCCGATTATCTGGTGGCGGGGCGTAACCTTGGTGTTATTGCTTGCGCTGTGGTGGTGGCCTCCGAGTGGTTAGGAGGGATGAGCACCATTGGTGTTAGCGAACAATCGTTCACATCGGGTACTTTGCAGCCCATACTTTACAATATCTCCACAGCTATCGGTATGATTATTATTGGGTATACCGTGGCACGTCATTACCGTCAAAACAATGTGCACACCGTGAGCGAAATGCTGGGCCGACTATTTGGCAAGCGCGCAAAGGCCATCTCGGCCGTTGCGTTTCTGTTTGCCTACATCGTGTTGGCATTTGTGCAGCTGCAAACCGCATCCAGCGTAATATCTGCAATGTTCGAGCTGCCTTGGGTTACATCCGTAATAATATCATCGGTGGTAATCACCATATACACATACATTGGCGGAATGCATGCCTTGGCCATTACTGGTATAATCCACGTGGTGGTGATGTTTGGTGGAATTGGATACGCAGCATTCACAGGTATTACCGATATAGGTGGGTTTGCCTCGCTAAAGGTCGATTTGGTGGCCTTGGGTTCACCCGAGAATCTTTACAACCCATTTAGCGGCGGCTTGGGCTATGCATGGAGCCTAATTATTGGTGGAGTGCTAGGTGGAATGGCTGGTCAGGCAAGTATTCAGCCAATTTTTGCTGCCCGTTCTGCCGATATCGCCAAGAAGGCAGCAATCCTATCGTCGTTAATCATCGCACCCTTTGGTATCATGGTGGCAATCCTTGGCCTGGTGGCCAAAACAGGCAACTACTTTGATGTAACCACTGCGGCAAGCCCACTTTGGAATGCCGACCTGGGTATAATTAATCCCAAGATGGTGCTGCCAACCCTTATGGTTACCCCTGAGTTTATCCACCCTGTTATGGGGGGAATTGCCCTTGCTGGAATCCTGGCGGCAATCCTATCAACGGTTGGCCCTGTAAACTTTGCTGTGGTTACCATTGCCACAAAGGATATTTACCATGGAATAATCAATAAGTCGGCGGTAGACCAAAAGATTATCTCAACGGCTCGCAAGCTGGTCATCCTTGTAAACCTAATAACCATACCGCTAGCTATTTACTCAAGCGGAGCAATACTTAGCATGGCTTACATATCGTATGGAATACGTGCCATAGGCGCAATAGTTATTATGCTTGGCATTTACAAGCGTGGTTGGATATCTACCGATGGTGTTCGCTTTGCCTTTATTGGCGGTACCGTTGCGGTTATTATCAACATTATTGCCAAGCTTGCAGGCTGGTGGCAAATGGAGGACACCTACATGGCGGTAATGGCAGCAGTTGTATGCATTATCATTGGTAATATCTATGCAAACAAGCGCAAGCGCGATATTCGAGCCAAAGGAATCTCCATGCGTAAGCCTAAGGACATTTAAAACCCTTATTGAGATATGAATAGTTCAAAACCGTTAGAGGGCATTAAGGTGCTGGAGTTGGCCAGCGTGTTGGCCGGACCCAGCATTGGAATGTTTTTGGCCGAGCTGGGTGCCGAGGTTATTAAGGTTGAAAACCTAGTTACCGATGGCGATGTAACCCGCAAGTGGAAACTCCCCACCGAAAACCCCGATACCGATATCTCTGGCTACTACTCCTGCGTGAACTGGGGTAAGAAATCGCTGGCCATTGACCTGTCCAAGTGCGAGGGGTTAAATGTGATTTATGCCTTGGGTAAGCAGTGCGATATTATCCTTGCCAGCTATAAGCCTGGTGATGCAGAGAAACTTCAGGTAGATTACAGTACTTTCAAAAAGCTAAACCCAAAGGTTATCTATTCGCATATTACAGGCTATGGCCTTAACAACCAGAGAGCTGGTTTCGATGCCATTATACAGGCCGAGAGCGGATTTACCTTTATGAATGGCGAGCCCGATGGCCCACCCACTAAAATGCCCGTGGCATTGATGGATGTGCTAGCAGCGCATCATCTTAAGGAGGCCATTCTGCTGGCGCTATACCAGCGCGAGCGGGGAGGTGAGGGGTGCTACATCGATGCATCGCTTTTCAAGGCCGGTGTTTCCTCTTTGGCCAATCAGGCTACCAACTGGCTGGTGGGCAAAACCATTCCTAGGCGGATGGGCTCCGATCATCCAAACATTGTTCCCTACGGAACCATTTACAACACCTCCGATGGGAAGGGCATTGTGATTGCCGTTGGCACCGAGAAGCAATTTGCCGAGCTGTGCGATGTGCTGGGTAAACCCGAGTTGGCATCCGATCCTAAGTTTAGCAAGAACTTTAGCCGGGTAAAGAATAAGGTGGAGATAAACGGCATACTGCAAGATTTAATCATTAAGTACGACCGCGAAACCATTCTCGGTATGCTGGCCAAGCGCAAGGTGCCTGCTGGTGGAGTGTTCAATATGCAGGAGGTGTTCGAAACCCCCGAGGCCAAGGAGATGATACTCGAGGCCGATATCCATGGGCTATCCATTCAAGGGGTTAGCTCCGTGGCGTTTAATGTCGATGGTGTTCCATCGAGCGGTGGTATGAGCTATCCCCCCCATTACGGCGAGCACACCTACCATATACTGCGCGATGAGCTGGGGATGGAACTCGAGGAAATTGAAAATTTAATCAGTCAAAACATAGTGTATGCAGCAAACAAGTAAAAGCAAGATGGTGATTACCGATGGTTCTCGGCTAATGATTGAGGCCATGGCTAGAGCTGGTGCCGATGCGTTTATTGGCTACCCCATTACCCCAGCAAACCTACTGTACTCGTACTCGGCAGCACGTATGCCCATGATGCTTCCTGCCCCCGACGAGATTACCACCCTGCAGTGGATGACAGGGCTTTCAACAGCAGGCAAACTGCCTGTTACGGCCACTTCGTTCCCTGGCTATGCGCTAATGCTTGAGTCTATCAACATGGCATTTATGATGGAGATGCCCATGGTGATAATCCTTGTGCAGCGTCTTGGTCCAGCCACGGGAACTGCCACCTGCGGTGCGCAGGGCGATTTAATGCTGCTACGCGGACAAATTTCGGGCGGTCACCAACTACCCGTGCTGTGCGCATCGGACTATAAGGATTGCTGGACATTGGCAGCCGAGTCGGTAAAGCTGGCCGAAAGGCTTCGCACGCCCGTGGTGCTGCTAACCTCTAAGGAGGGGATCATGACCCAGCGTAGCTTCGATCTGTCGGTTTTAGAAGATATTCAGCCTGTTGTTAAGAAACGATACAGCAAGAGCGAACCATACGTTCCGTACCTAGCCGACGATTCGTTGGTGCCCGAGTTTCTTGAGGTGGGTAACCCAAATCATCAGGTGCGTACAACTGCATCAACCCACGACACCAAGGGGATTCTGCAGCACTCAACTCATGAGGCACTGGCCAATACGGTTCGTCTGGAGAGAAAGGCTAATCATCACCTCAAGTCTTACACTTTTTTTGATATTGACGAGCAGCCCGGTGCCAAGAAGCTGATTGTAGCCTTCGATATTTCGGCCAATGCGGCCATCGATGCGGTGGCCATGATGCGTGAGCAGGGCGAAAAGGTATCGCTGCTAGTTCCCAAGACCCTATTCCCAATACCCGATGATTATTACGAGATAATGGATAGGTACGATGAGGTGGTGATGGTTGAGGAGAATCTGAATGCGCAGTATGCTCGCATACTTTTTGGGCACCGCTTGCCAAGCAAAATTGCCACCGTTGGAGCACTAGGCAAAATGATTACACCACAGGAAATAATAAACGGAGGAAAGTAACCATGAGCACACCTTTTCTAAATACACCAAATCTACCCTTTTGCAAGGGTTGTGGACACGACCTGATTGCCAAAAGCACTGCTCAGGCGCTCGAAAAGATAGGGCTTAACCCCCTTGATGTGATTATGGTTACCGATATTGGCTGCCATGGCATTATCGATAAAACCTTAAACACACACACCGTTCACGGCTTGCATGGACGTTCCGTTGCCCTGGGTGCGGGTGTTTCGTTCGCCATGGAGAACACCGATAAGAAGGTGATTGTTTTTCTAGGCGATGGTGGTTCAACCATTGGTCTGCAGCATATTATTGAGGCATCGCGCATGAACATCAACCTTACCATTGTTATTCACAATAATATGCTGTACGGGATGACAGGTGGACAAACCAGCGGTTTAACCCCAACCGGTTTTCGCACCACCACAGCTATGGATGGTAACCCATTCAGCGCACACGATATCTGCAAGCTAACCCATACCGCTGGTGCAGCCTACGTTACCCGAATACTCGGCATTGGCAATATCAGCGATAAGCTGGCCGAGGCGTACAGCGTGAAGGGTTGCGCAGTGGTTGAGGTGGTGGAGATTTGTCCTAGCTACGGTGTAAAATTTAACCCCAAGCGCAAGCTTAGCGAGATCATGGAATCGATGGGGCACACCGAGGGCGTTTGGACTAACGATAGACCTGCCTATACATACCCCAATACACCAAAGCTAAACAATTTGCTTGATAAGCTCCCAGTGATTGAGCAGAAGCATACGGGTGGATTGGAAAAGCATTACCAGCTGGTTATGACTGGCTCCGCTGGCGAGGGCGTACAGGTGGCATCGGCCATTCTTGCGCGCGCTGCGTTGGGCTCGGGCTACCAGGTAACCCAAAAGGGTAGCTACCCGGTAACAGTGGGGGTGGGCTTCTCAACATCGGAGGTTAACATCTCACCCTCACACATTAACTACCACGGTATGGCTAGCCCCGATGCCATTCTGGTTACCTCCCTCGACGGGCTTAACCATCAGCTTAAGCGTATAAATGCTATGAAGGATGGGTTGCTGCTTATTGACTCGAGCCTTGAGGTGCCCAGCACTGGTGCCAAGGTGGTGAGTCACGATTTTAGGGTTGCTGGCCCCAAGAATGCTGCTTTGTACTCGCTGCTTATGTTCGCCAATATCACTGGGCTGGTTAAACGCGATGCAATAATCGATGCGTTAAACGATATGGGGCTAGGAGAGAAAATTCCAGTGGAGAAGATTGTGGGATTGCTCAGCGCCTAAAGGAGTATTATAGTTCAAGGGTGGGCGTTCGTTTGTTGAACGCCCCTTTTTTATAATGACAAAACCGCCTTTTGGAGTTCACTAGGGTTGTCAATTATTACATCGGGTTTGTACAGCTCTAGCAGTTCTTTCGACTGAAACCCCCAGCTAACTGCTATTACAGGGATTCCCATTTTTTTTGCAGCTTCAATATCACGGGTTTCATCTCCTACATAGATTGCCGATTCCTTTTCGATACCATACCTTTTCATATACCGCGCAATCACCTTGTCCTTGCCAAACAGGTGTTTGCTGGTGTATATTGTGCTAAAAAATTCTAGTAGCTGGTGCTCCTCAAAAAAATGCTCCACATTTTTTCGCGAGTTCGAAGTAACCACGCCCAATATAAAACCCGCTTCCGTAAGATGTCCCAACGGCTCAACTATACCGTTAAATGGCTTAACATTTTTGATCTCCATAAACAGTTCATGCCTAAGGCGTAGCAGCAGGAACGGTAGCTTAAGGAAGGTAACCTCAAGTTCTACCATCAAATCATGAGGTTTTTTGCTTTGCAAAACTTTGCTTCTTTCCTTTTGTAGCTGCTTGCAGCCATATTCATGGGCTATTCTATTATAGATATCTACTCCTGTCTCCAAAGTGTTGGCTAGGGTGCCATCAAAATCGAAAATTATATGCTTTTTCATAGCTTGGTGGTTGAGGCAATTGTACGGTACTTTTGTCAAAAAATAAAATGTTGGTAAGATTTATTTCTAAATACTATATTGGTAGCTGTTTCAATCTCATTGACTAAAGATTTAAGGTTTTCAATTTCTCCACTTGAGTAAAATGTTACTGAAGGCCTGCCGTTGTTTTCAGTGTTTTGCTCAATATCCAGTTCCGAAAGAACCCTTACGGCTTGTTTGGCTACTGCTGGAGCAGGATTATCAATGGTAATTCCTTCGGGTAAAATCTGTTTGAGAATGGGAATAAAGAATGGGTAATGCGTGCATCCCAGCACAAGATGATCAATCTTTTCATCAAGCATTGGTGCAATGTAGGCCTTTAGCAACTCTTTTGCTTCATTCGAATGAGATTTTCCTTGCTCAACGAGCTCAACCAGCCCCGTACCTACTTGATAAGATACGTTTATGTTGGCTGCGTATTTCGAGGTGGTTTCGCGGTAGAGCCTTCCTTTGAATGTGCCTTTGGTGGCTAGCACCCCTATTGATTTTGTTTTGGTGGCTAATGCTGCAGGTTTTACTGCTGGCTCCATGCCTACGAATGGAATCGAGAAGTTGGCTCTTAGGTAGTCTATTGCAGCTGCCGTAGCAGTATTGCACGCCACCACAATGGTTGAGCAGCCCTGCTCGATAAGAAATTTGGTTATGATTTCGGAAAGCCTGATGATCTCAGCTGGCCCTTTGGGCCCATAGGGGCAATGCTTGGTATCGGCAAAATAGATATAGGAATGGCTGGGTAGCAGCTCAACAAGTTCCTGTAGAACGGTAAGCCCTCCAACTCCCGAATCAAAAACTCCTATTGTAGTGGTGTTCGTCATTTTGCTCTACCCCAAATTGAGCATATGTAAAAACAGCCCAACCCCTTGCGGCGATTGAGCTGTTAATATATGGCTTATTTGCTATTGTATTCCCAGCTCCTTTTTTACAAACGGCATTAAATCAATGCTATCGTCGGAGAAGTACACAACGCTACCAACACTTATGTCGAATACGTACATAACATCCTCCTGCTTTGCAGCCTTACGGATGGCAGCATCGGCTTTCTCCATAAGAGGGCGCATGAGTTCGCCTTGCATACGCTGAAAATCTTGCTGAGCAGTTTGCTCAAACTCCTGGATGCGTTGCTGCAGGCTGGTTAGCTCCCTTTCGCGTGCTTCGCGGATGGCATCAGTAAAGGTTTCGCGGCGCTGCATATAGGTTTGCAGCTTGTTGTTGTACTCCACGTGTAGCTCTTCAATTTGCTCCTGAAGATCCAGGCCATAAGCATTTAGCTTGGCCTCGGCGCTATCGCGATCGGGCATGATGGAAAGCAATTCCTGTCCGTTAATATGTGCAAATTTGGGTACGGTTTGGGCGAATACGCTGCCAGTAAAAAGCAGGGTGGCAGCAAGCATAAACATTGTGAATCTTTTCATCGTGTTATTGGTTTTTGATTTGACATACAAATTTAAAAATTAATTAGTTGTAACCAAGCTTTTGTAATACCTCGTCACTTTTATCGTATCGCGGATTGGTGTAAAGCATATTGGCAGAGCCTGCTGCATCGAAAATTACAGCGTATCCCCCTTCGGTGGCAATCTCTTTAACTGCATTAAACACTTGGTCTTGTATGGGTTTTACTAGTTCTTCCCGTTTCTTGAAAAGCATCCCATCCCGGCCAAAATACCTCATTTGAAGTTCCTTAACCGTTTTCTCCCGTTCTGCCATATCGTTTTCGCGCTTGCGGCGCATCTCCTCGGTTAGCAATACCTTTTCCGATTGGAAATCTTGAAACATCTTTTCGAGCTGCTTATACTGCTCTTCAATCTCGGTTTCGTATTGGGTTGCTATTCGGTCGAGTTGCTCTTGAGCTGCCCTAAATGTTGGAATGCGGCTAAGGATGTACTCCGAATCAACAAAGGCAAACTTTTGCCCAAGCGAAGCTAGCGGGAGGGCAAAAATGGTTAGGATGATGATAGCGATTCTCTTCATAGCTCTACCCTTTAAGTTTGGTGTGCAATTATCTCGCCAACGTTAAGCCCATTTGTTTAAATAGTGTTAAAAGCTTTGTCCTATGGTAAAGTGGAACTGGCCTCTGTGCGAATCTGGATTGTGGGGTATCTTGTCGAAACCATAGCCCCAATCTATTCCAAGCATTCCAATCATAGGCAGGAACACCCTTGCCCCAATACCTGCCGAGCGGTGAACGTTGAATGGGTTGATACTCCTAAACTCGTACCAAGCGTTACCCGCCTCTAGGAAAGTATGTAGGTATATGGCTGCCTGTGGTTGCAGGGTGATGGGGTAACGTAACTCCACCGTATACTTAGTGTACACGTTAGCGTTTACAATTCCGTTAACCCTGGGCGAAAGCGATGAGTTTTCGTAACCTCTGAGCCCAATGGTTTCGCGACCATATAGGTTATATCCCGACATACCATCACCACCAAGGTCAAAGCCTTCGAAGGGTGAGTATCCAATATCCTTATTGTAGTATCCTAGGTATCCAAATTGAGCACCGGTGTATAGCACCAGGTTATCAACTAGGTTGTGGAACCACTGCGCCTTACCTGTCCACTTATGATACTCAATCCACTTATACTTCTCTTCAAGATTAGTAACATTCGAGAAATCTTTACCGGTAATCTTGGAGTAGGGGGGTGTAAGCTGTAGCGTTAAGCTAAAGTTCGATCCTCGCCTGGGGTATATTGGCTGGTCAATTGAATTCCTTGAAAGGGCGGCCTTGTAGCTGAAGTTGTTCGACTTGCCGGTGGATATCAAGAAGTAGTCCCACTCGTTCAGGTCGTAGCTCTGAATGCTAACCTCGTTGTAGAACTGGAACCAGTCATCGGGCCATTTTAGCCTTGTTCCAATTCCAATGGCGGCGCCGGTTACCTTCATCCTTTGGTCGCTTACCTGATAGATGTATGTGCCCGGCAGGTTATTAATGGTGTGGTAAAGCGAAAGGGTAAAGTTGGTGGGTTTGCGTCCTCCAAGCCAAGGCTCAACAAAGGTAAGGCTAAACGCCTTGTAATAGCTTCCGTTGGTTTGTGCCCTCAGGCTAAGGGTTTGGCTATCGCCCGATGGAACAGGACGCCAAGCCTCCTTCTCGAAAAGCCTGCCAATGGAGAAGTTAGAGAAGCGAATGCCTATGGTGCCCACAAACATTTTATTACCCCAACCACCTGACACTTCAAGCTGGTCGTTGGCTTTCTCCTCCACGGTGTAAACCAAATCTACCGTGCCATCAGCCATATTGGGAAGTGGTGTAACATCTAATTTTTCTGGGTCAAAATGTCCCATGGTGGCAAGTTCTCTCACCGAGCGGGTAATTCCTGTTTTGCTAAATAGGTCGCCTGGCTTAGTAACTATTTCGCGACGTATTACATGCTCATGGGTTTTTGTGTTGCCTTGAACGATTACGTTGTTCACTGTTGCCTGTTTGCCCTCGTAAATCCTCATCTCTAGGTCAATGGAATCATTTGCCACTCTAACCTCAACAGGTTCAATGCTGAAGAATAGGTATCCATCATCCATATAGGCTGTGGTTATCGAGTTGTCGTCAATAAAAAGCCTTTCCTCCAGAAGGGTCTTGTCGTACACATCACCTTTCCTAATTCCAAGTATCTCATCGAGCACCTCATCGGGCAGTTTGGAGTTGCCCACCCAGTTGATGTTTCTGTAGTGATACTTAGGGCCTTCCTCAATTTTGATAACGAGGCCAATACGATTCTCTTCTGTAACGAAAATGGAATCGCCAAGTATTTTGGCATCGCGGAAACCATGCTCGTTGTAGTACGTAATTAGGCTTCGCTTGTCCTCTTCAAAATCGTTCTCAACAAATTTTGAGGCTTTAAAGAAGTTAAGGTCGCGGCGCTTGGTGTTTTTCATGGCTTTACGGAGCTTCCGATCGGTAATGTGTTCGTTACCATCAAAGGAAATATCGCTAATGCGCACTTTGGGGCCTTTATCAACATTGAAGACAAGCCTCACTCCATTAGCCATAGTGCTATCGTGCTGTTGGAATATTTCTACTTTTGAGTTGAGGTAGGCCTTGGAGCGATAGTGGTTTGTAATTAGGCGCTTGGAGTTATCAAGGATATTCTCTGTAGCTTGCCCTCCAATTCGTAATTTTATTAAATCGAGCAAATCCTTCTCTTCGCTCTTTTTCACTCCTGTAAAGTTAATAGCGCTGATTCGAGGAAGTTCCTGTAGGAAGATGTCAAGGTAAATGTCTTCGCCTTCAATTTTGGTAGCTGTAATGCTTATGTCCGAAAAAAGGCCTTGGTCCCAAAGTTTAGTAATTGCCCCTGTAATGGTTTCGCTGGGTACACTAATCTTATCGCCTATGTACAAACCGCTCATGCTCACAATTACGTTTGGGTCAACAAAGCGAACACCCGAAACGGTTACTCCCTTGAGTATGTACTCCTCGGGATTGCTGTAGCTAAAAGGAGATGTTTGGGAGTAGCCAAAATGTGCTGCGATTAGAAAGGTGGCAAAGGTGATTGCTATTTTTTTAATCATTTTTTGGGGAAAACGGTAATTGTGCATAGAGCGTAACGGTATGTTTTGGGCAAAAGTATTTACTACGGTAAAATTAAAACCTTGAAATTGTTTATGTAATAAGCTTGGCAAATTTAATCAAGTGCTTTATGGGAAGCAAGCTAAAATGTACAAAAAACTATAATTAAATGCTAAAATTGAGTTTTAGGGAGGGCCGAACGGGCCTTAAAGCTGTTCTGTGGTTTTCCCAAATCTCCTTTCGCGATTCTGAAAGCTGATGATGGCCTTGTAAAGCTCCTCTTTGCTAAAGTCGGGCCACAGCACCTTGGTGAAGTATAGCTCGGTGTATGCCAGCTGCCAAAGTAGGAAGTTGCTAAGCCTTAACTCGCCACTGGTTCTGATGAGGAGCTCAGGGTCGGGCATTTTTGCAGTATTTAGGTGCGATGCAAAAACCTTATCGGTTATATCTTGTGGGTTTAGTGACCCTTGCTTAACCTCTTCGGCTATCTTTTTTGCTGCATCTACTATTTCCCATCGTGAGCCATAGCTCAGGGCAAGAGTTAGGATCATCCCCGTGCAGCTTTGTGTGTTGGTAATGGCTGTGTCAATTTTTCTTTTCACGCTGTCGGGAAGAAGGCTTACATTGCCAATTACCTGAAAGTGTATATTGTTGTCGACAAGGTTTTTGAGCTCTTCGTCAATGGTTGTTACTAGCAAGGTCATCAGCGCTTCAACCTCCATCTTTGGGCGTTTCCAGTTCTCGGCGCTAAAGGCGTATAGGGTTAGGTACTTTACTCCAAGCTCTACCGAACCCTCAATGGTTTGCCTTACGGCATGGGCTCCGTTCTGGTGTCCAAAAATTCTTGGCTTGCCCTTTTGTTTAGCCCATCTCCCGTTTCCATCCATTATAATTGCAATATGGGAGGGAAGTTTCTCTCTATTCACATCATCAATCAACGACATATCCTATTGATTATTAATCGTATGCAGGGCAAATGACCCCTTTATTTACAAGCCGATAAGATACGAATAATCCCCCAATTCCCACCCAATCGAAGTTGTGAATTCGAAATCTTTCGTGCGTATGGGTTGGGTAGAAATCAATATTGTCGTTAAAAGTTTTGTGGAGGCGCCACTCTGCACCAAAAGTCCAGCGATTGAATGGGGTGTACTTTATGCCAATACCAAATGGGATGTTCAACATGGGATTCCTGTCGATCAAGGCCATGCTAACACCCAGAGTAACGTATGGCGATATGCTATTCGCATCAACAGGCCTTGTTCCAAAGGGTCTGAACCCTATCTCTATGGCTCCGCTTATTTCAACAAGTTGCCTGTTGAAATCCTTAAACTGTTGCCCGGGTTCTAGCGGAAGATAGTGTTGGTCGGGTTGGTAGTTACCTCTTAAGAAGCCATGTGTTCCGCTTAGCTTAAGGGAGTAAAACTCGTTAAGGTTATGCCGGAATAGCACCCCTATGGCTGGGGATGGCTGGTAGAACTGTGTGGAAAGGTTAAAGTCGCCCATGTAGTACGATGATCCAGCTAGTACGCCAATATCATTGCGTTCTTGAGAGAATGTGTACAGCGAAGAAAAGATGATTGCTAATCCTAAAAAAAGAAATCTCATTCTGCAAAGTTACTTTATTACCGCTGAAATCTGGGCCTTTTATTGGTGGTTATTTTATAGTTTACTTTGATGAGAAGAGAGTGGTAGTAGTCGTTGTAGTTGCCGTATGGCGACTCATACCCATCGAGCTCGTTGGTGTTTGTTAGCCGACCAGTAAGCTCTATGCCCAACGAGATTTTTGGCATAATTGCATATTTGAACCCTAATCCAACAGGCACAAAAAAGCCTAAGCTTGAACTCTGTGAGAAGTGTGGAGATGAGGCCAGGTTGTCTTTAGGGGTAACGTTGTAATGAACCCCTCCAAAGCCAAAGGTGGCGTATAAGCTAAAGGGTTGACGGAAATGGCGTAACCCCCCCCTAACCTGCATGATGTTGTAGAAGTAATTCTCATCGCTTTCGGGGATTATGTAGTACTCTCCCATAATGGAGAACTCGTTAATTAGGGTTCTAAAGGCAAATCCACGGTTTTCGTTTCTCGAATTTGCATCAGATTTGGCTATGATTCCAGAGGTGAAGTTAGCTTTTACCTGAATGGGTTTAGATAGGTGGTAACGTGCCCCCAAGCTAATACCAGGACGAGTTGATAGTAAATCGATATCCAACAACCCAAGGAAATTCACATCGCCAGATGCACCACCAATATCACCAAAATACTGGAAAGCTGTAATGCCCCCAAAAACCTCAAGCTTTGCAGACCTCCATGATTGCGCTAAGCTGGTATTCGCGGTAAGTAGCGATATAAGTAAAGGCATTATTAACTTTCTCATCCTCTCCAGATTTAGAAACTACTGAATTACAAAGTTAAAAAAAATTAGCACTTTAAGAAAGCATAATTATTTTTAAGGCATTAACAAAAATTATGCTTTTTGGTTATATGGTCGCTTGGTAGTCAGTCAATAGGGTTTCGATTATCTGCTCCCCACATCAGCTTATTTCTTAAGGTTTTAAAATAGTTGCTCCCCTTTAGGTTTACCACGCCAACGCAGAATTGTGCTTTTGTAATGGTGGCCGTTAGGCTGCTTCCTACAGCTACAGAACGAGAATCAAGCGACATTAGTATTTCTTTATCTCTGGTTGTTGCCTCAAGTTTTATGGTTGAGCTATCGGGAATTACCAAAGGCCTTACGGTGAGATTATGTGGCGCAATGGGTGAAATAACAAAAGCATCAGTGGTGGGGCTAAGTATAGGTCCGCCTACGCTAAGGGAGTAGGCTGTGGAGCCAGTGGGGGTTGAGATAATTAGCCCATCGGACCAGTATGTGCATAAAAATTCGTTATCGATGTAGGTGTTGATTGTGATCATGGCTGTACCCCTCTTTTGGAGCGTAAAGTCATTCATTCCAAAGGGGAAGCTGGCCAGGGGGTTGTTGCTCATTTTTAGCTCAAGCACCGATCGCTTTTCAACGGTGTACATCTTGTTGAAAAGTTGATGAACTGCCCCGGGTATTTCGGCCGATGAAATGTGGGCTAGAAACCCTAACCGCCCAAAATTTATTCCAATCACGGGCACGCATGAATCTTCAACAAACGAAACCGACTCCAGGAAAGTGCCGTCTCCACCAATGCTTAGCATAAAGTTTGCCGTGTGCTTAACTTCCTCTGCCGTGTGGTATAGGGCTTTTACACGAGGGCTATGCCCAAGGTATTGCGTTAAGAATTTGCTGAACGGGGCGTAAACAACTATTTCGACACCTCTATTCTCAAGCTCGGCGAACAGAAGTTCAAGGTCCTCCTTGTGCTCGCTGTCGATATTATTTCCGTATAGGGCTATAACCATTTTACATGTTTAGTTTAAAAGGAAAGGAGTGCCAAGATGAAAAAAGAAGCCATTCTCACCGGTGCTGTTGAACGAGTACTCTATCCGTAGCACTATATCGTAAGACGCAACCATGTATAACCCTGTTCCATACCCATATAGCATTTTGCCTTCCAAACTGTTGTTGGGTGTAAAGGCATCGGGTTTCACATAACCTGTATCGCCAAATATACTCCAGTAAAGGGTCAGGTGTGCCTTTTTAAATTTGCCATCGGGAACCCATAGCAAGTTAATCACTTTTGTTGGCAGCAGTTCAAAATTAAGTGAGTTTTTGTTGATGAAATAGTTTGAACCATTGGTAACATAGTATTCGTAACCTCTAATAAAGTCGTTGTAGCCTATCCCATTGTTCATGTAGTAGGGCAGGTTGGTTTGAGTGCTAAGTTTGGTCGACATATCGGTTCCTGCAAATAGCCGAGGCGCCACCTGGCCATACAATCCGGTGGTTAGCTTAACGTACCAGAGGTCTAGGGGTTCGTTCTCAAAAAAGCCTTGCTTGCCCAATTCCGATTTCAAAAGATATCCCCCTAGCGGAAATATTTTTGAATTTCGCTTGTCGAGTGTGGCTTCGTACTTAATGTGGCTGTACCAAAACGAGGTGTTGCCGTTGCCAAAATAGTTAGGGTTCAGCGCTGCAAGCGAGTCGCTTATTGTTGCCCGTAACCCACCAACAGTAATGGCGTGATACCAGTGGTGCTTTGGCCTGTAGTGGTAGGTTAGATAGGAAAAAAACACTTGCCTAGCCGGGCCGTTGTGCGACTTAAAGTATAATGGCCTGTTCTCCGTTGTGGTAAAGTTAATCTCGCAATTGGTAAAGTACGATACCAAGGCTGATATTCCATGCTTTTTTTCTCTATCCAAATTGTGAGTAATGTAGTGTAAAACCACTTCATTTCTGTAGCCTAGCACCATCCTCAGCTTTATCTGCTCGCGCATACCCCTAAAATTATTCACTTTGACGTAAGCGCCGTAGTTTAGTTTTGAGAAGTTCGGGTTTCTCAAAAAGGCACTTGGGTTCCTGTCTTCAAACTCAAGAATTGGTAGTGGCCAAATGTACCATCGCTCCTCCACGTCGATATACCACTCCACCGAGTTATCGGAAATGTTGTAGCTAATGGTTATGAAGTTGAAGAGCAGCGTGTTGTTAAGGTTCTCCTTGCTCTGCTTAGCATATCCTGGTAAGTCATGAATATTTAGGCTATCGCCAAGCCTAAAGGGTAGCTCGCGCAGAATAATTTTCTCGTTGGTTATGGTATTTCCGGTAATACTAATTGATTCAACCCGTAAAATCCTATTGTTTTCCGCCCCGTGGCTAGCAAGCCCTGACAAGGATGAGAAAGTGACAAGTAGTAGGATATGGAAAAGGCATTTGGTCATAAAGAGGCTATGTGTTCAGGTATTTCATTAGCAGGTTGTACCGATCCTCCAGAAGATCTTCCTCCTCATCGTGCTTCATGTACGAACCCATCACCTTGTAATTATATCTGTTAAATGTTTGGATAATAGATGTTAAATCGGTTACATTAAGCTTGAGCGAGAGCTCAATTTGGGTAGTGTTAGGATTTGAGGCGAGGAAGGTCCCTAGTATTTTTGCATCGTTTCCTTCCACTATCTGAGCTATTTGGGCAAGCGAGTAGTCGTTGTGATTTAGCTGAAGAACCACAATGCCCCCAGGGTTTTTAAGCGCAGCAAAGTCGGCAAAGTAGTGAAGCAGCTCAGCTATTGTGATTACCCCAAGGTAGTGCTTGCGATGATCGAGCACAGGCACTAGGCTCAGCTTAAGGCGCGAGGCCATTTCCATAGCCTCAAGTATATGCTGGTTTTCGTTTATGTATGGCCTAACTAACGATAGCTGGTGGTTCCCAATGGGCTCTTCGGGCTGGTTAAGATCGTATATATCCGTCTCCGAAACCAAGCCTAAAAAGTCCTTGTTATTAACAATGGGAAGATGGCTAACTTTGAATATATCCATCCAATTTAGCGCTGAGATTCCCGTGTCCGAAGTCTTTAACGATGGGATAATATCCGAAATCATCTCTTTTGCCAGCATACTCTTTTCCCCTTTAAAAATTAGCTACCTTTGCAAATGTAACTCCAAAAATAATTAAAATGACACGTCTTAGCGTAAATATTAATAAAATAGCAACCCTGCGTAACGCTAGGGGAGGCGATATACCCAATGTGGTAAAAGCAGCGATTGATTGTCAGCATTTTGGGGCCGAGGGTATTACTGTTCATCCCCGTCCCGACGAACGCCATATTCGTTACCAGGATGTACGGGACATTAAACCCATTATTACAACCGAGTTCAATATCGAGGGTTACCCATCTCAATCGTTCATCGATTTGGTGCTTGAGGTTAAGCCACATCAGGTTACTCTTGTTCCCGATCCACCCGATGCCATAACATCGAACAATGGTTGGGATACCATTGGGCAAAAGCAGCTCCTACAAAAGGTTGTAAGAATCTTTAAGGATGCGGGCATCAGAACGTCAATCTTTGTTAATGCTGATGTTGAGCTGGTGAAGCATGCTGCCGACTCGGGTACCGATAGAATTGAACTATACACCGAACCCTATGCCGTTGGCTACCCAAAGGATAAGGCCAAGGCCCTCAACCCTTTTTTACAAGCCGCTATTGCCGCAAGGGAGGTGGGGCTTGGGCTCAACGCTGGGCACGACCTTAACCTCGATAACCTACGTTACTTCACCGAGAACATTCCTTGGCTTGAGGAGGTATCCATTGGCCATGCCCTAATTGCCGATGCGTTGTACTTTGGTCTCGAGAATACAATACAAATGTATTTGAAGCAAACCAGGGGGTTTTAGCAATGAAGTTGTACTCCAAGCAGCTGGGTAGTGGCCACCCCTTGGTTATCCTTCATGGCCTGTATGGCTCGTCCGATAATTGGTTAAGCGTGGGGCGCAAGCTTTCCGAGCAGTACAGGGTAATTCTTGTCGATCAGCGGAACCATGGGCGCAGTCCGCACAGCACGAGCCATACGTACAACGATATGGCCAACGATTTGCTGGAGCTGTTCGATGACGAAGGGCTTGATAGCGCCATTATCATTGGGCACTCCATGGGCGGGAAGGTGGCTATGCAGTTTGCCTCACTGCACCCTGACAGGGTTAGTGGCCTGGTTGTAGTCGATATTTTGCCAACGAGCTATGGCGCGCTTACCGAGGAGGCAATGGGGCAAGAGAATCAGCATGCCCAGATACTGTCGTCTCTGCTTATGCTAAGGCTCGATTTGGCCACCTCGCGCGATGAGCTGGACGAGTCGTTATCGCATCATATCGCCGATAAGCGCATCCGCCAGTTTCTACTCAAAAGCATTAAGCGGGCCGATGATGGAGGGTTCCAGTGGCAGCTTAACGTTGAAGCCTTGAGCCAAAACCTAAGCTCTATTATGGGGCCTGTGCTACATGAGGACAAAGATGAACCAATTGCCATTCCAACCCTTTTCCTTAAAGGAAAAAAATCGAACTATGTTTACCCCGAGGGCGAAGAGCAGCTTAAAGCTCTTTTTACTAATTACCAGGTAAAGGCAATACGTAATGCTGGCCATTGGGTACATGCCGAAAATCCGCAGGATTTACTCTCCGAGATACATCAATTTGTTGATAAGGTTTTGGCGTAGGCTAGCCAGCAACCTCAATGTTCTCTGGGGGAATGATTGGCTGATTCTTATACCTTAAGAATAGCTGCGCCACAGCCAGTACATCCTTCTCGCAATAGGTTACAATTCTATCCAAGTTGTTCTCGCGGTAGTAAACGTCGGCTACCTGACTGCCATCAATATCATCTTTAGGTGTAGGGATATTGAATATTTGCGTTAGCAGGTTTAGCGACGTGTAGTGCTTATAGTCGCCAAACTTCCACAGCTCCATGGTGTCGAGGAATCTAACTTCCCAAGGTTTTTTGCCGGCAACATCTAGGATGCTAGGGATGTTTACTCCATTGATAAGCATTCTACGGGCAATGTAGGGAAAGTCGAACTCTTTGCCGTTGTGCGCACATAGGTTGGCCTGGGGTTTGGCCGAAAAATTTTCGAGCATATCGGCAAACTCTATCAGGAGTTCGGCCTCGTTATGCCCAGCAAACGATTTTACTCTGAAATAGGGCTGCCCCGATTTGTTTACAATTAGGCCAACGGAGATACAGATGATCTTGCCAAACTCGGCGTAAATACCAGCCCTACTGTATATCTCCTCGGGATTCTGATTGTTGTCGGCAATTTTAGCTGCCTTCTTCTCCCAAAGCACTCTTAGCCCCTCTGGTACTTCGCTAAAGGTAGCGTGCTGGGGTACTGTTTCGATATCGAGAAAAAGAATGTCCTCATTCCTAACCTGATCGAGCATGGCTACAGTTTTTTAAGGTTTGCTATACGGATAAGTTCTTTTCAATTATTGAGGTGAGAATATTGATGGCTACCGAGTTGTTCCCTCCTTGGGGCACAATGATGTCGGCGTAACGCTTGGTAGGCTCAATAAACTGGAGGTGCATAGGCTTTACCGTTCTCTCGTATCGCTCAAGCACTTTATTCACCGATCGGCCTCTTTCCACTATATCCCTTTGGATAACCCTCGACAACCTATCGTCGGCATCGGCATCAACAAACACCTTGATGTCCATTAGCTCTCGCAGCTCTGGGTTGGTGAACACCAATATGCCCTCGATTATTACAATGTCCTTAGGGATAATGGTTATGGTTTCGGAAGCTCTAGTGCATGTTAAGTATGAGTATATGGGTTGATTGATAGACTTGCCCATTTTTAGCTTGGCAACATGTTCAACAAGTAGCTCAAATTCTATTGATGAAGGGTGGTCAAAGTTTATCTCTTGCCGTTGCTCTAGGGGGAGGTGTGAGCTGTCTTTATAGTACGAATCTTGGGGTATAATTACCACCTCGCCAGGAGGGAGGCATTCTGTAACGCGCTTTACTACAGTAGTTTTTCCCGACCCAGTGCCACCTGCTATGCCAACTATTAACATTATGCGATTAGAATTTTATGTTTAACTTTGTATATAGTTTGTGTCTAAGGTAAGGCAATTTTTCTAAAATGTTACTTGCTTAAGGAGCTAACTACATCGCAAGAATGCGAATAATGGTCAAAAATACAAATCTTTGCACTAATATGATTTACCCCTTAAAATTTTCACCTCAGCTTAAGTATCGCATTTGGGGCGGCACCAAGCTGCGCGATAATTATGGTAAGATTTACCCTAACGGTGTAGATACATGTGGTGAGAGCTGGGAGCTATCTGGGGTTGAGGGTAGCCTGTCGGTTGTGGAGAATGGGTTTCTAGCTGGCAATAATATTCAGGAGCTGATTGAGATTTATATGGCCGATTTGGTGGGTGAAAAGAATTATCAACAGTTTGGAGATGAGTTTCCCCTACTGATAAAACTTATCGACACATCCGATTTCTTGTCAATACAGGTTCATCCCGACGACGAGATGGCCAAGCGCCTACACCATGCCTATGGCAAAACGGAGATGTGGTATATTATCGATAGCGAAGAGGAATCAAAAATAATCACAGGGTTTAGCCCCAAAATTAATAGGGAGCAGTTTGTTACTCTTGCAAAAGAGGGAGGATTTGAGAAGTTCTTTAAGTACGAGCAGGTTAACCCCGACGATTATTTTTACATTCCGTCCCGTAGTATGCATTCCCTTGGTAAGGGCATAACCCTGCTCGAAATACAGCAAACCTCTGATGTTACCTACCGTGTTTACGATTGGGGTAGGGTAGAACCCAACGGGAAACCCCGTGAGCTGCACACCGAGTGGGCTAAGGAGGCTATCGACTTTGATGCCGATCCCATTCCTCGAGAGAATTGTCCACTACAGCAAAATCAACCCCAAGAGCTTAAAGCTACACCTTACTTCACCGTGAATAGGCTTGCCCTAGACAAGGAGATTGAGAGGGATTTCTACGAGTACGACACCTTTAGGATATACTTTTGTGCAGCAGGAGAGGTGATTTTGACCACACTTGGCAACGAGGCGATTGGCCTAAAGGCGGGTGAGCTAGCGCTGGTTCCAGCTAGTATTCAAAGCGCTTTGCTTAAACCAAAGTGTAACAGCAAGCTGCTTGAGGTATACATTAAGTAATAGGTTTGTGTAGCGGTATTGTTCTTTCTATTTTCTATGCATTAGTGTTAAATAATGGAAAAATATTTCAATTTTCGAGAAATATTAAACCAATATAGGGGCAAGGCAAGGTTGTTGTGCGACAAAAAATCAAATATTTTTTTAAATTTATAGTTACATATAATAATTTATAAGTAATTTCAATCCTTAATGGACAATATAATCTATTTCATTAAATCAACGCTTTCTAGCGAGATGGCCACTAGTGGTTTCCCCTTGATTTACAAGGGCGAGATGAACCACCAGATTATGCGCTCGTTCGCATTTATGGCCAATAGAAAGATAATTGAAAAGAACCTGCCCACATCAATCCGCAAAAGGGTTTTCCACATAATGATTGAATGCTTGCAGAACGTTACCAAGCATTCCGACGATTTCGACAAGAAGGATCAGCAGGTTGGTAACGGACTCTTTATTATTGGCCAAAACAAGGATTCGTTTTATGTAGTTACAGGCAACCTGGTACAAAACGAAAAGATTAAGGCGTTAGAAGATAGGCTTATTAAAATAAACCAGGCCAACGCTCATGAGCTAAAAGATATTTTTTTAAAGCAAATGATGGAGGGTCAACTCAACGAGAAGGGTGGAGCAGGCTTGGGCTTAATTGATATTGCTCGAAAGTCGGGTCGTAAACTGTTTTATCACTTTGTGCCTTTCGATAACCATCGACATTACTTCCTGTTAGCTGTATCTGTCCCATTTGAGCACACCTCAAATGCCAACCCCGACGATTAGCAAAAATCTTTGCAATTCTTTCAATGATTTTACTAAATTTGCTTTTTGCATCGAAACGAAATTATTATGAAAAATATTTTTTCTGTACTTCTGCTACTAGGTATTTCGGTATCGCTTTTCGGGCAGCCCAAGGATCAGGAGAAGGAGCGCCAACGCATCGCCGAAAGCAACATAAAAACGATTACTCAGTGGACTCATCGGTTCTCAGGCGATAAGCCTAACCCCAATGGTTACAAAACTAGCGTAACCCAATACGATAGGAATGGCAACCCAATCGAAATTGTGAATTACCGCTCGAGTGGCGAAATTTCTTCTCGTTTGCTATACAAATACAACAACCAGAACCTTAGGACTGAGTATGTTATGTACCAACGTATCCATAGGCCTGAGCTGGAGGTTAGCTACAAGCAATCGTTCCACTACAACGATAAAGGCCTAAAGACGCACGAGGTGGTGTACGATGGCCAAGCCGGATACCGAATAACTTACGAATACTACCCCGATGATAACCTGAAGGAGATAGTGAAGTATGGGGTTGGAAACAGGGTAGATGAAAGATGGGCTTATACCTATAAGGACAATATTCAGGAAATCAGCATATTTAAGCCCGACAAGGTTCTCTCGTCGAGAATGCGTAAGGAGCACGATGCGAATTGGAATCTGCTTCGTGACATCCGCCTCGATGATAAGGGTAACGAGGTTAAGCGAATTGTAAACAGGTACGACGATAAGAATAGGCTTGTTGAAACGGCTGAGTACTACTCTGGAAACCTCTCGAAAAAGCAGGAGTTTCGTTATAATAATCGCGATTTGGTCATTGAGGTTATACAGCACAGTCCCGATGGATCGAGCTTCATACAGTCGAAGTATCAATATGATACCAATGGTAGCTTAGTGGAGGAGCAATGGAGCGAGGGCGGAGCCCAAGAGTTTTCGCATAAGCAATCACGCTACAACGACGAGGGGAATGTGCTCGAAACCGATTCGTACTTTGCCCCCTATAGGTATAGGGTGCTGTATAGGTATACCTACGAGTATTTCTAGGCCATCGAATTCCTACAAGCTTAAGCTAACCCCTTGGCGGTTAGGGGAAATTCTATTGAGCTATGATAAAAGATTTAAGTGGCTTTCAGCCAGTCGACCCCTTTAAACTTAACGAAAACGTATTTGATCTGCTCGATAAGGAGTGGATGCTGATTACAGCAGGCGATAAGCATCGCTATAATACCATGACGGCATCGTGGGGTAGCCTTGGTTTCCTTTGGCGCAAACCCATTTCCATAATCTTTGTGCGCCCACAACGCCACACCTATCAATTTACTGAGGAATTCGACACATACACTCTTTCCTTTTTTGGCCATGGTAACTACCGTAAGGAACTCTCTTTCTGTGGATCAAAATCGGGGAGAGATTACGATAAGGCCAAGGAAACAGGGCTTGTTCCAATGATTACACCCGCAAGCTCAATTGCGTTTGAGCAGGCCCGGCTAATTATTGAGTGCCGCAAGCTGTATGCCGATGACATTAAACCTAACTCGTTTATCGACACGCTACTTAACGAGGAAATTTATCCCACCAAAGATTACCACCGGTTTTACATAGGTGAGATTGTGGGATGCTATCGGAAGGTTTGATTAGTTTTTTTGTAGGACAGAGTCAATCCCGAGAATCCCTAATGTTATCAAGTGTACGGCGTTCCTTCTTGGTGGGACGACCTGTGCCACGGGGCCTGTTGCCCTGGAAGGCTATGAATCCGGGTTCCAGCTTAGCCAGCTCATCCTCGGGGGTGGTGTTTTCAAGGTAATCGTGAACCAGCTTGGCTCCAACTCGGTTCTTGGGTATATCCTTAACAACGTACGAGTATACAACCGGAGGTTTTCTAACGGTAATTACATCACCTGCTTTGACCTCTTTCGATGGTTTTGCCTCGGCATCGTTCACCTTTACTCGACCCTTTTTGCACTCGTCGGTTGCAATGCTGCGCGTTTTAAAAATGCGGACAGTCCACAACCACTTGTCAACTCTTGCAGCAGATTCGTTGCCCATATTCAGATTACTTCTTGTTGAAAAAGTTCATGGTTCGTTCAATACCAATGGTGCCAAAGCTAAAGATAATATCCTTTGCTGCAAGGCAGCGCTCGGGCAGTATCTCTTCCTCTTCGGGTGTCCATTCGCCAAGAACATACTGTACCTGCGAACCCTTGGGGAAATCACCTCCAATTCCAAAACGTAGCCGGGCGAAATTTTG
>Ga0265295_1002414_pt1 | contig 29712 bp, 22 predicted proteins | sample Munlansysbiofilm_FD_192503 | JGI IMG/M metagenome (GOLD analysis project Ga0265295, IMG submission 192503) | Leachate microbial communities from a municipal landfill in Southern Ontario, Canada - Methane capture system biofilm | ecosystem: Engineered > Solid waste > Landfill > Unclassified ... | reverse complement strand
TTATGTTCTAATGACGCCCCAATAAATCTAACAGCAGCAACAACTGGAGGAACATGGTTGGGAGCTGGGGTTTCAAGCACAGGTGTTTTTAATCCAACAACTGCAGGAGCAGGCACACATACCATAACTTATAATGTTGGAACAGGAACATGTGCAGGGACAGATCAAATTGATATTATTGTAAACCCAAGTCCAACTGTTACAATTACCAATCCGGGCGATTTATGCAGTACCGATTTAGCTTTTAATTTAACAGTATCACCAACTGGTGGGATTTGGAGTGGAACAGGAATTACCGATACTGATGCAGGAACATTCGATCCATCATCTGCAACTATCGGAGCAAATATTGTTACCTATAATATTACTGTTAATGGATGTTCAGGAATTGATCAAACAACAATAAATGTAAATAATAGCCCGAATGTAAATATAGATCCCGCAGGACCATTTTGTTTTGATTATATTACTGTTCAATTAACCGCTGCAAGTGAAGGCGGAACATGGTCGGGAGCAGGAGTGTCGTCAAATGGAGAATTTAATATTGCACAAGCTGGAGTTGGAATACATGAGATAAACTATGAGTTTGGCGGTAATTGTGGTGGTATAGGAACAATAGAAATTGAAATTTACCCATCAGATATAGATGCCCATTATATGGTTTATAGTCCTTTATGTATTGGTGGGAAAGACGGATATGTTGAGTTTAATCTCAATGGAGGCACACCTCCTTATACGCTAGAATGGGGAGAAGATAGCTATACTGCATCTAATATTATCCCAGATCTTACAGGAGGGCATTATGTAGTTACTGTAATAGATAATAATGGTTGTTCTATTGAAGTTGATGATATTATTGTCGAAAACGGAAAACAAGATTGCATATATATACCTAATGCTTTTACTCCAAACGGAGACGGAATAAATGATGAGTGGGTAATTGCAAATCTTATTTCGTTTTCTAATTATGGGGTTAAAGTGTTTAACCGTTGGGGACAAGAAGTTTATTCTGGTGTTGCAGGCTCAGATCCTTGGGATGGGACTTTAAATAATAAGCCCTTACCAACAGGAGCGTATGTTTATATTGTAGAAATTGATGAAATAGAGAAAAAATTTGTTGGAGTAGTAACATTAATAAAGTAAATTTGTAAAATAAAATAAATCAAATGAATATGACTAAGAAGATTTTAATTACTGGAATGGCATTAATATTTGCCTTTGGAGCTTTGATTGCCCAAGATAATGTAGGAATTGGAACAATAACACCCCACAGTTCGGCTTTGCTTGATATGACATCAAATAATAAAGGTTTACTAATTCCGCGCGTCCAATTAGTGGCGGTAACGAATAGTACAACGCCCGTAAATGGTCCAGCTACAGGTTTGCTTGTTTTTAACGAAAGTGGAACCTTAGACGTTGGGTTTTATTATTGGGACGGAACAGAATGGGTACTGGTTGGTGCAGGTGGAGCCGTTCCTACATGTACAACATTAGAAGAAGCTTATAATTGTGGCGGTGCAGGAGTAGGGCGTGCAATTAATACAACTAGTGGTGCTGTTGAAATAACACTGCCGACGGGAGGAACATCAGATGGTGCATTAGAAGCATATTCTGAAAAAAACGATACTTGGGCGATTGGTGCTGAAAATACAAAAACTGGCGTTGCGATTTTAGCAACTACCTCAGGACTCACTAATCAAAACAATGCCATTCAAGGTTCAAGCTATAGCAATTACGACGCTGGTGTTGGCGGATTAGGTGCAGGTGGAGTTGCTGGATATTATGAAGGAACAGGAAATGGTGTTGGAGTGTATGGAGCTGTTACAAATCCAAGTTCTGCAGGGGTTTCGGGTTTATTCGGATATAATGCTCGAACAAACGGAGGTTATGGTGTAAAAGGACAAGGTCTTGCTGGAGTTGTAGGCGAAGCCGTTGTTACTACTGCTGCTGGATTTGGCGTATATGGAATTACTCAAAAAGGTATTGGAGTGCAAGGCGAAACTCAGGACAGAGAATTTTATGGAGTTTCAGGTCTTAATTATGCTTCAACCGGTACAGGCACAGGTATAGGTGTTATGGGAGACGGTAATACTGGAGTTTGGGGACAAACTACCGATGGTGCAGGATACGGAGTGTTTGGTCTTAACGCTAGTACAGGCATAACAGATAATAATATAGGTGTCAGTGGTGAAGGCTGGGTAGGCGTTTTTGGCAAATCACTTGATGGTACAGGCTTCGGTGTATATTCAGATGGAGAACTTGGTGCCTCTGGTCCTAAATCGTTCGTAATTGACCATCCACTTGACCCTGAAAACAAATTACTTAAGCACTATTGTATGGAGTCTCCAGAAGTATTAAACTTATACAGAGGAAATATTGTGTTAGACCAAAATGGAGAAGCTGTAGTGGCGTTACCCGAATATTTTGAAAGTGTAAATACTAACTTTTCATACAACCTTACTCCTATTGGAGCAGCAGTTAATCTTTATATTAAAGAAAAAATCAATAATGGACAATTTGTTATTGCTGGCGGAAATCCAAATATGGAAGTCTCGTGGACTGTTTATGCAGAAAGAAATGATGCATATCTACAGACCTATCCTAATGCAAAAGCTGTTGAAGTTGAAAAACGCCAAAAAGGAAAATATATTCACCCTGAACTTTATGGACAGCCTGAAGAGAACTCAATGTTCCCTAGTAACAGTATGCAAGAAAAACTTAAACTTAAAGATAAAGATTCAGAAAAACCAGTACTAAAAAAACCTTTTAAACTCGACAAATAGTTTTAATAGTTAATAATTTTTTTCATGTTTTTAAAGTCGTCCTAAATTTATTTAGGGCGACTTTTTTTTTGTAGTACATTTTAAACCTGAATTAAAAGAAACATTTTAAAATCAAAAAAACAATATTAATCGTTCTTATCTCATTTTTACAAGTTTAGCAGAATAGCTTGCATCCTTTCCTAAAAATGATACAAAATAAATCCCTGGCACCCAATCATTTGTATCAATGCTAAATGAAATTGAACTTTTGTAAGTCGAATTATTAGAATCAGAATTTATCCCATCTCTAATATAAATGCAATCGCCAGTATTCTTAAATATTTTTATTTTATTGATTTCGAAATTTGCATTAATACTAAGATTAACTTCGTCAGTAAATGGGTTAGGATAAATACTTAAACGATTGAGTGCTGTTTCGCTAATTTTATTGGTACTCCCTTGTGTTGGTTCAAGCATTAGTATATTATCTGAGCCATCGGGATATGATCCAAATGTTCGCTGATTATTGCATTCCATAAGTTCAAATGAATCAATAAATCCAAAAGATTTATATGAAAAGCTTAACACTTTATTATCAGATTCATAAGGATTTTGATCTGTGAAATAGATGTCTGGGGGGATAAGGATACATCTGATTAGTCATTTAGAATTAACATGGGTAGTAACTGAGGGCAGACGCGAATATGCCAAGCGAAGGCTAAGCCGGAACAAGAGTCCTTCCGCAGTGCAGATGTCTCTCTTTTGACAGAGGTGGTTTTCAAAAAAACTAAGCCAGTATCTGCAAACACTTAAATATGTGATAGTTACAAACTAAGATCGCTGATAATTATTTTTTGTCGGTTAATACTGATTCTTTTTATATTTGAAAGTTAGTTTAAAAATATTATCGTTTTTTATTTCAATTTCTTTATTGATGTATTTTCAATCAATACTTTCATTTGAGATATTGCCATTTTATTTAATCTTCCCATTCTTTCAGAAGGTTCAATTCCTGCTTTTATTAATTCAGCATTCATGCTTTCTATATTAGACAAAACTACCAATTATTCCATTGTTGCATAATCTCGAATATTCCCTTTTTTGTCAGGATTCTCGTCTCTCTAAGTATTAGCCGTTTTCCCAAACAAAGCAATATTCAACAAATCAGCTTCATCAGCATAAACAAAAGAACTTCTATCAATATTTTTAGGAATCAAATTTTCCTTGATTGCGGCAGTATGTATATGGTAATTTACTTTTGCTAATGTTCTTGTTAAATTCCATTCAAGTTGTTTTGTATCAAACTCTTCTTGTTTTAATCGCTTGAACTCTTTTAGTAGATATATTTTGAATTCTGCACTAATCCAAGATGCAAATTCAAGTGCAATATCTTGGTGGGCAAATGTCCCTCCATTCTTTCCTCTTTTGGATATAACTCCTTTTGCATCAGTTAAATCGATCCATTTTGAAGGAGAAAGGGTAAATGAATTACTTCCAGCCTCAAACAATAAGGAGTCGAATTCGACCCCTTTAAAATCAGGATTAATGAGATTTCTGTCTAAAGTTCTTGTGAACTCAGCATAACAGATTGGTGCTTTTACTCATTCCGCTAAGCTCCATGAGCAAAAGCAGGGGGATAAATTCATTAACAACGTGGTGAAACTTTACAAGTAACCATGTAAAGAAAGTGCGAGGAGTAGTTTCATAGTAATCCGCAAGCTCCTGAAGTGTATATATTTGTTTGTTTTCCATAGCACTACAAAGATAGGAGGTAATTCTATTTTTTAAAAATGCAAAGGAGACTAATGGAGTGCAAAGGAATCAGAGGGTAAGTATAGTTTTCATAAGTTATAACAAAAACCAAGGCTGGATTAGTTTCATTACTATAACACCTATTATCTAATTACCTAACTAACAGGCTATTTTTCTATATCAACAAGGACTTCTTTTGTCATCCTGCGATAATATGGCTTTTTCATCATATCATCAAAGAGTTTCATGCATTTACTTATTTCATTTTTATATCTCTTTCTATTCTTTCGAAATTCATTGTAGAAAGCAATAGTGGTTTTTAAAGTAAGGTCGTTATAAATATCATTTTCCTCAACCTGACTTTTTTTTATTTTGTAATGATTTTTAAATAATTTAAAACATTCGAGTGGTGAATTCCTTATGTTTTGAAGAAGAGCTTCTAAAAAAGGGCTGGAGTTGTTTAATAATCTTGTTGATTTACTATAAAGAGCTAATATGGAATGAATTTTATCAAAATCTTTATTTTTAAGCTCCATTAAATATACTTCATATTCATTATTTACTTCTTCTGAAGAATCACTAAAGAAATATTCAAACAACTTATGTGATTTTGTACTAATGTTTACATTCTTATCAAAAAGGTATACTCTTGCGACTTCAACAACTCCAGACTTAAATGGAGAACTATTCTTTGCAAATTGCATAAGTAATTTCCAACTACCTTCAATATCCCACAACCAACAACGTGCAACAACAATACCTAATTGATGTATTGTCTTTTTGTCATTTGATTCAAAAATTGAATGAAAGTATTTATTAAGTTCTTGAAAATAATTTTTGCAAAAAACCAAATGTTATTATAAATACAATCGAAATAAAGATTGTGCTGTCTAAACTCAAATTTGGCTTAATTTTTTGAAACTGGACACAGTGCCAACCTTTGGCATTATACTCATTAAGCAATTTTTGAATTTCTTTTTGAGAATCAAATCCTAATCCCCAAAAGCTTACCCACTTGCGGAATTCGATGTAAAGGTTTTTTTTCATGGTTGCGTTTTGTTTATTAAATATTTGATTGTAATAAATTTCAATGGCAATCTTGTCTATTGAAATTTAGTTTTTTGTTGGTAACTGTAAACATTATCATGAACTTCCATCAATAATTTGAATAATCTCTTGTTTGAAACACCAGAAGCATTAACATCAAAATTATCAAATCTAGCTTGATAGTAATACTGCCTTACAGACCATGAATCCCTGACAACCTTTAATTTTAGACCAGATTCGTCATCTAATATTTGGGTATGATTTTCTCCTTCGTTAAAAACTAGATTCTTGTGGTTTGCATATAGTAATAATTTAGCCAAGAGCATTTCGTTAGAAATATTCTCAACGCACTGCAACCTTGATTTGTTCATTGCTTCGTTAAACTTAACTCTATCGCACTCAAAAATGAAAAATAGAAAATCAACGATATAAGATGCATCAAAACATGCGATGCTTGGGTCTGGATAATTTCGTTCTATTACATTGTAAACCCTATCCCAATTATAGTTATTCTTGAATAATCTTTCCAAATCTCGATAGTTTAAAGTGCCTGCGAGTATCATGTGGTAAAGTATGTACTTTATATCTTCATTTAATATTGTGAAATAACGAGGGTTGTCACTATAAGTCAACGAAAAGGCTGATTGAATTATTTCAGATATTTTTTTGATTATTGCTGCACTATTATCAAAATTAAAAACCCCTTTACTGTAAAACTTATCCACATAGCCGTTAAAGTCGGCATCCATACCGTACTTTGCTTTGAAAATATTTCGGATATTGTCAATGTCTCCGACAACAATAATTTTTGCAAAGCCAAACTTATTTTCATGATCCTTGTGTAAGTCGAAATGAGCAGAGAAAACATTGAGGATTCTAAAAATATGCTCTGGGTCTATTCTGTCTAAATCGTCAATTATTAAACACAGTTTTTTGTTGCCGTTGTTTTCAACAACTGTTCTAATTATTTGTGAAATCCTGTCATACTCAATAGCACTACCAGTTTTATTAGGCAAATCGTTAACATATGCAGTAATATAATCAAGTTCTCCCGTAATAAGTTTTGATTCATATGCTTGAAAACCAGTAATAAACTTAGTTAAATGCTCGCCAGCTTCGACAACTTTACCGATTTTTGGAATACATTTAAGCAATTTTAAAGCAGTTTTGCCACCTTCGCTAAGAATGTAGCTTTGAACTGCAAGGCTTTTTGTTAGTTCATCTTTTCCCTCAAACCAGCCTCGCCCTACCAATTCCAACAAAATATCATACTTTATCAATTCAAAAACATCTTCGTTTGAACTGACCTGATAATTTACCGGATAGAGGTGAATTGCTTTAAATTCATTAGTATCATTGAAAAATTCATCCAGGAAATACGTTTTACCAGTTCCGAATTTTCCATTGAAAAAGATTCGATGGTTTCGATCATCCTCAAGGTGATTTTTGAACTCAGCAAGTGGAGTCGTGATTGGGATTTGGAAGTGTTGAGGCTTTTTCATAATTTATCTTTATTACAATTCTTTTATGATATATTGATTTTTGATATAGATCTTGATTGGTATTTTGCTCTTTTATTTGAATCCAATATTAGATATTTCTTTCACTCAATGAAACTAAAATTGCATCAACAGCTTCATATAATAGCTCATATTCGTCCATCAAAATAAAAACCCTTTCCCATCTCTGATTATTTTCATTTAGTTTTAATAAGTTTACTTCGGAAATACTCTTCAATAGTATATTCCCTTTTGAATTTATGTCAACGGCATGTCTGTGGAATAAACTTATTGTTGCATTATCTCTTTCCCACCAAATATCCATTGATATTTGACAATCTTTGAATATAAAATCGTCAAAAACAGGAACATTGCCTTTGTACATCCATATGCGCTTAAAAGGTGCAAGTCCCTTAATTTCATAATCATCCTTAATTTTTATAGCTAAATAGTTAGGGAACTCATTAAGCATTTCTGATATCGAAATCGCTGTCTGGTAGTTATTGCCTAATTTCATTTCTTCTAAAAAACTATTAAATATTGGTTTATTCATAACTTGTTTTCTTAAATATTTTATCAGTTTAATGTAATGCTCAACTAAAACTTTAATGTCTGTTATTGTGGTGATGTTTAGAATCTCATTTAGAAATAAATTAACAAGATCATTTTGACAATCATTATATGCCGGCACAATATGAAGAATAGGATCAATTAATTTTATATCTTGATCTGTCCAATCTCTATTATTTGGTGTTTTTGTGGCGTCCAAAGGTAAATAAATTATACAATCAATAATAAGAGATCTTTCTAAACAGTATTCAACATATCTCGGAATCTGACGTTCCATATCTACTGCATTATTTATCTTGTTCTCAATTATAATACAATGACTTGACTCTTTATCATAAATTAGAAGATCAATCCTTCCTTTTTCTCTAACTACTTCTGAATCTTGATAGTTTTCTTTAGAAATACTGACTCGTAATTTGGTAAGTCTTTCAACAAATAAATCAAGGATTTTTTGTCCTTGTTTGTGCTTGCTTTTGGGATTTAGTAATTCTAATAATACATCACTATGGAAGTTTTCTTTGTAATATGTATCTGATACAATTTTAAAAATATTGAATCCTAGTTCAGTATTAGCGTTATTGTGTCTTCTATATTCTTGCGTAAAGGAACTAATATTTTCGTTATTCATTATAGCGTTAATATCAGTATATAGTCTCTGATATAATGATGAAATTCGCTCAATTAGTATGTTTATGTTGTTTGCTTCAATCATAATTTAATTAACAATATATTCTCCCACTAAATCATATTCTTTCTGAAATAGAGAAATATCTTGGCTTTTAATGAGCCATTCCAGACGATTCGGGTCTGCAACAATCCGAGAGCAGAAAAACCACATAGCTTGGCTTACTTTTACTGGTGAAACGTTTGCTTCATTGCACAATTGTAAGATTTTTAAACCAATTTCGAGATTTTTCTTTTCTGCACCAATTGAATAGGCTGAAAATCCGCAGTTTAATTCTAATTTAACTTTTATTGGGTTCATAAAATATTGAATCCATACATCTACTGGTTGTGTAAAGATTAATTTTTCGGGATTGTTTATTATTTTATTCTCGACATATAGTAATGAAACCATATCTCGAATAAAAAAGGTTTTAATTTTATGACCAATCCCGCATAAATTAATCATATTATATGCTGTAAACAGGTTTCCTGTCTCAATCTGTTTTGTGATATTTGGAAATTCAATGCTTAGTATTCTTTTATCATATCCCGGATTTCTTGAAGGATTCTTCTTTTCAGAATAAAACTGTTTGTAGTGCTCTTGATAATCTGAATTGTTATCTGAATATGACTCAATAGTTTTAATTGCAGCAACTTTATATGCTAAAGGAGCATTGGGGCGTTCGTATGCCCAGTATAAGAGGAACTTCTTTCTTGCATAGTCTGGATCTTTTGAGAAACGTTTAATATCAACTCTTGGAATTAAAATTGAGTTGTAATAAATATCGCTTATTTCTACCAGCCATTTAAATAGTTCTTTATTGAATGCTTTCATTTTATAAGTTTTAACTGTCGTGCAATATCTTGTTGAAATTTTGCCAAAGGTCTTTTATGAATATCTTCAGGCTTGTCATAATTACCTATTAGGAGTCTGTCAACAATTGTAACATCTTGAAATAATTCATTAAAAATCTCTGATAGATTTTTCTTGTAAGTCTCACTATAAGCGTCTGCTTTTAGTATTAATTCTTCAGCCACATCTTTCTGGGTATCATATATCCCTTGAATTTGAAACAATTCATTGAACTTATTCAATAATTCCAAATCACCATCTAATCTCTCAAACCAAATATTAATATCTTCTCTGTTTTTTGAATTTAGGAATTTCAGAATCGATTCATCTTCCAACCAAAAGTTAAATACATTGAGATCATCTGTATTTGTATATAATTCGAATTTAACTTCTTTATCACTCTTAGATCTGTTACAACTACCACAAGTTGGATAAAGATTAAAGAATGTAGCGCATAAATAAGGATATTTGGACTTTGGATAATAATGGTCTAATTCAAATCTAGCCTTTCTACCCTTAAATTTCTTCTTCTCTTTATTATTATAGTATGAATAGTCGACCACAAGGGCTAATTGAGAGTTACAATAAACACATGATTTTATTCCTTCATTAATACTGAAGTTTTTATACTCTTTGTCTCTTAAATCCTCATACCTCATAGCATAAACTATTGATTCCCAGAAAGGTGGTGTTTTCTTCTTTTTATTTGGGACTTTTCTTGACAATTCCGGTTTAGGTAATATATTTTCGAATTCCTCAATCAAAACTTTCATTTCGTCAGGATCAGCTTTTAGAATTCTTGGATACTCATCTATTATTTTTTCAATAAATTCTATTTGTTGTTTATGCTTACCTACTACCAAACTTGACTTAAAGTTCTCAAGTCTTTTTTTAGGCAACACAAAATGATCCTTTCTTGTTTCTACAAATAAGTCATCACAAAACTTATCGACTTTCACTCTTAATTCTGGTGTTATCTTAATTCTTTGCATTTTCTCTTCTTAATAGTTCTGCTTCAATTTCCTTAATCTGCCTTTTTAACTCATCATTTGTAATAAATGCGTTTTCATGCATTTTTAGAAGTCTATCTTTCACCAAAGATTCCCCAATCATATTAATCATATTAAGAGCATATTCTGCCTTATCTGAATCTTTGGCTTTGATTATTTCAATAACATCTTTAATTTTTTCTTCAGCAAAGCAACCCATTAACCCATTTAATATGAATGAATCAGTATAAAGAGTGTGTATATTTGATCCAAAAGTTTGTTGTTTTTCGCTTGGATCTAAAACTTTGCACAACCATTTTTCTTTTTCAAGAAATATTACGTTCTCTTTTGGTAAATCTGAAAGCATAAATGGGTTATGCGTGGTTAGGAAAAGTTGGATATTTTTATTTTTGAAAAATTTTGGCAATATGTCATGGATATCTTTAAATAGTTTTCTTTGCCACTCAGGATGCATATATAAATCAGCTTCATCTAACATAACCCAAACATTATCGTTTAAATGATTTTCCTTCAATGCGAATAATCTTGAAAACATTGTTAACATTGCAGATTCACCAGCACTTAGTCCAATCCAACTCAAATAAAACATAAAGTCCTGATCCCACCAAATATCAAATAAAGACTTGATAGTCTCTTTGACCTCTTTAGTTATTGGTAAAGAATACCCGCCATTATATCTTGTTTCTATATTGACATAACTATTGAACTGATTGTCGATATTGAGAATGATTTCTTTTATTTCTTCTAATTTACGTGTTATCTGTAAAGGCTGCACTGATTCAAAATTTAACTTTGCCAGACCATTCTTAATCACTCTTACTATTGTCTCAACATTGCTATTATCATTAATTTCATGGACTAAGTTTTGTGTTTTGCTAAGAACCTCACCCTTTTGATCTTTTATATACACAATAAAATATACAAATAAATATAGGACTAATTTGTCTTTGAAGGCTTCAATGTCTTTATCTGGGTTTGCAAAAACTCTTTGTTTTTCAAATAATAAAAATCGTATATTCAAAATCGATTGGTCATCGACACCCTGATCTTTTAGCACTTTTGTGTTTTTAAAGAAGAATTTGGAATTAATGCCTAAATCAATATAATGTGGAATAAAATCCCACTGTTCACATTCATCAGAAACCAGATAATTAAAAGTCGTTACAAGATCATGACGATACAAATAATCTATAGGAGAGTTACCTTTTGTTAAACTTGACCTCATTGCCTTAAAATCTCTTTCAGAATATGTATCTTTAGATGCAACTAATTTATCATACGCTGTGAATAGATCTTCATGTAAAATTTTAGCCTGTTCTTTTAGTGTTGTATATAGTGTTAGATCATAATATTGAACCATATTGTTTTCTCGTTCATAAATTGATAAACTATTTGAGAATGTTATTAGACTACAGCTATTTTGAATAACATTAATATTGTTTTTTAGCTCAATTTTATATCCACAAGTCGTCTTTTCTAAATCAGTAATTTTTTTCTCTGAGGATTGACTTATTTTATCAAATATAAAAAGTTGTTTTGACTTTTTATCTTTAATTACAATAACTGATTTATAATGATTATCAGATTCAGAAGTAAATTGTGTTTTTATAAAGTCACACAAACTTGTCTTTCCACTACCATTTTTACCAATAATTGCAGTTATGTTTAAATAACTTTTATCAAAAAAAGAACATTTCTTTTCAAGGCTTTCAATCTGTAATAATCCTTCATGTTCATCGTAATCAAATGCAAATTCATTACTAAAATTAAAACCTTTGTGATAAATATTATTAAAGTGTTCTATCCATACATAAAGTAATTCCATATCATTTATTTTATTTCACTTAATTTCCCTGTCACAAACTCCCAAAACTCATCATGAATATTTTTACTGCTGCACTTTAGTACAAGCCTAATATTATTTACCATATTGTAATCGGGATCATTTAGGCAGGCAATATCAATCTCTGACTTTTCGCCATCATAATTTGGATTAATATGTGGCTCACGAAACATATAATTGAAAGTGCTGTTCTTTAGTTGATTATACTTTCCAACAAATACCGGCAAGAATTCTCGAAATAGCTTCAGCTCTATATCTTTACTGTATGCAAACTTTAAATAACTTTCATTATGATCTAATTCATGCTTGCCTTCCGGAAATTTAGAATAGAGAGTTTGTATCTTGGGGTTTTCGTTAATCTTAATCAGATATTGTCTAATCTTCTCCGAAAGTTTCCACGATTCATTAGTGACTTTTAAAACATTTTCAAAGTCTGCCATGTATTTTGCTTTCAGCTCCTGATTTAAGTATATATCTGTCATAAAACCTTCATTTTTTATTTTTGTACAGGCCAAATAGAACTATGTGTTGATGTTCCATCACCTCCTTGCGAATTCAACATTTTTATTCTTTCAAATTTCTCCCTCACTCTTTTATTTTCTTTTTCATATCGCTGCGACTTAGCGACTTTAGCTTTAGGCTGTACAATAATATTTTTCTTTCTACCTTTCTTCTTTTTATTATCAACTTCTAGTGTAATTTTAGTTTTAGATCCTAATCCATTTAATTCTTTAAAAATTGAATTTAAGCTGTGATGCGGAACAAAAAAACCATTTACGAATCGCTCATTTACTTGTTGGTTTCTCAAATTTATATAGTGACAATGTTCTGGATATTGCTTTTTTAATCTTTCAAAAAAAACAATTACTTGAGGCATCTTAATCTCATCAGTACTTTTGAGAAAGCTGTCTATTTTTTTAAGAATTTTAAGTTCAATAACTGTCATAATGTTTTAAGAATTAAACTGTAAATAACAAAATTCTAATAACCCATTCATCCCTCTACCCTACATCTCCCTAATCACTCCCCTAAACAATTTCGCAAATTTCTCGAGGTATTCTTTGTACCAAGCAAATTGCTTATGCCAATCGGCTCGTTTTGTAAAATCTCCTTTAGTTTTAAGAGTTGCACATGCCATTTTTCTACCTTCCATTCTGTCCCAAATTATTTCATCCGAAATATCATGTTTTGCTCTTTCAAAAGATAGCTCGTAGCATCTATCAAAGTTTTCTTTAGCATTGTCTCCGGTAAAATTCAACCAAACTGCAATTGTTTTTTCTTTTGAATTTAATTGTGCCGACAAATAGATGTCCGATTTTCCAATTGCCATATTTGTCCAATTTTGTGGCAAGCCTTTGTTTGGTTTAACAGGACTGTTGTGGTCTATCATATACTCTCTAAGTGCATTCCAATATTCTTGTTGTAAAAGTTTTGTTTCGGTTAGATTACTGTTTTGAGTATTGGTCTTTATCATTTTTGACCAATCATTGGGTTTAGAAATCATTTTAAACAATGGAGCAGCATCAGAATTGCCAATTTTGTATAATTCGATTTCAATACCAAAAAAATTAAACGTTTCGTCAGTAATTCTGTTTAACCAATCGAGTGCAGCTCGGTGTTCCTCGGTAAATCGTTGGGCAATCCAAACAATACTAACAGCATCAAGTCCGGCTGCATAAGTCAATAGCTGACCTAAATGTGTATGGTCTGTTTTTTCGAGCTGGTTTTCAATTAAAACAAAATGATTATTAGAAATATCTTTACACAAAATATCTGCTCTGAAAGGTCCTACATTTTCTTCATGACCTAAAACTTCCAATTCAATCCCAATTATCTCACTCAAAGTTTTAATATTACCTTCCTGAGCAAGCCAAGGTGTAAAGTCCTTATCTTCTTTTGCCCAAAATCTTCTTAGTTCTATTTTCTCTAACTTTCCTAACTGCATTGCTGATATATTATAAGTATGATAAAATAATTTAATTATCTCCAAATATAATAATTATTAGATGTTTTCTATGATGTGATCTAAAAATATTACTAATTAATATTAACTTTGAAATGTCTTTTATATGTCCAAAATTTCTAATAATTTTACAGAAAATAATAGAATCATGCCAACAATCTACGATAATATTGAAGAAATTCTAGCCACCGACCTTAAAGAAACTCTTCAGCAATCTTACAAATCTGACTTTTGTGTAGGTTATTTTAACCTGAGAGGATGGAAAAATGTTACTGAATATATTGAAAATTTTGAGGGTAATGAGGATAGTTGTTGTAGATTGATTGTTGGGATGCAAAGACCTCCTGAGGATCTACTTAAACAAATTGTCTCCAAACAAAAAGAAGGTCTGGTAGATCAGGCTCAGGTTGTAGCTTTAAAGAAGGCAATGTCTTACGAATTTCGGGAGCAATTAACTTTTGGCATTCCTGATGCTAAAGATGAAGTTGCTTTGCAACAATTGGCAAATCAACTTTTAAGTGGAAAAGTAAAGGTTAAACTCTTTTTAAGCCACCCTTTACATGCGAAACTATATTTGTGCTATCGGAATGATAAAAAATCACCGATAATCGGATATGTAGGAAGTAGTAATTTAACATTCTCAGGACTCGAAAAACAAGGAGAATTAAATGTTGATGTTGTTGAAAAAGATGCAGCAGAAAAACTTGCCGAATGGTTTAACGACAGATGGGAAGACAGGTATGCAATTGATATTTCAGAAGAACTTGCCGAAATAATAGGTGAAAGTTGGGCTGGCGAGAAAACAATTCCACCATATTATATTTACCTAAAAATTGCCTATCATCTATCTCAAGAGGCACAAACTGGAGAAAATAATTTTGATATTCCAAAAGAGTTTAACCATTTGTTGCCATTTCAAAAGAAAGCTGTTACTCTTGCTGCTCAACATTTACACAATCGTAATGGTGTAATGATTGGTGATGTTGTGGGACTTGGCAAAACAATGACGGCATCGGCTCTAGCAAAAATGTTTGAAGATACTTTTGTTTTGGAAACTCTCATAATTTGCCCAAAAAACCTTGTGGAAATGTGGAAAGATTATGTTCACAAATACCATTTAAGAGCTGTTGTAAAAAGTATTTCTACCGTAAATGATACTTGGCTGGAGAAAGAAAGAAGATACAGGCTTGTTATTATTGACGAAAGCCATAATCTTAGAAATAAAGAAGGCAAAAGATATGGTTTTGTAAAAGATTATATTGAAAGAAACGAAACAAAAGTGATTTTGCTAACTGCAACACCTTATAACAAAACATATTTTGATTTATCTAATCAGTTGAGACTATTTATTCCTGAAGATTTAGACCTCGGAATAAGTCCTGAAAGATATATTGAATCAATTGGTGGACAGCATGAATACGTGGCAGAACACCAGACTAGTCCTTTTAGCATTGCAGCATTTGAGAAAAGTGAATTTGCTGATGATTGGAGAGACTTGTTAAAAATGTTTCTTGTGCGTAGAACTCGTTCATTCATTAGAGATAATTATGCTGAAATTGACAAAGAAAACAACAGAAGATTTTTAACTTTTGATGATGGTAATCGTTTTTATTTCCCCGAAAGAATTCCACGTAAAATAGAATATGATTTTAATATAGAAAACCCGGATGATGTTTACGCTAGGCTTTTTTCTAAGGAGGTTGTAGATACAATAAACAAAATGACTTTGCCTAGATATGGTTTAGGAAAGTTTATAAATGAAAATACAATCGTTAATGTAAGTGAGAGTGATAAAAAACAACTCGAAAATCTTACACGTGCAGGAAAACGACTTATGGGATTTTGCCGAACAAACCTTTTTAAGCGATTAGAAAGCAGTGGTTATGCATTTTTAATCTCTCTTGCCCGTCATGCAATGCGAAATTATGTTTATATTCATGCTATTGAAAATAATATTCCTTTGCCAATAGGCTCGCAGGAAACAAGTGTAATGGACGAATTTCTTGAAGAACATGACGAAAACTTACAAGAATTAGGGCAAATAAAAATTTATTGCGATATTGAAGAGTATGCAAAAGGGGCAAAAAAAATCTATGATTCAATGCTTGCTAAACCTCAAAGATTTAAATGGATTTCGCCAGAATACTTTAAGCCGGATTTAAAAAAGAAACTGAAAAAGGATGCTGAAATTATTATAGAAATACTAAACATCGGCAAAGACTGGGACACAACGCTTGACAAAAAAGTCGATTCGCTCGAAGAACTTGCACAAAAAAAACATAAAGACAAAAAAATACTAATTTTCACACAATTTGCCGACACCGCAAAGTATCTCGAAAAAGAGCTTCGTAGGAGAGGTTTAACTGCAATGGAATGCGTAACCGGAGATTCTGACAACCCAACTGCATCAGCTCATAAATTTAGCCCCTTTAGCAATGAGGTAAAACTAAAAGGTGACGAAACAAGAATTTTAATCACTACAGATGTGTTAAGTGAAGGACAAAACTTGCAGGATGCACATATTATTGTAAATTTTGATTTACCATGGGCTTTAATTAGACTTATACAAAGGGCTGGACGTGTTGACAGAATTGGACAAAAATCGCCCGAAATATATTGCTATTCTTTTCTGCCGGCAGAGGGTGTTGAAACAATTATCAACCTACGCTCTCGGCTACAAACCAGAATTCATGAAAACTCTGAGGTAGTTGGCTCAGATGAAGTGTTTTTTGATGGTGATCCTGTAAATATAAGGGATCTTTATAACGAAAAGTCTGACATATTAGATGAAGATGACGGAGATGATGATGTTGACTTAACATCAAAGGCTTACGAAATATGGAATCAGGCAATCAAAGCAAATCCCAACCTAAAGAAAATTATTACGCAATTACCAAATGTGGTTTATTCGACTAAAGAAAAGCCGGATCTAGTTTTAAATAACGGAGTAATAACTTATCACAAAACTGCCTCGGGTACAGACGTACTAACATGGCTAGACGAAAATCAAAACGTCAGATCAAGAAGTCAAAACCGTATTCTTAAAATTTTGGAATGTGCTATTGATACTCCTGCTCTTGAATCATTGGAAAATCATCACAAGTTAGTTGAGAAATCAGTTGAATTATCAAATAAAGTTCAAAAATCTACCGGAGGACATTTGGGTAAAAGATCGAGCTCCCGTTACAAAACTTATATGAGATTAAATCGGTTTTACGATGAAACTAAAAACACATTATTCGAGAATCAAGAGTTAAAAAAAGCAATAGATGATATTTATAATTTCCCAATGCAAGAAAGCACTAAAAATCATTTGAATGTTAGATTAAGATTAGGTATCAGCGACGAGGAACTTGCCGATTTCATTATCAATAAACGGAATGAAGGCAAGCTATGTATTATGGATAATAAAACTGCTGACAATAATATGCCGAGAGTAATATGTTCTATGGGATTAAAAGAAATAAGATAGTATGGAAGCCATTAAAAAGAAACATTTTAACAGATTTATTGAGAATTTCGATTTTGAAAACCTTTTTAACCAATTGGGTTGGAATTATGCGGATGAAAGCTTCCCCAAAAAAGCTGCTGACGAAATTTACAATTTTAATCTTATTGCCGATAAAGCCGGTTTTTCTATTTTAATCTGTTTACCTGATAAAAACGGACAAATTCCAGAAGCACAAACAAGAAAAAAAATACATTCCGAAATTGCTAAATTACACCACGAGCATTTGATTATCTTTATTGATAAAGACAAAACCATTCAACAATGGGAACTTCTTGTTCGTGAACCAAACAAACCTGTGCGTACTGTTAGCCATAAATGGAGAAAAGGACAAGCTCCAGAGTTACTCTATCAGAAATTATCAGGTGCATTTTTTTCTATCGAAGAAGACGAAGAAGGAAGCCTAACAATTATTGATGTTGTTGAAAGAATCAAACAAAACTTTGGTGCGAATGCCGAAAAAGTCACTAAAAAATTCTATGCCGAATTTAAAAAACAACATACACAGTTTCTCGAATTTATTAGTGGTATTGAGGATGTGTTACCAGATAAGGAAAATTCCAATAAACAATGGTATTCTTCGTTAATGCTTAATCGTTTGATGTTTTGTTATTTTATTCAAAAAAAAGGCTTTCTAAATGAAGATAGAAATTACCTGCAAAACAAACTTAAAGAATGTCAGGTTCTTTCAGGTAAGGATAATTTCTATAGTTTTTACCGTAGTTTTCTTTTAGAATTGTTTCATGATGGATTAGCGAAACCTGAAAGTAAACGAAAAACTGATTTGCCCGTTGACATGGGGAAAATCCCATATTTAAACGGTGGCTTATTTGATGTACATGAACTCGAAAAACAATTTGATAAGATCAATATTGATGATACAGCATTCGAAAAAATATTTAACTTTTTTGATAATTGGGAATGGCATCTCGACACAAGAGAAAATGCAGAAGGAAATACTATAAACCCGGACGTAATTGGATATATCTTTGAAAAGTATATTAACGATAGGGCTGCAATGGGTGCATATTACACTAAAGAAGATATTACCGAATACATAAGTAAAAACACAATTTTACCGTTCTTGTTTGATGAAACAAAACGCAATTACGAAAAAGCTTTTGAAAATGATGCTGATTTATGGAATTATCTTCGCAATAGTGCAGACGACTATATTTACGATCCCGTAAAACATGGTGTTTCTCAATCGGGTGGATTGTTTGACGATTTACCCGATGAAATAAAAGCAGGATTTAACAACAAACTCGAAAATCAAATTGTAAAAGAAGATAATAATCCTCATTTGTGGGAGTTGCGTAAACAGTGGAATCTATTTGCTCCACAAGAAATTGCTTTGCCCACTGAAACATATCGTGAACTTATTGACAGAAGAAAACGTTACGCAGAAATTAAAGCTAAAATTGCAAATGGAGAATTAACAAGTATTAACGACTTTATTACGTACAATTTAAACATAAGACAGTTTACACAAGATTATATCGAAACATGCAAAGACCCCAAGTTTATACAGTGTTTTTATAAAGCCTTAAACAAAGTTACTATACTTGACCCTACTTGTGGTTCCGGGGCATTTTTATTTGCTGCAATGAATATTCTAGAACCGCTTTATGAAACTTGCCTTAAACGAATGGAGGAATTTACTGAAGAAGAACCGGAAAAACATAACTTTTTCGAGGAAGTTTTAAATAAACTAAAGGCAGATAATCATCCTAATCTACAATATTTTATTTTTAAAAGCATAATACTCAATAATCTCTATGGTGTTGATATTATGAGAGAGGCTGTTGAAATTGCAAAGCTTCGCTTATTTCTAAAGCTTGTGGCAACTGTTGATGTTGACAAAAGCAAAAAGAATTTTGGGCTTGAGCCATTACCGGATATTGATTTTAACATACGTGCAGGAAATACTCTTATTGGATTTGCAAACGAAAAAGAACTGCTCGAAACAATAAAGAAAAAAGATGCACTTTTTGCCGAAGCCAAACTCGAAGAATTTAAGGAAGAATTTGAAATGGTAGGTATGGCATATATGCACTTCCAAAACGCTCAACTTATAAACAATCAAGGCAGTGATGATTTTCGTAAAGCAAAAACAGAACTTTTTGACAGACTAAAAGAATTAAACCAAAAACTTAACCATTACCTTGCAACAAACTATGGCATAAATGCAGAAACTCAAAAAGACAAATATCAAAACTGGCTGCAAACGCACCAACCTTTCCATTGGTTTGCCGAGTTTTACGAAATTGTTGCTGAAAGAGGTGGTTTTGATTGTATTATTGGAAATCCGCCTTATGTGCAGTATACACAATATAAGTATGGCTACGCATTAGAAGAAAAACTTTTCAAAACATTTAAATCGAGCAATTTATATGCATATGTTTTTGAAAGAAGTCAGAATTTAATGAAAGAATTATCAAGATCAGGGATGATTGTTCAAATTAGCTGTCTTTCAACTCCAACGATGGAATCTATGTGTCAACAAATGCTAAAGGATAGTAGTTTTTTATCTGTTTCTAATTATGCGACAAGACCTGCATATCTATTTGACGGTGTAACAATGAATTTAACCATTATTTTAAATCAAAAGAAATTAAATAATATACCGACAGTTTCTTCTACGCATTATATAAGATGGGTTAATGATAACAGAAATATTCTTTTTCAAGATATTGGATACTCTGTTGTTGAAAATCAGAATCTCTATTATAAATATGCCATACCTAAAATCACTAAAAATGAAGAGAATCGAATGATTGGTTCTATTATTAAACAAAAAAATACTGTCAGGAATTACCTTAATTATAATAATACTCCTACGAAAAATAAAATGCACTATAGAACCGCTGGAGGTAGATATTTTAAAATTTTTATTGATAAGGAATTTGGCACTGAAAGTAAGAGTAATAAATCAAAATACTTTTCTAAGAATTCCAATGTATATGAGTTTATTGCTTTATTGTCTTCAAATATTTGGTGGTGGTGGTACACACTACATTTTGACATGTATAATTGCAAAGACTACATGATGTACGACTTTCCCTATGTAGAATCTTCCGATAATAAGATTATATCTTTAGGGAAAGAATTAGCTATTGATTTAGTAGCCAATGCAGATAGTAAGATTCAAAATTATGAAACTACTGGTAAAAGAGAACAATTGATTTTTAAGCCATCAAAATCCAAACCCATTATCGACCAAATCGACACTTTACTTGCGGAGCATTATGGTTTTACGGAATCTGAGTTAGATTTTATAATAAACTACGACATAAAATATCGTATGGGTAAGTCCTTGGAGGCTTATGTAAATGGCACACTTGGCGAGGAGGAAGTTGAGGTGGATGATGATGAATAGAATTTAAAAAATAGATATTTGTAAAGCAATGAATGAATCACAATTACATAGCTTATTAGAAGAATTAGTAAGTCTGCCGACCGAGACAGAATGGGTAGAGTTTAAGCTTGGTGCAGGCAGTATTACAAACGAGCAAATTGGAGAGTATATCTCTGCAATGAGCAATGGTGCAAGTATTAAAAATAAAGCTTTTGGCTATTTAATATGGGGGATTGCAGATGCAAGTCTGGAAATAAAAGGAACTAATTTTAGATTCGCTAATGCCAAACAAGGCAATCAAGATTTAGAATTATGGTTACGAAATCTTTTGCATCCTAAAATCAACTTTGAAATACATGAATTTGATTATCAGGGCAAACACATTGTATTATTAAAAATCCCAAGTGCTAAAGGAGAACCAACTCATTTTAAGAAAATTCCATACATCAGAATCGGAAGTAATAAAACCGATTTACGCAATTTTCCGCAATATGTGAAAATAATTTATAACTCACTTGAAGATTGGAGTGCAAAAATAATTGAGACTGCAAGTATTGAAGATTTGGACAAAGATGCATTAAAACTTGCAAGACAAAAATTTAAAGAAACTAATGCAAATAAACCCTTTTTCAACGAAATAGACGATTGGGAAGATGACAAGTTTTTAGATAAGGCAAAAATTATAATCAATGGTAAAATAACCAATACTGCCATTATACTACTTGGCAAAGAAGAATCAACACATTATTTACTGCCGGCAGTTGGCGAAATAACATGGAAACTCGAAACTGAAGAAAAAGCTTACGAACATTTTGGAGCTCCTTTACTCATAAATACAACAAAAGTTCTCCAACAAATCCGAAATGTTAAATATAAATTTTTTCCCGATAATGAGCTTTTAGCTACAACTGTTAATAAATACGATACACGTTCGGTATTGGAAGCAATGCATAATTGTATAGCACATCAAGATTATTCGCTTAATAAAAGAATAATCGTAACCGAAAAAATAGATAAATTAATATTCTCTAATGCCGGTAGTTTTTATGAAGGAAATCCCGAAGATTATTCGCAAGGTGATAAAACACCTGATAGCTATCGTAATACTTGGCTCACTTATGCGATGGTAAATTTAGGAATGATAGATAAACTTGGGTATGGTATTCATAATATATATTTATCTCAGAGAAATAGATTTTTTCCATTGCCGGATTATTTATTATCAGAAAAAGATAAGGTTGTACTGCAAATTTATGGTCATACAATTGATGAGAATTACTCAAAGCTCTTGATTGAAAGAAAAGATTTACCATTAGACAGAGTTGTGCTATTAGATAAAGTTCAAAAGAATATTGAAATAAATGAGAATGCAGCAAAAATACTGAAAAACGAAAAGCTTATTGAAGGCAGAAAACCTAATTACTATATTGCAGCATCAATAGCCGAAGCAATTAATGATAAAGCTGCGTATATTAAGAATCGAGCTTTTGATGATGAATATTACAAAAAAATGATTGAGGCATTTTTAGATAAGTTTAAAACAGGAACTCGGCAAGATTTCGAAGAATTGATTATTCCAAAACTATCCGATGTTTTAACCGGTAAACAGAAAAAAGATAAAGTGAAAAATATTTTGCAATCAATGAAAAGGAATAATATTATTTGTCTAAAAGGGCGAGAATGGATTAAAATTTAGACGTTTTTTATGTCTAAAAACAACCTAGTTTGATTCATGAGGCTTGCATATTGCTCATTGTTAGGCAGTTGCAAACGTCTAATTAGATTGATTCTAATTATGTTTTAGACGTTTTTAGACGTTTTAAATTATAAACCAATTTTTGAAAATTAGATAGACTTTAGACAGACTTTAGATAGAGATTTAGACAGCAAAGAGCTTAAGGTGCTTATAAAGAGTGGCATAATAAAATTTAATGAGATAGGATTTAGACGAACTTTAGACGTTTTAGACATAATTTAGACGAAATGGAATTAGAAATGCAGATAAAATCACATTACGGAAATATAGATTTACTAAAACTTAATAAGACTGCGTTTTTATGCAGCAGACAAGTTCCAGCATCAGCAGTTCTAAAATGCTATGACTGGGCAAAAGAAAAGCGAACTTCTGGTACTTGCGTAATAAGTGGTTTTCATTCGCAGTTAGAAAAAGATGTTTTACATTTTCTGATAAAAGGCAATCAACCTGTAATAATGGTTATGGCACGTAGTCTCACAAAAAAAGCGAAAGAAGACTTTTTAAAACCAATCGAAGACGGTAGATTGTTAATTGTTTCACCTTTTGATAATTCTGTTACAAGAGCCTCGGAAACCACCTGCCAAACTCGCAACCGATATATGCTCGCAATAGCAGACAATATAACAATTGGCTATGCCCGACCAGGAGGATTATTATCAGAATTGGTGAAAGAAACAAATAAGGATATTGAGTTATTAGTGAAAATGGATTAAAATATTTGAATTTAATATGTGGTTTAATAAACACAATAAAAATAAAGAAAAGAAGAAAATTGAGAATTGGGAAGTTATTGCCTTGGTAACTTGGAATTATTGCCTAAGCATTTAAAGAGGCTAAAACACTTCTTTGGGTAAATACAGTTTACAGAAAGTTCTTTTTTTTCTGCATTTTGCATTATATTTTAATTTGGAATTATTATATTTACAAGCAATATTGAATTGAAAAAAAATAGTTATAATTACAATATTAATTGTTGAAACTTTTCTTTTAAATTAATGAATAATAACTCTATGAGAAATTCTTTTTTATTTTTAACTATAATCGTAGCCCTTTTGTTTTCTTGTGCTAAAACAGAGAAAGAGATAAATCAGAAATTTGGACAAGAAGAATCGGTAATAACAGTATTCTATAGTGATTTATTAAGCGACACAATAGAATTAAATGGATGTGTTAAGAAAATTATTGTTGAAGATCGATCCTATGATGAAAATTATCGCACTAAAAGCACATATTTTTTAAGCCAATGTGGGAATTTGAACTATGAGGAGGAAATTGTAATTAAAAATAACGGAGAAAGAATTTCGAGGAAAGTTGTAAAATACAATTCGCATGGAAATAAAGACTGCCAAATGGAATATAGGAATAGTATATATGAAAGCTGTTTGCTATATGATTATGATGCGAAAAATAGATTAATTGGAATTTGGACATATCAATTTAAAAATGGAAAAAGTATCATTACTAATAGAGAATATAACGATGATGATTTGTTAATTGCAGAAATTTGCCATGATTTTGATGCAAAGAAAACAAATAATAGTATCTGGAAATATAATGATCATGGGTTAGAGGTAGAGTTTACAGAATATGACTCGATTGACAGTATTGAATCGAGTAGTAAAAGTATATATGATAGTAACTATAATTTAGTGTCGAAAAATTGGTCTTATAGATTTGGGAGTTACTCATCACATTCTTATGAATATGATAGTCTAGATAGACTTGTTTATTATAAGTTTGAAACAGTATTATATTCTTCTTGGTACGGAATAGAATATGAGTATTATAAAGACGGAATGATTAAATCAGAAACAATAAAAGATAGATATAATGGTTTTAATTATAAAATGGATTATATATATGATGAGAATAAACATAATGTTCAGACAATAGTCTATGATGATGATGCAAAATGTTTTTATAAAATTAGTGAAATTCAAAATAATTTAGAAGGCGATCCTCAAATTGAATTTACTTTTAATAGTAACGGAGACACAATCACAAAGATGGTATATCTTTACAAATTTGATGATCAAGGCAATTGGATACAGAAGTTGCAAGTAAACAAAGAAGACACATGTTCAGTCGTAACTAAAAATATTAAATACTATTAACTTAGTTTTGTAAGTTTACACATTTTGAATTCAGATATTACTATTAGCAAGCTATCGATTGTCCATTATATAGTGCTGTAATACATCATCATAATATTCGTCATCATAATCAATAGTTATTGTGTAATTTTGACAATTTTCAAGTTCAAACTCTAATTCTTCTATCGTATATTCCATTTCACTTTTTTCTACAGAAATATATTCTATACTATACTCTAATGTTTCTATTTCTTCTTCCAATGTGTAAACAGTTTCATCCAACTTATCAATATCAGAATTTAAATCAACTATTTTCCGATGTTGTAATGAAATTACCACTATTGAGACTGCTACTGTAACTATTAAAGTCCCCAATGTGTAATGAAATTTACTTAGTTTTATCATTCTCTTACGTTTTTTATTACTTGACAAATTTCAACTCTACTCTCCTATTTTTAGCTTTACCTTTCTCTGTATCATTAGACATAATTGGTTTAGATTCTCCAAATCCAATAGTGATAATATTGTTTGCATCACAGCCTTCATTTATTAAGAAATTTTTTACGGCATTCGCACGTTTTTCTGAAAGAGTTTGGTTGTCAACTTCTTCTCCATCACTATCTGTATGACCACTAATTTCGACTTTTAAACCATTTGTTTTAATAATTTCAGCAACCCTCTTTAATTCAGGTATCGAACTTGGTAACAATGAGCTTTTTGCTACGCTAAAAAAGAGGTTATTTACAGGAACAGCTGTTCCATCATCAATCATTTGTTTAAATGAAACAAGGTCAATATTTTCATTAATAACTACTGCACTTGTGCTATCTCTAAGATCAATATTGTTCGAGATAGGAAAATAATCGTCTGTATCTACATAATAACCGTAAATCTTACCCAAAGGTAAAATAATGAAGAAGCTCCCATCAACTGGATCACTCTTTGATTGCCCAACATTTTTACCTGTTTCAAGATCTTCCCACCGAATGTCTGCATAAACAGGTTGATTGTCCTTGTCAACAAGAGTTCCTGCGATAGTTGCCACATAATCCGGTTTTAAATGATTTGGTAGGTTGCAAACCATAATATCTGTATTCCCATCAGACTTACTAATATTAAAAATATCGCTACCAGCTTTTTCAAATGTCATTCCCAAGTCTGATACAGATTCAGCCAAGTAAAATTGTCCTTTAGAAGATGTTGCTATTTTTTCTAAATCCTGTGCGGCATAACCATATTTATTTACATCAAATGCAATACATTGAGTTCTATAAAGCAATCCTCGATATTTTAAGTTATTTACTGTTTTATCTAATGTTGTACATCCATTAGCATCACCATCAGTCATAAGTATTATTACTTTATTTGTACTTTGTCGTGATGAGTTCTTCCACATATACTCACAAGCAGCTGCATAAGATTCATACATAGGTGTTCCTCCACCAGCATTTAAATATGCAATGTTTAGAATCACATCATTTATATCTTTTGTAAATTCTAATTTAGATGCAATAGGCTCTTTACAGTTACCTGCAAATGCTAAGATCGCAACTTCAGAATTGTTAATAATTGCATTTTGACAAGTTTGCACAGCAGCAATTTGCAATGCCTCTAATTTATCTCCATCCATACTTCCTGAAACATCAAGCAAGAGTAACACACTTGATTGTTGAGTAGATTTCTGTTCATAAGAAAAATAAGCTACATCACCAGATGTTGATATTTTATACCCCATATCATTATCATATGTGTTAAACTCTTTCCCCATATTTATTGGTTCTGACCAACAATCCCAACAGGTATCGCTTAATCTAGTTGATTTAAAAACATCTAACTTCCCTACCCCCCCATGTCCATCGGAACTAAAATAAAGAGTTTTCATATCAGGATGTATAAAAGGAGTTCTTTCTGAATAAGGTGTATTTATAACATCTCCAATGTTCATAGGATTTGACCACATACCAAAATCGTTTAAATGAGAAACATAAATATCTGAAGGATGAATATTGTCACCATGATAGTTATAGGGATTTACTATATAAATATTTTCTCCAGGTAAACCAGTAGAAGTAAAAATAAGTGTTTTTCCATCACTTGTGAACATTGCATCAGATTGCCAATCTGCTGAGTTTATATTGTCAGCAAAAACACGAGCAGATGTCCAACCGTAGGCAGTTTTATTAGAAAAATAAATCTTCCCTGATTTAAACAGAAGGATTGTATTTCCATCAGAACTAACACTTAAAGGAGCGTCATTTGATTCAGCTGATGACAAGCCTTTAACCAATTCTACATCAGTCCAATATCCATTCTTTCTTTCAGCTTTAAAAATATCTTCCCCACCTATGTTATCACTTCGATTCTTCCCACAAAAATATAGAGCTTTGTCATCAGCAGAAACAACAGGTGAAAGCTCTCCTCCATTCTTAGTATTAACTTGATTACCGATAGAGCTTATTTTAATAGTATAATCCCATTTAGTTTCAAGCAAATTGATTAAATCTAAAACTTGCGCATTATCATTTCCAAAATATAATTGATACTTTTTCACTGTATTTAATGCGTTATACCAATTTTTATTTTTTATGTCGTTTGATATAAGTCTTTGCAATGCTACAAAGGATCTTTCATTTGGGGCGGCGAGTTTTATATATTCATCGTACTTTTTATAAAGTTTATAGTCGTAAGGCAAATGCAAAAAAAGTTCATCGCCAGCATTAACCATTGAATAATCTTTTATTTTTATATCCTTTAGTATTGGATCATCATAGCTTTTATAAAATAAATCTACAGTAAATTTTTCCCCATCATTTGTATAAACATCATGAAACATTAAAAGTGTTTTATTTCTGCGTTCTCCAGACAGGTTCTCGACACAATATTTTAATGCACCAAACTTGTGATTAAGACATGCTAATTCATAAATACTGTCTTGAGCAACAGATTTAAGTCTATTTTGAGGAAAAACACTAACGAATAAATAATAACTCGCCCAATCTCCTGGAACAATAATTTCATCATATTGTCTATCTTCCATCAAACTATATGCTTCTTGATATTGTTTGGATTTTGGATATTCATTAATAAAGCATTTATATGATTTTGAAGAATTAATTCTTTTAGCATCTTCAAAGGCAATTTCATGTATTCGATTCCATGCTGACTGAACTTCATTAGCATCTGGGTACTTCTTTATAAATGAATTATAACTTTCAATATCATCAATTGCCTTTGCTATTTCATATTCCAATGCATTGCGTTTGTTTTTTGCTAATTTATATTGATCAGCATTTGGATACTTTCTCATAAAAAGTTGAAACGCTTCTGGTGTGTTTACTTTACAGGCATTTTCATATGCAACTTTATTCCTATTTTGTGTTGCAGTAACATTACATTTATTTGGCATTAAACTATAAAAATTCAAATAGTCTTGATAGTCATCTTCGGAATTTATTAAGTTCGCATCGTCTAATGCTCGAATGCATATAGTATCTATGTAATTATTGTAAACAGTATTGTCTAAAGGAATCTTGTTAAAAGACTTTAATTCTTTTTCATCAGTTATTTTGCGAAATGATGTTCGAGAATCAAGTAATAAACTATAAGACTCTTTAGTATCATATTTGTTGAACTTTGGCTCCATGTATAACCTTGATTTGTAATAAATCAATTCCACATCACCAGGCTTTTTACTTAATGATTTTTCTATCTTTTTTTCAGCTTTTGAAAACTTTCCTTTTTCAATATATTTTAGATAAGAGCTTTGGGTAAAACCAAGCATTGGAATTAATAATAAAATAAAAAAAAATAGTTTTTTCATATTTCAATAATAAAAAAGTGTGTGTTGAACAACGAGTCTAAAATTAGAGAAAGATATTAAGTATTCCAAATAAAATCAACAATTATTTTTATATTTATAATATGAATTTATTTTTATTCTTAATTATCAGGATCAAACTCTTCTGGTATAGTAACAATCTCAAACTTTGTCAAATAGTTTTCTACTCCCAATTTTAACGGGGCCATTTGATTAGCTTTTTCTTTTGCCCATTTGAGCCATTCTTGTTTATGAGCTTCAATTGCTGGGTTTACAGTGGTGTTTTTAATTAAGGCAATAAATTCGTTTAACTTCGTCATTTTTTGCCAAACATTATAGTCTTTGACGAACTTTTCAAAGTTTTGTGTATCTTTTTCGATTGCTAAATTTCTAATTCTATTGTACTCTATCTGTTTTTCTTCCAATTCACGGTGAATTCGACATTCTTCTAACCATTTCGCCTCTTCTTCAACTTTTAATAATATTGTTGCAACGATTTTCGCCAATTTGGTTTCTATCTTATCCTTCCCATCTCGCCACTGGTTGCTATCCCATCTACCAAGGACAAATTCCAGCTCTCCTGATGGTTCATAATATCGTTGATTCCCCCAGTATCTATCTTTATTTTCTTTATAAACTATTTTATTTCTTTCTTGAAGTTTGAATTCTAATTTAAAACAATCAAATCCAATGTATTGCTTTTCATATCTAAACCCGATTACAACAATATTAACGAATTAGAAACCTATAAGTTTTTTAGATTAAATGATTAGTAGGTCATAGTGTCAAATTTTAACAATTCTAATTCTGGTAAATAGTAGAAATAAGCTACTCCACTAATTTTGTATGGTATAAATTTAGCACAGTCGTATTTTTTTTCTGTTATATAAACACATCTCTCATGATATGTGTATAGTTTTAAGTGCTTTTTATGGGATAGAACATCTGCTACTTTGATGTTGCTGTATGGATTAGTTCTGATAAGTTTGTCAACCGCATCTTTTAGTTGCTTTTGAGTCATACGAGTTTCTTTTACTCCAGAACACAATTCCTTCACCCAAGATGGAGTTATTACGTCCTTTTTATATATGCTTATAAGCCTCTCTATTCCAACTAACGGTAAAGTTAATTATTTGATTTATAATTGTTTAATATTTTCAAATTACATTCACTTTTCTTCAATTTACCCTATCGTTAGCGAAAATATTCATCGAT
>Ga0265295_1002412_pt1 | contig 29723 bp, 23 predicted proteins | sample Munlansysbiofilm_FD_192503 | JGI IMG/M metagenome (GOLD analysis project Ga0265295, IMG submission 192503) | Leachate microbial communities from a municipal landfill in Southern Ontario, Canada - Methane capture system biofilm | ecosystem: Engineered > Solid waste > Landfill > Unclassified ... | reverse complement strand
TTCCGTGGTATCATCGAAGTTTAAAGCAAAAGGAACTGTATCTTTTTCGATATCACGTAATAATTCTGAGCTTATGGAGGAAAGTCGGGCTTCGGTGTATCGCATCGCAGCGGCTGGGTCATCATCCAACGAACCATTGTTTCCGTGCATGTCAACTAGCGGAACATTCTGCTTCCACCATTGTGACATCCGAACCATAGCATCATAGACGCTAGTGTCGCCATGAGGATGATAATTAGCAATAACATATCCCACCGTTTTTGCTGATTTACGGAAAGCTTTATTCGCCGTATTACCGTCGACATGCATAGCAAAAAGAATACGCCTTTGAACAGGTTTCAGTCCATCACGCACATCAGGTAGAGCCCGATCTTGGATGATATATTTGGAATATCGACCAAATCGTTCGCCCATTACGTATTCTAGGGAGTAGTTATACAATGATTGAGTCATTATAAATCTTCTCCTTTCATAAATGGATCTTCTAAAGTAAACTTGACATTTTCTTCGATCCATTGCCGACGTATTTGAGAATCGGAACCCATTAATACGCTTACTCTTCGTTCGGCTAGTACCTGATCTTCGATGGATACTTGCACCAAAGCACGTGTTTTGGGGTTCATTGTAGTATCCCATAATTGTGACGCATTCATTTCTCCAAGTCCTTTGTATCGTTGAATCGCATAGCCATTGCCAATGGTGGCCTTAGCTTCTTCTAATCCTAAATCATCCCATGCATAAAGGAATTTCTCACCCTTAGAGGTGCCTTTCGATACCTTGTATAGTGGAGGAAGCGCTAAAAAGACACGACCGGCCTCAATCAAGGGACGCATAAAGCGAAAGAAAAAAGTCAGCAGTAATACTTGAATATGTGCACCATCAGTATCAGCATCGGTCATAATAATTACTTTTCCATAGTTACAGTCTTTGAGATTGAAATCTTTTCCAACTCCTGCACCAATGGTGTATACCAATGTGGATATTTCTTCATTTTTTAGCAACTCATCAAGCCCAATTTTCTCGGAATTAATTACTTTTCCTCGAAGGGGCAAAATTGCTTGAAAAACTCGGTCCCGCCCTTGTTTTGCCGAACCACCAGCAGAATCCCCTTCGACTAAGAACAGTTCGCAATCGATGCTTTTTTTGGATTGTGCGGGTGTTAATTTTTTGCTGATGAGTTTCTCGGTTTTTACTCGCTTGGACGATCGTGCTTCTTCTCTTGCCTTTCTAGCAGCCTCGCGTGCTTGGGAAGCGCGCTGGGCTTTGGAAAGAATACTATTTGCAAAATCTTTATTTTCCTCTAAATAGTAACTGAATTTTTCGCTAAGTAATGTTTCTACGGCTGCCCGTGCTTCGGGCGTTCCAAGTTTATTTTTGGTTTGTCCTTCAAATTGAAGCATTTTTTCAGGAATTCTTACTGATACGATGGCAGTTAAGCCTTCACGATAATCCGTTCCATCTAGTTTATCTTTATCCTTAATCACATTGTATTTGCGACCAAAGTCATTCAGACATCGTGTGAAAGCAGTACGAAGCCCAGTCTCATGAGTACCGCCATCCATTGTCTTGATATTGTTGACAAATGAGATAATTTTTTCATCGTAATAATCTTCCAAATATTGGAAAACGACTTCTACTTCAATGCCATTAACTGTTGTGGAAAAAAAAGCAGGATTATGTAAGGGCTGATTGCCTTCGTTTAGGAAGTTAATAAAGGAGATTAGTCCATTATCATAGCAGAAATTATCGATTTTTCCACTACGTTCATCAATTAAAATCATTTCAACACCACGCAGCAAAAAAGCATTTTCTTGTAGACGTTCTGCGATAGTTGACCGATTAAATTCCGCTTTTCCAAATACATTTTTGGATGGCATGAAGTGTACTTTGGTTCCTGTTTGAACGCTGACCCCTAAAAGTTCCATTTTGGAAATCTTTTTGCCCCCATCTTGATAAGTTTGCCGATAGGTTTTTCCATCATAGTTTATTGTGACTTCAAGAAAATCTGAAAGGGCTGTAACAACACTTGCTCCGACACCATGAAGGCCCACACTTGCGGAATACGTGCGATCGTTGAATTTCCCGCCAGCATGCAAAACCGTATAAACTACTTGTGGAGTTGGTACGCCACTTTTGTGCCTTCCAGTAGGGATGCCACGACCAAAATCTTCAATCGAGACTGACTGGTCTTGATGAAGAGTAACAATTATTTTTGAGCCAAAACCTGCCATAGCTTCATCAATGGCATTATCAACTATTTCCCAAACGAGATGATGCAATCCGCGTGAATCGGTGGAACCTATATACATCCCTGGGCGTTTGCGTACTGCTTCTAAACCTTCAAGTATTTCAATGCTTTCTTCTGAGTATTTATTAATTTTTTTATCTTGTGACATCAACAACACTCCTCATCTTTCTTATTATACAAGAAAACGCTGGGCTTTTCATCAGAATAATGTATAATAAAGCGGTAGAAAGAAGGTGTTCCATGGAAATTGTTGCATTAGTGGTTTGCTTGGTGCTAGCATACTTAATTGGTTCCATTCCAACTTCACTACTAATTGGTAAAATCTTTTTTCAAAAAGATATTCGCCAGTATGGTTCGGGTAATCTTGGTGGGACGAATGCTGGTCGAGTATTAGGGAAAAAAGCAGGGGTTGTAGTTATTACGATCGATGTTTTAAAGAGCGTTTTAGTAATAGTGGTTAGCCGATGGATTCTTTTGATGTTTGGAATCCATGAAACAACTATTTGGTTTACAATATCCTTAATGGTTGCATCGATAGGATCAGTTATTGGACACTGTTATCCCATATTTGCTGGATTTCGAGGGGGTAAAGCAGTGGCTTCCTTTGCGGGTTTTATTCTGTCAACCAACTGGATTCTTAGTCTTGCATTTGTAATGGTCTTCTTTGGGATGCTAAAATGGAAAAAGATGGTTTCACTAGCCTCCATCACCATGTCGATTACGCTTGCTATTATTAGTTTGCTTCCGTGGGTCTCTATGGGGATGCTATTCGGAATCGGCCAAGGTTGGTGGTACTCACTGACTCTATTCTTACTATCATTCTTTTTAATTTATCGCCACCGTGAAAATATTGAACGAATTCGTCGAAAAACTGAGCGCAAAATTACGTGGATGAAATAAAAAAAGAGTTCAAATGAACTCTTTTTTAGCATGACTATTTGTATTGATTCATTGAATTCATGATTTGCTTAATTTGAGCTTCTGAAGGTTTACGCCCCATTTGCTGAAACATTACGCGAATCATTTTTTCGTTGATTGGAGGATTCTTTTCCAATTGTTTTTTCAAGTAATAACGTGCAACAAAGAATCCGACTACACCACCAATTAGCAGTCCACCGACCAGCCACGCTGCGGTAATCCATCCATCCATATCTCTACACCTCCCAGTAATTCCATCTATGTGTCGAAGTCATTGTATCGTATTTGATAGGAAATAACAACTTATTTCTTTGGAGTTAAGCGTCGAAATTTTAGTGCAATTTGCTGAGCGATATGACTTGCTTCAAAGCCGAGATATTTGGCTACATCAGGACCTTTCCCACTTTCGCCAAATCTTGAGAGTCCGTAAACATAATCAGCATATTTATACCAAAGGTCAGGGGTTCCCATTTCAATTGCAACAATACGATCGCGTCGATTACCAAGAATATTTCGTTTGGCTCGTGTACCCAATCGATCAAATAAATTGGTACTCGGCATTGAGATCACTCGGCTACTGATTTGATATTTTTCATTTAAAATATTACGTATCTCAAAGCCTAATTCTACTTCGCTACCGCTGCATACTAATGATAGAAAGTTTGGAGATTGCTCTTGAGCAGCAACATAGCCACCTTGAAGGAAACTTTGGTAGTTTGACTCGTGTTGGACAGTAAGATTTTGCCGAGATAAAGCTAAAAATACAGGGCCAGCAGTGTTTTCAATGGCATATCGCCATGCATGTACAGTTTCGTTAGCATCAGCAGGACGTAAAGTAACTGTATTGGGAATGGTACGAAGAGTTGTAAGCTGTTCAATGGGTTGATGGGTTGGGCCATCTTCGCCCACTGCCACAGAATCATGCGTGAAAACATAAATTGATGGGGTCTTCATTAATGCAGCAGTACGAATGGATGCTTTCATGTAATCAGAGAAAATTAGGAAGCTGCCGATAAATGAGCGTAATCCACCATGCAAAAGAAGCCCAGTTTGAATACATGACATCGCAAATTCACGAATTCCGTAATTAATATTCTGACCGGAAGCATCAAGTGAAGAAATGTCGGAAGCATTTTTTATAGTGGTATTGACTGATTTCGCAACATCGGCGGCGCCACCAATCACCAAAGGAGACACTGATGCAATATTTTGAATAATGCGATTAGAAGTCGAGCGTGTCGCTTCTTTATATCCAAGCGGGAAAGTTGGATAAGAAACCACTGAAAAGTCGTTAATTAGTAGATTGTTGAGCTTTTTATAGTCTTCTTCGTGATTGATTCGATATTGATTAACTTGACGTTTCCACTGACGGTAAGCTTTGATTCCACGTTGATAAAAAGTAGAATGGTAATGCTCGTAGACATCATTTGGAATTACGAAAGGTTCATAGGGCCACTGAAACTTACTCCTCAATTGAAGAGCGTCTTCTTCTCCTAGCGGAGCACCGTGAACTTTTTCTGTATTTTGATTTTTTGAGCCATAACCAATGATTGAGTCCACAATTACCAACGTTGGTTTTCCTGATAATGTTCGGGCATCCTTTATTGCACTTTCTAAAGCATCAATGTTGTTAGCATCTCCAGCTTCAATGACACGCCACCCTGCGCTTTCAAATCTTAAACGTACATTTTCTGAAAAAGATAAATCGAGCGCACCGTCTAATGTAATTCGATTTCGGTCATATAAAATGATAAGTTTTTCAAGTTTTTGGTGTCCCGCAAAGGAAATTGCTTCTTGAGTAACGCCTTCATGAAGGTCTCCATCCCCACATAGAGCATAGGTATAGTGATTAATGATGGAAAGATCATCATGATTGAGTTTTGATGCTAATATTTTTTCGGCAAGTGCCATTCCAACCGCATGAGCAATTCCTTGACCAAGAGGACCCGCAGTACAATCTACTCCATCGGTATGGCCATATTCAGGGTGTCCGGGAGTATTAGAGCCAACTTGGCGAAAGTTTTTTAGATCATCTAAAGATACTTGGTATCCGCAAAGATGAAGATTTGCATAGAGAAGCATGGAAGCGTGTCCAGCGGCTAAAACAAATCGGTCCCGATTAATCCATTTGGATTCTTTGGGGGTGGCATTGATAAATTTTGAAAAAAGAACATATGCTAGAGGTGCGGCTCCTAAAACCATTCCTGGATGCCCTGAATTCGCCCGATTAATCGCATCAACCCCGAGCATTCTTACTGCATTGATAGCCTTTACTTCCATTGACATTAATAATCCCATTCCTTTCAAAGATACGGATTTATTATACTACATATCCCTTTCAAACGTTAGATTTGTTCATAAAAAAAGTCTAGAAGATGGGCGATTCCCGTTCAGTGCAAGTGGGTGATATAAGCCATATCCTTAGGATTCCAAACTTTGATGACATTACTGTCGCTTGGCCTTCAACACAGATATGATGACAATCTCCCGAATAATAAGTGTTGGAAATGCACTATGTCTTCTAGACATTTATAGTATATCGTATTTCAGCAAAAAAACCAAGACAAGTAAGAAAATCGGAAATCTTTGATTTCCGATTACTATTATTTTTGATTACGTAGCGAAATGTGTAATTCAGCAAGAAGTTTGTCATCAATGTTAGAAGGAGCTTCGGTTAACGGACAAACCGCCGATGCGTTTTTAGGAAATGCAATGACATCACGAATGGATTCACTGTTTGTTAAGATCATTGCAATACGGTCCAAACCAAAGGCAACTCCCCCATGAGGTGGGGTTCCATAGCGGAATGCATTGATGAAGAAGCCGAATTTATGTTCAATTTCTTCTTGGCTTAGGCCAATTATTTCAAATACCTTACGTTGGACTTGTTGATCATAGATTCGTAACGAACCACTACCAAGCTCGCTGCCGTTCAAAACGAGGTCATAGTGATGTGCGCGCACCAATGCTGGGTTTGTATCAAGAAGAGGTAAGTCTTCATCGTAAGGGCGCGTAAAGGGGTGGTGGGTCGAAGAATAGGTATTCATTTCGGGGTCGTGTTCAAACAATGGGAAATCAACAACCCATAAAAAATCATATCCAGTGAACGAGGAAGATTCATACTTTTTACCGAGTACAAGTCGTATGGCACCTAGGGCATTACATACACGTTCCCAAATAGGATCAGCAACGAATATGAGCAAATCATTGGGAACAAGTTGAAATTGTTCCATTAGACCCGTTTTATCCGCGTCGGATAAGTATTTGGTAAAAGAACCCTCCCATTCATCTTGACCAAAGAAGCGAGCAAAGAACAAGCCTTTTGTTCGATGCTTCTTTGCAAGTTCATTTAACGTATCAAGTTCTTTACGTGAAAGTTCTTTCGCTTTTCCTGGAAGATGAATGGCTTTTACGCTCCCCTCTTTTGTTATCGCATCTGCAATAAGAGGGAAGCTATTATGGCATAACAGGTTGGATACATCTGCTAATTCATAACCGAAGCGTGTATCAGGCTTATCGGAACCAAAGCGATTCATTACTTCGTGGTAAGAATAACGGGGAAAAGGAAGTGAAAGATTAATATCCTTGACATCTTTTAGAATCGTTGCAAATAACCCTTCGACTAAAGAATAAATGTCTTCTTCGGAAAAGAAAGAAGTTTCGATATCAATTTGAGTAAAATCAGGTTGGCGGTCACTACGGAGATCTTCATCCCGAAAGCATCGCGCAATTTGATAATAGCGTTCAAGACCGGAGACCATCAGCAGTTGTTTGAATAGTTGAGGAGATTGTGGCAACGCATAAAACTTACCTTCGTTCACTCTAGAAGGCACTAAATAGTCCCGAGCTCCTTCTGGTGTTTGACGTGTTAGAATGGGGGTTTCGACTTCGACAAAATCCCTTTCTTCCAGGTAGTTTCGAACGGAGCGAACAATTTTATGACGCTCAATTAATTTTTGTTGCATAATGGGACGTCGTAAGTCAAGGTATCGATACTTCATGCGAAGATCTTCTAAGGCATCGGTTTCATCCGCAATAATCATAGGTGGAGTTTCCGATACATTAATGATTTGGATGGCCGATGCGATAACTTCAATTTCGCCAGTTTTTAAATTCGGATTCATGGACTCTCTTGGTGCGACTTGTCCTTCCACTTGAAGGATGTACTCGTTGCGAATTCCTGTTGTGATTGAATCCAATTCCGAACGACAAACGATTTGTGTAATTCCATAACGATCACGAAGATCAATAAAGACGAGTCCACCTAAATTTCTTTTCCGGGCAACCCATCCAACTAATATAACTTGTTTTCCAATGTCACTTGTTCGTAGTTCACCATTGTTATGACTGCGGTTCATAGATATCCCTCTCTTAGTGTTGATGGTGATGACAATCGCCTTCACCATGACAGCAATCGTGATCATCATGACCACAATCACAAGTATGTGTATGTTCTTCTTCTCTTGTAGCAAATTGTTCAGCTAAGTATGGCACTAATTCGTCCACTGGCATGGTTTTTTGCTCTTTGGTTGTGTTAGATTTTACGGTCACACTTTGTTGTTCCATTTCACTAGTTCCAATCAAAATTGCATACTGAGCGCGTTTTCGATCGACAGTTTTAAACTGTGCCTTGATGGACCGCATCCCATAGTCCATATCACTTTGAATGCCCTGAAGACGTAAATGCATCATCACATCAAATGCATATTGGAATACCTTGTCCTCCAATGGCATTACATACGTTTCTAATTCTCTTACTATTGAATGAAGCAATTCATCTTTTTCAAGCAAGAGAAGTAATCGTTCCATTCCAAACGCAAAGCCTGCCGCTGGGAGTTCGGGTCCATCAAATTCTTTGACTAATCGATCGTAACGCCCTCCCCCACAAATGGCGCCAAACGAATGACCTTCATGGTCCTCTGCTTCGATTTCAAAAACGACATCAGTGTAGTAATCTAAGCCACGAACTAGTCGATCATCAACGACATAGGGGACTTGATAATCGTTCAGAATCTGCAAGGTTTGGCTGAAATATTGCTGTGACTCATCAGACAAAAAGTCAGATATTTTAGGAGCGTTTTTGACTATTTCTTTGTCGCCATCTAATTTGCAATCCAAGATGCGCAAAGCATTTTGATCAAGCCGACGATGACAATCCTCGCAGAGGGTTGAAATGGCTGGAGCAAAGTAACTTTGTAACGCTTCGCGGTAACGTTTAAGGCTTGATTCATCGCCAATACTATTCATTTTAACCCGATAATGGTGAATCCCAAGCTCATTAAGCATGTGACAGGCCATCAGAATTACTTCAGCATCTAGGTAGGGAGAGCGAGTACCAATGCTTTCGACACCAAATTGATGCAATTGACGATAACGACCAGCTTGGGGACGTTCGTAACGAAAGACTGGTCCTAGATAAAAGGCTTTGTATGGATAATCTTGCTGCGCATATTCTTTTTGCTCCACAAAGGCTCGAATCACGCCAGCAGTACCCTCTGGACGAAGGGTTAAACTTCGTTCGCCTCTACTTGTAAAGGTATACATTTCTTTGTTGACGATGTCACTGGATTCACCAACGGAACGTAAAAATACTTCCGTATGTTCAAAGATAGGGGTACGAATTTCTGCATATCCGTACGATTCTGCAAGATCTCGTAATACGGACTCGATGTATTCAAGTCTAAGAGTACGTTCGAATAAAAAGTCTTGAGTGCCTCGTGGCAAGTGATAAATGGCCATAAAGATGCCTCCTTTTGAAAAAATAAAACAATACGTCCTAAGGACGTATTGCACGTGGTACCACCTTAGTTCACGGGAGTTCCCGTGCACTCATGCGTTAACGCCGCCAGCGGCAATTGCTTTGACAATTGCTCCTCCAAAATGTCAAGAATCATGGTCCCTGTAGGTGCTCACACCTTATCACCTTCGCTTGCCAAGTAGCATAATTCCCTTTTCTTCACCGGATTTCAAGTATATTATAGAGAAAAATAGGACAAAATACAATCACTTCTTCAATTTCTAGAGAATCGAGTTACTGCTTGAATGCCATTTACATTCGTATGAATGGCAGTACACACTTCATTGAGATGGCTTAAATCATACACTTGGATGCAAAGTTGGACAATGGCAGTAAAAGTAGTGTCATGCTTATAGGAGTTGACAGAATTGACGCTGACTTTGAGCTGACTCATTAAGTTTAAAATTTCTACCAACAACCCATTCCGCTCTCTTGCGCGAATTTGGATGTCAGCATAGTGCAATGTAGAATGTTCTGCGACATAGTCATAGTCCCACTCGACGGGAAGAAGCCGCTTTTCTTCGGCTTTGATGTTGGGACAATCCGCACGGTGAATTTTCATCCCTTGCCCTTTGGAGATGTATCCAACAATTTTATCACCAGGAATAGGGGAACAACATTGAGAGAAACTAATTGCTACGGAATCAATACCTGGAACAAGGACACCCATTTTATTTGCGTTTCGCTCACGTGTTTTTTCCTTGGCAAATGGGGTTACAACTTTTTCTTTCTTCAAATCCTCATCATTTAAGGCTCGGTCAACAATATTACCAATGTTGGTAGATTTATTCGCCACGGCAACAAAAAGGGTATCAATGTCTTCAAAATTGACGCTTTGCAAAAATTTCTTGTCATCCATACGTTTTAAAACTTGCCGAATGAGTGCTTTGTCATTATTCAAGTGTTCTTCAAGAATATTCCTGCCCATTGCAATAATTTCTTCGCGCCGTTGTTGATTGTTATAGCGCATCAATGCTTTTTTGATATGATTACGGGCATAGTTTGTTTTAACAATTTTGAGCCAATCTTCATTAGGAATCGCTGTAGTTTTACTTGTACGTATATCAACCACATCACCGGTTTTTAAAACGGTAGAAAGTGGAACTAGAACGCCATTTACAACTGCACCGATGGTACGATGCCCGATTTCCGTATGGATTTTATAGGCAAAGTCCAAAGGGGTTGCACCATTTGGTAAATCAATAACCCGTCCTTTGGGTGTGAGAATATAAACATTGGCTTCAAAAATATCTTTTCGCAAAGACTCCATGTACTCTTTTGCGGTGGAAGATTGCTCCTCTTCGTTACTAATGGAGACTAGTTCTCGGAACCAATGCAAACGTTCCTCAATTTGCTTTTGCTCTGCGGCAGGATCATAACTGACATTTTCTTTGTAACGCCAGTGGGCAGCAACACCAGCTTCGGCAACATCATCCATGAGTTTGGTGCGAATCTGAATTTCAAAAATATTACCATCATCGCCAACAAGGGTCGTGTGCAAGGATTGGTATAAGTTGGGTTTTGGCATGGCAATGTAATCTTTAAAACGGCCGGGAATCGGGCGATAGGCCGCGTGGATATGACCGAGAATTTCATAGCAATGAGTATCGGTATCGGTAATAATTCGTAGAGCTTGCAAATCATAGATTTCTTCAAAACGGCGTTCTTTTAAATACATTTTCTTATAAATGCTGTAGATGCTTTTCACTCTACCTGATAGCTTGAAGGGGATGTTTTGTTCCTTAAGCAAGGTTTCGATACGAGTAGACATCACTTCAATCGTGCGAAAGCGTTCATTTTCTTTTTGAGATAACAATGAAGCGATATAATAATATTTATCGGCTTCGAGATACTTTAATGATAAATCTTCAAGTTCACTTTTTATGGTATTAATCCCAAGTCGATGAGCAATAGGGGCATAGACCTCTAAGGTTTCTTTTGCGATTTTCTTTTGCTTTTCTAAAGGTTGTGCATAGAGGGTACGCATATTATGCAGACGATCCGCAAGTTTAATAATAATAACTCGAATATCTTTAGCCATTGCAATGAAGATTTTACGATGGTTTTCGGCCTGAAATTCTTCTTCGGTTTTATATGATAGTTGACTAACCTTTGAAACAGCTTCAACTAGAGTTGCTACATCTTCATTAAAAGCAGCAGCTAATTCGGTTTTTTTGACGCCGCAATCCTCGATGGTATCATGCAAAAAACCAGCCGCAATCGTTGATGGGCCGACCTGTAATTCTGCAAGATAGTAGGCAACATTGATTAAATGAATAATATAAGGCTCGCCAGTTTTTCGAAATTGGCCTTCGTGTTTTTCTCGAGCGAATTCATAAGCACGCGTGATAAAAGAGATGCTTTCCTCTTTACTTAAGTAGGATTTGCAAAGAGCGAGCACTTCGTCAAAGGTTTCGATGTTTTTGGTTCGTGAACTCACCGTTTGCCCCTCCCTTCACGCAAGAAGCAAAATTAATATTGAATCAAGGTCAATGTTTTATAATCTTGAATGCGTTCGCGTCCGTGTAAATCAACGAGTTCGATTAAAAAAGCGCAGCCTACAACAACACCACCGAGTTGTTCAACCAATTTAATTGTTGCTTCAACCGTTCCGCCAGTAGCTAATAAATCATCAACAATTAAGACTCGTTGACCTTTCTGGATAGCATCTTTATGGACGCACAAGGTATTACTTCCGTATTCCAAATCGTAATGATAAGAGACGGTTTCTCTTGGCAGTTTATTCGGTTTGCGAACAGGAACAAAACCAACATTTAACGCATAGGAAACGGGGCATCCAAAAATAAAACCGCGGGCTTCAGGACCGACGACAATATCAATGTTTTGCTCTTTTGCAAATGCAATAATTTGTTCGCTGGCATAATGAAATGCTTTTCCATCATTCATTAATGGAGTGATATCACGAAAGAGAATCCCTGGTGATGGAAAATCGGCAATCTCGGCAATATAGTCTTTCAAATTCATAGTTCTTTGTCCCCTTTGATACATTTCTTATTTTAACAAAAGCAATGCGTGCTTGCATTAACTATTTTCGAAAGGAAAAAGAGTGGAATTCCACTCTTTTGATTAGTCGTTGATTCCAAAGAATACGTATTCTTCCGGTTCTCCAGTTGGTTTTGCCACTTTGGTGCGGGTCGCACGACGGCGATTACGGAAGGATTCATAGTTGTCCTCAAGGAAGAGCCATAGCGTGGGTGCAATATAAATGGAAGAAAAGGTTCCGGCAATCAGTCCTACAAGCATCGCAATGTTGAAGTTGACACTTGCGCGACTTCCTAGGATTAACAAAGAGATGACGGTTAGTAAGGTTGAAACCGTTGTCATCAAGGATCTTCCAATCGTTTGTTGCAACGATTGATTAATCATTAATCGACGCACATTAGAGTCTAATTTATTGCGATCGCCAGCCTCATTGATATTTTCTCGTAAGCGATCGAATGCCACGATAGTATCATTGATGGAGTAACCGATGATTGCAAGAATTGCGGAAACAAATTCGATATTCAATTCGATCCGGAATATGGCAAAAATTCCGAGTGTAATTAGCGCATCATGGAGCAATGCAACGATGGCTGCTATCGAGTAGGTAAAGCGGAAGCGAACCGCAACATATAGCACAATAAATAAGGAAGCCAATAAGACAGATAGCAGTGCGTTTTGCACCGTTTTTTGAGCAACAATCGGAGAGACAAAGTTCAATGTATAATTGGTTTGGAAAATCGATTCGTACGATTCTTGCTCAGTTTGGAAATGAGTATCAAGGTACTCAATAATGGTTTGAGGAAGCTGTTGCTTGAAGTTTACTGAAACCGTGTATACCGTCAAATCGACTCCATTCAAAGTAGCATTTTCTAGAAGCTCATAGTGAATATCAATCGTTGTTGGGTCGAGGGTAATAACTTCACTGCCTACAACCACTAAATCAGGGACAATATTTAATTCTGCATCATCCTCAAAGAAGTCATAAACACCAGCTTGAGTTGAAAGATTAACATCCGTAGTTCGGAAATAAAGTTTCGTTCCTTCTGTAAACTGAAGCCCTAAGTTAAATGGACTTCCCGATGTGAATTGAAAAATCACTGCACCAATCATGGTAATGACAATAAGTCCAACGGCGGCTAATGAAGCTTTTTTAGTATATTTCATAAAATCGAATTTAGCAAAACGGCCGAAATATCGTTGAGACTCCCCTTTTGTTACATTAGGAATATCTTTGACGCGTACTCCAAACCAATTAGGATGTTTCTGCATCATTTCTGATTGACATAGTAGAGACAACAAGAATTTGGAAAGGATGACCATAATAACCATGGTTAATGCAATAGAAATAATGAGCATTGACGCAAAGCCTTTTACTGTTCTCGTTCCAAATAGATAAAGAGAGAAAGCAGCAATCAATGTTGTAATGTTGGAGTCAAGAATGGTGGATAATGATTTCTTATTACCTTCTTCGAATGCTCGGCGTAATGGTTTTCCCTTGAGTAGTTCATCTTTAGTTCGTTCAAAGGAAATGATATTAGCATCTACCGCCATACCAATTCCAATGACAGTAGCGGCAATGGTATCGGGACCATATTCTCCTTTTAGAAGGTTAAATACAACGAGAGCTCCTATCACATAAACGATGAGGCTTACGGACGATGCAACTCCTGCCAAACCATAGAAAACAATCATTAAAATCGATACAGCAATTAAACCGATCATACCTGCAATTAACGATTGAGTAAATGCTTGGCTTCCATATGTCGCACCGATGGAGGTAACGGATAGTTCACTCAGCGAGAAATTGATGGAGCCGGCGCGAATCATATCGGCCATTAGTTTTGCTTGTTCGGCATCAAAGGATCCAGTAATAATGACGTCTGAATAGAAAGTTTGACTAACTGTTGCATCGGATACAATTCTTTTTGCAGCAGTAGGGTTGGTTTCAATATCTGCATATCGATCTCCTGAGAAGGTGGATCCATTGTACTCGATGGGAGTTGGATAGGTTTCTTGATAACCTAACCAAATAACAAGTCGATTATTCTCTGACGAACTAATTTGAGAGGTAATCGCAGCAAACAAGTCACTATTTCGAATTTTTAACGATACAACAGGATTTCCATCTTGATAGTCTAATTGGGCACCATTCTCCGTGAGAAGTTCATCCGCGGTCGCCATTAAATTATCATTGGTATCGCGAAAGGTAATGACAGCATTGGAAGAGATTAATTCGCGAAGATCTCGAGTGTCCGATTCAGTTTTCGATGCGATGGTTACTCGAATCATATCATCGCCTTCAATGGTAATTTGGGGGTTTTTTACGCCGGCAATATCCACACGATTAGCAATAACCTCAGCGGCCGAAGCAGTAGCTGCTGCTTTGTCACGTTGAGCATATTCGTCACCGTTTTGGTCAAGTACCTGATAAAGAATTTCAAAGCCACCTTTGAATTCAATGCCTTGATTCATGCCATCCTGGATAGAAGGGATGTTAATAATAGCAATCGCAAGGAGTGTTAAAGCTAAAGTAATAAATGCTATCAGTCTTCGCATGTAAAATACCCTCCATTTTCCACTTGTTTGTTCATCGTACAAGTGAGTAATCTCTAAAATAAAAATAAGCTGTACGCATACTGCCATAATACTTTATCATTTTATGATATTGTTTTCAACACGAAAGCCGAAAAACAACAAGAAAAAAATAAAAAAGTAGGAGGTTTAACGGTGTGTAAAAAGAAGAACGCTATAATAAGCGCTCTTGATGGTTCATTTTCAAATGATCGTAGGCTTTTTCCGTAACTGTTCTACCCCTAGGCGTGCGATTAATCATCCCTATTTGCAGTAAGTAAGGTTCACAAACATCTTCCAGGGTCATGACTTCCTCACCAATTGCAGCTGCTATGGCCTCTAATCCAACAGGACCTCCACGAAAACGTTCGATGATTCCTGCAAGATAACGTAAATCAATTTGATCAAGCCCTAGAGAGTCGACTTGTAAGGCTTCCAAAGCATTTCTCGCTACTGACAAGGAGATGGACCCTCGATTAATGACAGTTGCAAAATCGCGAATTCGTTTGAACAAACGATTTGCTACTCGAGGAGTTCCTCTGGCTCGTTTGGCAATTTCTACCACAGCATCTTCATCAATTGGACAAGCAAAAACCCGACTTGTACGTCGAACTATTTGATCAATTTCTTCCAGTGAATAATACTCTAGTTTTAAAACGATACCAAATCGATCGCGCAACGGCGACGATAAGGAACCCGCTCGAGTAGTAGCTCCAACCAAGGTAAAGGGTGGAATATCAAGCGTAATTGCGCGAGCACTTGAATCCTTTCCAAGTACTACACTAATTTGGTAATCTTCCATGGCAGCATATAAAACTTCTTCCACAATATGAGGTAATCGGTGAATTTCATCGATAAATAAAACATCTCCAGCAGATAATGTCGATAAGATTGCCGCTAAATCCCCTGTGCGTTCAATGGTCGGGCCACTCACCACACGAATGGATCCTTCCATTTCAGTTGCGATGATATGAGCCAAAGTTGTTTTCCCCAAGCCAGGAGGGCCGTATAGCAAGACGTGGTCAAGACTTTCCCCACGTTTTTTTGAGGCTTGAATAAAGACTTTTAGATTGTCTTTTACACCGCTTTGTCCAATATACTCCTCAAGTGAAGTGGGGCGAAGAGATAATTCTCCTTCATCGTCGATTGTTGGATAGCCACTCATTAATCGCTCCATAAAACCCCTCCTAACGTTTCAGTTGTTGCAAAGCTTTTCTTAGGTATTCTTCAGCAGAAAGCGTTTCTTTCCCTAACGATGCGCATACCCGATCAATCTCGTTTGCCTTAAATCCCAAACTCTTAAGGGCAAGCTTAGTATCATCGAGTGCCCGATTGATGCTTTCATCTTTATTATATTCATCAAAGACAAGTTTACCTTTCAAATCGAGGATAATTTGTTGAGCAGCTTTGGGACCGATTCCAGGTAATTTCTTAAGAAAAGCAGTATTTCCTGTTTCAATGGCTTGAATCATTGGACCAGGAGACGTATGGGACAAAACATTAATAGCGGTGCGCGGGCCAATGCCACTTACATCAATTAAGCGAAGAAAGAGTTCACGCTCTTCTTTAACTCGAAATCCATAAAGAAGCCATTGGTCTTCACGTACAGCTAAATGGAGAAATACTTTGATAATTTCATCACGACGGAATTGTTCGGGATGCGCAACGAAAATATGATAACCAATATTACCATTTTCTAATACAATGGAATCGGTTGCTATTTCACGGACATACCCTATCATGTAACGATACATGTCATCACCCACTTACTGTTATTATAGCATAAAAAACTTGAAATCCTTTACCTTAATCTCTTTTCCAATTGGGAGGAGTAAGCGCTAGATTTCGTTTATGTTCACTCATCTTGTGCAATTCCAGCAGGCGATCCTCATGGGGTTTTGCAATGGAATCCCCCAATAAGAAATGATCGATTTCTGGATAGGTGACTCGAAGCTCATCTTCATCACATATACCGGGAAGAATTCCAGCAGTTGGCTTCCGATCAATGATGGTTTGAGGAACTCCTAATATTTTGGCAGCCTGCCATACTTCCCCTTTGGTAAGATGAATAAGCGGGACAAGGTCTACTCCACCATCTCCAAATTTTGTAAAATAGCCTGTATACCATTCCGCCCAATTATCAGTGCCAGTAACTAAGTAATTATGTTGAGTGGCAAGCGCATAAAGGGTAACCATTCGCAACCGTACTTTTGTATTTGCATAAGATAATGACGGAATATCAAGATGAATTTGTTGCTGAAGAAGATCAAAATCACTTTTCCACTGCTGATACGTTGGTGTTAAATCAATTTCGATGACAGGAATGTTGCATGAAGCAGCAACTAGACGTGCATCTTGGGCGTCTTTGGGATCGGATTCACAAGGCATAATCACAGCTAAACATTCATCGCCGACAGCCTTTCGCAATAAAAAGGCGGTTACAGCAGAATCGATGCCTCCAGATAGTCCAACAATAAATCCTTTTACTTGATTTTTTTGCTTGATTTCCTGTAGCCATTTGATAATTTGATCCAGATATTGTTCGAGTTGCATGCCAACCACCTCACTTCTTTCTATTATAACGGTTTTTTGGATAAAAAAAAGTCCGTTTCTTGCGTCTTTGCGACAAGAAACGGATCGATTACATAAAATGAAGTTCCTTCATCTGATTCTCAACAAACTGATTGGTATAGAGCTTATAATAATAGCCTTTCACTTGCATGAGTTCTTCATGAGTTCCGCGTTCAATTACTTCGCCTGCTTTTACTACAAGTATCAAGTCGGAATGGACAATTGTTGATAAGCGATGGGCAATGATGAAACTTGTTCTTCCGGCAAGCAAATGATGAATTGCCTGTTGAATAATGTATTCTGTTTCCGTGTCGATGGAAGAAGTTGCTTCATCTAAAACAAGAATTTTGGGATTTGCAATAATTGCACGAGCAAACGAGAGTAACTGACGTTGCCCTTGGGACAAACGATTGCCTCCTTCGCCTACTTCGCTATCGTAACCATGATCAAGTTTCATAATAAAATCATGAGCATTAACAGCTTTGGCTGCCTCTATGACTTCTTCTAGCGTTGCATCAAGTTTACCGTATGCAATATTGTCTTTGACTGTTCCGCTAAATAAGTGAGGTGTTTGCATGACATAGCCTAAATTAGCATGCAACCAAGCGATGGAGCGCTCCTTGTAATCACGGCCATCAATTCGAATGCTACCAGCTGTAGGCTCGTAGAAACGGCATAGAAGATTGACAATGGTAGATTTACCAGCTCCAGTTTCTCCAACAAGAGCAACACTTTTTCCTCTTTCGACATCAAGAGAGAAATCTTTTAATACAAGATTGGCTCCCCCGTTATAACCAAAACTAACATGGTCGAATGTTACAGTCCCATCGAGGGCTTCCCAATTATCTTTTTTCGGAGCGTTGTAAGTTCCGTATTTTTCTAAGACTTCGGGGCGATCGATTAACTCAGGTTCAACAGAAATAATATTGAAAACACGTTCGGCAGCAACTTGGGCATGTTTCATTTCATTGGTAATTCGAGCGATGCCCAGCACGGGTTCAAAAAACATAGTGGTATAAGAAATAAATAGAAATAAGACCGACGATTCCATTGGACCAATGAGTACTTCCATCCCTCCAAAGTAGGTCATTGATGCGATGCCAAAGGCAGCAATCACCGCAATGATTTGATAATAGAGAGAGTTGTAAATCGATGAACGTATGGATGCGCTACGAAATTTGTGGACGATTTGTGAAAAACCATGAAAATTCTTCTCTTCAAGTACTAATGATTTTGAAGTTTTTGCGCCCATGATTCCTTCATTTAACGCTCCACTCACTTGAGCGTTAAGTCGTCGTACTTTCCATGAATATCGAATAATTACTTTGCGAAAAAAGACGCCCACAAGTGTAATGGTTGGAACAACAATCAACATAATCAATGCAAGCTTTGGACTAATTGTCAACATTACTATTAGGATAAAGATTAATTTGAAAATCGACCATATAAGGTCGTTAATCCCCCAAGATAATATTTCGCCCAAACGAGCGGTATCATTTGTTGTTCGAGATATTAGCCATCCCACCGAGTACTTATCAAAAAAGGAATATGACAGGCTTTGTAGGTGAGAAAAGGCTTCCGAAGTTAATAGAGAGTAAATTTTCTGTTCGATACGAGAAGATGCCATTATAAACACTTTGACGGCAATGCCCTCAGCAAGGACAAAGCCTAACATACCAAGAAGAAACAACGAAAATCCATCGAGATTCCCTTGTTCAACAAAGCGTTTTAATCCATCTTCAGAGATGTACTTGACGAACAACGTTTCAACGAGGGCAGTGGAAATAACCGCAACCATCATAATGATAATTAGTTTCTTATAAGGTTTTAAATAGGAAAGAACACGTTTCCAAAGCTTAAAGTTTATCCTAGCATTTAAGTCGACTTCATCAAACTCTTCATGCATGAGGGATCACCTCCTCAATATAATTGTGTGGACCACTAAACTGAGTCTGAATGGACCAAATCTTACGATAAAGGCCTTCTTTTCTTACTAATTCATCGTGAGTACCAACTTCGCTAATTGAGCCATTTTCAATGACAATAATTCGATCGGCATCCATAGCTGTGGTTACACGATGTGTGATAATAATCGTAGTCGAATGATTTTGTCGTTGTGCTAGGGCGCGCCGAATGCGTAAGTCAGTCTCGGTGTCCACTGCACTTAATGAATCATCAAATACAAGAATTTTATAGTTTTCTAATAGTGTACGGGCAATTGCGATGCGTTGCTTTTGCCCTCCAGATAAGGTTACGCCACGTTCTCCTACTAAGGTGTCAAACCCTTTTTCAAAATGCTCAATGTCGTTTCGAACCGCAGCAATTTCTGCAACACTTTTAATTTCATTAAGATCGATAGTGCTACGTACTACGCCAATGTTCTCTGCAATTGAACGTGAGAATAAGAAAGGTTCCTGTAAAACCATTCCAACATTTTTTCGTAAGTATTTTTTATTGATTTGCTTGATGTCAATCCCATCAATCAATAACTCTCCATCCGTATGATCGATCATACGATTTAACATGCTGACTAGTGTGGACTTGCCGCTACCGGTTTTGCCTATTAAAGCGACTGTCTCACCAGCTTTAATGGATAGATTGATGTTATGTATGGTTGGAGTCTTTGCATCGTTAAACTTAAAAGAAACATCACGAAATTCTATGCTACCTTCAATTTTGGGAGTAAGTGTTCCATCATCTTTCTCGAATTCGGTAGGAATGTCGATAATTTCCATAATCCGTTTGCCAGCGGTATCAGAACGGCTTAATTCGCCAATTTGACGTCCTAATACACGTGTAGGCCAGATAATATTTTGAACGAAAAGGAATAATGAGATTGCTTCGCCAATGACTAGGTCTCCATTTAGAATGAATATAATCCCCAGTGCAAATCCTAATAGCATCACTGCATAAGAGTATCCATCACTGAAGCCCCAATAGGAAGACATTTTATTCATCAAATGATCCCAAGACTTCAAGAAAGCTTTCATCCCGTTGTTAAATTTATTTATTTCATATTCCTCGTTTGCGAAAGCTTTAACGACGCGGATTCCAGTAAGATTCTCTTGGACAATAGTCGTTAATTTGCCTTCTTTTTGCTCAATGTCCTCAAAGGCATAATGCATTTTACGGAAATAAGTAACAGCAATTGTAAAGAGAATGGGCACGGTAATTAATACAATCGATGAATATGTAAGATTAATAAGTAGCATCTGGCCGGCATAAATTAGAATTTGAATCGCGCTACTAAAGATTTGGGGTAATGATCCTCCAATGAAACGTTTTACACGATTAATGTCTGAAATGCTTCGCTGGATGAGATCCCCGGTTTCGGCTTGATTAAGATAGGAATAAGGCAACTCTCCTACGCGTTTATAGAAATCGGTTTGGAGATTATACCCAATACCTTCTGAAGTGTTAGCAATGAATAAATCCGTAAAAAGGTTAAGCGTGTCACGGATTAAAGCGGTTACTACAATTGCTATTGCAACCAAAAGCAATTGTATGGCAACATCTCTTCCAAGAAAAATGGCATTGATAAAACTAGGCAATGAACTGTCTGGATTACCATCTAGAATTGCGAATGCCTTCCCAATAAATAAAGGAATAAGGCTTCGGAAATAATTTAGGAATATAACTAGGGCCAAGGACATAGAAAGTGAGATGCGGTGACCTTTAATGTAACGTTTAAAAATTTGTATAATTTTCATAAGTCATCCCCCTGCTCTTTAACTAATAAACAACCAATAGTATACTAATAGTAATATAATAGTATTTTAATCGTAGTAATCAAACTCAAAATCACATAGTTTAACAGTGTCTCCTTGTTTGACACCCATTTCTGACAATGCCTTCTCTACTCCCATTTTGCGAAGTATCGATAGAAGATAGAGAATTCCATCATCAGTTGATAGATTTGTTCGTTGATAAATTGATTCCACTTTATCTCCACTGATTTTCCAAGTCTTTTGATCAAGTCGAGTAATTTTGAAATCTGGAATACGATCTTGTTCATAAGAAAACACTTTAATATCGTCCATGCTTTCATTGGAGAAGATAGGAAATTCAGGGGTTTTTTCAATTTCATCAGCAACATAGTAAATTAAATCATCCAAGCCTTTTTTTGTAAGAGCACTAATTGGGAAAATTTTAAATTTATCCCCAAATTTTCTTTGAAATTCTTCAAGAAGAAGAACCGCTCCTTCATCGTCCATTTTGTTTGCCGCAACAATCATAGGACGCTCAAGCAAGCGCATGCCGTATTGTTCTAGCTCAGTATTGATGATAGTGAAATCAGAGACAGGATCTCTGCCGTCTGAGCTTGCCATATCAACAACATGAATGAGAACTCTACAACGTTCAATGTGGCGAAGAAATTGCAGGCCTAGTCCTTTTCCTTGGTGGGCACCTTCGATTAATCCAGGAAGGTCAGCCATAACAAAGTTTCGGTTATCCCCTACTGAAACTACTCCTAAATTAGGAATTAATGTAGTAAAAGGATAATCTGCTATCTCTGGTTTAGCCGCACTTACTGCAGCTAGTAAAGTAGATTTTCCAACAGATGGGAATCCTACAAGTCCAACATCTGCCAATAGTTTTAATTCGAGAACTATATCAAACTTTTCGCCAGGTTCACCATTCTCTGCAACTCGTGGAACTTGATGTGTAGAGGATACGAATTTTGCATTACCACGCCCACCTTTTCCGCCCTTCGCGATTAGTTCAACTTGATTTGGTTGACGGAAATCGGCAAGTAATCGGCCGTTATCTTTACGAGTAACAATAGTGCCGACGGGGACTTTTACATAGATATCTTCTGCTGCGGAGCCAAACCGATTTTTGGTCATGCCCTTTTCTCCACTTTTTGCTTCAATAATTCGACGGAATTTGAAGTCATAGAGAGTTGACATCCCGGATTCAGCAACAAAGAATACGCTACCGCCTCGACCACCATCGCCCCCTGAAGGGCCGCCTTTATCAATATATTTTTCGCGACGAAAAGCAATAGCACCATTGCCACCATCTCCGGCTTTGATTGTAATTGATACACGATCAACAAACATTTTAGTCACCTCTTTCTATAAAAATATGGAAAAATGCTCCCACTAGAGTGGGAGCATACACATTAAGCAGCAGGATAAACGGAGACTTTGGTTTTTGATTTTCCAAGTCTTTCAAATTTTACAATTCCGTCAATTAATGCGAATAACGTGTCGTCTCCGCCTCTACTGACGTTAGCACCTGGATGAATTTTGGTCCCGCGTTGGCGGTAGATGATTGCACCAGCAGTGCAAATCTGTCCATCGCTCAATTTAGCGCCGAGGCGCTTGGATTGTGAATCGCGACCGTTTCGAGTGGAGCCAACTCCCTTTTTCGAAGCGAATAATTGAAGATTTAATTGGAACAACATTGGGAACACCTCCTATTGAGTGTATTTGATTTGAATAAATTCTTTGTATTGCTCTTCAATTGATTGTAATTGTGTTATTACCGTTTGAGCAATTATTTGAACAACAGAATCATTAGAGAAGATAGCTTGAATGTTGCCATCTTCAATTGTACAGTTTGGTTTTTGGCCGGTGATTTCATAAATTGCGTTTAGTCCACCAATGCTTACAGCACTTACCCCGGCACAAACAATGTCTTTTCCTGAATCATCATAATTACTATGTCCTTTAATGGAGATTGATTGAATGAATGATTCAGATTTTTTGACAAGTATTTTAATCATACTAACCGTTAATGGTTTCGATGACTACGCGTGTATAAGGTTGACGATGGCCGGTTTTTACACGACGATTGTGCTTGGCTTGGTATTTGAAGACAATGACTTTCTTGGATTTCCCTTGTTTTTCGACTTTGGCAGTGACGGTTGCGCCACTAACATAAGGATTTCCGACTTTTAGAGATTCGCCACCAATAAGAAGAACTTTGTCAAATTGAATGACGTCGCCTTCTTGGGCCTCCAATTTCTCAACGAAAATGGAATCTCCAGCTTGAACTTTCATTTGTTTTCCACCGGTTTCGATAATTGCATACATACTAATCCACCTCCTATGGTTTTTTGGATTAAGACTCGCCGTTAAGGTAGCCTTTTGGCTTTAAAAACCCACTCCGTGCGGTTGTAACCCTCCATTGAGGTTAGCAACGTACTAATTTTAGCACAAGGTCTATGTAGTGTCAACGAAAGAACAATAGAAAAAGGTTGATAGATTTCAACCTTTTCCATATGAAAAACGGTAGGTATCATTCTCATGTCAAGGGAGAGTGAGTACTATAATAGCCCCCGCTGTTTCATTGAGACAAATCGTCCTGAGCCTAAAATGATATGATCTACAAGTTTGATTCCTAATTCTTTGCCAAGCTTTGCAATTTGTTGTGTTGTTGCGACGTCGCTAGGACTAGGTTCAGGATCTCCTGTTGGATGATTATGCATTAAGATTATTTTCGCCGAGTTGTTACGTATCGCTTCTCTAAAAATATCACGAGGATGAATTGTATGGGAGTCTACGCTTCCAATGAAAAGAGTTTTGGATGTGATAATTCGCATTTTTGTATTGAGCACCAATAGGACAAGTTCTTCTTGAAGACTCCCCTTCAATTTTGACATCCAAATTTGAATGGCTTGTTCTGCATTTTGAATTTGAGATTGCCCCACTTCATATTCGTTTCTATCTACAAGGATTCTTTTTGAAAGTTCTGCCGCGCTTAATAGAATTAAAGCTTTTGATGGTTGAATACCTTTAATGGAAATTAACTGTGATAGGGTTGTTTCGGTAAGTCCCTTAAGACCATTACAGACACTAAGAACATCAATACTTAATTCTAGTGCTGAATGATTTTTACTTCCAGTTCGAAGCAAAATAGCGAGCAACTCAATATTCGACAAAGACTGGATACCGTTTTGAAGAGCTTTTTCCCTAGGCCGTTCATTAAAAGGCAGATCATGAATTCGAGGCATCTACCGTCTAAAAAGGCGCAAGAAAGGGTTCAAATAGGTATCTTCAGGCGCCCATTCAAAGAGAAACCCTCCAGGTAAAGATATTTTACCTTTTGCAGATGTGTAGAGTTTCCACACCAAAATTGCAAGGATAGAGATTGCGAGATATGTTATGACAATGGTGAGAGTAATCGCTTCGCCTCCGACAATCGATTGGGCTTCTTCGTATGAGATATAGGTATGATCCATCATTTTTTATCCCTCCTACTATCAATATAGGGGAATAATAATGGATTCCTAGAAAAAATGTATTATTTATTAACTATAACTGACTTAGTCGCTGGATGATGACATGTAAACGATTTTTGTAGTCTTTCATTTTTGATTTTTCATTATCAATTTTTGCTTCCGGAGCTTTGGAAAGGAAATTTGGATTTGCCAGCATGGATTCACATCGTTCAATTTCCTTGTGAAGTCGTTCAATTTCGTGTTGAAGTCGAATGGTTTCTTCTTCAATGTTCAAGATTCCAGCAAAGGGTACGTATAATTCCATCTCGTTGAGTGCATAAGACATCCCTTTTTCTGATGAAGAAAGTTTGGATTCAAGGATCGCCTCTTCAACAAATCCAAATCGTTTGATATAAGGAAGAATTAATTCAAGCTGTGAAAGTCGAATCAAAGATTTCGCAACTAGGTGAATCCGAATCGGACGATTGGGAGCAAGATTGTTTTCGTTGCGCATGGTGCGGATCGTTTTAATGATTTCTATCGCAGCTTCAAAAGCTTGAATGGAATTGTTATCCAACGATAGATATGGTTTTGGCCAAGTCGATTGAATGAGGAACCGCGAATCATCTCCATGCATAGTTTGGTAAATCGATTCGCTAACAAATGGCATGAAAGGATGAATTAATTTAAGGATAGCTTCCAACACAAAGAATAAAACTTGTTGGGTGGCATTCTGAGTATCCTTATTGTCATCATTCAATGATATTTTAGACATTTCAATGTACCACGAACAAAAATCGTCCCAAATGAAATCGTAGAGAAAAGTTCCAGCCATCACAAATTCATAGCGATCCATATTTTGATCAATTGATGCAATCGTTTGATTTAAGCGATTCAAAATCCATTGATCAGTGGCATTTAATGATAGAAGATTCATTTCTTCTGGTTGGAAATTTTCAGGCAGATTTAAAAGAACAAAACGAGCGGCATTCCATAATTTGTTTATAAAATTCCATGATGCTTCGACTTTTTCTTCTTGATATCGCAAATCAAGTCCAGGCGCAGAATTGGTTGTAAGGAAAAACCGCAAGGCATCCGTCCCATAACGTTGGATGACATCCGCTGGATCTACGCCGTTCCCTAATGATTTTGACATTTTCCTTCCTTGGCTATCTCGGATAAGCCCATGGATAAGGGCGTGATGAAATGGTTTAGCTCCTGTAAATTCAAGCGCTTGGAAAATCATTCGAGAAACCCAGAAAAATATGATGTCATAAGCGGTGACTAAAACGTTAGTCGGATAATAACGCTTTAAGTCATTGGTTTCTTCAGGCCATCCTAGGGTAGAAAAGGGCCACAAAGCAGATGAAAACCAAGTGTCGAGTACATCTTCATCTTGTTGGTAACGATTGGCATCAGCAGGAGCGGTCCGACTTACCACTACTTCTCCCGTTTGTTTGTCATACCAAGCGGGAATGCGATGCCCCCACCATAATTGTCTAGAGATGCACCAATCTTCAATGCCGCTCATCCAATTGGAAAATATTTTTTCGAAACGTTCTGGAAAAAAGTCAACTTTGTTATCACCTTGTTGGTAGGAGAGCGCTTGTTCTGCCAGTGGTTTCATTTTAACAAACCATTGATTCGATAAATAAGGTTCAACAATTACATCGGAACGCTCCGAATATCCGACTTGGTTCACACGAAGTTCACGTTTCTCCATTTTTTCATTGATGGTTAACTCGGTCACAAGTTTGGATCGACATTCAAAACGATCCAACCCCTGATAGGATCCTGCAAGTTCATTCATTGTTCCATCAGGATTCATACAGATAGGTTTATCAAGACCATATTTCTCTCCAATTAGGAAGTCGTTGGGGTCATGTGCAGGTGTACACTTCATTGCTCCAGTTCCAAACTCAAGGTCCACGTAGTCATCTGAAATGACAGGAATTGTTTTCAGATTAGCTGGATTGATGACTTCTTTACCAATCCAATTTTGATAACGAGGATCGTTTGGGTTTACCACGATGCAAACGTCACCAAACATAGTTTCTGGCCGCGTTGTTGCGACAAGTAAGTAGTTAGGACCATCAATCTCAAAGTACTTAAAATAATATAAATAGCTTTCAGTTTCTTTATAAATAACCTCGATATTGGACAATGCTGTTTGAAGCTTTGGGTCCCAATTTATAATACGCTTTCCGCGATAAATAAGTCCTTTTTCATACAACCGAACAAATACTTCTCGCACAGCCTGAGAGAGACCATCATCAAGTGTAAAACGTTCCTTTGAGTAGTCAAGCGCAAGGCCCATCATTTTCCATTGATCATGAATATGAGAAGCATATTCATTTTTCCATGCCCAAGCATATTCAAGGAAGGCCTCTCGACCAATGGTGTGACGCGAAATCCCTTGAGCGCGTAACTTCTCTTCTACTTTTGCTTGGGTAGCGATTCCTGCGTGATCCATTCCTGGGAGCCATAAGGCATCATAGCCTTTCAGCCGCTTGTATCGAATAATCATGTCTTGTAAGGTTCCATCCCAAGCATGTCCTAGATGAAGTTTGCCAGTTACATTGGGAGGAGGAATAACAATGCAAAAAGGAGGTTTTGAATCATCGCCACTGGTAAAACAATTGTGGGATATCCATGATTCATAGCGACCTTTTTCGACTTCCGAGGGTAGGTAGCGGCTAGATAATTCGTTTTTCATAATAGTGAATCCTCCTTACAGTAATCCTTACGTAGAATTGTATAAAATTTTGTGTCATAGGTTTTCCCATTCGAGTCATGATAGACATCACGTCGAATTTCTTTCAATTGAAAGCCGCATTTTTCTATCACTCGTTGAGAAGCAAAGTTCGCTAATGCATGTTGTACCTGGACTTGCTGAATTGGGAATTTCATAAAAGTTGTCCCTATCACTGCTTGGCAAGCTTCTGTCATAAGGCCTTTCCCATGAAAATTAGGGTGAAGAACATAACCAATTTCTGCATATTCATTTTCCACAAATTTAACGATATCGCAAGTTCCAATCATTTTGGAGGATTGCTTGTCAACAATCGCATATGCTTCTGGAAGTCCTCGTTCCATTCGGGTTAAGAAGATTTCACGAATGGCACGTTTGCTATCGTCAATGGTACGATGAGGTGGAAAAGTAAGAAACCGCACCGTTTCGGGATGACTAGCATAGTCAAACATATCGGCAGCATCAGCAAGAGCAATGGGGCGCAAAATTAACCGTTTTGTTTCGATGATTGGCATAGATAAATGACTCATGGAACCCCTCCTTAATAAAAAAACATCCTCGATAAAGGACGTAATCACGCGGTACCACCTTACTTCGTGTAATAAAAGAATTACACGCACTCAATCCGATAACGGGGATCCGCATAACCATACTGAATTCCGGTTATGAGCTCATGGACGACTTCTTTTCCAATTGCTTATTGTCTTGCACCACCGACAACTCGCTGAAAGCTATGGATAAATACTACTTCCAATCTCTGCTTTTCCATCTCATTATACGTTTTAGGAATCTTCTAGTCAAGGCAGTAAAAAAACCAGCAGATTTATTCTGTTGGTTTTGGGAGGAATTCGAGCAATTGCATCTGCAACTGAGAAACCCATTCTTGATTCTTGGGGGATGCAAACAGCAAGGGGGCTTTTGAATAATGGAAAGTGGAATCAAAATTTCTTTGAAAAATGATTTTTTCGGATTGGGAAAGCTTATCCCATTTGGTCGCAATAAAAATAATGGGGAGATGACGTTTTTGCAATTGATGATAAATCCATTCCTCATCTTTACTTGGTGTGCGTCTTGCATCCAATAGCAAAACGCCAGCAACCAAATTCGCTCGTTTTCCAAGATAATCGAGCATTAGCGTTTCGAAACTCTTTGATTGGTCGAGGGAGACTGAAGCATATCCGTAGCCAGGAGCATCGACTAAGCGGAAGTTATACGAATCGACTGTAAAGAAATTTAATAGTCGAGTCCGACCCGGTTCAACAGATACTCGGGCAAGTTGACGTTGATTGGCAATTCGATTGAGGACCGTAGATTTCCCCACGTTGCTTCGTCCTAAAAATACAAATTCAGGCAAAGAATCTTGCGGCCACCCCGCCTCATCGGCTGCAGAGGTTAAAAAAGATGTTTGAAAATGAATCATAGACTCTCTTGAACCTCTTTATGTTTCATTTGATGGTCCTGTTGAACAAGAGCCTTCTTAATAATCTTATCAATTTGATCCACACTTATAATTTCTAGATCATTTCGAATGCTTAGAGGGATATCATCCAAGTCACGCTCATTTTCCTTTGGAATGAAGACTGTTTTTATTCCTGAACGGTGGGCGGCAATCAATTTTTCTTTGAGGCCTCCAATAGGAAGGACGTTTCCTCGGAGGGTGATCTCCCCTGTCATGGCGATATCTGCGCGAACGGGTTTTCCGTTAAGAGCAGATATAAGAGAAGTGGTCATGGTAACCCCCGCACTTGGCCCATCCTTAGGAACAGCGCCTTCAGGGACATGAATATGAATGTCATTCTTCTCAAATATGGAAGGATTAATATGATATTTTTTAGCATTTGATTTTACATATCCTATCGCAATCGAGGCGGATTCTTTCATCACGTTACCGATATTTCCTGTAACGATAAAAGATCCTTTGCCTTTGAAATAAGTGATTTCTACCGGAAGGATATCCCCACCATATTGTGTATAGGCAAGCCCAGTGGTAACACCAACTTGGTCTTTCTTTTCTTTTTTCGTATAGTCAAAACGTTCTTTACCTAAATATTCTTTCACTTTATTGGTGGTGATAACTTGCTTTACATTCGAGTGTGACTTCAGAATTTTTACAGCAACTTTACGACAAATTGTTCCAATCATTCGTTCAAGATTTCGGACCCCTGCTTCACGGGTATAGTTCCGAATGATGAATAATAAAGAGGCATCTTGAAAGATAATTTTCTTAGGATTCAAACCGTTTTGAAGCTCTTGTTTTAAAACCAAGTGTTGTTTAGCAATTTCCACTTTTTCCATTTCCGTATAGGATGATAATTCAATAATCTCTAAGCGATCACGCAAAGGTCCTGAAATATTTTCAAGATAATTGGCTGTGGCAATAAACAATACATTCGACAAATCATAGGGCTCTTCTAGGAAATGATCACTGAATGCTTTGTTTTGTTCGGGATCAAGTACTTCAAGCAATGCGTTGGAGGGATCTCCCTTATAGTCTGCACCCATTTTATCAACCTCATCCAACAAGAAGACTGGATTGATGACTCCAGCTTTTTTCATTCCTTGAATGATCCGTCCTGGCATGGAGCCAAGGTAGGTGCGACGATGTCCACGAATTTCGGATTCATCTTTGACGCCTCCTAAAGAGATCTTCACAAATTTACGATCGAGGGCGCGTGCAATGGACATTGCTAACGAT
>Ga0265295_1002410_pt1 | contig 29781 bp, 18 predicted proteins | sample Munlansysbiofilm_FD_192503 | JGI IMG/M metagenome (GOLD analysis project Ga0265295, IMG submission 192503) | Leachate microbial communities from a municipal landfill in Southern Ontario, Canada - Methane capture system biofilm | ecosystem: Engineered > Solid waste > Landfill > Unclassified ... | reverse complement strand
AATGGGGCAATGTGGGAAGGTTGTGGTTTGATGTAATTTCAACGTCTTATAAAACTTTATCTTTATAGAAGAATTTTTCTTATCTGTTGTGGTTTGATGTAATTTCAACGTCTTATAAAACGGGGGGCTTTTAATGGGGCAATGTGGGAAGGTTGTGGTTTGATGTAATTTCAACGTCTTATAAAACTTTATCTTTATAGAAGAATTTTTCTTATCTGTTGTGGTTTGATGTAATTTCAACGTCTTATAAAACGGGGGGCTTTTAATGGGGCAATGTGGGAAGGTTGTGGTTTGATGTAATTTCAACGTCTTATAAAACAAGTATCATTATGCACTTTGAGCAATTGCAGTTGTGGTTTGATGTAATTTCAACGTCTTATAAAACAATACTAACAACACTAAAAAACTAAAGACAGTTGTGGTTTGATGTAATTTCAACGTCTTATAAAACAAAAGAGATTTATCAAAACATTTTCAGACAGTTGTGGTTTGATGTAATTTCAACGTCTTATAAAACTTTCCAAATGAAGGAAGGTAAACTAGAAGGGTTGTGGTTTGATGTAATTTCAACGTCTTATAAAACGCCTACTGATGAACAGGTTAACTTGCTTCTGTTGTGGTTTGATGTAATTTCAACGTCTTATAAAACACAGCTTGCGAAATTCATCGAGGGTTTTATGTTGTGGTTTGATGTAATTTCAACGTCTTATAAAACTACTGAGACTAATGCAATAATTTTAAGCCAGTTGTGGTTTGATGTAATTTCAACGTCTTATAAAACCCGTCCGTTTACAACAAAATGAGATGACCCGTTGTGGTTTGATGTAATTTCAACGTCTTATAAAACCGAAATAAAATCAATTGCTTTGGTTAAAGAGTTGTGGTTTGATGTAATTTCAACGTCTTATAAAACTTTGACTTTAGGAAATTTACAGCAAATTTGTTGTGGTTTGATGTAATTTCAACGTCTTATAAAACGTATCTTTTTTGCAGTTTTGGCTAAATTCTGTTGTGGTTTGATGTAATTTCAACGTCTTATAAAACAATCCCAAAAACGCCAATTTCAAAAGGTCTGTTGTGGTTTGATGGAATTTCAACGTCTTATAAAACAATTCGCTGGATACTGCGTCTTAGATATAGTTGTGGTTTGATGTAATTTCAACGTCTTATAAAACTAATAGCGTTGGAATATTGAACCAAGTTTGGTTGTGGTTTGATGTAATTTCAACGTCTTATAAAACATTCTCCACGCCATAGTCCAATGAACCAAGGTTGTGGTTTGATGTAATTTCAACGTCTTATAAAACAAAAAGATTTTTGCTGTCATTTGGGCCAAGGTTGTGGTTTGATGTAATTTCAACGTCTTATAAAACCGTAGCGTTGTTTTGCGGAGCTGTTTTGGTGTTGTGGTTTGATGTAATTTCAACGTCTTATAAAACCCGTCCGTTTACAACAAAACGAGATGGTTCGTTGTGGTTTGATGTAATTTCAACGTCTTATAAAACAACACGAGAGGGGATTGAACAAAATGGCTGTTGTGGTTTGATGTAATTTCAACGTCTTATAAAACTTTTTAAGCCTAGGCACTATACACACTTGCGTTGTGGTTTGATGTAATTTCAACGTCTTATAAAACTTTATCTTTATAGAAGAATTTTTCTTATCTGTTGTGGTTTGATGTAATTTCAACGTCTTATAAAACTTTCTTTAAAAAAAGAGTTGTTGGCTGCATGTTGTGGTTTGATGTAATTTCAACGTCTTATAAAACCATCAGCAGAACGTTATCCATACCTATCGAGTTGTGGTTTGATGTAATTTCAACGTCTTATAAAACACGAGAGAAACAAACTCTAAATTTGCAAATGTTGTGGTTTGATGTAATTTCAACGTCTTATAAAACTGTTACCATTTGCTTGCGGTTCCGCACGCCGTTGTGGTTTGATGTAATTTCAACGTCTTATAAAACCGCATAGCGTCTATTGTATCTGACTTGTTAGTTGTGGTTTGATGTAATTTCAACGTCTTATAAAACTTTAATTGACGAAAAAACATTAGAAACTCTGTTGTGGTTTGATGTAATTTCAACGTCTTATAAAACCTTTATGGATAACAACCTTGTTCCCATCTTGTTGTGGTTTGATGTAATTTCAACGTCTTATAAAACATCGCTCGCCATTTTCTCGAAACCACATAAGTTGTGGTTTGATGTAATTTCAACGTCTTATAAAACTTGCTTGTTCTCTTGTTTCAGCACTTATCTGTTGTGGTTTGATGTAATTTCAACGTCTTATAAAACGACTTATTCTTACGCCACATTGTATCACCAGTTGTGGTTTGATGTAATTTCAACGTCTTATAAAACAAAATTATGAGTCATGGCAACAATTAAGCAGTTGTGGTTTGATGTAATTTCAACGTCTTATAAAACTTAAATCAGGCTTATTTTGACAAACAGGAGTTGTGGTTTGATGTAATTTCAACGTCTTATAAAACTGCGGATGGAACTGTAGTCTTTGCTACTTCGTTGTGGTTTGATGTAATTTCAACGTCTTATAAAACTTCAACCCAAAATATTTATCACATTTATCGGTTGTGGTTTGATGTAATTTCAACGTCTTATAAAACTAGTAAAATCAGAAGAAGTAATAGGGGGTGTTGTGGTTTGATGTAATTTCAACGTCTTATAAAACCGACAGACGACAAAGAGTTAATCATTTCATGTTGTGGTTTGATGTAATTTCAACGTCTTATAAAACTTTGTCGCCGAAAAAATAATCAAAACGAGTGTTGTGGTTTGATGTAATTTCAACGTCTTATAAAACAAGATTTGAACAAAAAAGAGGAAAAGGCTGTTGTGGTTTGATGTAATTTCAACGTCTTATAAAACGGGGACATTTACGATAAGAATAAGCACATTGTTGTGGTTTGATGTAATTTCAACGTCTTATAAAACGATGTTGCTAGCGTTTAGCTTGGTGCTGGGGTTGTGGTTTGATGTAATTTCAACGTCTTATAAAACTAATCGAAGTAAAAAAGTGAAGCCTGCATTGTTGTGGTTTGATGTAATTTCAACGTCTTATAAAACTTCTGACTAAATCCCCCGCAACATAGCCTTGTTGTGGTTTGATGTAATTTCAACGTCTTATAAAACTCTCATCCTATCGCATACTACATCGCCATGTTGTGGTTTGATGTAATTTCAACGTCTTATAAAACTGTAAATTTACTTAAAATAGTGTTTAGAATGTTGTGGTTTGATGTAATTTCAACGTCTTATAAAACAACACGAATACGCCCAGCCCATCTGCGCTCGTTGTGGTTTGATGTAATTTCAACGTCTTATAAAACCCGATGAGCATACTATCTCGCATTATTCATCAAATTTGTTAAGGATGGATGCAAATGCGGGTTACCCCGACCTAGTTGAGCCCAATTTTGGGCAACTAGATTGGTTGTGAAACTTAGCGGTTGTCGGAGAAAGCAATTATTCGAATGAATAATTGGAACTATTCAGCTTTATCGTGGTCCGATTTTCTTTTCACCCTAAACCGCTTCTCTTCACCCTTTAGCAGGCGCTCAATATTTTTTTGGTGTGTAAAGAGTAAGAGAACGGCAATTACCATGGCAAAAATAATAAGCGATGGGGTAGTGCTCGAGAAAGCAAATATTAGCAAAAAGGGAAACGAAAATGCGGCTATCATTGAGCTAAGCGATACGTACTTGGTTATTAAAAGCGTAACGCAGAAAATACCAAAGGTAATAAGCGTTGCCATGGGGTGCAGGGCCAGCACAACACCAGCAAGCGTGGCAACCCCTTTGCCTCCCTTAAAATTGGCGAAAACGGGGAAAATATGCCCAATCATGGCGGTCATACCCAGAAGCAGCTGAAAATTTATAAAGTGCCCAGTCTCTGGGATGTAGAGATTTGTTAGGTACAGCAGCTTTACAGCCCCAAAACCCTTTAGCATATCAACAAAAAACACAAAAAAACCAGCTTTTGCACCCATTACCCTAAAGGTGTTGGTTGCGCCAGCATTCCCGCTACCAAAGTCACGAATATCTATTTTGTAGAAAGTTTTTCCAACCCAAATAGAGGTCGGTATATTACCTAAAATGTAAGCGAAAATTAGGGTGAGTATCTTTAAAAACCAATCCATGCGTTATATTTTTTGGTAAAATAGCTATTATTTTTTTTCCTATGCAAGGAAATTGCTATTCAATTTTATTTAGTGCTAGCCTTTCTCATTTTTATGCTCGGTTTTATAGGCTAATTTGCCTAATTTGCAGCTTCAAATTTTAGAGTACGTAATCATGCTAAAAAACCCTACCGCTCCCCTTTTTATTAAGCTAAGCACCATGATGGTGCTCATGCTACTCTCGTTCACTACCATCGCCGATGAGGGCATGTGGCTTATATCGCAAGTCGAAGAAAGCATGGCAGCCATGCAGCGGCTAGGCTTAAAGCTCACTGCCGATGATATATACAGCATTAATAGTAGCAGCTCAAAGGATGCCGTGGTGCAGCTCGATGATGGAGGTTGCTCGGCCGAGCTAATCTCGCCATTGGGTTTGGTACTAACAAATCACCATTGTGCTGTTGGCGATATTCAGTATCACTCAACGGTTGCCAATAATTTGCTGCACGATGGTTTTTGGGCATCTTGCCAGGAGGAGGAGCTTCCTTTACCCGGTAAAACTGCGTTAACGCTCAAAAGGGTAGAGGATGTAACCAACCGAATACTAGGTATGGTTAATTTTAATGATGCTAACTACTTTGAGCGTACCAGCGAAATTGCCCGAGAAATTGTGAGGCAGGTCGAGAAAGCAGAGAGGGGCGTCCATGCTCAGGTAGTGCCTATGTACAATCACAATCAGTTCTTTCTGTTTGTTTACAATAGGTACACCGATATTAGGCTGGTTGGCGCGCCGCCCTCGAGCATCGGTAATTTTGGGGGCGATATCGACAACTGGACGTGGCCCCGTCATACAGGCGATTTTGCCCTGTACCGAATTTACACATCCCCAAATGGGAAACCCGCCGATTACAGTAAACGCAATGTGCCGTTTAAATCGAAAAATTACTTTAAAATATCGTTGCAGGGTGTCGCCCCGAACGATTTTACCATGGTGATTGGCTATCCAGGAACAACGTATCGATACTCCTCGTCGTATCAGGCTGCCAACGAGCGCGATGTGGTGGCACCGTGGGTTAATGAGGTTTGGGGCGGTTTTATTGGCTCGGTTAAGCGGGGCATGCAAACCGATAGCCTGGCAAAGGTTAAGCTAACCGATAAGCACGATATGCTGGTAAACTTTTGGCAGAAAGATACCTATCAGGCCAAATCGCTGAGTAATTTTGATGTGGTGCCAAAGTTTCAAGAGCGCGAAAAGAAGATGGTTCGTTGGTTGGAGGAGAACGGACGGGATACCGATTTTTTCTCATCAATATCCGAATACTATAATTTTATTGATGAGAATAGCTATGAGCCCATTTCTCAATGTTTAAATTCGTTAACCTACTGGCCCGTTGAGGTGGGTAGCATTATTTACGAAGCGTACGATTTTATTATTGAGCTTGCTGCCAAAAAACCGTCGAAGCGACGGGTGAGGCGAGAGGCCAAGCATCTTAAAAACGAGCTGCCCGGTATTTTTGAGAATTACAATGAGCAGGTCGACAAGGAGATGTATGCAAAGGCTCTTGAAAGCTTAATGAAGTACCTGCCCGATAGTGTTAACCATCCTATACTGAGCGATATACGCATAAATGAGGAGTACGGCCTTTATATCCCATTTTTGGTAGATTATTTTTACGAACAATCTAATTTCTCTTCCCAAGAAAAAATGTGTCAATTTATTGAGAACCCTATTATCGACAGCCTGTTTGCCGACCCGCTATTTGTGTTGCACTTGGCTTACGAGGATCAAATTTTGGATATATACGACTCGCTTGAGGTGTATAGCGAGAAGCTTCGCTGGGCAAAAAGGGATTACACCAGAGCTTTGCTCGATATGGATACTACCCAAACTCGTTATCCCGATGCCAACTCGACCATGCGATTATCGTACGGTAAGGTTAGGGGTTATAGTCCAGCCGATGGGGTAAACTTTTTGCCCATCACCTATTTCAAGGGCAAGGTCGAAAAGGGGGTTAGACCCGAGGAGGTGTTTAGGATTAGTCCTAAGGAACAGGAGCTATGGGAGCTGGGCAGTGTTGGGCGTTATGCCGATAGGAATGGGGGTTTGCCAATCTGTTTTTTAACCGACAATGATATTACCAATGGTAACTCGGGCAGCGCAGTGCTAAATGCCCAGGGGCATTTAGTTGGGATAGCATTTGATGGGAACTACGAGGCTATGGCCTGCGATTTTATGTTTGAACCCGACATGCAGCGAACCATTGCCACCGATATTAGGTACGTGCTATTTGTGATTGATAAGCTTGCGCAGGCCACGCATCTGCTGGATGAGCTCACAATTGTTGAAGGGTTGTAGCCGAATTAGCCCGCATTATTCATCAAATTTGTAAAAGATGAATGCGAATGCGGATTACCCCGACATAGTAGAGCCTAATTTTGGGCAACTAGATTGGTTGTGAGGCTTTGTCGCTCTCGGAGGTAGCAATTATTCAGCTGAATAATTGGGGTTAATGCATTCGTATTTTTTTACCCTCTCTATGCTTATACCCAGGTTAGGTTAGTAGTGCTATATTTCTACTCTTTTAGCATAATTTTGATGGGTTCGCAATGAATGGTTGTCTCAACATCTAGCTCTTGCGCCAAGCCCTTTTCAATGGCCGAAGTTATTTTATGCGATTCGGAAATGGACATATCATCGGGCAGGTAGATGTGTAGGGTTAGCTCCTTATGGTTAACATAATCGTGAATATGGATATGGTGGCTATAAACATCGAAATTTGCCGCTTTGTTGGCAATTCTACTAACATCATTAATAAGCTGTTTGCTTGGTTTATTGCCTAAAATAGTGTGCGATGCGCTCCTAATAATTTTGTATGCAGTGTAAAGAATAAAGAGCGAAACAATAATACCCATTGCTCCATCAATCCACCAGAAGAATCGGCTCAGCCAAATGCCCAAAAGAATTGCTATTGATGATAACGAATCGCTGCGGTGGTGCCAGCCATCGGCTTTTACTGCTTGCGAATTGGTTTTACGCCCAATATAGAATGAGTACTGAGCCAGCCCCTCTTTAGCGAGTATTGAGATAACCGTAATAACAATGGCTATTATGCCGTATGATGCCTCCTTATGGGATGTTAGCCGCTCTATCGATTCAACAAAAAAATTGTACGCAACCATTGCCAAAAGGCACCCAATAAGTATCGAGGTTATTAGCTCGTTCCTTCCATGTCCAAACGGGTGCTCCTTATCGGCCGGTTTTTGTGACAGCGAAATACCAACGATTAAGAATATTGAGCTTAGCGAGTCGCTAAGGGTATGCCAAGCATCGGCTATAAGAGCCACTGAACCGCTTACAACGCCCGCCCTGTATTTAAGTATAAAAAGCAGCGTGTTTACAACTATCGACATCCATCCAGCTCGCTTAGATAGGTTCGTGTTTGCTTTGCTTATGTTGTGCATTCTAAAAAGTTTACGTTTTATCTTATCTGATAAATACTGCCTCTTTTCTGTCTGTGGGTTGCTCGTTAAGGTATCTAATGTTTTCGAACTGTTTTTTGGGCTCCATTTCGGTATTCTCAATAACAATATCGAAATCTGGTGTATATCGAATAATATTTACCAAGCGATTTTCGTAGCCATGGAGCGAGTTCTCTTGCTTAAATGTATAGTCCGATTGTAGCAGTGGGCGTTTGTGGTTATGTATACAGAACTGAAAATCGATGCCATAGCTTTGCATGGCACTTAAAAAGTAAAACATTACATCGTAGCCCTGAAAGGCGAATTGCGAGGGTTCGGCCCTAAAGCTATCCCTGTACTTTGCAATAAACGTCTTTACTTCGCGGCGTTTATAATCAACATAAAACGGAGTGAAAAGGTGTAGGTTTAGCTCGTAAAAGTAGTCCACCTGTATATTCCTGAACCGTTGCCACCTGGGTAATCCGTATACGCTAATAGGATATTTGTAAACAGTTAGTAGGGTATGCAAATTACCAAACAGGTCGCTTACAAACGCTTCGTTGTTTGAGGGAACCAGAATAATATTTTTACGGTCCAGTGATAAGCTTTGTCCAATCAGCTCCTGTATTTTAGGCGTTGCACTTCCGGCCTTATATTTAACCTCTTTAAAATGAATAAGATGAGATGATGGACATTCGTCAATTCTACTATTAACCATCTTTTTATAGCTGTTCACCATGCTGGCATTGGTACTATCATCCTCATGTATAAGCACTATATTATCGCCGTTACACAGGTCTATTGTGGAGGTAAACTCTTCGAGCTGGGTTAAAAACGATGGGTTAATCTGAAAAAGATAAGGGTTACGATGAAGCATAAAATTATTTGACGATAGCGGCGAAACTATGGGTATTCGGTTTTCGAGGGCAAATTCGGCAACCAGCTTTAAGCATTCGGGGTATGCTGGGCCAATTATTAGGTTGGCATTTTCAACGCCATCCTCAAGTAGCAGCTCCTTGGTTTTTTTAGATGATTTTCCGGTATCGTACGTTGTTAGGTTTATTGAAATGCCCATGGTTTTTAGGCTGTCGATGGCAATAAGGGCACCCTGATAAAAGTCTAAGAAGTTTGCAGTATGGTGCGATATTTTCTTCGCTTCCTCCTGTTTTTTTTGTATCTCTAAAGGGGTTAACTCCACAGCGGTTTCCGTGGTATCAACAATTCCCTTTTCGGGTTCTGTAAAGGGGAGCAGTATAGCCACATTAAAAATATCGCGCCACCTATTATATTGGAAAGTATCGCAAATTACCGAAACGGCAGGATGATACTCCTCGGGGGTTTCTATTATATCAACCCCAAAGCTAATTGGTTTGGTTGTGGTAATGGTGTCGTTTATATCCTTTGGTATTTTAAGAATACTGCCCAGCTTAAGCCCATCGGCGGTTTGCTCAGGATTAAGCTTGCGTACTACCTCCTCGCTAACCCCGTATTGTCTTTTAAGCGAATAGAAACCTTCGCGTGGCTTAACCTCGTGATAAATAAACCTACCCGTTTCATCCTTTGCTTTACCAATTGTGCTTAACCGTTTTTTGGGAATCATAATCACCTGGTTAACCCTAATATGTTTATCTAGGCCCGGGTTGGCAGCATAAATTTCGCTAAGGGAAACATCGTACTTTCTGGTTAAACTTGCTAGGTTCTCTTTTCGTTTAACAATATGGTATATGTAGTCTTCGTCCTCATCTCCCGATATAATCTCATCCGATTTAAGCGGGATTTTAAGCGCCTGATCAACCTGTAAGCCAAGGTAAATATCAGGGTTTTCCATTGCTATCTCAATTTGGCTCACGTTGTATGCCTTGCTTATTGAGTATAGGGTTTGCCCTTGCCTAACAATATGAATAAGGTATAGCTTCCCGTTAATCTTCACCTTGTCGGTTGAGAGTTTTATTTCGGTGGCAGTTTCTGCTTCCTGTGCCACCATGCCCAGGGTGGTTACTGCAAGTAGAAGCGTAAATAAAAAATGTTTCATTAGTCTAATTTTCTATTGCCACAAGGCATATGTACATTATCCACAGAAACGCCATGCTTTTTGACGTTGTTACTTATGGATGTTTCATTGCCTCCTGGTGTATATTTTTCATTTTTGGTTGCTGCAAAGTTACGCATTCAAAATCTAAAACAAACATAATGCCTTTTTTTGGTATTTCATCTCTCTGTTTTTTAAAAGGAGCCGATGGAACACCCACACGATAGCCATTCGTGTGTGGTAAGGCTGTTATCAAGGATGGTTCATGGTTTTAGCTTACTTCTACTAACCCGCATTATTCATCAAACTTGCTAAAGGCTGAATGCAAATGTGGGCTACCCCCACATAGTGGAGCCCAATTTTGGGTAACTAGATTGGTTGTGAAACTTAGTCGTTATCGGGGGTAGCAACTATTCGAATGAATAATTGGGGTTAATTAGTGTCAGCATGCAAAACTAAGTTTTAATGAGTAGTAGTTCTCTTTATTCACTGTTTTTTGTTTGTAGATAGCTATATTTGCCTGTAAGTAAGTTATACAACTTGAGTGTGGTACCCTAAAAAATAAGATTATGAGAAAGTTTTTAGTTGCATTTATTTTGATGTTTCCTTTGCTATCGGTTGGGCAAAGTGTTGAGAAAATTCAGAAAGAGGTTGAGGCCTTGCGCGAGTATAATACCAACCTGAGGCATACGCTGGATGTGCTACAAAAAAATATCGACGATATACTGTGGTTTACCCGCCTGCAGGATGTAGCGCATGTTGATAAGGTGTATATGTATGGGCCACCGCCAGCCAATATCCCCAGCGAAACTGCCAGGGGAGCACGTAATCCTGTAAAGTTCTGGTCGTATGTTTTTGTGCCAAAAGGTATTGATATGTCTAAAAAATACCCTCTGCTCGTTTTTCCGCACGGTGGAGTACATGGTGATTTCACCACCTATTATTTCCATATCATAAGCGAATTAATGGCGCAGGGCTACATAGTTGTTGCTCCTGAATACAGAGGCAGTACAGGTTACGGCCGAGGTCTTTACGAGCAGATTGATTACGGAGGGCTCGAAATTCAGGATACCTACGCCAGCCGCAACTATATGCTTGAAAATTACGATTTTATCGATAAAAGTCGTGTGGGCATATTGGGTTGGAGCCATGGTGGTTTAATCTCGTTGATGAATGTGTTTGAGTACCCCAAAGATTATAAGTGCGTATTTGCAGGGGTTCCTGTTTCCGACTTAATAGCACGTATGGGCTACATGACAGATAGTTACCGCGACCTGTACTCGGTCGATTACCATATTGGAAAAACTGCCTACGAAAATATACCAGAGTATAAGCGTCGATCGCCTGCCTGGAATGCGCATAAGCTGCAAACCCCGTTACTTATTCATACCAACACCAATGATGATGACGTGGATGTGCTTGAGGTTGAGCATCTAATTAAATCGCTTAAGGCCGAGGGCAAGAAGTTTGATTATGAGATATTTCAGGATATCCCCGGTGGCCATTCATTCGACAGGATGGATACCATGCACGCAAAGGAAACCCGGTTAAAAATATATGCTTTCCTTGCGAAGCATTTAAATCCGCCCACAGTACTAAAAAGTGTAAAGGATATTAATGATGCAGCGTATCGTTAGGCAGCGAACAAAATCACAGGAATAAGAGCAGGAGCTATTTTTGGCATTGTGCCTGTTTGTTGTTGTGCTAATGAGGGGGAGTTGTTTAATTTAGCACAATGTATGTAGTGTGAAATCGTTGCGTAAGTTATTGTGCAGCTACCTTAACCCCAATTATTCGAATGAATAATTGGGGTTAATGGACGATATTGCTAATGCGCTTGAGAAAATTTTCTCGAAGGGGTAGAGCTAAACAGCATGGTTTTTTTTTTACGAATTCACTTTTTCATACCAATAATTTAAAATATAAAATATTTTCGCCAATTATAAAAGCCAGTTTAACTATTATTAATACTCGTTTATCAAATCATCAGGTAAAGAATGCAGCTGTTTTATGTAAATTAAACTATATTTACACCAGCGTTTATACTTGCATAATTATATGAAACCATTAAAAATTGCTGCAGCAATCGATACACCAGAGGTAAGTTTCGACCCTGCAACAAACATATTCGCTATTTCGGGCATATCGCATCCAGAAAACGCCAAAGAATTTTATGAGAAAATTCTCGATTGGCTTGATGAGCTATACGAAGAGATCAGAGGCAAAGCGGGGCAAAAAATTACCGTCGACCTTAGCTTTAAGTATATCAATTCATCCTCGTACATGTATTTACGTGAGGTAATGAAAAAGGTGGCTAATATTGAAAAGAATGGTGTTCAGGTTGAGGTTTTATGGAAATACCATGAGGATGATGAGGATTTGCTCAACGAGGGAATGGTTCTTTTCGAACTTCCCGATATTGGTCTCGAGTATCGTTGTATTCCCTACAACTAGCTAGTTTCATTTTCCGATGTGCTACTTACATATTGCTGATTTTCTATTCGCCCAATTATCGACTTCAATACTTTTACCAACGAGCCTAGGTCGCTGCGGTTAGCTTTAGCAGATTGTCGTCTGTTTTCCTTGTCGAAATATATGTGCTGTACAATATCGTAGGCCTCATTCCCCAATAGCGGCGCAAGCAGCTCAACAATTGATGCTATGGGAATATTACGTTTTATAACCCCAAAGTTCTGTAGCTGAACTAGTAGCATGGCAACCCCTGGGGGCGAAAGGGGCGATTCTGATTCTATAGAATTGTATTGGTTTTCGTTACTACCCTCAGAGGGGGCGTGTTCGCTTAAAAGCAGCTCGAGTATTTCAAGCTTTATGTCGTTAAGGGTATCAATAATTTTTGGTAAGTATTTTACAGGTATACCGTTTGCATTGTCAGCATCGCTTTTTATGGTTTCAATTCTGCAATTTAACTCTTTAATCCACGAATCTATGGCAATTACTGTGTAGTCATTTAGCGGGATGTTTCGAATCGTTTTGTATAGCTCTCGTAAAAATGGGTTTAGTTTCGACTCGAACAGCTCGTTGGCCATAATATTTATTTCGCTGTTACTATTCGTTTCCAAGAACAGCTTATCTGTTTGATTGCGAAGGGAATTGAACGACTGAATGGTTTGGTTTATGATTTGGGCTCTACTCATTGTGATTATTTTATTGAGCTAAAAAGCATTTAATCGCAATATAGGAATTATTCCACCTGTTTTTTATCAACTAACTCATAAAAATGAATTTATTCGCAATCTTTTCATATTTTTGTACTTTAACCAACTACCAATAAAACAGTATAAATTATGGCTAGCATTAGAAACGTGAAAAAAGATATTGACTACCTTGTAAGTGATGTGATATCAGATTGTTATACATATATGTATTTACATGGCGATCAGAATAAGAATCAGGTTATTGAAATTATTGAGAACGCTGTAAATAGGCGTAACGATTTTTTTCGGAGAGCCAATAACCCCGGAAAAGGCTCTGATAGAAAGCAGAAACGTGAGCATTACAGGTCTATATACAGAGATTTACTATCAACTGCCGATGAATCATTTAGTAAGCTAAGCGAACTTACAAAGTAAAATTATTTAACCCCAATTATTTATCAAATTTAGTAATGATGAATAATTGGGGTTAATACTAAATTGGTTTGACCATGGTGTACGATTTTTCGGTTGAGATACCGCGCGAGAATACGTCAGCAATAAAATTAGATAAGCGGGAAGCGATTTTTGGAAATCAGAACGTTATCCCCATGTGGGTTGCCGATATGGATTTTGCAACAGCTCCCTTTATTATTGAAAGGTTGCAAAAACGCTTGCAGCATCCCATCCTGGGTTACACCCTGCAGGATGATGAGTACAACAGCTCCATTGCAAGCTGGCTGAAAAAGCGATTCGGTTGGGATATCGATACATCGTGGTTGGGATTCTGCCCAGGTATTGTGGCTGGGTTAAACCATGCGGTGCAGGCTTATACCAATCCGGGCGATAATGTGCTTATCCAAACGCCGGTGTACCACCCGTTTTATCATGCAATAAGGCAGAATGGACGTAAATTGCTAAGCAACCCGCTAGAGCTGGTTAATGGGAAGTACACCATCAACTTTCACGATTTTGAGGAGAAGCTTAAAATGGGCGTTAAGCTATTCGTGTTGTGCTCACCGCACAATCCGGTTGGTAGGGTGTGGACAAAGGAGGAGCTGACCAAAATGGCAAACCTCTGCCTAAAGCATGATGTGCTTATTGTATCCGACGAAATTCATGGCGATTTGGTTTTTAACCCCAATAAGCATACCCCGCTCGCTTCAATAGCTCCCGATATTGCCGATAAAACCATAACATTTGGTTCGGCCAGCAAAACTTTTAATATTGCAGGGTTGGCAACCGCTTGGATTGTAATCTCTAACCCATCTCTTCTGAAAAAATATAACTTGCAGGCCCAGCGCAATGGAACTTGGCATGGCAATGTTATTGGTTTTGAGGCCACTAAGGCTGCCTACTCGGCTCAGGGCGAGGAATGGCTTAGCCAGCTTCTTACCTATTTATGGTCGAATTACAGCTTGGTTAAAGATTTTCTCAAAACCGAATTACCTAAAATTAAGCTAATCGAACTCGAGGGAACCTACCTCCTATGGCTCGATTTTAGGGAGTATAATTTATCTAACGAGGAGCTAACCGATTTGTTGGTTAGTAAGGCTGGTGTAGGCTTTAATGCTGGCGATATGTTTGGTGTTGAGGGTAGCGGCTTTCAGCGTATGAATATTGCTTGCCCAGCAAAAACGGTTCAAACAGTATTGGAAAGGCTTAAAAACACATTTGCCAATCTTTAGCTCATATAATTTCCTAATCTATTCCTAATGGGGATAGGTAACAAAGGCGCATTTCCCCGTTTTACTTAAAGGGTAAATTCAATTCGGTTTACAAAAAAATCACAGCACCAATTTTTACATACGAATGGTTATTTTATCTTTACTTTTAGAAATTAAAATGGACTGATGAAATTTTATACCGCAATTACGGTTGGCCTCGTCATGTTTTTTTCTTTTGGTAATGTGGGGGAGATAGTATCGCAGCATCCGCCCAAACCAGTATTTTATGCCGACTCGTTACAGCAGCTCTGTAGCGATATTAGGAACGATAAGTACGGTAAGCTATCGAGCTTACTAATATATCATAACCATCGTATTGCATTTGAGTCGTACTATGGATTTACCCAGCTTAACACGTTGCACCCAATAAGCTCTGTTACCAAAAGCATCACCTCGCTTGCCGTTGGAGTTTGTATTGATAAGGGGTTTATTCCATCGATAGATGTTAAGATAGCAGGGTTTTTTCCTGAGTATAGCGATATATTTCAAGCCGATTCACTAAAATCTCAAATCACCCTAAGGCATCTTTTAACGCAAACCAGTGGTTTTAAGTGGGACGAATGGTCTGTTCATTACTCGTATGCAGGCAATCCCCTTATTGAGCTCAGCCATTTGCCCAATTATTGGATCCCAATTATTCTTAGCTTGCCCATGGAGTCTTCCCCAGGAACGAGCTTTAACTATAATAGTGCCTGCTCCGAGCTGGTAAAGGAGATTGTGATGCGCTCTAGCGGAATCGACTTTAAAATATTTGTACGCAAATATCTATTTAAACCCCTTGGAGTTAATGGTTTTCAATGGGATTCGTACAATCAAAACAACGAACCTGCCTGGGGTGGATTGTACCTTACCACACGCGATATGGCAAAAATTGGGCTATTGGTTTATAATCAAGGGTATTGGGGTTCAGAATCTGTGGTTTCTAAAGAGTGGGTAAACAATTCCATTTCGGAGGTTGTTAGTATCGATAGTGTTAGCTATGGTTGCCATTGGTGGATAAAAAAACAGCCCGATGGTAATCCGCTTGTTTATGCCGCGGGGTATGGCGACCAGTATATTTTTATTGCACCCGATAAAGGGGTGGTTGTGGCGATTAACGCAAAAAACTTTACCGATTATAAGTGGGAGTGCGATTACAATGATTTAATTGAACGAATTCTCAGAGCGTATAGTCGATAGGGGTAATAGTTTAGGTAGGGTAATGAATGGTTGACAAAACTAGGGTAACGCATATTAACGAGGCTGAGCACAAGCAGCTGGGACCAGTTGTTTACTGGATGTCGCGCGATCAGCGGGTAAATAGTAACTGGGCCCTCTTGTATGCCATTGAAAAAGCGAATGAGAAAAATGTACCCGTTTATGTAGTATTTTCTCTTTTCAACCCATTTCTTAATGCGCAGCCCAAGCACTTCCAGTTTTTGCTAAATGGACTACTTTCGGTTGAGAGGTTATGCAAGGAGCATGGTATATCGTTTAGCATTCTTCTTGGCCATCCACCTAGCACCATTTCTCAATTTATAGCCGATGTGGATGCCAGTTTACTTGTTTCCGATTTTGACCCTTTAAGAATTAAACGGCAGTGGAAAAATCAGTTAAACAATGCTATTCGTATTGCACATCACGAGGTTGATGCCCACAATATAGTGCCTTGTAGGATTGTATCGCCAAAGTTAGAGTACGCTGCCTATACATTTAGGCCTAAAATTACCAAACGCTTACCAATTTACCTTGTTGGTTTTCCATCAATACCCCTTGTTACGAGTAAGGTATATGCAAAACCCGCCGACTGGCAAGCGGTTTTTGAGTATGTTGGTCTGAATAATAATCCCGTGCATGTTGATTATTTTAATTCGGGTGAAGATTTTGCCATTGCAGCGTTAGAACGGTTTATAAATTCAAACCTTACGGGGTATAATAAGCAGCGGAATAACCCGCTTGCCAATGGGCAGTCGGGACTATCGCCATACTTGCATTTTGGGCAGCTCTCGGCTCAGCATGTGGCCATTGAGGTAACAAGAGCAAACGTGCCAACCGAGGATAAATCATCGTTTTTAGAGGAACTTATTGTTCGTCGTGAACTTTCCGATAATTTTTGCTACTATAACCCAGATTACGATAGTACGTCAGGATTTCATAGGTGGGCACAGGATACGCATAGTACCCATAGGCTCGATGAGCGAGAGTACACATACCCTCTATCGGAATTTGAGCAGGCCCGTACACACGATAACCTGTGGAATGCGGCTCAGCTTGAAATGGTGAAAACAGGAAAAATGCATGGCTATTTAAGGATGTACTGGGCAAAAAAAATTCTGGAATGGACCCTGTCGCCCGAGCAGGCCATGGAGTTTGCCATACATTTAAACGATAAGTATAGCCTTGATGGCAGAGACCCAAACGGTTACGCAGGTATAGCTTGGAGCATTGGCGGAGTTCACGATAGGGCATGGGCTACAAGACCTGTTTTTGGTAAAATTCGATACATGAACCGCAACGGCTGTAAACGAAAATTTGATGTAGAGGCCTATATAGCTACTGTTTATTCATTATAGCTCAACTTTGAAATATATTTATAATAGTAGTGTTAACTTGGTTTGCTAAATAATACAATGAGATATGAAAAAAACGATGCAAAGCTATTTCCATAACTTACTTTACTTACTTGTGGGGTTAGCCCTAGTTGCAGCTAGCTGTAAGGGAACTACGCAAGAATTTAATTCTGATAACGATGATGAATACGTAGTTATTCTATCACTCGATGCGTTTAGGTGGGATTATGCTGATATTGCGCAAACCCCTAACCTAAATAGCATTGCTGAAAATGGAGTGAAAGCGGAGGCGTTAATCCCATGCTATCCCACAAAAACTTTCCCAAACCATTACAGTATTGCTACGGGGCTATATCCCGATAATCACGGAATTGTAGCAAATCGGTTTTACGACCCCGATTTGGGGTATTACTCCATTGGCGATAGGGATGCTGTTGAAAACCCTGCTTTCTACGGGGGCGAGCCCTTTTGGCTAACTGCCGAAAACCAGGGGCTAATTGCTGCCACCTACCATTGGGTTGGTTCAGAAACTGCTATTGGAGGTAAATACCCAACCTATTGGAAAAAATACGATCAGTCGGTAACCTTGGAGCAAAAAATTGATACGGTTATTCACTGGCTTAACCTGCCAATGGAACAAAGGCCTCGACTTATTGCATGGTACTCACACGAGCCCGATTGGACAGCTCATAGGGATGGTGCTACTGGAGATATAACGATTGGGGTTGTTGAGCAGCTCGACCAGCTGTTGGGCGTTTTTTTAACCAAGCTGAATGAGCTGCCACATGCCGATAAAATTAATTTTATAGTTGTTTCTGATCATGGAATGGCAGATATTTCGCCCCTGCGCTACGTAAATTTAAATAGGTATGTAAATCGTAACTGGTTTGACATAATTACTGGAGGGAACCCTGTTTATAGCCTTACTCCCAAGAGCGAATATCGCGAGCAGGCCATAGCCGCGCTTAAGGCAATACCTAACCTTAAGGCATGGGAGCGGCACGAGGTTCCAGAAAGGTTGCACTACGGATCAAACCCTCGTATACAGGATGTAATTATCGAGGCGGCAGAGGGATATAGCGTAGGTTTCTCTAACGATAGCTCGCGGTATACAGGTGCAACCCATGGTTACGATAATGCAAACCCCGATATGCATGGAATATTCTTTGCTCAGGGGCCTTCTTTTAAAAAGGGTTACACATCCAAAGCATTTATAAGCATCAATGTTTACAATATAATTACCCATATTTTAAGCCTACAACCTGCAGAAAATGATGGTAGTTGGGACGATGTAAAGGATATTTTAAGAAATTAACCGCAATTATTCATTCGAATAATTGCTGTCTCCGACAGCGAATAAGTTTCACAACCAATCTAGTTGCCCAAAATTGGGCTCCACTATGTTGGGGTAACCCGCATTTGTATTCATCTTCAGCAAATTTGATGAATAATGCGGGTTAATTGGGGTATACAGCACGAAATAAATATTTCAAAACCTAAGGATTTGTTAGTAAAGTCTTTAGGCTTTTTTGTGTGTAGAAGTTTATCAATTGTTCTAAAAAATGTTAACGTTTCACTACTCCTATTCATATTTTTATATCTTTACGCACACAACTAAAACCTATGTTTGTATGCAAAGAGTTATTGAAAAGTACTGCGAAATGCCCGTTACCATTCGTCGTCCCATGTGGAAATTATGGCATAATATTATTATTTGGATTGATAAGAATAAGGATGCGGTTTTTATGAATTACGGCTACCATAGCCTAAACGGCGATTCTAAGCTAGGACTCGAGTCGCATGATGAGCGTGACCGATACTGCATTCAGCTTTACGATTATGTAGTTAAGGATGTTGAGATTGAGGGGAAAGAGGTTTTAGAAGTGGGGTCCGGAAGGGGAGGAGGCGCTTCGTATATTGCCCGCTACCGTAAACCCAATGCTTATACTGCCATGGATATTTCGTCTGGCGTCATCAATTTTTGTAATGCATACCACAAGGTTGAAGGCTTAGAGTTTGTTGTTGGTGTTGCAGAAAAGCCTCCATTTAAAGACCATAATTTTGATGTGGTGGTAAATGTAGAGTCGGCAAGATGCTATAAGGATATTAAGCATTTCTTTTCTCAGGTTTATAGAGTGCTTAAACCCAACGGACATTTTTGTTTCGCTGATATGATTAAGAAAGATGAGTTTGAAGGGATTAGAAGTGATCTTGTTTCTGCAGGCTTTGAGGTGGTTAAAGAGCAAAATATTGCGGATAATGTGGTTGAGGCACTCAATTTAGACCATGAACGTAGAGAGTCTGCAATATCAAAGAAAGTACCGAGGTTTTTACGTAAATCATTTTTAGAGTTTGCTGGAGCAAAGGGGACCGAACGATACGAATCGTTTGCCAATGGTAAGATGGAGTACTGGGCCTTTGTACTTAGAAAAAGTTAATTAGAAAAAGTATTTTTGATAAATGGGTTTGGCTCTTCAGGTTAAACCCATTTTTTTGTGGTTTGGGTATGGTGATAAACTAGCAGAGTGAAAGCTTTTGTATGCGTCGAGTTGAGAGGTAGCATCCAATTAACCCCCATTTTCATCAAATTTGTTAAAGATGAATAATTGGGGTTCAGCTCAATTATTAAGCACAGTAAGCTGTTGATTAATTTGTATATACCGCACAAAAAAATCCCCCAGCCAAAATTACCGGGGGATTAATTCTACTCATATTAACTTAACCTATTAACCAATCTATATAGAGATATTAACTTAAAGGTTAAATCAAGAAAGTCCTACCGCATAATTGTAATCTTCGCGCTGTAAACTTTCTGATTATTAATAACCTTAACGATATACATTCCTGTTTCAAGCATTGATACATCAAGGCGTTTGTTTTCGTGTTGCTTAATATTAAGCACTCTGTTTCCGCTCATGTTGTATACCATTACTTGTGCGTTTTCGGCATTTTGAATATATATTTCATTCTGAGCAGGGTTTGGATAAACCGTTATATCCTGAGATAGAAGCTCATCAACCGAAACAAATAGAGTGCTAAATTCAATGGTTACCAATTCTGATTCGCCGGAAGTATATACCGATGAAACAGCAGCTGTATACGTATCATTTTGAGGTAAATCCTCGGCTGTAAATACGTATTCCTTCTCAGCAATGCTTTCGGCAACTGGTGTTTCAAGATTGTTAAGATAAACGTTGTATCCAACAAATGATTTAGCCGATTTAGCTGACTGAGCAACTCCTTGGATATTGCTTTCCTGTAGCTGAACTGCCACATTATTTGCTTGTCCTAGGGTTTGCGGACTCATAGCTACCTTTTTATCGCCAACATTTGCGACTACTCTAAGTAAGAATGCGCCTGGAGCAGTTCCTAGTTCAGCAATTGGCAAGAATCCATTAGGAATATCATAGTAATAACCAGCATTGGTATTGGGTCCATCCGTATCTATTGACAAATAGTTGGTACTTCCAGCTAAGTTATTCCAGTGAACCATTGCATAAAATGCGCCTGAGAACTGGATACCCTGTACCGGAACGCTTGCCCAATCGTCGGCAGGAATTTCAAATGAGTCTGTTACACCAAGACTATTACCCGCTGCATCGAATACCTCAATGGTTACCTCTTCACCAGAGCTTTCAGCGTTTGCTTGTCCGTGCAGAGCAAATTCTACAATCGTTCCGGTTTCGGTTACATCGAAATAGTTTCCAAGATATGCATTAGCTCCAGGATTTAGTGTAAGCCCGTTTTCATAAGTACCATCATCAAGAATATACTCTGTGGTTGTTCCAAGTTGCCATGTAAGGGTTGCTGTTTGGTTTTCATTATCAACATCAACAGCAAGCTGTCCTGGCATAACAATAAGTTCCTCAAGCTCTACACCGAGTGTTTCTGATGCATTGGAGATTTCAACCGAAGGATCCGAAAAATCGGTATAGCCTAACATCGTAGCGGCTAAGGTATAGGTTCCTCTGCGTACAGTACCGAGAGAAACAGAGCCGCTTTCATCTACAATCGCGCTGTACGAGTATGCTGTAATTCCATTATTATTTACCAGTTTAATACTAGCACCTTCCGCACTGTCGCCGGAGTTGGTGGTAACATTAACGGTAACCTCACTGTAAATACCATTGGCTATAGTACTGGAAAACGATGGAGCTGATACTTCTTCAGTATAAACTGCCTCAACAGCATAGGAATAAAAACCATCTTCCGCAGGTGCCCAAGTATTATCGGTATAAGATACACTTGCTTCTGACGATACAATGGGCTCTGTGTTAAGCATTGTCCATGATGCTGGGTTGTGAATATCGGATGTGGGCAAACGGTATACATTGTAGCCTTCAAGCGCTTTTGGCTGAACAACGTCCGATTTACCATCTGCAAATTTTACCTTCGCACCAATTTCAAATATTCCTTTTACACCACTAAGTTCGGAAAATGGAGCGAAACCCTGTCCTTCATATTTATATCTAGCATGGTTTGGAGCAGTATTTTCAACATTTCCTTTGTCAAATGCTAATAATGGGGTGGAAAAATCTAAACCTACCCAATGAACCATTACATAAAAACCTCCGCTAACAGTAACATCAGGAATATCTACATGGATGTTGTAAATTGTTTCATCCTCAACAGGGATGGTAAAAGGTTGTTCCATGATTAAATCTTCATTCATGTCGAAAATTTCCAATGTTACATCCCCAGCAGAATAACCGCCATCTTTCCAGTCATAAATAATCATGTCAAATCCAGTAAGTGTAACACTTTCCTCTATCTCGAAGATATTTCCTAGCCATACCTCTTCATTAATATCGGCTGCATAGCCAGTGTAGATACCTGGATTATCGAACAAACCAATCGAGTCCGAGATGCTTGTATAGGGTTTATTCCAGGTTAGCTCCAGAGTCTCGGCGGCTGGCATTGCCTGCACCATAAACGAGGGCTCCATTATTTCTTGAAGTACAATGTTACCAAGGTCAACATCGGCTCCCTCAGGAGTGTTAAACTCACTGGTATATAGCGCATAGCGATCTAACTCTATGGTAATACCGTATGTTTCATTTGCATAAACATTCGAGAATTCAAAATATCCCTCGTTGTTCGTTGTAGCGGTATAATCTTGGTAACCAGCTATATTAACATCGAGGTTGGCTACGGGAGCATTATTATCGCTGGTTAATATTGTACCAGAAACTATCACCTCGGGTTTTGGCTCAAGGTTGTACAATAGCGAACTAAGTGCACCGCCAACCACTTCTATCTGGTCAACTATATCACGGTAACCAAATTTAACCAGTTTTAGGTCGTGTTCCCCTTCTGGGGCAACAAGGAACTGAAACACACCAAACTCATTTGTAGTTGTAATGGCGCTTGTTCCCATGAGGCTAACAGTTACATTCTCCGCTCCTTGAGCACTTTCGTCAAACACCATGCCTTCAATTTGGCCAATCCCCGATTCGTTTTTATGAAAAATGGTGTTTGGCAACATATTATTAATTACAAGGCTGTAATGGGAGTTCATATATTCAGTATCGGTTAAATCAACGGGACCATTTATAAACTGAATATGTGCCGATCGGTTTGGTATTTCGCCTTCTTCCCCTTTAAAATATATCTGTCCACCGCTTTCAGAGTCTTCGCGATATACAAAAACAATCAGATTATCACCATTGTATACGCAAGGAATTTCGAATGGGAAGAAAATTTCGCCTTCCGAAGCAGCTTCAAATGAAACGGTACTGTTATAAACTCTTGTAAACCCCTCCGACGAGCGCAGGCCGCCTGCCATATCATCATCGGTTGTTTCGGCAACAAAAATCTGAATGGGAATATCTTCCTTATCATGCGTATCATTATTTTGGTATAAGTAGGTTATACCGGTAATGGTACCTGTAGAACCCACCTCGTAATTCATATACATTGTTTGGGTTACTTCGGAGCTTCGGCTTCCATTAAATGGATAACCGTCCCATGTATATTCAGTGGCATTTCCCACCTGGACGGTGTCGGTTCCGGCCGCCTGTACGAAGATGTCCAATGGGCGGGTAACGTTATCCTCCGTATCCATATCCGCACTGTAAACAGCTAAACCATAAAGGGTAGCCGCTCCAATTTCGTCAAACGCATAATCAAAGGTATATTGCATTTCTTCTTTTGAAGCCAAGGCCTCTCCAGAAATGGCACCCAGCTCCTGGTCGCCCTGAATGGTATCTACACTCATCAGTTTTACGGTGTATGCATCCGTTTCAAGGTCTTCTAATCCAATGTTTTTAACGGTCATTGTATACGAAACAGCTTCATTCTGCAATGGAGAAACATCTCCGACTAGAGCGCTGGCTACAATATTGTGATCGTAGTAGAAGATTTGCGATCCGCGCACAAAATCTATATTCACATTGATAGCATAACCTGGCATATCAGGGGCACCCGTAGCAAATCCAATGTAATTATTTCCTGTAGCAGCGCTAATGTCTACGGTGAACTCCTGGAAAGAGTTTATCATTGGATCCATGGGTACATTAGCAATATGGGTCCAGGGGCCATTTGGCGTTTCGGAATATACAATATCGAGCGTGGTAAACCACCACATTTGTGAAAAAGCTAAAAACGACAACTGATCCCCATCATTAACTATCAGGCGAGGTGTAACTAGCGTATCTTGTATCATAGTACTTAAGAAAAAATCTCCATCAACAAATGGCATTCCCTCAGAAGGAACTCTTTCAAAACCATTATTAGTCCGGCTCCAAAATTCTGGTGGAAAATCTTCGCCTTCAAAGCTCTCCACAAGGTCGCCATCGGCGTAAACAGAAACGGTTTTTGACATGGAGTTGTTATCTGTTTCTCCATCGTCGGCGGGGACTGATGCTTGGAACGTGAAAACTCCCCCTGATTGTGGAATCCAATCAACGGTAACCGTTGTCGATTCGCTTGCTGCAAGTGCAGCAGATGTTACTGTTGCAAACGGTTCTCCGTTTAGCGTAAATGTAACATCTTTTGCTTGTGTGGTGAGGCCTGCATTATAAATAGTAGCGGTTACCTGTACCTCCTGACCCTCAAAAATGGTTGGTATAGAAAGCTGCAAATCGGTTACGGCAAAATCGTCAGCGGGAGGTATCCAGCAGCTGATATCAGCAACCCAGCCAGGAGCATTACCAGCACCAGTAGACCACGCAATGGTGAGTGCACCAATACTATTACTTGCGGTTACCGTGTCCATTATTTCGGTATCGTAGGCATATTCAGTGTTGGGGTTATCGGGTGTTAAGTCAATTACCGTAGCATTAACATCTTCACCATCATAAATGTAAAATTGTCCCCAGCCATTATCAAATTCCTTGAAAATTAAGCGTACGCGAGCATCTTCAGTATCAGGATATATGGTGGCCACGTAATCGTGGGCACCCTCCCAGTTTGCGTTAGGACCGCCTGGATCGGTAAATTGACCTGCACACGTGGTTATATCGGTAAACGTACCGAAAACAAATACGTTACCATAGTTGGCTACCTCAAAGCTTGCAGTATCATTAGCTGTATTTTGGTCGCCAGCTAGTACTGCTTCGGTAACAATGGTGTGGGTAGCAACCTCTGATAGGTCTGCAGTTGCTGTAAAGCTATACTCAGCAAGCTGCCCTGGCTCAATGCTTAAGCTACCCACATTCTCGGTAACCCAGGCACCATCGTTTAGTTTATACCGCACATCGAACGCAGTTTGGGCAAGCAATCCTGGGTTCTCCATTCGGATGGTTACTGTTTCCTGATCTAAAAAACCGCCAGAAGCGGGAGAAATTAAATCAACAATCGCCAAATCGTTATCTAACCTTGGGCTATACAGCGCAAACGAAAGATCGAACGATTCCCAGTAGCTGAAAAGTTCAGATCCCGATGTCCAGTCGTCGGCATCGTAGTAATATCCATGCAGCGGATTTTTATAGTAAAACGGAGCTCCGTTGTTCCCCGATAGCTGCACTTCCCATTTCCAATAGCCATCTTCGGCATGGTTTCGAACCGGTTGAACGCACAACCAGTAGGTGCCTTCGGATAGAGTGGCAACTGTGGGTAGCTCAATATAAAAATCGCCATCGCCGCGATAGTCTACCGTTTGGATATCGGTGGCCGAATAAACCTCTGTGGTACCAGGCATATTTAAAGCGGCGTCGTTTTCATAGATGAAAACATTTACGGTATCCACATCGGGAGAAGTAGCGTATTTGTTAACCACACCCAAAACATTAATGTGGGCCACCTCCCAGGTTTCACCTACCGGAACCGTAAAATCGTCGGCACTGAATGTGGTTTTGGCCAAGTTATCCGCATCAGTAGCCTCGTACGAATACATTCCATTGGGAGAGGATGATGTGCTCGCGTTACTAATTTGGTCGTAGAGCAAAGGCCCTACCGCCGCTTTTTGCGCAAACGTTGAGCTTATAGCAAAAATTGCTGCAATAAGTACGGTACTGAGTTTAAATCTTTTCATAGTTGTAAAATTTTAGTTTAACAATCATTTATTCGTTTCGTCTTTATTGGAAAACTTTTCAAGTAACTTGCAAAGCGCTTTATTAATTTCTCGGCTTTCATTTAATTGTGAAAGCATTACTTGCTCCATTTTAGAATCCTCATCCTGGGAAGATTCCATTTTAGAATCATTTTCATGCTTTTTATCTTGATTTGCGTTTTTCATTTCCAAACATTATAAGACTTAACCAAAATTAATTTTCGAGATTAAATGTATTACCTCTTTTTAAGCTTGAGAAATTATTAACCATAGCGGTATTACTACCATTTTGTAAAAGGCATAATAATGCTACTACAAAACAGGTTAAGTTTTTGTATTTCAGTTTATTGTCTGGCTGTAAATAGGGAAATATTTTTACAAAGCTGGAGTAATTTGATGGGGAAGATTACAGGATGAGGGTGTTGTTTCTATATTTAGACACATAAAAAAACCTAAAACGATGAAATAAAACTTAATTATCCTCGATTTGCATAAGATAGGTTACCAAATTTACATCCTTATTTAAAAGGTTTAATTTTTTGCGTAGCCGAGTTCGAGCTACTTCAATACTTTTAATGGATTGAAAAGTAATGGCTGAAATCTCTTTGGTAGTCATATTTAAACGCAAAAATGCACATAACCGCTGTTCATTAGGTGTTAGGTCAGGGAATAAGTCGTTTAGTTTAGTATAAAAACTTTCGTGTACCTCCTGAAAACGCAGCTCAAACTCTTTCCACGCATCTTTACTGGTGCTTCTTCGGAGCTCATTTATAACTTCCTGAATAATGGATTGATTCGATTTTTTAAAGTCGTCTTTTGTTCGGACTAGTTTTTCAATTATATTAATAATCGTTTCGTTACTCTTTACTAAATACATTACATTGGTGGCCAGTTCCTTGTTCTTAAACTCCAATTTATTCTCCAAGTTTTCTTTCTCTAACGATAGTTTTTCCTGCTGTAGCCTAATGCGTTTTGATCTGTTTCGAACCAAAGAGAGAAAAAGTATGGCCACTGCTAGAAGCCCTGCCACAATAGCGATTATCAAAAGGTAAATAAGCTCGGTTTTTTGTTGCTCCAGCTCCTGCTGCTTCTGAATCTTAGCAAAATTATATTGCATCTCCAGCTGGGTGGCTGTTTGTAGACTTTGGGCGTTGTTAATGCTATCGCTTAATTGCTTATATATACGGTGCATATTATATGAATTTTTATACAAACCCAGGTTTGCAAAAGCATCAATCATATTTTCGGCTATACTCCGCTTTAGCTCAGTGTACGAAGAGCTGTCGGCCAAATGAAATGCTTTTTGAAAGTAATTGAGTGCCTGTAAATTTTCTTGCTGGAGAGCATAGCACTCCCCCATATAAAAATAGGTAAGCGCCACTCCTTTCGGATCTTCTTTTACACTACGTCTTTTTAGTGCCTCTTGATAAAACGATAGGGCAATGCTGTAATCCTTTTTTGCTTTATGCACATTCCCAATATTATTGTAGGCCTGCGGTACAACCTCATCGTTGCCCGCTCGTTCCGATAGCTCAATAGCCTTATAAAAATAGGCCAACGCCTCATCGTACTTTTCTTCGGAATTTAGGGTAACACCTATATTATTATGAATGCGTATTCGCGCCAAGCTAATTATGGTATCAGCCGATAGGTTCTCGTTGGGTTGATCCATTTCTAACGCCAGTTGATAGAATTCGCGCGATTTTTCGTACTCGCCTAGATTGTTATATACTAGGGCAATATTAAAAAACACCACCACAAACCCGCTCGTATCTTGGACGATTTCATAATTTTCGAGCGCATCATAGTAGTAGGTTAGCACCCTGTCGTAGTTTCCGGTATAAAAAAACAGCGAACCAAAAATCTGGTTTATCTCAGCAATTTTTTTATAGCTTGCCGTTTTCTGTGCCAATTGTAACGCCTGATTGTATAGCTCTAGAGCCGAAGTCATATCATTTTCAGCTAATTGACTCCCCGATTCCATCAATAAATTGATTTTAGCATCATCGTTGGATGCACGCTCTAATCGGATTTTCAAGCTATCGGTTTGAGGTGTCCCTAATAGCGGGTAACATAATCTTGCAATAAGTAGAATGGTTATAATTAATGATCGGCGCATAAAATTTTATAAGCAATAGGATGAAGTTGCAATTCGGCTATAATTAATAATGCTATGCAAAAACTCTGAAATCCGTAGAGAAGATCTCCCCATAATGTAATCAAAAAAATCTTCTGGTATCAATATCTCCTCTTTCAATATTTTTTTCAAAGATACAAAAACACTCTCAACTTTGTATGTCTAAAAATATTTGCCCTTGTTTTGTGCGAATTTGCTCTCAGCACCATTTACTATTGCATTTAGCGCTATTGTAGTGTTATTGTAGCATGCGTATTTACCCAAAGTAGTACCTTTATTTGGGTGGAAATATTGAATTGGAGCTTGTTTTTCTTCAACTTTGTGTCAGTAAAAGTAATGATTCAGAATTAGAGTAAAATTTTTACAAATAAAACATGAATAGTATGAAGAAATATTTACTGGCACTTATGCTACTGGTTACAGCTCATGGAGTATATAGTCAACTTCCCGATGGCTCCATTGCACCAAACTTCACAACCCAAGATATACATGGAAACTGGCATACATTATACGATTATCTCGACCAAGGGAAAACGGTTATAATCAATATTATATCTACTGCTTTAAATGAAACCGACGGGCAATCGTGGTTGTACTTTGCCGATGGGCATCTCATGACATTCCAGGACACGTATGGTCCTAATGGTACCAATACGGCAATGGTAATCATGATTGAAACCGACCCTGCAACACCTGAATCGCACCTTTGGGGACAGGGAGATACTTTCGGAAACTGGCAGCAGTATGCTAATTTTCCCATTATCAACAATGATTCATTAGGCGACCTGTTTCCACGTGGAGAAGAGTTTCCCAGCAGCTATATTGTTTGTCCCTCTCGCCGAACAAAACATGTTGGATGGCTTACCAGCACAGCGTTAAATTTTTATGTAAACCAATGCGAAGAGCCCGAGTATTACACAAATGCCCATGCAAAACAAATTATTTCACCTAATTTAAGCCATTGCGGGCTCACGGTCAACCCTGAAATTGTGGTAGAAAACCTCGGTTTCGATGTGCTTACATCGCTTGATATAGAGTATGCACTCGATGGCAACACCATCGATACCTACCAATGGACGGGTGAGATATCGATGTATACCGAAACAAAAATTTCGCTCCCCGCCATCGACGTTCCCGATATGCAGGAACACACTTATAGCATTTTGCTCACGCAGCCCAATGGTGCTGAGGACGAAGAGACTTCCGACAATTTTATACAAACAACATTTTACTCCATACAGAACGGCGAAAATGTTACCCTAGCCATCGAAACGGATAACTTTCCTCAACAGGTAGAATGGCAGATTTTTGACCAAGGGAATCTGGTTGTCCAATCGGGTAACTATACTGAAAGCAATTATCTTTACGAAGAAACTTTTTGCCTGACTACGGAACATTGTTATACGCTAGTTGTAGAAGATAAGGGTTACGACGGAATGCAAAATGGGCGAATTGGAAGCTTTAAGCTAACCTGGGGTGATAAAGTACTTGTAAATGTTTATGGCAATGAATATACCGACGGATTTAGTAGAGAATTTTGCTTGACAACCACGGGAGAAACGCTGATGAATTATGATTCCCAAATTCAAGTTTTTCCTAACCCAGCATACGATAAGCTTCATATTAATCATTTAGAGCCCAACAGCGTTATAAAACTTATTTCGATTACGGGTACGGTATTAATGGAAACAGTGAGTAGTAGTAACCAATCAGCAACTTTAAACATCCAAAATATCCCAGCGGGGCTCTATTGCATTGTTGTTAACAATAGCGGAAAACACGAGTCTATAAAGGTACTTATTAATTAGTTTTTAAGTAAGTTTAGAATGTTAAAGGCTACTCTTCGGAGTAGCCTTTTTGTTTGCTATGCATGTTCATTATCTCTAGGGTTAAAGTCCCGAACGGGCTTATTTTGACGAGAACCGTTAGTTGATGGCAAGGGTGTTTACCGCGAGGTGAAATCTGAAAGAAGCCTAAAACAAAAGTCGGTACTAACGAACAGAAACTGCATACCAAGGCTTACCCGAGGGGTCATGTGGCAATAGACACAGACGCCCAAAAGTCGTCCGTAGCTCGGGGTAGTAAATGCAGTAGTATTGAC
>Ga0265295_1002409_pt1 | contig 29784 bp, 24 predicted proteins | sample Munlansysbiofilm_FD_192503 | JGI IMG/M metagenome (GOLD analysis project Ga0265295, IMG submission 192503) | Leachate microbial communities from a municipal landfill in Southern Ontario, Canada - Methane capture system biofilm | ecosystem: Engineered > Solid waste > Landfill > Unclassified ... | reverse complement strand
ATAGTAATGGTGTGTGCGGCAACATCGTCAGTGCATAAGTCATGAACTGTTTGTTTTCTTTATAGAGGGTATCAACTTTATCATTAAAAAAATTAAACAATGTTCGGTCACTTATCCAAGCCCCTGAATCGTGTTGATATTGTTCTTTAAGATCCATTAAACCTAGTTCTTGATCTTCATATCCAAGTTCACTTAAAATGGTGTCTTTCCCGTAATATTGATTAAAACCAAACATATTAGGATGAACTATTTTACGATTATAAAATATTTCATTGTTACCATGAAATGAATAAGCAAAATAATTTGTTTCTCTAAATAACTTGGGTAATGTAACAAAATCAAAGCTCTTATCTTCTAACTCTTCATTATAGTCCCACCCAAGAGTTGATGTTCCATTAGGAAGTAATCCTGTAAGCACAGCAATCTCAGCATCAAAACTAGTCCCTAACCCCACATTTGTAAAGAAGTTTTCAAACACATATGATTCACTCATTAAGGCTTGCAGGTTATACAAATACTTATTAACTTGATTTAATTCCAACAAGAAATGATTAAAACTTTCTAAGTGAATTAAAACAAGATTATATCCTGATAATAAGCCTGTTAGTGAATCTTCAGGATTTAAGTTTTCCACTAATGCACCACTAACATTTGCACTATTTTTAAAACTTACTTCTTTCGTGTATTCTTTACCATCTAAGATGTTAGTATATACATCTTTATTTTTATTGCTACTATCCAAAACATCTTTAACGTCTTGAATAGATATTTCATCACTATTATAATCAAACCCAATAACATCTAAAAACAAATAATTATAAAGGCCAATATTTTGGGTCGCATAAGTTGCTTTCGCCGAATCAACGATTTCTTTTCCTTGAACCTCAGTACTAAAGACTAAAATGTTTGTTAAGAATAATGCAACAACAGTTAAAGTCTTTGTTACTGTTTGTTTAATAGTATTATTTGGCATTACAGTATTAAAGTTCACTTTTCGTTTTAAAACCGAATATATAATAACTAGAACAATTATTGGAATGAATAAAATAATTCGATAATATGTTACTAATTCCCGTAATGATTCAAAGACAAGCGATAAACCAAAACCTTCAGCGGGATTTTTCAAAATGGCAAGGGCTTTAAAAGTAAATGAGGTTCCGTAGAAACGATTATACACATTAATAGCGAACAATCCGCCGTTTAATAATAACGTTATAAGTAATAACGTTACTATTCTGCTTTTAACTTTTTTAAAAGCAACACTCACTATTAAAACAACTAACAACAAAAAGGCAACATTCCCAATAATCGAATTCATTATTCCTTTAAATGTATAATTAAAGTTTATGATATAGCGATTAAGTGATTGTGTTGTCACAAAATATGTTGCAAGCACATTCAATGTGATGAACATTAAAATGAAGATGTTATAACACTTTTTAGTTCTTTGTTCTTCCATTTAACATCAATTCCTTTTCGTTTATCTATTATATAACATTTTATTCTTTTTATAAAGAATAATCGTAGTTTATGATCCTTTATCAATCAAATATCATATAAATATGATTAATTCTTTCGTAAGTTTCTTCATTATTAATAAATCTTTATGCTATCTTTTAATATCTCATTTAATTAAGTTTCATTATTTAACAACTGATTGGTGGTGATTAAATCTAATTTCTTTTTTAACTGAACTCTGAGTTTTTCTACCAACTTATAAAAGTTTAAACCTGTATGTTCTGTCGAAATTAAGAGGCCAACATCACTTCGTTCATTAGCTTTATTCTTTGATAATCAATTTTATCCCCTCTTTACTACATTCTACTTCTCTGTTGCACTATTTGTAAACACCAAGTGCAATTTTTGCACTTTAATAATCGTAATCAGGGCAATAACAGAACTTATCCTTGATGTTCTTAGAACCTTGAGGATGAAAACAAAAAAGTGGGATGCTTTACACAAACCACTTTTATGATTATTCTATCAAAAAATTTACTACAAGATATTTAATTCATCTGCAATCTCTAAAAAGACATTGTTAATTGAATAATAATTTGCTTCATGCTTTTCAAAGACCTTTGCAGTTATAACATCAAGTTCTTCATAATAGGTAAGTGGAACTTCTTTTTTTGTTTCAATGAGTTTATATACTTTCTTATCAAAACTCATCAAAGCTTTTAGTTCTTCATCACTTTCAATATCGTCATTCACAAAATCAGTTTGAAAATCAATTGTATTTAAAAACAGATTAATCTCTTTTGCATGATTATTAAGTTCTTTAATATCTTGTTTATATACTTCTTTTAAGATCTTTTTAACTTCTTCTAGTTGACTAACAAGGTAATAAAAACCTGTAACAAAGATTATATCATCATCACTGCTATACTTTTCATCATCAATTAAACGATCATAGTAATAACCAATAACACCAATTACATGTTTAAAGCGAAAATATATATCTTCAGCTTGTTCTTGTAGGTCTTTAAGAATCTTATCATTTTCTAATTTCCAATTAGCATACTCATGATAAGCTGTTTCATCTATTCGCATTAATGCTACCTCCATTTATAGCATAACACGAGTGTTTGTTACGCCTTATTTACTGAACCAAATAATTCAAGTTTTTCACGCACAACAGCTTTAATTCCTTCAACCCCTGGCGCTAATAATTTTCTTGGGTCAAAACCTTTACTTTGTTGGTCTTTTCCTTCTTCAATATATTTTCTTGTTCCTTCAGCAAATGCTAATTGACACTCAGTATTAACATTGATTTTTGAAACTCCTAAAGAAATAGCACGTTTAACTTGGTCACCAGGAATTCCTGTACCACCGTGTAATACTAAAGGAATACCGTTTGTTACTTTTTGAATTTCAGCTAAAACTTCAAAGTTTAAACCTTTCCAGTTAGCAGGATACTTACCATGGATATTACCAATACCTGCAGCAAACATATCAACACCTGTTGCAGCAATAACTTTACATTCTTTTGGATCAGCTAATTCTCCTGCACCAATAACGCCATCTTCTTCACCACCAATTGAACCAACTTCTGCTTCAACTGAAACACCTTTTTTGTGGCATGCAGCAACAACTTCTTTAGTCTTTTGTAAATTTTCTTCAAATGGATAATGTGAACCATCAAACATAATTGATGTAAATCCAGCTTCTAAAGCTTTGAATGATCCTTCATATGTACCATGATCTAAATGGATTGCTACTGGAACAGTAATACCTAAAAAGTCGTAAAGATTTTCAACGATTCCAACAACAGTCTTATATCCACCCATGTATTTAGCAGCACCTTCTGATACCCCTAAAATTACAGGTGATTTTAACTCTTCAACTACTTGCAATACTGCTTTCGTCCATTCTAAATTATTAATATTAATTTGTGCAACACCATAGCCCTCTTTATGAGCCTTTAATAGCATTTCTCTTGCTGATACTATAGCCATTTTTTATTTCCTCCTTGTGTTTTTTTCTCTTTATATTATAACGCAAATAACCGTATTTTACAATTAGATACTAATTAATAACGCTTTCAATGAAACTATTAAATAACGGATGTGGTTTTAACGGTCTTGATAAAAACTCAGGATGATACTGAACCGCTACAAACCATTTGTGATTTCTAAGCTCAACAGCCTCTAAAGCACCGCTTTTTTCATTAAATGCTGATAGAACAATATTTTCATCATTTTTAAACGTTTCAAGATATTCCATATTGAAACTATAACGATGACGATGACGTTCAACAATCGTATTAGTTCCATAGATTTTAGCTAATTTGGTATTATCATTAATAACAACGTTTTTACCACCTAAAACCATTGTCGCATTTTCATTTTTAACGATTACAGGATAAGGTGTTTTCTTATCTAATTCAACTGAATGTGCACCCTTAAGACCTAAAACATTTTGGGCATATTCAACAACTGTTAGTTGCATCCCAAAGCAAATTCCAAACATTGGGACATTATTTTCTCTCGCATACTTAATAGCTGCGATCTTTCCATCGGTCGCTCTCTTACCAAATCCCCCCGGAATAATAATTCCTTTACAATCTTCTAACGTTTCTTTAATGTTATTATCATCTAATTCTTCGGCATTAACCCATTTAATATCAATAATAACATTATGGTGATAACCAGAATGTTTTAATGATTCAACGATTGATAAATACGCATCTTGTAGTGAAACATACTTTCCGACTATCGCAATCTTAACGCGTCTATCTAATTTTGAAATTCGCTCAATTAATGCATTCCAAGGTGTTAAATCAGCTTTAGGCGCTTGATTCATTTTAAAATGTTTTAAGATTGCTTCATCAATCTTTTGTTCTTCTAACTTAATAATTGTCTTATATAAAATATCAACGTCCAAAGATTCAAACACAGCACTTCTTTTTAAATCACTAAAAGCAGCGATTTTATCTTTTGCATCTTCTGATACTTTCTTTTCACTTCTTAAGACTAAAATATCGGGTTGAATACCTAAAGACTTAAGTTCACTAACACTATGTTGAGTCGGTTTAGTCTTTATTTCATTAGCTGCTTGTAAGTAAGGAACTAAGGTATTATGGATATATAATGTCTTATGATATCCAAAATCGCGTCTGGCCTGACGAATAGCTTCTAAATATGGTAAAGATTCAATATCACCAACAGTCCCTCCGATTTCGGTAATTATAATATCGGCTTTCGAGTTCTTTGCTGCTTTAGCTAATCGAGCTTTAATCTCATTGGTTATATGAGGTATTACTTGAATCGTTGCCCCATTATAAAAGCCTTTACGTTCTTTATCAATTACTGACTGATAAATCTTTCCTGTGGTTACGCTTGAGTCTTTCGATAATTTTTCGTCAATAAAACGTTCATAATGCCCTAAATCAAGATCTGTTTCCGCTCCATCATCGGTGACAAAAACTTCCCCATGTTGATAGGGGCTCATTGTTCCTGGGTCAACATTAATATATGGATCAAACTTTTGCATAAAAACTTTTAATCCGCGACTTTTTAATATTTGACCGATTGATGCCGCTGTTATTCCTTTCCCTAAACTGGAAACAACACCACCTGTAATAAAAATAAATTTTGACATAATTATCCTTCTCCCACTTTTTTATAATAAAAATCCCTTAAAACAAGGGATTTTATTTACATTCATTGACAGCAAAAATTCGAGCTATTACTCATCGTACATGTCTTCATAGTCATCCATAATTTCGTTGTAATCATCTTCATCATAATCATCGGCATCGAAATCTACATCATCATCATCTGTTGATTGAAATGGCAATTCTACTTCAATATATTCTTTTTCTTCTTTAATTATTTCTTTTGTTTCTTCATCTAGTTCTTCTAATTCTTCTTCTGCAAGGATATCTTCTAAATCGTCTTCCTCTTCTTCATCAAAGACTGATAAATCATCTTCAATAACATCATCATCTTCTTCGACTTCAATAAACGATGACCCATCATCATCCCAAAGATGAAGATTTCCAACTTTAAGATCCCATTTATCATCGCCGCAATAAACAAATTTACCGCTTTGCGTTATATCCATATATAATTGTGTCAGTTTATCAATATCATCTAATGCAATATCTTTAATTTTTGCTACTTGTTTAAATAACTCTTGTATCGCTATTGGTCTTTTGCTTTGTGTTAAAATCTCTTCAACTATATCAACCATCGCTAACGTTTCTAACTTTTTACTCATAAAACGCCTCCTAAAACCCTATATATTGTATATTATTATCATAATTTTTGCAAGTATAAATAATCTACTTTTTGTAGATTACAAAAACTATCGCTACAATTACAACAATAACAATGAAGACTTTAAATGTTTTCTTAATAAATGATATTGTTCCTAAAATAACAATTACAGTTAAAAGTAATAACAATGCCCACTTAAAGAATTCGTCCATTCCAGATATGTAATTATTATAAAACCCTTCAACAAGACCATCAAAATTAAGCCCTTCAAACAAACCGTTTATCCATGCCCATATCTTTGCTAATAATTCCATGTCCGCTTATCCCTCAATATTTTCGTCGATTTTCAACGGCTTTAGTTAACGTTAATAAATCGGCATATCTTAAATCACTTCCAACCGGAAGTCCATATGCTAACCGCGTTATTGTTAAATCTTTATTCTCTTCGAATAATGATTTTAAATACTGGGCTGTTAGCTCCCCTTCAACCGTTGCGTTAGTAGCAACGATAATCTCTTTAATACTACTATCGATTCGTTTTAATAATGAATCGATATTTAATTCTTTATCAGTTATTCCTCTTGAAAAATCAATAAGTCCCCCTAAGACATGATATTGTCCGTTATAAGTCCCCATTTTTTCCATCATAATAACATCCTTAGAATCACTTAAAATCATCATAGTATCTTTTCTTCTGTTTTCATCTAACACAATTGGTGATATTTCTTGATCTGTTAAGACATGTGATATCTTACATGGCTTAATTGTCAAAATTGCTTCTTGGATGTTATTAGCCAATTTATTAGCATCTTCTTTTGCTAGATCACTAACAATGAATAGTGCTAAACGTTCCGCGGTTTTTTCACCAATGCTCGGTAGTTTTTCTAAACTATCCATTAAAGCTTTTAATGCCTTAGGATACATTAGAAACCAAACCCACCCATACCACCAGTGAATTGTCCCATCGTTTCTTTTTGATCTTCATCAATTTGTTTTAAAGCATCATTAACTGCTAACAAGATTGCATCTTGTAGCATTTCAGCCTCTTCTAACATTTCCGGATTTATTTCGACATCAAGAACTTGTCTTGTTCCTTGCATAATAACTGTCACACCACTAGCTTTTCCAAAATATTCCTTACTATCTAATCTTTCTTGAGCAGCAAGCATTTCATCTTGCATCTTCTTTAATTTCTTTAACATTCCTGGATTCATTTTCTTCACTCCTTAATTTTTACTATATCTTCACCAAAAAATTCTTCTGCTAATCGCACTGATTCTGGTTTACTTTCTTTAACTTCTTCTTTTATTATCTCATAAATTTTAAAATCAAAGTCGCCGATGCTTGGTCTTTTTTGACCACTATTAAGTAAATCAACATATCTAGTTCTTGCTCTTTGCCAATCACTATCTAAAACAACATAATAATTTTTAACTTCATTGACCTCTAAATTTAAAATACTTAACACATTTTTTCGCATATCTTTTTGCATTAACTGATTTGCAATCGCTAAATTCTTATGTGTTAGTATAACGCGGTCACTTGATGCAGCAACAACTTCCGTTTCCTTTAATAAATGCAAAGCCATTTCCAAATGCGAACTTACTTTCTTAGCTTTATTCATGATAAGTTCTTCTAAATATTGTCGCTTATCACGTTTAGCATCATGTAATACTTGTTCAATATCATTACTACTTACTAAAGCAACACCTTTTTCGACTACTTTTGTCTTAGGTGTTACGCCTTTACTTTTAATCTTTTCAAAATCTTTTCGTAGTTCTGTAATACTTGATTGTAAATCTAAACGATGAACTTCTTCATGTTCAATTAATTGAACAACAGCGATCTCTAAATAGATGCGTTTTTGATATGAAAAACGCATATTGTTTTGTGTCTTAACTAAGACATTAATATAATGATAAATCTTATTTACTGATAAATTTTTCTTTAATTTCGTAAATACTTCACTATCACTATAATTGACTTTGGCAAGTAACAAGTCTCTTAATGTAACAATTAAATCGTTAACTATTCTTTCTTCTTCTTTGCCTTTTTCTAAAAACTCGTTAACTAGTTTCAAAGATTCAGTGACATTATTAGTACTTACATGCTCTAATAATTTAATTAAATCTTCCCTTGAAACTGTTCCTAAGATTTGATTAATATCATCAACCGTTATTAAATCATTTGTATAACTAATCGCTTGATCTAATAAACTAAGGGCATCTCTTAATCCGCCTTTAGCATTTATAGCGATAACTTCGATTGCTTCTTTATCAATCTTAATCTTTTCCTTTGAAACTATCTCACTCAATCTTTTAACAATACTCGAAAGTTCAATGTTCTTAAAGTCATAGCGTTGACATCTTGAAAGTATCGTTGCTGGAATTTTATGAACTTCTGTTGTTGCAAGTATAAATACAACATGAGTAGGTGGTTCTTCTAATGTTTTTAATAATGCATTAAAAGCCCCGGTTGTTAACATATGAACTTCATCAATGATATAAACTTTATATTTACCAACACTTGGTAAATATTTAACTTTATCTCTTAATTCTCTTATTTCATCAACACCATTATTTGATGCTCCATCAATTTCAATAACATCGCTTGCTTGATTGTTGTTAACACTTAAACAAGCAGCGCACTTATTACAAGGTTCTCCATTTTGAGAGTTTTCACAGTTAATTGCTTTGGCAAAGATTTTTGCCAAACTAGTTTTCCCTGTTCCTCGTGGCCCACTAAAAATATATGCATGCCCAATTTTATTTGTAACAACAGCATTCTTTAACGTTTTTACAATTACTTCTTGTCCGGCAACATCATTAAAACTTTGCGGGCGGTAAGAACGATATAAAGCCACATAGCCCAAAACAATCACCTTCCTTATCATTTATTATATAATAAATGTCATTATTTTCCTAAACAAAATTTGGAAAATAATTGATCTAACAATTCGTCTTCATAACGAACACCAATAATATCACCAAGCATATTCCAAGCATCAGTTAAGTCAATCGCATAAACATCCACTGGCATATTATTACTAATTGCCTTTAAGACGTTATCTAGTGCTATTTTGGCTTCTTTAACTTTTTGGATATGTCTTGCATTTGATAAATAATTAAAATCATTATTATTAACACTATCTAATGCTAATCTTTTAATGATTGCTTTTTCTAAATCTTCGATTCCTTCGTTTTTAAAAGCCGAAATAATAACAGCATCATTAAAACTAATCTTTGCTTGTTTTAAATCCGCTTTATTTAAAACAATAATTCTTGTCTTATCTTCTGTTAGCTTTAATAATTCTTGATCTTCTTTTGTAAGTTCTGTACTTTGATCTAAAACCAATAAAACTAACTCCGCTTCATTTAATGCTTTCTTTGATCTTTCGACACCAATTTTTTCGACATAATCATCAGTTGTTCTTATTCCAGCTGTATCAATCAAATGTAAAGTAATACCACCTAAATTTACAAACGCATCGATTGTGTCGCGTGTAGTTCCAGCAATATCCGTAACGATTGCCTTTTCCTCATCTAATAAACGATTAAGTAAGCTAGATTTACCAACATTAGGTTTTCCAACGATTACCGTTTTTATTCCTTCTCTAATAAGTCTTGTTTGTTTAGAATTAATTAGTAATTCATCAATTTCATTAACTAATTCTAAAACTTTAGGTTCAACAATCTCTTTACTCATTACAAGTGCATCATCATATTCAGGGTAATCAATATTAACTTCAATATTAGCAATAATATTTAAGAGTTTATCGCGAAGACGATAAACTAAAGCACTCGTCTTTTTTTGAACCCCCAAGTTAGCAACCTTTAACGCTAACTCATTTTTAGCCGAAATAACATCCATAATAGCATCCGCTTCGACTAAATCAATGCGGCCATTTAAATACGCTCTTTGACTAAACTCCCCAGGATTAGCAAGTCTAATCTCTTCTTCTAATAAACGTTCTAAAACTTTTTGAACTACTAACACGCCGCCATGGGTTGAAATCTCAACAACATCTTCAGCAGTAAATGACTTTGGTCCTTTCATTATCGCAACCATAACCTCATCTATAATCTCATTATCTTTACTAACAATATGACCATAGTGAAGAGTATGACTTTTTACTTTCTTTAAATCTTTCCCCTTAAAACAGTTATTAACGTTAGTAATAGCGTCGCTTCCACTAACTCTAATAACAGCAATCCCACCTGTTCCAAACGGGGTAGCAATTGCACAAATCGTATCATTAATCATGATGTTCCCCAATGTTTTCATTTTTCTTTCTTTGAATATCAATTGGCACTAACGGATTAATACCGCGATGTACATCTCTAACCGTAATAAAAACAACGAGAATAATTCCTAAGAGCGTTCCAGTTAAAATATAACCACTCCCTAAGATAACTCCTAAGATTGCCACTGACCAGATAGTTGCTGCAGTGGTTAGTCCTCTAATCACATTAAAACTATCTTTTAAAATAACCCCAGCACCAATAAACCCAACGCCAGCTAATACTTGAGCAATAACTCTTTGCCCTTCTGGTCTTACATCAGCGCCAGTTGTTGTAGCAATATCAATTTGCCAATCAAACATCAATCTATTAAAAATGGCAATCCCAGCCGCTGCTAAAGCAACTAAAATATGTGCCGATATTCCGGCCGCTTTTCCAACGTTTTGTCGTTCAAGTCCAATATATCCAGCAATTAAAAATGTTATTAATAAAGGTAAAAGCACTTTTAGTCCTAAAGCATCGAGATTCTTAAAAACATCAAGATCCTTAATTGCTGGTTGTGTTGTTAACCATAAAAGCATTTTAATCCTCCTTCACTTCTTTTAAATATTTTCTAACATCACTTAAGAATGCTTCTAATTCATCAAAAGTATTTAATCTTGCCCCAGCAGCCATTTTATGACCACCACCATTGTACATATTAGCAAGTTTATCAATAGCTGGTTTTGAAGATCTAATTCTTAGTCTTATTTCCGTTTCATATTCAATAACTAAAATCCAAACATTAAATCCTTCAACACCACCCATTAAACTAACGGTTGCCGAAGCATCTTCATTATTGATTCCGTATTTAACAATATCTTCTCTTTTAATAACAGCATACATAAATCCTTCGTCAAACTTAACTGTTGATAATAAATGGATTTTAAATTTGAAGTTTTCAAGTGATTCCTTCGATAACTTCTCATCTATTTCTGAAACTTCAGCACCATGATCTAATAACATTCCCGCTAATTCATGGGTTAATCTTGTTACACCTCTAAAACGAAAACGACTAGTGTCAGTAATAATTCCTGTATACATTGCTACTGCACCCTCTTTAGTCATCTTTAATTCCTTACTGAATGTTTGATAAAAATATGCAATCATTTGGGCACATGAAGGAAAATTAGTATCAACCCAAATGTAATCACCATATTGATCGATCGGAATATGATGATCAATCTTGATGATCTCTTTTCCTAATGTATAACGTTTGTCACTAATTCTTTCCTTTGTTGCTGTATCAACAACGATACTTAGTGCCCCTTCATAGACACTATCTTCGATTGTGTCTACTAACCCAACAAAAGAAACATATGCACTAGTTTCACCGACAACATAGACTTTCTTTTTAGGATATGTTGTATTAATTAAATTCTTTAATCCAAACTGTGCCCCGTAACAATCACCATCTGGTCTTTGGTGACCATGAATGATGATAACATCATATTCTTTAATTTTATCTAATATTTTATGCATTACTTCCATTTTCTTTACCTCTTTCATCTAAATCATTTAACATTAAATCTACTTCATCCCAATTTTTTAAAGATGCCCCACAAGCGAAGTTGTGTCCTCCGCCACCATATTTCTTAGCAATATCAACAACAACAATATTTCTTGATCTTATCTCTGCTAAGATAACACCTTTTTCATCATCTTCTGTAAAACTGACCCAAATCGGAATTTCCTTAATCCCTGCCATCAGGTTTACCATTCCTCTACTAACACTAAAGACATCCAATCCACTTTCGAAAATAATATCTTTCGTATTCTTCCGGTAGGCAACATAATGTTTAGTTACTAAAAAGTCACTAAACATTTGTTTGACTTTTCTTTTCTCTAAACTCTCAGTATACAAAAAATCATACATCTCCTTAATATTAGCATTAAATCTTGTTATAAAAGATGCATTACTAAACACTCTTGAAGCATTCTCATTTGAAATGAATTGGAATCGTCCGGTATCAGTAACCATCCCACCATAGATGTAAGTTGCAGCATCGCTGCTAACGGTCCAATTAAAACTATTAGCAAGAAAACTAACAATTTCACATGCTGATGTAAAATCACTTTTCTGACAAAACTCTGTGTATTCTATATTTGAATCATTCCTGTGATGGTCAATAATCAAGATATCTTTTGCTAGTAAATATCTATCATCACTTACTAGTTCCTTAACAGCAACGTCAATAATGATTGCTAAAGCATTTTGATACTCACTATCTTTTATCTGATCCATTTTAGCTTTATACATAAAATCATTAGTATCACCAACAACATAGACTTGTTTTTTAGGATAATTAGTTCTCAAAAGGTAGAAAAGTCCCATTTGGGAACCAATAGCATCCATATCAGGTCTAGTATGTCTGTGGATAATTATTTTATCATATCTTTCAATTAATTCTTTTACTTTGTTCATAAAAACGCCTCCTATAAGAGCATTATATTAGTATACCATATTTTCTTTAATAATTCATTATTAAAGAGCGGATTTAGTGCAAAAAAATAGACGGAATATCCGTCTATTTAGTTTATTTTGCTTGATACACAATTGTAATGCTTGCAATCCGTATTTGATTACTATCTGCATCTGCCACTTGCGTATTTTGAAGTGAAAAAATGTTAATTGATAAATCACTAAATGTTTTAGTTGTTGAAGAAAGATCATTAGCACCTAATGTTTGAACATTAGTACCTAAAGTCAGTTTGGCTGAGTCAAGGCTATTCTTTCCTGCTAAGAATTCAAAACTAACACTTAATATTTCATAACCATCTTTAATACTTACTGATAAGATGTTACCAACCCCATCAGCACGGTTAGCATATATTCTTAGATGTGGATCAGTATAATCATTCCCACCATTAACACCAATCATATTAGTGTTATTACCTTTATCCGCTGTTACCGTAAATAATGTTTCATCTAACCCTAATACCTTAGCATTATTACCTGCCTCAAGATTTCCGTTTCCTCCTGTGTATTTTGCTACTGCAGTGACTGCATCAGCAGGATTATCCGGATTGTCAGGATTATCTGGGTTATCTGGATTATCTGGATTATCACTACCTGCAATACTAGTTCCGTATAATTTTAAACTTGTCAATATATATCTTAAATTAAATAATGACGCTTCTAATCCGTCAGCAGGAACCATATGTAACCTTACATAATTATCGCCTTTAGTTTCTAATGCTACACTTATTTCATAAGTTTTAGAGTCATCCGCAGTCAATTGGCCTTTAATATCTTTAACACTTGTCCAAGTAGTTCCATCAGTTGAAACTTCTACTAAGAATTCTTCTAACCATGAAAGATTAAAACTCGCATCAGTTCCCCATCCTTCCATAGAAAACTCAACTTTTTCTAAATCTTTAACAATTTCTTTAGTAACTAAATATGAATTTTCAAAATCGTTTTTACCTCTAATAGCTAATACGATACCTGATGTTGATGTATTAGTGTTTTTTGATATATTGGCAATATAACGTGCCATCCCAACATCTTTATTGTCAACTTTGTTCGTAACAGCAAAATCTGTTTCAGAAGTAACATATGTTGTTTCTTCAGAATGAGTTGAAAAGTCAAAGTTAGCAACTAATCCTGCTTCATCATCCGGATTATCGGGGTTATCGGGGTTATCTGGGTTATCAGGATTATCGGGAGTATCAGAAGCTTTTTTTAACACTTTAACTGAAAACTCTTTTGTCCCAGTATCTGATCATTTAGTTAATTTTGCAGTTAATACAACTAAAACATCTTTTGTTTGTTGTGTTACTACACCAGTAGCACTGACTGCTTCTATATTATTTGAAGACCATTCAACAGTAAAACCTTCGGCTACAGTAACAAGTTTAAGATCTTTTGTAACTTCATTACTTGAAGGGTTCTTATCTAATATTAACTCATAAGTTAAAAACTCCTTAGCCTTAACTAAATCCTTACTATCTTCATCTTTATCTTTACATGCAAAAAGAGTTAATGCAAAAACAAAAACAAGACTTAAAGCAAAAAATCTTTTAAGTTTATTTCTCATATCAATACCTCCTACTTTGTCATTACTTTATCATAGATAAAGATAAATGTAAGCGCTGTATTAAGTTTTTAGATAAACTAATTAAAGAGTCATACTTTTTGACATAATTAAAAAACTAAAAAGGTGGATGAATTGATCAAAAAAAGACAAGTTCTTGTTCATATTTAAACAAAACCTCGTCTTTTTCGTTTATTTCTATGTAAATATTCTATCTTTCAAAGTAAACCATTTAGTATATTAAATTTGTTGGTTATTTTATCCTAAAAACTTAATTGTAGTCATTGTAGCAATCCAACCATTATTATTTGTGTCGATTGGAGATGTAGTAACAATAGCAATTTTAAAGAATACTTCACCTGTAGTTGTAACAGTAATACTATTATAACCTACAACTGCATCAACATTTGCTGCATCAGTCCATGTAGTTCCGTCTGTAGATGTTAATAAATAAATCTTTGTGTTTGCCACTACTGCTGTTAATGCGACAACTACTTCTGTTACGCCCGTAAGTTTAAATTCAGTTTCAACATAATTGTTATCTTTTGTTGATTCAGTGATTTTTTTACTGCCGAATTTTACATAATTCCAATTAGAGCCATTTGTGTTAATTCCCAATGTAGACCATTTTGATTTCCCGTCGGGAGTAGAGTCATTTACACCATGTTCTATATCAACACCAGTGTATAATTTTGTGTAATCACTATTTGAATTATTTGTTTCTCCAAAATCACTTTCTCTAAGAACTGTTTTTGAACTTTCCGTTAACGCCTTAACAACAAATGTCAATTCAACGGCAGTAGTTGATTCGTCTCCAACTTTTACAACATAAGATAGTTTAACTGTAGCATCGCCTGCTCCATTTTCTGGTCTAGTAACTTTACCATCATTTCCAATAACTGCTTCGGTATCAGATGTCCAAGTAACTTCTGCTCCAAAGATACCTGATGTTGGTAACGTTAAGTTTTCTTTAAGTTCATCATTTTCTGCAGGAACGTTTAGAACGCTTGCTGCATAAACTAATTTTTGTGCATCAGTTAAATCTTTTTCATCTTTAGCAGTAAGAGCAAGTCCTATAGTGATTTTACCTTTACTATTTCCTGTTACCCATCCTGTAACAGTAAATTCTTTATCTCTATATTTTTCTTCAAGACCATTAGTTTGAACAAAACTTGCTGCATAATCCTTTAAGTATCCATTAGTATAATTACCTGAAGCAACCCCTACTAACGTCATTGTAACATATGTAGGAGCCCATGATTTACTGTTTGCAAATGTTGTTGCCTCAGTAGCCGTCCATGCAACAGCAGTTGGTTTAAGATCTGGATCTTCACCTTTAGCTTCTTTAATCTTAACATCTTTCATTTGAACTAAACCGTTATAAACGTCAGTTGTATAGTTTATACCAATGAATTGTCCAGCTTTAACATCCATTGCATCGCCATTGTAAATGTAACCATATCCAGTTGCATCGCCAACAACAGCAGTTTTTTTATTTGTACTAAGAGCTAGAATTTCAACTTCTGAATACCCTGTAGCACCTTTAGCAAGTTTATTAAAGTTTTCCATTGTAATAACTTCTTGTTCACCAACGATTACTTCAATAGTTCTTGTAGCATCTGCAATACCATCAAATTTACCTGTTACAGTTAATTCAATTGTTTGTGCTTTATCTTCTGGAATTGTAACTTTTCCAGTTGTAGCATTAATAACATCATCATTTGATGAAGCCCATGTAAATGTAGTTCCAAATTTACCAGTTGCTGGTAATGTTAATGTACTTGCTTCTTCAACATATGATGGAAGTTCAATAGCACCTAAGTCAATTGATTGCTTTTGAGCATCAGTCAAATTAGCTTGAATTCCTTCTTCCCCGCCAACATAATAGAATGCAAATGCATGATTATTACTACGGTATGTATAAATAACGATATCAACAGTTACTTCGATTCCGTTATAAAGTTTCAACAAGTTTACATTGTCTGAACCATAATAAATCATTAATCCTGTTGCTGGTGTATAAGTTGTAACACCGTCAGTTTCTTTAGAAGAACCCGCTTTAAAGTCTTTTTTATCCAATTCAGTATCAATTAAGAATGTATCATATTTATCAGCACTTTTAACATATACTTTTCCAGTTACTGTTGCATATATTGGTTCAAAGTTTCCATCTTTAGCAGCTCCAAATGATGGTTCATGAACTTTAGCTTCTGCAAGAGTATTAATTTCAGTAGTTACACTTTCGATTGTCTTCTTAGTAGGAATCTTAGGTGTAGCGCCTTCTTGTTCAGTTAATGTTGGTTTAATAATTTCCCAAATTCCATAGTACCATTCTAATAATCCACTAACTGTATAAACTTTTCCAACTTTAAAATTACTTGCACCATAAATTTGGATAATTCCAGTTCCGTCATATGCGAATGCTGCATCTCCTGCTGCAAAGATTGTCATATCTTTAAGTGTTACGGAAATCTTATCAGCTTCTTTTGATGGATCGTATTTATTTTCCTTCAAGTTTAGAATATCTGCCACATTGTTGATTTCAACAGCAACTGTTTCAGCTTTAACTGTTAAAGTGACTGTAAAGATCTTTTCTAATATTTTATCAGAATTTTCCGCTTTAAGTGTCAACTTAGCAGTAAGAACAACTGAAGCATCATCGCTTCCGGCTGCAGGTCTATTTACTGTAACAATTATATCTCCGTTATCGTTTGCATCACCAATGCTTACAATTCCTGGTTCACTTGATGACCATTCAGCTGCTACATTGTGTTTAAACTTGTTTTTTACAGTAAACCCTGTAATAACATTACTTGGATCAGAAATTAACATTCCTACTGACCCATATACTTCGTCAAGTTTAGCTTGAGCTGGATCATCTTTTTTACATCCAACCAAACCGATTGCTACTATAAACAATGTAATAATAGACAATATTTTTTTCATTTATTTTCTCCTTTTTTTATTTAATTATCTAAAATGCTTATTTTACTAAGCCTTAATTAGTAATAAACTCGTAACTCTTTGTATATTCATCATTGATGAACTTGTTTAAATCTTCTCCTGTTGCTTTAGATGAGAAGATTGTTGTAATTAATGAACCAACTTCATTTCTAGTTCTAGAACTTAAGTTAAATACTGCTGATGTAAAGAAAACAGATTCATTATTTCTAAACATGTCAATCGCATCTTTAGCTGCCTTCTTCTTACCTTCATTGATACTTGTTGGTTTTTCTTTAATTCCTGCAACATAGTTTTTCCATGTGTCAGTTTCATATGCACTATGTCTAAGTGGTGCATATCCTGATTGTAATGCAAATTCTGCAGTTCTTTCTGCTTCTAACATGAATTTTGCAAATAACCATGCAGCGATCATTCTTTGTTCATCTTCTTTTACTAGCAAGTTAATATTTGGTCCTTGTTGAATTTGTTTTCTTGTAACTCCATCTTTTGAAGGTAACGCCGTAACTCCCACAGTATATCCAGCATCAAACACTGATTGATCCATTCCGTCAAATGCATATTTAGATCCTCCAGTTGAACCAACATACATGTACAGTTTTTTACCAGTCTTCATAATGTCTGATGTATATGCATCACCATTAAGATCTTTAGTTATCATTAAACCTTTATCAACTTTATCTTTGAAATATTTAACCATTTCTTTTGAAGTATCATTATTAAAAGTTACTTCACCTACACCTGTTTTTGAATTATACTCAGTATAACCAGCACCCCATTGTGCAGAAGCAGTAATAAATAAGTTATCACTTGAATCATATCCAAAAGGAATCGCATCACTTTCTCTTTTCTTAATATCTTCAGCGATTTTGAAAATCTTATCCCAAGTTAATCCTTCTTCTTCAATGATTTCAGTATATTTTTTGCCATCAATTTCATGTGCATCAAAATAAGTTTTATTGTAATATAACGCTTCACTTGATTTAGTAAATGGTAACGATAAAATTGATCCTTCATTATCATAACTACTTCCTTCTGCCCATAAACCTGATAAGAAATCCGCTATTTCATCTTCAGAATATCCTAAAGTCGGATGACTAATAAAATTATTTAATGCCAACACTGCATTGTCTGCTTCAGCATATCTTGCGATATGGTCAGGATAACTTTCAGCGATATCTGGTTCATTACCTGTAGTTATTTCCAAAGCAATCTTATCAGCTAATGCATTATAGTCTGTTGCTGCTTTAGTTTCTACAACGGTAATATTAGGATAGATTTCATTGAATTCACCAATCCATTTTTGAACAATTTTTTGTCCGTCAGCTCCCATACGATGCCAGAATTCAATCGTAATCTTTTTAGTTGTATCGAATTCTACATCCTCACTTAATTCATACCATTCAACAAGTTTACCACCCTTGTTGCCAGTTCTATCTCCGCCACATGCAACAAGCGTTATACTAAACATCACTGCTGCGATTAAAGCAAAAATTTTCTTCATACTTAATTTATTCCTCCCTTTTTTAAAGTTTAATTTTCTAACTAACAATATATATCAACGAATTAGCCTTTAACGCCACTTCGAGACACACCACTCATTATGTATTTTCTAAACAAGATAAATACAATCAATAATGGTACAGTAACTATTACAGTTGCCGCCATTTGGTAATTCATTAAAACTCTTCCCGATCCAGCTTCTTGATCAACGAATGAAGATCTTAACCAAGTTGTTACTAACTTGAACTTTTCGTGAGCAACGATATCTGGCCAAACGAATGCGTTCCAAGAACCCATAAGTTTAAGAATAACAATTGTAATAATACTTGATTTAGCCATTGGAACCATTACTTTCCATAAGTATTTCATATCTGATGTTCCATCAACCTTCGCTGCATAATATAATTCGTTAGGTATTTGTTTGAAGGTTTGTCTTAATAAATATATATGGAAGATTGAAACCAAGAATGGCACAATCATTGATAAATAAGATCCAATCCCATCTTTACCTGCCCAACCAAATTTAGAAATGGTAACGAAGTTTGAAATAACCATCATTTCGCCAGGAATCATCATTGTTGCTAATAAGATCGTAAAGATTAAATCTTTCCCTTTAAAATTCAATCTTGCTAATGCGAAAGCAACCAAGATTGAAAATAACGTTCCTAATGCTGTTGAGAATATTGCAACAACAACAGTATTTGTTAAATAACGCGAGAAAGTCATATTTGCTTGTGATGACGATGAGTACAAGAAAACATTAGAGTAGTTTTCTGGTGAAAATTCCTTTGGAAAGAAACTTACACTAACTGAGTCTAATACTTCACTACTTCCTTGTAATGATACGTTCAACATCCAATAAAATGGTACTATTACGATAAAAGCCATAATTGCTAAGAATGAATATGTTACCACTTTACCAAAAACTTGATTTGTTTTTTGTAAGGCCAATCTCTTATTAGTTCTATAATCTACTTTTAAGTTTATATCTTTCATGGTGCACCTCCTAATAATGAACGCGTTTCTTACTTACATATAAATTTATTACTGTAAATGCAAGAATAATTAAAAACAGAATAACAGCGGCAGCCGCTCCCCGTGAATAATATGAAACGCCATTGGCATCTAACCCGTAAGTCCCAATCTTATCATACACATAAGCAACAACAGTCCAACGATCTTTATCTAACGATCTTCCTGTTGACCCTGCTACTGATAAGACAGCCTCATATGATTTGAATGCCCCAATAAAAGATGTAATCAATATATAACTAATAAGCGGTGATAATAGAGGAACTGTAATCTTTCTTAAAACTCTATTTGGTGTAGCAGAATCAATTTTTGCTGCATCATAATATTGTTTTGAGATATTTTGTAAACCTCCAATAAACACCAATATTTTAAATGGTAACCCATTCCAAATCGAATATATTAAAACAACGAACATCCAGTTACTATATTCTGCCGAAGATCCTACCCAATTAGTTGTCAAGTTAAAGAGAGTATTAATCAATCCTTCAGGTGCTAATCCTGGAATAATTGGGTGGGAGAACATAATACTAAATACCATCCCAATTGCTAACGTATTAGTAACATACGGAATAAAAAATATTGTTTGAAATATCTTTTGAAGTGGTTTGATTGAGTTTAGTGCTACAGCTATCAACAATGCTAATACCGTTGATACTGGAACTGACACAAAAACAATCAACAAAGTGTTCTTCAAGGAACCCATAAAATATTTGTCTCTAAAAACAGTTTTGTATGCTTCAATATCAAAGAATTTACCAAAATTATCTTGAATCGAATTATATTGACTAAAAAGTGAAATTAAAACTGTTTTTATCAAAGGATAAAATGTAAATATCGAGAGTAATAGTAGAGGGATTCCGATATAGAGCCACGCTTTATAATCTTTTTTGTTCTCTAACATTACGCGATTCTCCTTCCATCCTTTTCATCAAAAACATATGTTTTTTCTGGTATTAAATTAAATTTAACTTCCTTTTGGTCTCCAAGTTTAATATTGCTTGAAGAAATAACAACTCTAAACGAGTCTTTTAAAGCATTTTTATGAGAAACAACTAATGATAAGTCACGACCAATTGTTTCTACGTACTGACGTTTTAAAGTTAACGCGCCATTTTCATTTGGTTCATATCCTTCAGGTCTAACACCAATAACGACTTTACCATCTTTAACTTTAGAAAGTTTCTTTGATTCAAATACTACTTTACCATCGATAACAACTTTACCATCTTTAACATCGGCTTTATATAAACCAATTGGTGGAGTACCTAAGAAATTAGCAACAAACATGTTTTGTGGATCATCATAAACATCTTGTGGTCTACCTTTTTGTTTTTCCTTACCAAATTCCATTAAGATAATTTCATCAGAAATTGACATTGCTTCTTCTTGGTCATGGGTAACGAAAATTGTTGTAATTCCTGTTTCCTTTTGAATACGTTTAATTTCTTCTCTCGTTTGTAATCTAAGACGAGCATCTAAGTTTGAAAGTGGTTCGTCTAATAGTAATACGCGAGGTTTTTTAACAAGAGCTCTTGCAATAGCAACTCTTTGTTGCTGACCGCCTGAAAGCTGTGCAGGTTTTTTATCTAATTGATCTTCAATCCCGACCAATTTAGCCATCTCAATTGTTCTTTCTTCAATTTCTTTACGATAATTATGAGCTTTGGCTTCTTCAACTAGTCTTACGCTCTTAGGTGTAATCTTTTGAAGTTTAACGTTTTGTTTAGCAAGATTTTCTTCTTTTGATAAGTTAACATCATTTTCTGCTTGAATTTCTTTCTTATCATTTACGTATTTTGCATGTACTTCATCAAACTTAGCTTTCATTGCTGGCAACAATGTTTCCAAGTTACTTGGAGTTAAGCTTTGTTTTTCAGCAAGATACTTTTGAGCATAATCAGCTTTTTGATTAACTAACTCAAGCTTTAAATCTTTTAACGCTTGTTTGTGATCTGCTTTTAAAGTAGCAATTTCATCTTTCATGCCATTAGCTTTAAGTTTAGCAACCGCATTTTTAAAATCAACTTTTGCATTAAATGTTTTACTAACATTATCTGCTTTTGCTTCACTTTCTAAACGACGATATTTATTTTTTAAAACTTCCATGTCGTTTTCATATTTATAATAAACTTTTGCTTCTTCTGGACTTTCAATTAAATAAGCTTGTTTGTAAGCTTCATCAACTGCAAGTTTTCTTAAATTCAGGTTTTCTAGTGGGAAAGCAATATTCTTTCGCACTGTCATATGTGGATATAGTGCATAGTTTTGGAAAACTAGACCAATTCCCCTTTTTTCTGGTGTTAATTCCGTAACATCTTCATCACCAAAAAAGATCTTTCCATTAGTTGGTGCGTGCAACCCAGCAATCATGTATAAAGTGGTTGATTTACCGCATCCTGATGGTCCTAATAAACCAATAAGCTTGCCAGCTGGAATCAAAGTGTCGAAATTATCAACAGCTCTTGTTTCACGTCCGTCTTTTTTGTCATAAAAGATTTTCGTTAGGTTCTCCAGTTTAATTGACAATCCCGGTTCAGTCGTAACTTTTGTTTCTTTCATTTATATGAACTCCCTTTCGATTTATTCCGTTATATGAATAAATTCTATTATATTTTACTTGTGTAGTTTATAAAACTTTACAAGATTTAAAACCTTATTAAACTATTATTTTATTTTTTATAAAAATAAAATATAAACAAAACATGTAAAACGTTTTCATTTTGATAAATGATTTTTTTAACATTCTTCATTTACTTGAAGAATTTGCATATCTATTATATAATATTGATGGGTTTTAAGCAACCAAAGGAAAGTAAATATCGCATTTTTATTACTCAAAATTTACATGTAAGCGTATTTGCATTTTCGTAAAGGAGACAACTATGATTAAATCAATCGGAAAAATTTTTTATTTTATTTTCATCATCGCTGTTACATTTATCGTTTCAAACTTTAGTGAAGCTTCTAAGGTAATGGCTTTTTTAAAGGGCGAAAAAGATCAAATGCTTATTTCGAACGAACATCTCATATCTGCAACAACAATTTCTAATTATCGTGACAAAACAAATGCTTTAGTTTTAAAAGAACCACTATACCATGAAGACTTCATATCTTATAATGAAGATAATTCGATTAATAACCAGATTTCTGTCTACATTTATACTTTTGCTGAGTTCAAAGGAACTAAAGCTTATAACAATCTTGGGTTTATTATTAAAAATGTTAAATTAAATATTAATAACATTCTTTTAGATGATAACAACAATCCCGTTGTTTATGCAAAACTATATTATTCAAAGCCGATACAAATAGACGGTCAAGAGTTTATGACTTCAACCGAAACATTTATTCCTATCTTTGAAACAAACACAGGCTATTTTCAAATTAAACATGATGTGTTAAAAAATAATACCACTTTTAGCACAATAAGTCAAATAGAAGTCGTTATCTTCGATACTTTAACAAAAATGTATGAACCTTTAATAGTTTTAAACACTGGCGAAGAAAACGATACTGATTATTTTTCTGAGACTTTTAACCGTGACATCAGTTCATTAACAACCGAAAAGATTAATATTTTAAAAGATAGTTTGGAAAATTTAATGATTAGTGATAAAATCTACTATACCCCTTCTTTGAATGATAATTTAAATAAGTACAACTATTTCTATTTTCGTGATCTTGGTTTAGAATTAGTTATCTTTGTTATCCCCTTAACGTATTTCATCTTTTTTCATAAATACGTTATGGAAAGAATCAAAGAAAAACGTAAATTAAAAGATGAACTTGTTGAATCATACAAAAAAGAATATCTTGAAAACGATAATAAAAACAACAAATAAAAAGGAGATTTATATCTATGAAAAAAATGTTTCTATTTTTAGCCACTTTATCGTTAGTTATTTTACTAACAGCATGTGGTAAGGCAACATCGCCTTTAGTAATTTCAAAAATTTATGGAGCAAGAGCAATGAGCGATAATGTCATTGAACTTTACAATCCTTCAGACAAGGATATTGAATTAGGTAAGTATTCCTTACAGTTTTATACTAATAGTTCAAAAGAGGTTGGAAAGACTTTTGCCCTTTCCGGTACAGTTAAGGCCAATAGTTATTTCGCTATATCAGGTCCAAGTTTTAGCAAATCAGACTATGCTACTTTAATTGATTTAAAATTACCTGAGAATTTACCTTACAATGGTAACGATGCAATCGAATTAGTACTTAATAAAACTTCGATCGACTTAGTTGGATATAATGCTGGAATGAGTATAGCATTTTCTGAAAGATTAACACTTATTAGACTTGGAAATAAAAAAGACTATGCTCCATCTGCTACATTTGATCCTCATACCTTTATTTATTACTTACCTGAGTTATTCGAATATTTGAAAAATGATAATTATGAGATTAAGACATTAGAAGATTTATATAAAGGTCCAAAATTAGATGATAGATATAAAGAATTATCATTTGCTGACCCTGATACTCCATCTATTGGTTATGGTGGTGCAGTTCTAGTTGAAAACACTTCTATCGCTGATGGCGATACAGCATCTTTTAAAGCATCTAATGGCTTTAGTGGCGGTTCAATGCGTTATTATTACATCAATACCCCTGAAGTTGATAACCAATATACCAGCGCTGAGCCTTGGGGATACGTTGCTAGTAAATATAACAAAAAGTACTTATTGGTAAATTCAAGCACAAAGGAAATATATGTTCAATCAATTCCTGGTGTTAACTTAAAAGAAACTAATGGACGTAGTTTAGGTTTAGTTTGGGTTAATGGCCATTTATCACAATTTTTAATCGTTTCTGAAGGCTTAACCGAAAGAGTTGGTTCAACATATACAGAAAGTGATTTACAACTTCACTATAAGAATGTTCCTTATTTAACTTTCTTACGATTCGCTGAAGATCGTGCTAGTGATAATGGTTGGGGTGTTTATGGTTATCCAATAAAAGTTGATGGTGAGAAATCACCTGATTGGAGTTATACAAACAATAAAAACACAACTACAGATCCTGTTTGGAAACCACATTTAACATTACCTTGGGAAACTAACTAATTTTTAAAATAAGATTTTTTATATACTTAAGTACTAACTCTATCGTTAAAACGTTCGGTCTCTTTTTTAGAGTGTCCGTTTTATAGGGTACATTTTAATTTGAGTTAGTACTTTTTATTTACAAAAAAAAGGATTAAACAAGATATAACATCTCGTTTAATCGCTTTATTAACTAAAACTCACAGTTGTTTGGAGTTCTTGGAAATGGTAATACATCTCTGATGTTTTCTACACCTGTTAAATACATTATTAATCGTTCGAATCCCATTCCAAATCCTGAATGAACACATCCACCATATCTTCTTAAGTCCACATACCAATCTAAAGGTTCAACTGGAACATGCATTTCCTTCATTCGTTTTAATAATTTATCAACGTTTTCTTCTCTTTGAGAACCACCGATTAGTTCCCCTGATCCGGGAACTAATAAATCCATTGCTGCAACAGTTTTATTATCATCATTTAGTTTCATATAAAATGCTTTAATATCTTTAGGCCAATTAGTTACAAATACTGGAGCATTAAAATGTTCTTCGGTTAAATACTTTTCATGTTCGGTTGCTAAATCTTCACCTTGTTTAGGTGTATTTTCAAACTTCTTTTTCGCATTTATTAAGATGTTGATTGCTTCTTCATGCGTAACTCTAACAAATGGTTTTGTTAAAATGTTGTTTAATCTTTCTTTTAACTTTGTATCAACAAACTGATTGAAGAATGCCATTTCCTCTGGTAACTTATCATAAACATATTTGATCACATGTTTAACCATCGCTTCAGCAACTTCCATATTTTCATTTAAATCAGCAAAAGCCATCTCTGGTTCAATCATCCAAAATTCACTAGCATGTCTTTGGGTATTTGATCTTTCCGCTCTAAACGTTGGTCCAAAGGTATAAATATTTCTAAAAGCCATTGCATAAGCTTCACCTTCTAATTGACCTGTAACAGTTAAATGGGTTTCTTTTCCAAAGAAATCTTTACTATAATCAATTTTCTTATCTTTAGATGTTGGAACATTATTTAGAGGTAGCGTTGTTACACTAAACATTTGTCCTGCTCCTTCACCATCATTAGCAGTAATGATTGGTGTATGAGTATAGATAAATCCTCTTGATTGAAAGAATTCATGAATTGCAAATGCGGCAACACTTCTTAATCGAAAAACAGCTTGGAAGAGATTTGTTCTTGGACGTAAATGTGCTACTTCTCTTAAATACTCTCTTGAATGTCTTTTAGGTTGAATAGGATAATCTTCTGGTGAATCACCTAATAAGATGACTTCGTTTGCTTTAATCTCAAAAGGTTGTTTCATGTTTGGTGTTACAACAACTTCACCTTTCACCTTAATGGCGCTTCCCACTCTAATCTTTTGAACATCTTTAAAATTACTTAACTTATCACTTTCATAAACAACTTGAACACTTTTAAAGAATGTTCCATCATGAAAATCGATAAAACCAAATTCCTTTTGCCCGCGGTTGTTACGAACCCAACCTGATAATATAACTTCCTTATCGGCATATTTTTTTGTTTCTTGATATAAATCTTTCACAATTATTTGCATAACTATTTCTCCTTATAAAATATAAAAGTCCTTAAACAAAAATGTCTAAGGACGAAAAATTCGCGGTACCACCTTAGTTCTAGATTACTCTAGCCCTCAATTATCTCTTAACGCGAGTAACGGTTGATTCTACTTGGGTTTCCCTTTCTTTCAACTCTCAAGAATGTTTTTCATTAATAATCACTATTAGGCTTACACCTTCCCTAACTCGCTTTAAGTAAATATGCTAACTACTCTTTCTCTCATCGATTTATCTTATTATATAATTGTTTTTTTTGTTTGTCAAACTAATATATATGGATATATTAGAAATCAATCATATAATCACATTATTTGAAAAATATTTTTTTTATTTGACATTTATCCTTTTATGTTATACAATAGGTTCAACAAAAAAATAGCATGAGGCAGCGATGCAGATGAGTAATATACTAAGAAGGCATTCTATGATGTATATGAAAGGTAACCATCGCCGAATATGAATTTATGGCGATAAATTCATATGGGGTTGTAAGAAATACTTATAACACTCCTACTTAAAGGTAGAGGCGCTTGCAAAATCATAGTTACCTATTTGATTTTATAAAGTGTCCTCTCGGATGCTTTTTTTAATATAAAAAGAAAGAGGAAGAGAGAATGAAAAGAATTTTTAGTTTATTAGTTATTGCCTTAGCAGCAATAACGCTTATTGGTTGTAGTGATAAAACCTATGACCTTGAAAAAGAAACCGAGATTGTGATCGGTTTAGAGGCAGCTTATGCGCCATTTAATTGGACCGAAGTTACTGCAAATGATTATACTCATCCAATTGCTAATCAAAGTGGTTCATATGTTGATGGTTATGATGTCCAAGTAGCAAAAGCAATTGCTGCTTCATTAGATAAGATTTTAGTTATTAAAGCTATTGAATGGGATGGATTGATTCCAGCTTTAAAATCCGGAGAGATTGATGCCATTATTGCAGGTATGAGCCCTACGAGTGAAAGAGCTGAACAAATTCTATTTACTAGTGAATACTATCGTAGTGAAGTTGTTATGGTTGTAAAAGTGGGTGGTTCATTTGATTCAGCAACTACCTTAACTGATTTTGATGGTTCAAAAGTAGTTGCCCAAAGAGGAACTCTTTATGATGATTTGATTGACCAGATAACTAATGTAAATCATCAAACGCCTTTAGATGCTTATAGTAACTTAGTTACTGCCGTATCATCAGGGGCAAGCGATGCCTTTATTGCTGAATATCCTGTGGCAGTTGCTGTAACTGCTGCAAACAGCAACTTAAAAATTATTCGTTTTGCTGATGGAGATGGTTTTGAAGCATTAGATGAAGATATTACAGTTGCTATTGGTTTAAGAAAAAATGATACTGCTTTAGCAGATGCAATCAACACTGCTTTAGCTTCTATTACTGAAACACAAAGAACAACATGGATGAATGAAGCAAATAATAGACAAGAGGATTGATGTAAGTGAGTTGGTTAATTGAGTATACACCTTTATTATTAAGAGGAACATTAGTTACAATATTACTTGCAGTGGCAGGAACCTTTGGTGGGTTCCTTTTGTCCTTATTATTCGTTAATGCCAAAACACAAGTGATTGATGAAAAAAGAGACAATTTTTGGCAACGTTTTTCCAAAAAGTTTTTTAAAGGATTTGCAACTTTCTATATAACAATCTTTAGAGGAACACCAATGATTGTTCAAGCAATGATTCTTTACTATGGAATTCAAGCAATAACGGGATGGGAATTTTGGACTCCGCTTCTTGCCGGTTTTATAATTGTTATTTTAAACACAACTGCTTATATCGCGGAAATAATTAGAGGTAGTGTTAATGCAATCGATCCAGGACAAATGGAAGCTGCACGTTCATTGGGATTTTCGCGTAAAAAAGCAATGTATTTAATTGTTTTCCCTCAAGCAATAAAAAACTCCTTACCATCAATTGGTAACGAGTTTATTGTTAACTTAAAAGACTCTGCTGTTTTAAGTGTTATTGGACTTTTAGATTTATTTAATGCTACCCGACAAGTTGTTGGTAAAACATATTTAGCGGTCGCACCTTATGTTGTGACTGCAATCATTTACTTAATTCTAACCAGCGTAACTTCTCTTATTGTTCATAAACTAGAAAATAAACAAAAAAAGGAGGTTGTTTCTAATGACTAAACCAATTATTGAGATTAGGAACCTTACGAAGAACTTTGGTGATAAGGAAATATTAAAAGGAATAAATCTTGATATAAATCCTAATGAAGTTGTTACAATCATTGGTTCATCAGGTTCAGGCAAAACAACCCTTCTTCGTTGTTTAAACCTTCTTAATGAACCTACAACTGGAGAAATCATTTTTGAAGACTCAAATCTTATAGATCCAAAGACTGATATTGACCATCTAAGAATGCATATTGGAATGGTATTTCAATCATTTAACTTATTTAATAATAAAAATGTTTTAGATAACTGCACTTTAGCACCGATGAAATTATTAGGATATGATAAAGTTAAAGCAGATGAAATTGCACTAAACTATTTAGAAAAGGTTGGATTAAAGGCTTTTGCCAATATGGACGTTAATACCTTATCTGGTGGGCAGAAACAAAGAGTCGCTATTGCAAGAGCTCTTTGCATGAATCCTAAAGTAATGTTATTTGATGAACCTACAAGTGCGCTTGATCCCGAACTTGTTGGTGAAGTACTAGAGGTTATAAAGAGCCTTGCCAATGAGGGAATGACAATGGTCATTGTCACCCATGAAATGGCTTTTGCAAGAGAAATATCCGATCGCATCGTTTTTATGGATAATGGTGTAATTGCTGAAGAAGGAAATCCTGAACAAATCTTTAAAAATCCTAAAGAAGAACGAACAAAAGCATTCTTAAAAAGATTCAATTCATAATAAAAAGGGCATTGCCCTTTTTTCATTAAATAGTATCTTTGTAATAATCCTAATCTCTTAAAACACCAATCGGGATAACATACACATCGTCTTCACGTTTGTATGCATACTCGGTTCCTGTGATAACCATCAAAAATGATGGTTTTTTCTTTAAATCGACTTTGTTCTTTAATTTTTGTAGATTAATGGCTGCTTCATCAATTTGACCTGCTCCTAGTTTAATCTCTGCTGCTCCCCATCGCCCATCTGATAAATGAATAATTGCATCAACTTCTAGATTACTACTATCGCGATAATGATATACTTCACCATTAATTCTTTGAGCATAAATTCTTAAGTCTCTAATCACTAAAGATTCAAACAAGAAACCAAATGTATTTATATCATTTATTAAATCATTTGGCCCCGCATTTAATAATGCTGCAGCAAGAGCAGGATCACTAAAATGTCTAACATATTTAGTTCGCACCGCAGTTTTTGATCTTATCTTAGGTGTCCATGCTGGTAAATCTTCGATAACATAAAGTTCTCGAAGATCTTTTAGATACTCATTAACAGTATTAATATGCATAGAGGTTATGTTAGATTTGATATCTTCCAAGATTGTTGTATCTGCTGCTGATGTCGCAGTATTTCTAGCTAATGATTTCATTAACTCTAATACTTTTGTTTTATCTCGTTCTTTTCCATCGACTGATTTTATTTCTTCGCTTGC
>Ga0265295_1002408_pt1 | contig 29797 bp, 9 predicted proteins | sample Munlansysbiofilm_FD_192503 | JGI IMG/M metagenome (GOLD analysis project Ga0265295, IMG submission 192503) | Leachate microbial communities from a municipal landfill in Southern Ontario, Canada - Methane capture system biofilm | ecosystem: Engineered > Solid waste > Landfill > Unclassified ... | reverse complement strand
CAGTCCGGGAAAGTCCATGAAAGCTAAAGTTCGTGTTGAAAAGATCGGCGGAACGTCCATGTCACGGTTCCCGCAAATCATCGACAATATCATTCTTCGCAATCCGGCCGACATCTTTGGCCGGATCTACATCGTCTCCGCCTACGGAGGGGTGACCAACGAGTTGCTGGAGCACAAGAAAACCGGCCAGCCCGGCATATATCAGCTCTTCCGCCAGCAGGAGAACTACCCCATAAAAATGCTCGCCCTGCGCGACAGCCTCTTTGAATTGAACAAGACCTTCGTGCCCATCGGGCTGGATCTGGCCGCCGCCAACGAATTCGTCGACGACCACATCGACCTGGCCATCAACATCCTGCGCAGCATGGATAACGTTCTGGCCTCGGGCTATGTTTCGCGCACGGCCCTGCTTTTGGCGGCTCGCGAACTGCTCGCGTCCCTTGGCGAAATGCACAGCGCCTTCAACTCCGCCAACATCCTGCAGAACCGCGGCTACGACGCCACCTTCGTGGACCTGAGCGGCTGGGAAGACAGCCGCCAGTTGACCATCGACGAGCGCATTAAAGACAGCTTCGAAGGCATCGACCCCTTCTCGACCATCTGCTTCGCCACTGGCTACACCAAAGGCACTGAAGGCATCATGCGCGAGTTTGACCGGGGCTATTCGGAGGTCACATTCTCCAAGGTCGCGGTAATTCTGGGTGCCAGCGAAGCCATCATTCACAAGGAATATCACCTCTGCTCCGGCGATCCCATGATCATCGGCGAGGAAAACATCCACCCGGTCTGCAACACCAACTTCGACGTGGCCGACCAGTTGGCCGACGTGGGCATGGAGGCCATCCATCCCAAGGCTTCAAAACCGCTGGAAGTCAACGATATCCCCATCCGGATCAAGAACGCCTTTGATCCGGACCACAGCGGCACGCTCATCACCAAGGATTTCATCGCACCCGAATCCATGGTCGAGATCGTGACCGGATCGGAGAAAGTCACCTGCCTGGAAGTGCATGACACCCGCATGGTCGGAGAGGTTGGATTCGACCTGCGTATTCTGCAGGTGCTGGCCAAGTATGACATTTCCTATATCAGCAAGGCCACCAATGCCAACACCATCGGCATGATCATAGCCGACCGTGATTGTCGTCCCGAGATGATCGCCGAATTGCAAAACAGATTCGAGCAGATCACCCTGCAAAAGGTGGCCATCGTCTGCGCCATCGGCTCCAACATCGGACAGCCCGGCATCATGGCCAAGGCGGCAAGCGCATTGGCTACCGATGGGATCAACATCCTGGCCGTCTCGCAGACCGCCCGCCAGACCAACATGCAATTCGTGGTCGAACGCAGCCAGTTCGCCAAGGCCCAGATCGCTCTGCATACGGCCCTGTGCATGAGCGGCCCCCGGGCGTGTACAGGCGCAGCGTAGTTTTCCTTTTCAACCAGGCAAGCATAAAAAATCCCCGGGAAAGAACTCTGTCCCGGGGATTTTTTATGCTTGCCTGAGCCTTCGAAAACATCATTTCAAGAGGACTTTGCGCAAAATCGTCATCCCTTGAAAAAGGCGAGACGTGCTTTTAACACCCTCATTTTAACAAAAATCTCAACTCACTGCTCGTCAACAGGCTCTTGTAACGCGATTCTTTTTCATCAGTGCTCTTCAGCACTCTATTCAATGTCGTGTCGTGTCGTTCCAAAACCCGCTTCACAGCCGCATGAAAAAGATCATGACGCGCCTGCTCCGCATCTGGGACATTCATGGCGTCACTGTCACGAGATTCGTGGTGTTGCGAATCAACAGCTGCGGTATTGCTCGCATCCTGATCCGCACTTTGTTCCATGATCATGAAAACCCCGCATAATGAGTTTCAGTGTGCGAATTCGTACTAATCGAGTTTTTTTACAAGAATACTGTATCCCTTTGAAGAAGGGGAATCATGTCGTCTTCAATTCCTAAAAATGCATTCTCCATGACAAAGCCACATTTGTCTCACCATAATGGTCACGCGCACATGTAAATGATTTTTTTTGGCGGTAATTTCGGTCTTTTTGCAGTGATTTCAAGGTGTAAACCATTCCGGAAATAATGTGCGAACTAAAGCCAATCCAATGTAGTTAAATAAAAATATCAGCATAGATAAATAAACAGTTTTACCCATTTTTTAACAAAAATCGTATATGATTAATCTTGTTGACAATTAAAATTTTAAACCCGTCAGCATGATATTGTTCCGAATGTATTTTTGAAGTTCTCTCCACGTTTTGCGCTCTTTCACAAAAAAAGTACCTACATATTTTTCATAGAGGAAAAATATGTAGGTACTTTTTTATTTTCAAATTTATAATTATAATAGTGTACTTTTTTGCTTGGACTTGTACATATATATGTGTACTAAAAGCTATCAAGAAATAATAAATTTTTGTTTTTTTACAAAAAAAGCGGGCATTTGATAAAATATACGAGTTATTTCAAATAAAAATCAAAGATACCCCATAAATTAATCATTCAAACTTCCGATATAATAATCATGAGTCAGTATATCAAAAGCCTTAAAACTCTCTTTAATCATCATGGTGAAATAAAATGTACGTACGTACATGAGGAGGTACCATGAAAAGCTCCGATATAGGCGTCTACTCAATTCTGTTCGTATGCCTCACACTTTTCACGGTGGCCAATTGCCAGGCGGCAGCGACGATCTCCGGGCCTGAAGATACTTACTGCCAGCCGGATAAAAACAACGTGGCGATCGCGTCAATGGAGGCGAAACGCCACTTGGACGGAGGCCGCAAACTGGAGCGGGAGCAGAATCTGCAAGGAGCCATAGCGTCCTATTCCAAGGCTGCCAGCCTTGCTCCCGAATCTGCGGAAGTCCATTTTGTCCTTGGCGAAGCCTTGGTCAAAGCCGAAAACTATCAGGAGGCCCTGGTCAGGTACACCCTGGCGGTCACCATCGCCCCTACCCATACCAAGGCCCTCTACGGTCGATCCCAACTCTGCCTGCGCATGGCGCTCTACGGTCAGGCCGTCAAAGACCTGAGTCAGCTGATAGAACTCATGCCGGGAGTCGCGGACTACCACTACCAACGCGCAACCACTCTCATGAAGCTCAAAAACATAACCGAGGCCTACCACGATTACTTGAGGGCGCATGAACTCAACAAGAAATACCCCCGTCCCACGCTGATGTGGAAAAAAAAGGAGTTCATAGCATCAAAGAGCGTATAAAATGACATGCACAGATCAACCATTGAATTGAGGCGAGCTTCAATTTTGAAAAACACATGGCGCGCATGATTTTTAAAATCCACATGGAGGACAGGTGGACTCATCAAAGAAAGGAAGACATGAAGTGGAACGCTTGTATCGGAATATATTCGAATTTTCTCCTCCGGACGTGAAGGGGGTCCCGGACGAGGTGCTGTACGACTTTACGATCAAGGCCCTCATCCGCGGAACGCCGGTCACGGCAGAGGAACTTCACGAATGGGTACGGCTGCAGACTGGTAATCTTACGTCATGAAAACAGACACGAAACAAGAGCCTGAACTTTAAAACATCAAGGTTCCGCCAGTAGCCGCTCCAACTCCCCTCCTGCCAAGGAGGGGTGCCCGAAGGGCGGGGTGGTTGTCTCTTCATCTTTTTCTGCGGGACTGCGCGTGTCGGCGGGTTCCGGGCAAGGGCTGCCGGAACTCCTTCGCTGGCCTCGTAATGCTTCCCGGCCTTGAGGTTTGAGCATTCTGTCGCGCTTCGTGCGGCAAACGGCCGGGAAGCAAACGATGCCCGGCGCAGTCAAACAGCCGACAACCCTTGCCCGGAACCCGCCGACACGCTTGAGGCGATGCGGAAAGGAGTTAGAAATGGCAGGCAGTTCCCATGCGACCGCGAACCGGGCTCAGCCGGACAAGGTCTACCGAAACTCCTTCGCGATCAAAAGACCACCCGGCACTTCATGCCCGCCGGCAGCCTGAGTTGGGGATTTGGGAGCTCCAGCCGCACGCCGAAGGTTCCGCTGGCGGCATCGATGACTTTGTCCACAATCAGGACCTTGGCGCTGTACTCGCCGCCCACCGGTTCGTCCGGCAGGACCTTGGCCGTGGCCCCTTCCTTGATGGACCCGATATACTGGACCGGGATGACCAGCTCGACGCTCAAAGGGTCGATCTGCGCCACGGTCAGAAAGGGTTCCTCGCCGACATAGCCGCCGGGCGCGCCCGTGCGCTTGACCACGACGCCTTTGATCGTACTGCGGATGACCCGCATTTCGAGCTGCGCCTTGGCCTCTGCCACCATCAGCCGGGCCAGCTGCAGCTCGGTCTCGATCTCGTCTTTTTCATGCACCGAAATGAGCTTTTTTCTGGTCAGCTCCTCGTTGCGCTGGGACGTGCGCTGCCCGAAATCCACCTTGGCCTCGGCCGTGCGCAGGGCCGCGGCTTCGACCCTGGACTTGAGCCGGGCCAGGATCTGCCCCACCTCGACCTTGTCGCCCCGCTCGACCATGACCTTCTCCAGAATGCCCGGAACCTGACTGCCGAAGTTGACGGTCTCCCGAGGCTCGATAAGCCCTTCGAAGGGCGGCAGTTCCCCGGCCCAAACCGTGGCTGCCAACATGCACAACAGTGCAAGGAAAAATATGCGTTTCATCTCTTGTTCTCCTCGATGCGTATGGTCCAGTGTTTCCGTTGGGCCTGAAACAGCCTAAACAGGGAAAAAAACTTTGCTACTCAAACCTTCCGGCAAAGGACATCAGGCTGCCCTGCGCCTGGTCCTGCCGGAACAGGTTTCGACGCACCCGGGCGTTGTGCCGCTCGACGTTGCGCTGCATGCGCCGCAGCAGCCAGCGCGCCGCGAATTGGGGAGTCCTTGTCCGGGTGACGACGAACATGGCCGCGCGGATGAACGGGTCGCCCCATTTTCCCTGGAACAGGAAATCCTCCAGGGACAGAATGCCTTCAAAGCTTCCGGGGTCACCCTGCCGCCCGCACCGCCCGGCCAGCTGCCGATCGATGCGTGCGGCCTCATGGTATTCCGTGATGATGACATGCAGGCCACCCGCATCGCGCACCTCGGGCGCAAGCATGATGTCCGTGCCCCGCCCGGCCATGTTCGTGGCGATGGTCACGCTTCCGGGTTGGCCTGCCCGGCTGATGACTTCGGCCTCCTCGGCGTCCTGCTTGGCACTCAGGACCAGATGCGGCAACCCTGCTTCCCGAACACGGACAGCAAGCTCCTCGGAGGCCGCCACGGTGCGCGTGCCGACAAGCACGGCCCGGCCCTGCCGGTGCAATTCGCCGATCCGGTCCACCACGGCCCGCCATTTGTCGTGCCGGGTGGGAAAAACCCTCTCCTTGAGCCTGCGTCGGATCACCGGCCGGTGGGTGGGCATGCGCAGCGTGGCCAGTCCGTAGACATTCCACAGCTCGTCCTTCACTTCGCGCGCCGTGCCGGTCATGCCCGCAAGCCTCAGGTAACGCCTGAAAAAACGCTGATAGCTGATCTTGGCCAGAGGTTCCCGGCGCTGCGTCAACTCGCACCCTTCTTTGAGTTCGATAAGCTGGTGCAGCCCCTGCTCCCAGGAACGGTCGGGCATGACCCGTCCCGTGAATTCATCGATGATCTGCACCTTGCCGTCGCGGACCAGGTACTGTTCGTCGCGGCGAAACAGATGCAGGGCCGTCAAGGCCTGATGCACCGCCCCCTCCCGTCGCACCAGACCGCTCCACAGGGCACCCAGCCGACGCGCCGCGTCCTCGATGCGGCTCCGGCCGTCAGGAGTCAGCAGAATATGCCGCCGGGCCTCGTCGAGCTGGAAATCCTTGTCCCGAACGAAATCGCCCGCCAGGTCCAGGGCCTGCTCCAGAAAATCCTGTTCTTCTCTCACGCCGGAGGAACCGGAGATGATGAGCGGAGTCCGCGCCTCATCGATAAGCACGCTGTCGGCCTCGTCCACGATGGCAAAATGCAAACCGCGCATGAGCAGCCGCCCGGCGCGGGAGCCCTGCCCGCTCAAGCTTTCGGCCTGGACCATGATCGGGTCCGGCCGGTCGGCCAGGGTCAGGCGGTCGCGCAGGTAATCGAAGACCAGTTCCTTGTTGGTGGCATAGGTGATGTCGCATCCGTAGGCCTGACGCCGCTCATCCGGCGACTGCCCGTGCACTACGCACCCCACGCGCAGGCCCAGGGCCCGAAACAGGGGCGCGGTGTTCTCGGCATCGCGGCCCGTAAGGTAGTCGTTGACGCTGATGACATGCACCGGCAGCCCGGCCAGGGCCGCCGTGGCCGCCGTGAGGGTGGCCGTCAGGGTCTTTCCCTCGCCGGTCTCCATTTCCGCCACCATGCCGCGCAGCATGACCAGCGCGCCCATGACCTGGCTGTCGTGGTGGCGAAGGCCCAGGATGCGCGCGGAGAATTCCCGGATCAGGGCGAAGCTGTCCGCCACGTGGGCCGCAAGAAAACCGTCGGTCAGCAAACGCTGGCGAAGCGGGCGGATCTCGGCGACCAGCTCCTTTTCGCTCAAACCGACCAGACGCAGACCCGCTTCACCCACGGCCGCCGTCTCCCGCCGCAGCCATCCGCCCTTTCCGCGCAGCGCCAGGGCGCGCCCGTGCAGACGGTGCGCCTGGCGCTCAAGCCAGGTCTCGATCCGGTCGGGCCGCTCAGCCCGGACGTCGCGGGTGGCGGGAGGATGAACCAGATGGAACCGACTACTCATGGTATGCCACGCTACACGGCAAGGCGGGTGAGTAGCAGACGCCGCAGCGCCCGGTAGGCCCGCCAGGCCAAAGGTTCGGGGCTGTGCTCGAAGCGGACGTAGACACGCTCCTCCACGTTGCCCGGCACGGGCCCCTCAAGCACCAGATCGAACTGAAAGAGGCGCTCCAGCACATGCGGGGCCTCCTTTTCCCGGGGGTCGAGAGCGAACCGGCCGCCGCCGTCGAGACTGAAGGCCAGGCTCGGCAACACGCGGCTCGCGGCGGGCACCTCGCGGGACATCCGCGCCGGCAGCACCTGTCCGATGTTCTCGGCCAGACGCACCTCCACGCTGCGGACATCCGAGCGCACGCGCTCGATATCGGCCTGGGAGACCACGGTCCTGATGTGCATGCGCAGCGGGTCGACGATATAGCCCACGGGCTCGCCGCGCCGCAGAAATCTGCCCGGCAAATCCGCTTCGTCCTGAAGCACGAAAATCCCGGCCGCGGGGCTGCGCGTGATCAGGGCCGCCTGACGCTCCAGGGCGCGAGCGATCTCCGTTTCGATACTTTTCAGTTCCTCGTCCAGCATGCCCGTCTCGGCGCGGTCCCTGTTCATGCTCAACTGGCGGCGGGCCTGGAATTCCTCCCGGCGAGCCTGCAGCAGCCGGACCTGGGTTTCCAGCAACGGGTCCGCGCTGCGAATGAGCGGATCGCCGGACTGTACGGTGGTCCCGCCGGGAGTGACCACGGCCTCCACCATTCCGCCGGCAGCGGCGTAAACCCTGGATTCCTCAGAAACCCAGATCACGCCTTCGGCGTTGGTGTACAGCGGTGCCGGGACCATGGCCAGAACCCCCGCCAACAGAGCCAGGGGAAGGACCACCGTCATCATGACGCGAATGCGCTTGCGTTGCATATGAGTATCCTTGACGAGAAAACTGGCCACGCGCCACGTGGGCATGACGAGCATCATAAACACCGCCCAGATGGCCAGGACAATGCCCACGAAAAAAAACTGCCCGGCCACGAAAAGCACGATGCGCACGGAAATGAATATCCGGTAGCAGAAGGCGGCCACGGCGTAAAAGAACAACCAGCGGGCCTCACCGGGGCTGCGGGCCGGTGATTCGGCGCTGTCCACGCCCAGCAGATACCGCTTGAAAAGGTAGCCCAGATAGCCGACGCCGCGTTGCGCCAGATTGGGAATCTCCAGCCAGTCCGAAAGAATGTAATAGGCGTCGAAACGTAGCAGCGGGTTGCCGTTGAAAAGGACCGTCGACACCCCGGCCACGAGCAGGGTCTTGTAGGCCAGGGCGCGCACGACCCCGGGCTCCACGTTCAGCCAGACCAGAAGCATGACGGCGGCCACGAAAAGCTCCACCATGATGCCCGCCCCCCCGACGAGCATGCGCTGACGCTTGTCCCGAAAAGACGTCGACGAGGACGCGTCCACGTACGGCAGGGGCATGAAGACCAGCAGCATGACCCCCATCTCGTGCACCTCCCCCCCCTCCTTCTTGACCATGTAGGCATGGCCGAACTCGTGCAGGACTTTCAGCACGGGATAGAGCAGGCTGATCAGCAGCAGATTCTCCATGCTGAAGAGGGCGTCGGAAAAATCGCCTTGCAGGGCGTCCCAGTGCAGCACGGCCAGGACGGCAGCCGCGACCACCACCGACATCCAGACCGCAAAGGCCTGCCAGCCGAGAAACGGGCGGACCCAGGGCATGGTCCGGGTCAGGAAGCGGTCCGGGTCCAGGAGCGGGAAGCGCAGGGACAGCGGCGAAGCCATCTGCGTGAACAGGCGGCTACGCCTGCTCTTCACGCCGCGCTGGTGCAGGTCCGAAAAGTCGAGAATGGCGCTGGTCTGCAGGAGATCGGCGCGATACAGGCGGGCCAGGAGTTCGATGACCTCGTCCTGGGTGGGCATGTGGTCGCCCAAACGGCCGCAGACGGCCTGCCAGATCTGGTCCATGGTCCGGCGGCCGTCCATCATGCCCACCAGTTGGTAGGCTTCGGAGGAAAAGCGGTGATGGCGCCCGGTGAAACCGTCCTGAATCACATACCAGTCCTGGCCGCGATACTCGTGACGCTCGATGCGCACATGGCTGCGCAGGCGCGGCTTGAGAGGGGCGACCCTGTACCATGACGGACTGAGCAGCGAAGCGCTCATGCGCAGCCCCCGCCGTGGCGTCTCAAGGCAGCCATTTCCAGAAGAAGAGGGTCAGCCATTCGCGCATGTCCCGGATCCAGATCTGGACCAGTTTGCGCCGGTCCACGGCGACTTTTCCCACCCCTTCCATGCCGGGGCGCAGGGTTTGGTCCACGCTGTCCAGCGACGCCTCCACCCGGAAATGATTGCTGCCTTCCTCGGCCTTCGCGATGGGCGTGATCTTGCTGACCGTGAACCCGAACTCCTGGCCGGGCAAAGAGAAAAGGACCAGCTCGCCGCGCTGTCCGACCCGGACATCGGCGATGCGGCGCTCATCAACCTTGAGAATGACCCGGTAGGAGTCCAGCGGCGTGACCTCGAAGAGCACGTCACCCTGCTTCACGGCGCTGCCGAGGCGCTGGCTGAGGTCCCCGCTGACGATGAGGCCGGGGAACGGCGCCGTGAGGCGGGTGCGGGCCAATTGCGCGTCGGCCAGATCCAGCTCGGCCTGAACCTGGTTCAACTGCGCCCGGATGATGCTGGACTGAGCCCGGTCGTGCTGGGACACGGCCTCCTGGAGCTGCTGCTCCAGCTGCCGCAGGCGGCTGGCGGTGACCATTCTGTCCAGGCGCAGATCCCGATCGTCGAGGAGGCAGAGCTCTTCTCCTTCGTTCACCAGATCGCCGGCCCGAAACGGGGCTTGATGGATGAACCCGTCGAAGGGCACGGTCACGGCCCGACGGATCCCCCCTTCCAGGGCGATGTCCGCGCGCAGGCGGTAGTCTCCGTGGGCAAAGAAAAGAAACAGGGCCACGCAGACCAGCGCCGCCACGGCAAGCTTGCGGCCGTAGTGCCGGGGGCCCAGCAGCCGTCCGGCCGCCTCGGACAGACTGGCGCGAACGTGGTCAAGAACGGAGCGGTCGGCCTGACGCTTGGCTTCCAGGATGGGGGCGGCCAGGGCGGCCACGGCCCGGAAAAATTCCGCGTCGCGCTCCGTGAACGGCTGGTCCGCGGCGCGTTCGACGGTCAGGGCGCCATAGTAGCGGTCCTGTCCGTACAGCGGCAGGGTCAAAACCGAAACCATGGCCTGCTGGCGCGAGAGGGCCTCATGTTCGCGGCAAATGACCGTGGCGTCGTCTGTGGGCCAGGAAATCTCGCGACGCTGCAGCAGGGCTTCATCCATGACCCGTTCGATGGTCCGGGTCAGGTTCATCTTCACGTCGACCTCAGCGCTGTGCGAGACCGCTTCGAGGACAACGGACCGCCCGCGCACGAAACCGAGGCTGACCCGCTCGCATTGGGCGGCGGCCGCCAGTTCCGTGACGAAGGTCATGGCCGCCTCGCGGCAGGATGGCCGGTCCAGGGTCAGGGCCAGCATGTCCACCGCCGTTCCGAGGCGCAGCAGGCGAGCCTTGTCCTCGTCGGCCTCTCGGCGACGCAGGAGCAGCTCCAGCCACGAAGAACCCCACTGCAGCTGCTCCATGGCCCGGTTCAGATCGGCCTCGCTATCCGCCGCCAGTTCCATGGCCACCACGGCGAACAGCCTGTCGTCCACCCGGACGGGGTAGACCATGGCATACCGGTCAGCAGTATCCAGTTCCAGCACCAGGCCGCGCTCGTCGTCGATGACCCGCTCCAGAGCCTCGGCCAGCCGAACCGGGTCCGCGCCGCCGTACGGCCACACGGCAGCAGGGGTGAACTGCCCGTCCGCTCCCTCGGTGACCAGAATCCCCTGGATCACGCCTGGAATCATGCCGCTCTGCAGCCCGATCCACCCCTGGCAATACTCCCGGGTGCTCGAGGCCGACGAAAACTCGGCCCATGACAGGACAGGGCCTGCGTCGGTCGGCGCGGAGTCCTGTATGGTAGTGTTGCTGCTCATAATGATGAAACCTGATCAACTGCAGCGGCGACGCCGGTGCAGGCAGAAGACCAAACCCCTTTTACGTACTCAGTTAACCAGCTATCTGGTCAAAAAACAAGGGGAAACCCGGAATCAGGCGCATGAAGGCCCGACACGCCGCCGTGCCGGGCCTGATGAATAAATCCGCGTCCCGCCCTATTGCGGCGTGACATCGGGCATTTCGAGATTGATCACGCCGAAACGCTTCTCGTACTCGTTCATGGTGTTGGCCAGGAGAATGGCCAGGCGCTTGGCCGCGTAAGGGTTGATGATGACGCGGTCGGAAAGCTCGATGACCAGATCCTTTTGCGACGGGTGCCAGTTCTTGTTGACGCCGAACATGAGCGCCACTTCCTCGCGCGTGCTCGATACGTTGCAGACATTGGCGTACGTAGTACGCATGCGGCTTCCGTCCCAGCGGATCTGGGCCGCCTGGTCTTCCACCTTTTCCTGGGGCGTCTTGTCTTCCATTGTCACGTGTACACTCCTTGTATGTTGCAGGCTCCGTATGAAAAAGGCCGGACTATGCGTCCGCAGCCTGACGTTTCTTTTCAACGATGAATCCCGATATAGTAACCAGCCGCGCAGGGGAAGACTCCGTCTTCTCCTCGCCTTGCAGCCTTTCCCCGTCCCAGTTCCAGCTCCGGCCCTTGGGCCTGGCGAAACCTTCCAGCTCCTCGGGGGTCAGCCGACGCTTTTCATCCCTGCCTCGGGTCGATAGCGCGCCCAGACAGGTCAGGCCAGCCACGGCGCCCTGGAGGCCCGTAGACTCCGCATCGTCCCGGGCCGCAGAGAGCACTTCCTTCCGCTCTTGCGCCGGCCCGGAAGGCTCGCCGCCTGACTGCCGCAGGCCGAAAACGGCGGGCTGCAGCCCGGTCGCATCCTCTGCCGCAGCCCCTTGCTCCTGGGCCGGACCGTCCACCGGGGTAGCGTCCTTTCCCTGCCCCTGGGTTGCCGGAACCGACTGGCCGCCATGATGGCTCACGCGGCGGGAGTAGCTCGATTCGGACCGCACCTGTTCGATCTCCAGCGCGTCGGGTGCGGGTTCCGTGGTGAGGGACGCGCCCGGCCCGGCCGTGCGTCCCCTGGAATCGCCATGTGTTTCCTCGATGCTGTAAAGGTCGATCATGGTCTGGCTGATCAGATCGCCCAGGGCGATGACCTCCTCGACCTTGCCGCCGCTCAGGGTGACCTTGCCGTATTTGCCGATCATCACATCCTCGGACAGATCTCCGTAGAACAGATCGGACCCCGCCCCGCCGAACATGAAGTCGTTCCCGGTTCCGCCGTCGAGGGTGTCATCCCCGTCGGACGAACTGTAGCGCCCCAGTGTTCCGGCCTCGTAAAGTTCGCCGTTTCTGAAGGTCACCCGGCCGGCGTCGCCGATGAGCACGTCGTTGCCCGCGCCGCCCCGCAACTGGTCGTTGCCCCCGCCGCCGACAAGGATGTCGTCGCCGGAACCGCCAATGAGAATATCGTTGCCCACGCCGGCGGGCGCCGTGGATTCCACGGAAACCAAACTTTGCGGAGTCATCGAACCCAGGCCCGTCGCTGCGCCGCCGTCGCCGAAGAAAACAACGCTGTTCTTCCAGGCCGAAGCGTCGAGGGTGTCGGAACCGCCTTCGCCGGAGACGATCAGCAGTCCTTCTGTACCGGCATCGGTATCGACGGCCGTGACCGTGTCGTCGCCCGCTCCGGCCCGGATCTCGACAATCCTGCCGGGCAGGACCCCGTGGACGGTGATACCGTCCGCTCCGGAACCAAAATAAGCGTTTACGCCGCCGCTAAAGCTGTCGTCAAAGCCGATGACCCCGGAACCGCCCGCGTCGCCGGTCATGCCGGTGATGTCGCTGTCAGTGAGGTCTGCGTCTGTTCGGCCGGTGGTATTCCCCCGGTCGCTAACGTTGAGGGTGTTGACTCCCCCGCCACCGGCCAGCACCAGGTCGCCGCGTATGCCGTCCAGGTTGCCCAGGTTCGTCGGTGCGTCAGAAGAGATGTTGAAGATGTCGTTCCCATCCCCCGTGGTCAGGCGCGTGGTGGACCCGGCCGCCGTGCCCCGCACGTTGACGATGTTGTCGCCGCTGCCGAAGGAGATGTTCACGTTCTCGATCCGAACATACTGGATGGAACCGGACATGCCGGTCATGGTCAGCGTTGTTCCGTCGAGGATGCTGCTGCTTGCGTTCGTGTTGCCGGAATCGTCGATGACGAGGGTGTCGCCGCTTGGATGATCGCCGCCGTCTATGTCGAGCAGGGCCGTGATACCGGCCATGGTCCCACCCGTGCTGCCCGCCGCGTCGGCATTGCTGCCGACGTGGATGACATCGTCGCCGCCGCCGGTGAGGATCGTGGTCGCGGAAAGAATTCCCGGCACGATCACGATATCGTCGTCATCGCCGCCCTCCACCAGCACGGATTGTGCGGTGATGGTCCCGTGCAGGTCGATCAAGCTGCCTGCGCCGGGATCCGTATCGCCGTAATCGCCAACTATGCGCACCGTCCCGTCGGCGTTGATAACGCTGCCGCTCTGCAGGATGACGTCGTCGCCGGAGAAGAGCGTGACGTTGCCGCCGACGCTCTGAATGATCGCGCCGTCAAGAACGGTGATATCGTCTCCGCTTCCCGCGTGATCCGTGGATGTGATGGTGATGTCCCCGTCGTTGGTCAGGCTCGTCGAGACGACATTGGCTTCGATGGTCACCGGACTGCTGGCAGTGATCTGGATGCCGCCGCCGGCCGAGGTCAACCCACTGGTGCCGTCGCCGGCATTGCCCACAATCAGGGCGCCGTGATTGTGCACCCACATGTCGCCCGCAACCGAACCCTCCAGGCGCTGGACCTGGATGTTCAGCGCATCGCCGGACTGTCCGACGTTCTGGTCTGAACGAAAGATGACTGCCCCGGCGATCACGGCATGGTCGCCCGAGGAATTAGCACCGAGAATGCTGCCCTGCGCCGCCAGATAGGCCTTCTTGTCCGGTGTCGTCAGCAGAACCTGATCAAGGTGCAGGTCGCCGATGGCCTCGATGAGGTACACGTTCTCGGCCGAGGAGATGGTAACTAAGCCATCGACCGTGACGGATGAATCTATGTCCAGATCGTTGCCGGCTGCGCCGATGCCTCCGAGCACGGCGCCCAAAGCGATGGAATTGGCGATGATATCGGGGTTCGGATCATCGTTCGCGTCCAGAATGGACACGGCCGCCGTCAGCGAGGCCGTACCGCCGGCCCGGATGCGGCCGACGTTCATGTCGCCGCTGACCTCGGTCACGAAGATGTCCCCGCCTGCGGTCATGTCGATCACACCCAGGCCGGGCTGTGCGGCGTCGAGCAGGGGCAGCTCGGTGTTCAGGGCGTTACCGTCCTGACCGATGGACCTTCCGGCGGTCAGGGTGACGGAGTTGGCCTGGATATTCCATCCGCTGTCATTGTTGCCATTGAAGACGGATTCAGTGGCCGAGACCGTGACATGTCCGTCCTGCGAATAGATCCCGTCGACAAAAAGGTCGTGAACCACGGCCGCGAGGTTGATGTCGCCCGTGGCCCTGGCGGTCAGATTACCGTTCAGCAGATCCACGGTGACGGGCTGGTCGGAAGTGCCGATGGTGGCATTCGCGCCTTCAAGAATAATCCCTCCGCTCGTCCCACCGCCGGTAACTGTCGTTCCGCCGTCCACGGCGTAGATGCCCTGGGCACCCTTGATGCGGATGGCATCGCCGCCTGCGATACTGTCGATGTTGAGGTCCTGCTCGCTGCCCAGGTAGACATGGGTGTCGCCCGTGATGAAGATGCTGCCCCGGGCCGCGATGTCGACGTCGTCATGAAGCAGAACCTCCAAGGTCAACGCGTTGCTACCGGGGTTGAAAATGTTGACGATGTTGCCGTCCGCATCGCGGGCGATCATGTCGTCGCGCTCGGCGGCGGCCAGGATGAGGCGCTGTTCTTCCGACAGGGCATCGGCATCCATGGGCAGATTGAAAGTCTCTTGGCCGCTGATGCCTCCCATGCCGCCATTCTGTATGCTGATGGAGACATTCCTGGCCGTGATGTTGGCTTCCTCGATCTTCGTTTCCGTGTCCGTCTTGGCCCGCAGCATTGACGGGTTGAAGGTCGTGCCCAGTTCCGCTTCGGTCCAGGCATGACCGGCCATGAGGGTCTCATGCTCCGCGCTGCCCACGACCACCTGATAGGCATAGCCAGCGATGCGCACATCGCCCAGGGCACCGTAGGCAGCGTGCAGATCGTGGTACTCCCGGGTCCGCTTGGCCACCAGGTCCGCGAGATCCTCATCGGTCCAGCCGACGGACCGGTAGTAGTCCAATTCCAGATCCGACAAACGGACTTCGAAGGCGGAATCATAAACCAACGGATTGGCCTGCTGCTCGCGGTAGTTCCAGTAACTGGTGTATTCTCTGGTCTTGAGACCCTCGTAGGCGGCGATGTTCTGCTGCGCGGCTTCGCTGGCACCCGTCGCGAGGGTCAGGCGCATGCTGCTCCAAAGGGCCTCCAGGTCGGCGATGGCCCTTTCGTCGCGGGTGTCGTTATTGTTGGCGTCGGTCAGGTTACCGTCGAACACCTGAAGAAACACGTCGCCTCGCACCGATCGCACCGTGTTCAAACCCAGGTCGCCGCTTGTTTCCGCAAGATGGATGTCGTCCATGGCCGAGACCGTCAGGCTGCCCGACCCGGAGACGCCGCTGTTTATACGTAGAGACTGGGTGGCCGAACCGATGCCGCCCGCACGGGAAGACAGGTTGATGGAGCTTCCGCTGATCAGTGATGCCCCGTCGGCGGCAGTAATGGAACCATAGGCGCCGAGAATCACGTCACCGTCGGACGCGTCGACCGTGCCGATGTTAAGGGCGCCGGTGAATTCTTCGATGAAGATGTCACCGGCGCTGCTGGCCGCATCCAGAACCCCTCCCGCGAGATCGGCCTGTAGCGCCCTGTCCGAAGAGCCGATGCCCGTGGCGCCGACAAGGTCGATGTCCTTGCCCTGAACCTGGCCGTACTCCGTGCTGGTGACCGTACCGGCGCTGGTGATGGCCGTCGTGCCGGCGACGTTGACGAGGGAGCCGGCCACGATGACATCCGTCGCGGAATTGATGGTGATGCCGCCTGTATCGTAACCGATGAACTCGATGTCGATGGGATAGTCGGCCTTCATGCTGTTGTTGGAAAACGTCACAGATCCCTGCGCGTAGACGAGGACGTTGTGGTATTCGGTGGTTGAGAAGATCCACCACCCGGTAGTCGTCGTATAGCTATAACCATACAGATACTGCTCAGCATCAAGATTCACGCTTAGCGGGGTGATCTTCGTGGCCGTAGCGGTTAGCGAGGTGTTCCATTCCACAAAAGTCCCACTCCCTGTCGGCACGGGTCCTCCCACATTGACGGTCCAGACCTTGTCCGGTTGCTGGCCGGGATCCGGAGACAGCCAGTCGATGCCCCAGAAACTCGATGTGATGTATTCTTTATAAATCCGGCGCAACTGCGTCTGACCCGTGACGTAGACATAGCGCTGGCCTGTTGCGGGAGCGTAGCCGTCGGTCAGCGTTCTGCCGCTGGAGTCCGAGTTCGAAAGCAGGGTCCCGCCGCGGGTCACCGTCTTGCTGATCGTGTCGCCGATCCGGGTGTAGGTGGTCACGGTGGGCTCGACGCCCGGTTGGAAGACTCCGGAGTGAGAGTACGTATCGACCGTGTCGACGATCTTGATGATGCCCTCGATGCCCTCCCCGCCGGTGTCGATATCATTGATGACGACGGCGTAGCTGGTATCGTTGTTGATGGTGACGCGACCGAAGCCGTCCACGGACTTCAATACCGCGTTGGCATTGGTGTTCATGATCTGGCCGGTCAGCAGCATGAAACCGCCCTCGATAGCGACGGAGTCAACGACAATCGCGTCCGTATCCCGGTCATAGCGGACCTCGATGCCCTGCCCCTTGCCATCGTCGTTGGTCAGAGTCAGGTACCGCCCGGCCAGGGCATTGGCCTTGAACGCGGCGATATTGTTATCGAGGGAGGCGTCCAGCGTCACGCTGCGGTCGGGTCGACCGCTCTGCACGATGCCGTTCAAGTTCAGGTACCGCGCGGTGAGAAAGATGTTGTTACCGGCGACAGTGGGCGTGTTCTGCGAACCGTAGGGCTCTCCGGCGGTATTGTAGAACCCTTCGCTGCTCAGCACAAAATCCCGGCCGGCGGAAATGTCGATGGTTTTGGCCGCCACGGCCGTCTTTCCGGCCTCGCCCTTGATGAGGACGCTGCCCTTGGTATTGTGGATGGTCACGCTGCCCAAGCGATTGATGATGCTGCCTTTGATTTCGATGTCCGGCGCGGTGATGTTGCGGAATTCTTCCTGCGCCGGAAACGTCGGATTGAAGGTGCTCCTGATGGAGATGGCGGGTTCGGTTTCCCCCGCGTCAGTGCCGATGGTCGCGAATTGCGGCGTTTGGCTGACCTGGCCGGAAGCGTATAGAAAATCATAAACGCTTTCGATGTCCGCGTTGCTCGTCACCGGCAGAATGTTAAAGAAAACCATGCCTCCCTGGTTCGTGGGGACGATCACATCGCCTACCCGTAAATAGTACGGGCTGGCGTTCTCGATGACCACGCCGGTGTCGTTGTTGGCGTACAGATTTCCGCTACCGGTCAGCGTTCCCGCCGAAACCTCGATGTTTCCGGAACTGGCCTCGATGTCGGACACAACGATGTAGGTAACCAGCAATTCCTGCTTCGGGGACAGCGGGGTGTTCTCGTTCAGCAGCCCAGGATCACTGGCGTCGATCAGCCCGAGTTCCTGCGCCTGCATCTTGAGTTGGGTAATCTGGGCGTTATAGCCTGCGATGGCTGCGGTATTGCCGTAGTGCTCGGCCTTGAGTTTCTGCAGCCGGTTGATCTCCTTCGCGATGTTCACACCCAGGTCCTCGACGCTCAGCGAGTACGAAACGCCGGAAGAAATGCCGGATCCGCTGACGGACACCCCGCTCACTTCGGATGCCGAAACGAGCGTGTCCTTCATGGACAGTCCGAGGGTCAGGCCGTCGGAGCTGATGCTGGCGATCTGATACACGCCGTCATTGCCGCCCGAATCGCAGACCGTGAGGGTCTGCCCTTCCAGGAAGCCGTCGGCCAGCCAGCTGCCCGTCGAGCGGGTGATGAGATCGCGCCCGCCGTAGACATTGGCGAAGGTCAGGTCCGGATCGCCCTGCACGGTGGTGGTGTGAATGGTAATGGGCCGAGGGTTGGAGCTGGTGATGACCACCCCTTGTCCGGCGCTCTGATCGGCGGAAAGGGTTTCGTTGATCAGCGTATGGTTTTTGGTCAGGTACAGGGTGTTGCCTGAAATGCTGTCGATCTTGAAGGAGGAATTGTTGCTGGTCGTGTTGGCAACATTAATGAACATGCCCTCTTCGAATCCGTCATCAGCCCACGCTGCGTCCTGGCGAGTGATGGTGTCCCGGGGATCGGTGTGCGTCAGGCTGAGGTCGACGGTGGTCACTCTGTCCTGCAACGTCGCGGCCACGATGGTCACGCCGAAGACTTGGTCTTCATCCGTCAGGGAGTCGATTTCCACCAAGGTAAGGACCGAACCGCTGACCCCGGCGACAGTAAAGAAATCGTTGTTATGCAGCGAACCAGAGACCTCGATGATCTGCCCTGCGGAAACGCCGGACCAGGCCAGCCCGTCGTTGCGAGTGATGGTTCGAGCTTCGGCGTCAAAGGACATGGTCCGGGAACCAAGCTGGACCGTCGCGTAGTCATCGTCATCATAGGCCTTGACGGAGGATGAAACAACACCTGTTGCGTCAGCCGACAATGGCTCGTTGAGCGTGATGACGTTGCCGACAACTTCCTTGATCGTGTAGATCCCGGCGTTGGCCGTATCGCTGACGATCAGGGTTTGGCCTGCGGCAAATCCGTCGCTCGTGAAGGAGTGGGTAGTGATGGAATACGTTATGGTGCTGCTGTCTGCGTCAAATTCCAGACTTCCAAACCCTCCTACGGAATGCTCATCCTCAAAGGCTGAGATGATGGAAGGGGTTTCTCCGGACGAGTCGCTGAACCAGTCGAAGTTGCTCGAGGATATGGACAATCGGGTCTCGGTCACCCCTATTATCAGATAGGTGCCGTCATTGTTGCTGTTCGACGAACCGGATATGCGCAGATCCTGCCCGACTTCAAAGCCGTCGTCGATGAAGCTGCCGCTGCCGTCAGGCCGGTCGATCCAGGCTGAATAACCTTGAGAATCAATATCCAGCCACGGATAGACACTGCCCACCACCGCGATGGCGGGTTCGGCCACTCCCCGGATCGTCACGCCGAACACGTCCTGCGCGTCTGCTGCAAGCTGGGTCGATGACGCGTTCAGATACATGATCGCCCCATCGCCCGAGAACCCGGAAATCTTATAGAAGTTGCTGTTTGCTCCGGCATCTTCAACAAAAATCCACTGTCCGGCCAGGAACCCGTCCTCGACGAAACTGCCCGCGCTACGGGTGATGGAGTTGTCCGCCGTCTTGATCGTCAGTTTCGGAGCACCGGTCATGACAAAGTGCGAAATGGTCACGTTGGACGCGGACACGGTCCCGATCACAGGTTCATTTTCGCCGCCCAGCGGCGTCTCGGCGTACAACGTGATGGTTGAACCCGTGATGCTTTTGATCAGGTAGGCCCCGTCCAGATTGCCTGCTCCGGAAACCTGGATGTACATACCGGCGCTGAAACCGTCTGTATCCCAGTTGACTCCATCGGTGCGCGCGATGCTGTCCTCGCCCGAGGTGCTGGTGAAGACCAGTCCGGGGGTTCCGCTCATGGAAGGATTGTTGGGTTCGCCAAGAGATCCGTCCACGACTAGGAACTGCTTGTTGTTCAGCCCCGCCTCGACCGTGCCGTCGATGTTGACGTTCCTGTCCAGGTTGTCCTCTTCGCTGCCGCCGCTTTCCTTCAAAGACACGGAACCGCTCGATCCGGTGAAAAGGGAAATCAGACCGTTGGCGATATCTTCGGCCAGGCCCATATAGGCGTCCTGATAGTTCCAGTTGCCCGACACGGAGCGTATTCCGCCATCGACCGTAAGCAGCACGTCCTGATTGCTGCCAATCCATGCATCCTCGGCCACATCGATGCGGGAGTCCTGATTGACGACGGCGTCGGCCGTGGGATTGGAACGGATAGGGATGGCCGTCTTGTTCCAAAGATCGGTACGGGCGGCTACGGAGATGGTCGAGCGCTGGAGGTCGTCCGCGCTGCCGCCGACGGTGATGGCTATGTCGCCCGCCGCCTCGATGGCCGCCCCGTCCCTGATGGTCACGGTGTTTTTCGGCGAGGCGTGCGCCACGGAGATGCCCTGCGCGTAGCCGGCCGCGCCGTAGGTCTTGGCGTGGGCCTGCGCATGCAAATCCAGATCGGTCCAGTTGGACACGGCGATGCCGCCGCCGGCTTGGAGAGTGGCGTCGCCGACAATGACCTCGGCAGTGTTGGCGTCATTGTAAATGTAGGACTCGGTCCGGGCCGTGGCCACCGCGCCACCGGCGTCGATCGTGGCCTTGTCCCTGGCCGTGACGTCGTTGTGCACGGAAAGTTCAATATCGCCTCCGCCCGCTCCGTCACTGACCTGAGCGCTCACGTCGTCGCCGATCCTGACGCGCGTTTCGTTGGCAATGCGGGTAGTGCTCGTTCCGGCCGGGAAAGCTCCGACTCCGCCAGAGGCGGAAATCAGGTTATAGCCGGACAGCCAATTCTTGAGCACCGTCGTGTTGGCCTCCACGGTCAGGGCCTTGGCCGTAATGGCCGCCCCGTTGCCGATCCGTGCTTCAACGTCGGTGTCCGTCCTGTTGTCGATTTTCGCGCCAGAAGCGTCGACAACGCCGCCCGACGAACTGTCGGCTGATCCGTTGAAGAGGGCTTCATGGTCGGCGATGATGGTCAGACTGTCCACGTTGATGCCGGTTCCGCTCCCCTTGGCGCCTACTGCGGCCAGCGTCATATTCGTGCTGGACGTGTGGGCTTCGGATGCGGAAACCGAGACTACGCCGCCGGAACCGGAGATGGCCGATGCCAGGTTGTTTTCGGTGCCCCCGGCCTCAATGGTCAACGCGCCGCCCGTCACGCTCACGCCGTCGGCAAGATACGAACCGACGTTCGTGTTGCTGGAGGATGTTGCCGTATTTCCGCCGACCGCGACAATGCCGAACGACTTACCATTGGCCGTGCTCGTCTGGGAACTGTCAAGATCCGCCAGGATCTGCGCCGTGCCCGCAATGTCCAGAACACTGTTTGCATCGACGTGCGCACTGACCTGCCCATTGCCCCGGGCTGTCGCTTCCGTGGCGTTAACCCCGAGCAGCAGTCCGCCGCTTGAGCCTGTGGCCGACGCAGAAGCGGACTTCCCGTTGCCGGGCAGTACCTGCAAGGCACTAATATCTAAATCTTCAGCTGTGATCCGGGAGCCTTCACCGGCAAAGGCGGAGATGGTCGGAGCGACCGTGGCCACAGCCGTCGATCCACCTACGGCCGCCCCACCGATGTTGATACCTCGTGTCGCGGCCACGGCCTGTGGCGTGGCAGAGGCGCTGATCGTCACGGTTCCATCGGCCTCGACCTCGGCCCCGGGGGCAAGCTTGGCCGTGACCACCGGCGTGACCGACGCGGTGGCCTTATTCACGCCGACCGAGACCAGACCACCCGTGGCCGCCTTGACGTCGGCATCGGCCGAGCCGTGGGCGTCGGCCTCAATGGTCAGGTCGTCATCCGCGAAGACGAGAGAAGAATCGACATGACTGGTCACGGTTCCACCGCTGACCGCCGTGGCCACCATGGCCCCGATCCCGACGCCGGCGATGGTGACGCCGTTGCTGTCCGCCTCGGATTTGTTGTTGACCACGGAAGAGACAAGCAGATCGCCGCTTGTGGTCCTGACCTCGGCCCCGACGGCAATGCCCGTGTCGACAATGGCCGCGGCCGTGGCCGTGGCCACGGCGCCGTTGCCGGCGACCAGGCCGCCGCCCGAAGCCCCGGCATACGCCTCGGCGCCCTGGTCGACGAGACTTCCGTCGGCGTTCACGTTGTGGAGTGATCGGAGTTCGATGGAACCGGCGGAAACATGAGCGCCGCTACCAATGTACGTGCTGATGTCAGGCGAAAGCTCGGCGTCGGCCAGGATGACTCCGACACCGGCAATGCCCACGGTAATTCCCTCGCCTTTGGCCTTGGCTTTGCCTTTGGACGTCGATGCGACTGAGAGCAGACCGCTGACGTCGATGACGGCGCCGTCTTCGACGAAGGCCTGGATCACGGGCGTTACTGCGGCATCGACATCCGCGCCGTTGCCCGCAAGGATGCCGCCACCCGAGGCGTTGGCGTAGGCGTCGGCGCTAGCGTCTGCGGAGGACTGCACGGCCAGACTGGCCGCAGTGATGTCCGCATCCCCTTCCACATACGCCGATATTGCCGAACCGATTTCGATTTCGGACAGAGAAACACCGATGGCTAGCCCGCCCACGCTGAGTCCGACGGTGTCGGTTTCCGCTGTGATCGTGGTGCCCGCCGCGACGCTGACTGCGCCCGCAACATGGACATCGGCGTCGCCGATATGGGCGTCCACGATCGTGTTTATGGTAGCGTCGGCGGAGTTCACGTTGCCGGAAAAGATGCCGCCACTAAGCCCGAAGGCGCTGGACGACACATCCACGAAAGTCTGTGCGCTAATGAAGACGTTGCCCACCGTTCCGCCGATAGCGACGTAGTCGCCGATGTACGCGGAGGTCGTGCCTCCGATGGAGTTGGAGACCACGGAACCGCCGGCAGCCACCGCGCCTGCGGTGACTCCCATGCTTGTTGCCTTGATGTCGGCCGTCGAATGAGCGTCGACATGGAGCGAGTCCGCCCTGACGATCTGTGTGTCCGTGGACAAAGTACCCTGGATATAGGCCAGGGTATCGTTCTCGACGGTGTTCGTCGTCACTGATCCGCCAAGGCCCGCGCCGAAGGACGCGGCCAGGCTGAAAGTCAACGCGTCGATGGAGGCCGTATCCCCGGCCGTAACGGAAATGTCGTTTCCTGCTGATATGACGGAGTCGCCCCGAATATCGGCGGTAGTGTCCGTGGTTATGGAGGTCGTGGCCACCGATGCGTTCAGGCCCGCGTATCCAGCCGCGCTGAACCCTGCGGCCAGGGCGGACGCGCGCGCTTTCGAGACGGCGGAGACGGCCACATCGGACGAGGATGACGTGACCGTGGAATCAACGATCTCTGCCTTGACCTGGTTGGCGATGGAGTTGGTGACGACCGCCGCGCCGGCCGCGACGCCCAGCGACCCCGCGATATTCCCGGAAAAAGCGACGATATTGGCGTTTGAATCAACGGACTTGCCGTTCAGTGAACCGACAACCTTTTGCGTGATGGCGTTGGGGCCTGTCGTCACCGTGTCCGGCGCCGTGTCGGAAGCGCTCAGAGCGATACTGCCCGTGGCCGTGACCGTGGAATCCGTGATCATCGCATCGACGATGTTTCCGATCGTGTTTACGGTCACCGAAGCCTGCCCGGAGATGCCGCCCCCGATGGCCACCCCAGCCGCGAAAGCGCGGATGACCGGCATCGACAGGGCGGAAAGCGTGATGGCGCCGGAGGCGGAAACTGTGGAATCGTCCATAAGCGCATGGACGTTGTTGCCAATTTCGTTGACGGACACCGCCGCGCCCAAGGCCCCGCCAAGAGCGAGGCTCACGCCAACGGCCAGGGAATCGATGGTGGAACTGTCTTCAGCCGCGAGATTGATGCCACCCGAGGCCTGCACCTGGGTGCTGCCGATGATGGATGCATCCACCGTGTTATGAACCGTGTTGACGGCCAGAGAAAGGTTGGCCGCGGCGGCACCGCTCCCGGCCACCCCGCCGACGAAGCTGAAGATGTCCGCATCGGAATCCGCCGTCAGCCGGATTGCTGCCCCGCTGGAAGTCGTAGAGGTCAAGATGCCTGCCGAGACGGTATTTTCGACGTCATTGACGGCCACGATTGCGGACCCGGCCAGAACGCCGGAGCCGGCAAAACTGAGGCCCACGGCTTGTATCTTCGAACTGTCCTCGGCAGTCTGGACGATGTCGCCGCCCGCCGTGACGATGGAGTTTGCGGAGACTTCCGCTGCGACAGTGTTCCGGATCACGTTGCCCAGACCCCCTGCATTGACGGAAACCCCGCCCGAACCGGCCACGCCGGAGGTCATAGCGATGATCGCCGCGCTGGAAACGGCGCTCAGTTCAACCTTGCCGTCCGTGGCCGTGACCTTCGAATCGACAATGTCGGCCTTGACCGTGTTGGTGATCGTGTTGCCGACAAGCGTGACGTTGACCGCTCCCAAGCCGGAACCGGCCACGCCGACCACGATGGAAAGGATGTTGGTGTCGACCTGGCTGATGGGGGAATGCTCGAGCGCTGCGTCAATCAGGCTCTGTTGGTCCGCCGGGACGACCAATGCGTCGAATGAAGCCGGCTTGGCGTCCGTGGCTGTGACGATGATATCGTCATGGGCAGTGACCGTTGCCTCGTTGATGACGGAAGTGATCGTGTTTTTGATAACGTTACCCACGGCCGTGACCTGCAGGCTGAATCCGCCGGAACCGGATACGCCCAGGCCCAGGGACCTGATCACTGCCTCGGAAGCCGCCGACATGCCGATGGATCCGCCAAGCGAAGCAAGCGTGGAGTCGGTGACGAACGTTCCGATGGTGTTGGTGATGACATTGGTCGAAAGCGCCGCGCCCAGCGCGACGCCGCCCGTGCCGGACACGCCGAATGCCAGGGCGTCGATGGTCGAGCCGTCAAAGGCCGAGATGGTCACGTCGCTGGCGGCTGTCACGGCCGAATGATCCGCAATGCCGGCCGTCACGTCGTTGGCGACGACGTTGGCCGAAAGCGAGAGCAACCCCGCGTTGCCGCCGGAACCGGCCACGCCTGCGGTGAAACTCTCTATGATCGAACGCGACGCCGCCGACAGGCTCAAAGTGGATGCGCTGGTGACCGTTGACCCCGAAATGCCCGCATGTATGCCATTTGTAATTACGTTGGCCCCGATGATGGCTCCGGCTGCCACTCCTCCGCTACCGGCCACGCTGATACCGATGGAACTGATGCGGGAACTGTCTGCAGCTGAAAGAATGATCGCGTCAGTCCCAGTCGTTGTTTTAACCTTAGAACCGTCCGAGATTGCCGCGGCCACGTCGTTCTTAATGACGTTGCCGAAACCCATAACATCGACGGCCACGGCGCCCGATCCCGCCACACCGGCCGACAGGGCCACAATGCGGGCCGTGGAGTCTGCCTGCACGGTCAGGTTGCCGCCGGTGACGCTGACAGTCGAATGCTTGATGTCCGCCTTGACTGTATTGGTGATGACGTTACCGACGAAAGCTCCGTTCACGGCCACGCCGCCCGTGCCGGCCACGCTGGCCATCAGGGAAACGATGTTTCCGTCCAGATCCTGGTCCCCACCCACGGTGGAGTTGACCAGAGCGTGGGCGGCGCCGGTCGCTCCTGCGGTCAGGTTTATGGCGATGCCGTTTTTCGCGTTGTCCAAGGATGAGGCGAGTTTGATTTTGTTCGGATCGTTGTCGAGAATGACGTAGTAGGTTTCACCGGAGGTCAGTCCGCCGATGTCCGTTCCACCGCCGTTGTCGTAGACCACGGCGTCGCCGGTGCGCCAGTGCGTCGCACCCACGGCGATCGTGTCGCTTGCCGCGTCCACGATGCCGGAATCTGCCGCATCGACGGTCACGGAAGGCACGAAAAGCCAATCGGGAACTGTGGACGGAGCACCATTTCGGGCCTCGACGGAAACATTGCCCGTAGCGGTCACGGTGGAATCTTCGATGGTGGCCAAAGTGTCGCTCACGATGACATTGCCCATGGCCGAGACCTGCACGGCCACGATACCGGAGCCGGAAACACCCACGGACACGGAGCGAATGACTTCCTCGGACACAGCCGCGACAGAAAGGCTGTCGACAGCCAGCCTCGCAGAACTGATCCCGGCCAAAGTGGAATTGGTGATGACATTGGCCGTGACCGGTACCCCGACGGCCACAATACCGGTGCCGGAGACATTGATGGCCAAGGCGTCGACGACAGCGGAATTGGTCGCCGAGATGGACGTGTCGCCAGCGGTCACGTCGGTGACTCTGGTCAGGTTATGGGCTGTACCCGTCGCTCCGGTCCCAAGGTCAACGGCTGTTCCAGACTCGGCGTTCTCAAAGGTGGTCGCCAGCTGAAAAGCCGTTCCCGCCCCCTTGATGATGTAATACGTCTGCCCATCAACCAGGCCGTCGATGGCCGTATCGTCTGCGCATGTGTAGATCACTGCATCGCCGGTCTCGTAACGCCTGTCCGTCTCGAAATCGATGTTGTTGCCACTGACGGAATCCGCCGGATCAAAATACCCGCCGTCGTCCTTTGTCGTGGATATTTCCGCCGTCACGGTGTTAGCGACGACGTTGGCGGCCAGATAGGCCGAAACGGACACGACGCCGGAACCGGCCACGCTGGTGGCGAAGCCCAGAATGGACGTCGAGGACTGTGCCGCGAGGTCCAGACTGGCAGCGCATTCGACAATGGAACCGGAAACCCGCGTGGTCACGGTATTTGTGACCACGTTGGCGCCAATGAGGGCGCCAACGGCAACGACGCCCGTACCGGCCACGCCCAGTGCCACGGACGTGATCTGCGATGAATCCAGAGCGTCCAGATCGACCCCGCCGACACTGGCCGTGATCATGGAGTTGTCGCTGATGGCCGAGGTGACGGAATTGGTGATGACGTTCCCGAAGCCCGTGGCGTTCACGGCCACGGTGCCCGATCCGGCCACGCCCACGGTCAGGGAGATGATGGCGGAACTGAGGTCGCTGTCGAGGACGATGTCGCCCGTGGTGGATGTGAGCACGGAGTCCGTTATCACGGTCTCGACGCTGCCCTTGATGGTGTTGCCGGTCAGGACGGCGTTGACCGCCACGGTTCCTGACGCGGCCACGCCGACGTTCAGGGCCAGGATGTTGGCGTCCAGGGAGATGGGCGAACCGCTCAGGACGGCGTCCACATCGTCTTCGTTTTTCTCGCTCCCCACGTTCCAAGGAGTCAGCACGCTCGGGGCCAGATCCCGGGCGGTCAGGACGATGTCTCCGGCGGCGCTCACCGTGGACCCAGAAATGGTGGCGGCAACGCTGTTGATGATGGCGTTGCCCAGGGCCGTGACCTGCACGGCCGCCGAGCCGGACCCGGCAACGCCCAGGGCCAGCGCGCGGATGATCTCGGTGGACTGAGCAGTCAGGGTCAGCATCGAGCCCGTATCAAGGCTCGATCCGCCGACAGCGGCCTCCGTGGAATTGGTGATCACGTTGGCGGCCATGCCCACGCCCACGGCCGTGCTGCCGCTGCCGGCAACCCCGAAGGCAATGGCGTCGACGATGGAAGTGTCCGTGGCCGATAGCGTGACGGCACCGACGGCATCCACATCCGAGGCGGTCGTTCCCGCCATGATTGCGGCTCGGGTGGTGTTCGTGACTACGTTGCCGGCCATGGTCACTTGCACGGCAGTGGAGCCGGAAGCGGCCACTCCGCCGGCAAAGCTGAAGATGGTGGATGCGGACGTGGCCGTGAGGGCCAGGGTGCTGCCACTCGTGACCGTAGCCCCGGAGATCAGCGCATCCACGGTGCTCGTGATCACGTTGGCGCCGATGATGGCCGAGACCGCCGTACTGCCGGAAGCCGCGACGCTCAGGCCGACCGAGGTGATGTGGGACTGATTCTCGGCGGACAGCGCCACCAGACCGCCGCTTTTCACGGTGGATGCCAAGGTTATGCACGACTCGACGACGCCGGTGATCACGTTGCCGAAGCCGGTGGCCTGCACAGCCACCTGACCCGATGCGCCCACGCCCACGGACAGAGCCAGGATGGCCGAATCGGTCAGGGTGGTCAGGATGACGTCGGCAAGGGGGTTCAGAACGGCCCCGCTCACGGCGTGTCTTCCCGCCGTGACCATGGAGGCGGATATTTCCGAGGCAATGTCATTGTCGATCGCATTACCCGTCAGCAGCCCGCTCACGGCGACCTTGCCGGAACCGGCCACGCTCACGTTCACGGCCAGGATGTTGGCGTCCAGCTGCACCGGGGAACCGTCCAGGGCGGTGGACAGGTCGGCGGCCACCTCCGCAGGCACGATCCAATCCGGAAAGATGCTCGGCGCCAACTCCTTGGCCGTCAGAGTCACGTCTCCCCCGGCCGCCACTGTGGAACCGGTGATACGGGCGCCGATGGTGTTCACCACGAAATTGCCCAGGGCCGCAATGGAAAGAGCTCCTGTTCCCGCTCCGGAAACGCCGAGGGCCAAGGCCCGGATGCTGGAGGAGGACTGGGCCAGCAGGACAACGTCCGCCGCCGCGTTGGACATGGAGCCGTCGGCGTTCATGCCGGCCTTCACCGTCGATGCGTCGATCTCCGCCGTGACGCGGTTGGTGACCGCATTGGCGGCCACTCCTGCCGCGCCGGCGTAGCTGCCGCCGCCGGAACCCCCGATGGCCAAGGTGTCCACCGACCGGTCATTGAGGGCCTGTACGCTTACATCCCCCCCGGCCGTCACCATGGCGTTGCCTGAGATTCCGGCATAGACCGTGGTGATGTCGGTATTCACCGCAATGCCGGCACCGGCGGCGAATTTGGACGAAGCCGCCCCGCCGATGGCCAAGCTCACGACGGAGGAATGAGCGCCGGATTCCAAACCGACCGCGCCGCCGGCCGTCACCGTGGCCCCGCTTATTTCGGTTTCTACCGTGTCGCTACGCACCGTCGTCACGTTGGTCAGGCCGATACCGGCCTTGCCGCCCACCGCGAACACCCCTGCGCCGCAGACCAGCAGCGTGTCGGAGGCGGCATGAAGGGCCACGTCGCCGCCGACCGAAACCTTCGATCCGCTGCCGATGGAAGAACGGGTCACGTCGGTGGTGGTCACCACGGCGGCCGAACCGGCCACGCCTGCCTTGTCGCTGCCGATCCCCAGACCGGCGGCAAAGGAAAAGATCTTTCCGGCCGTATCCGCCTGCAAGCCAACATCATCCACGGCATTCACGGTGCTGTTGCTGCCGATATAGACTTTTGTGCGCCGCCCGATAATATCCACGTCCGCCGCTATGCCGACGCCCACCGCTTTGGAAACGCCCAGGGATCCGGCCACGCCCACCTTGAACAGGGAATCCTCGGCACGCAGCCTGACGGCCTGGTTGGCCGCCGCCCCCGTGGTGGACGCATTGATGACGGCCCCGTCGCCGATATAGGCCAAGGTGTCGATGTCGATTTTATCGGTGCTTGCGGAAAAGGCCCCGCCCACTGTTTTGCTGCTGACACCGCCGCCGCCGGCGATGCGGAAAATCGTGTCCGAAGTGCCGGCATCGATGACGATGCCGTTGGCGGACAGGCCGTTGCCGCCGGAAACCCCGTCGCCCTGCCCCTGGGCCGAAACCGTCGCGCCATCGCCGATATAGGCCTTGGTGGTCTGGTCGATGACCCCCACCGCACCTGACGCCCCGAACCCGGCCGTGTTGCCGTACGCCACGGCCCCGGCCACCGACACCACAAAAAGCGAGTCGTCAGCGTCCAGAAGCAGGCTTCCGGGCGTGGTCACCACGGCGTCGGCGCCGATAGAGGCCTCAACGACATTGGTCACCACTTGAATCGAGGCGGAACCGGTCATGCCGATCTTGCCTTTGGTCACGGCCCCGCAGGCCGCCACGGAGATGATATCCGTATCCTGGGAAGCAGTGATGCTGATATCCCCGTGGGCTTTCACCACGGCGTTGTCTCCGATAAAGGCCTTGACGGTCTGCACCAGCGCCACCGCATCGGCCGCCGCCCCGAACCCGCCGATGCCGGTGGCGCCGCCGGAATAGGAAACGGCCCCGGCCACGGACACGTCCAGCAGCTTGCCCAAAGCGTCGATGGTCACATCCCCCCCGGCATCCAGGGAGGTGTTGGCCCACAGACCGGCCTGCACGTCGCTGTAG
>Ga0265295_1002407_pt1 | contig 29804 bp, 27 predicted proteins | sample Munlansysbiofilm_FD_192503 | JGI IMG/M metagenome (GOLD analysis project Ga0265295, IMG submission 192503) | Leachate microbial communities from a municipal landfill in Southern Ontario, Canada - Methane capture system biofilm | ecosystem: Engineered > Solid waste > Landfill > Unclassified ... | reverse complement strand
GAGAAAGAGAGGACGGCAAAACTGTTCCTTCCCAGATATTGAGGGTAGACAAGAATATGGTTTACCATCCAATGGGACTTATGCTGAGTGCCCAGATTCCTGATAAACCTTCTGTCAGTGTGAATTGCATACTTCTTGATGAAACAAAAACTCCTACTGATATATATGCCGGAGGATCTTTTGGTTTTTGGGGCATGTCATCAGATCACAAAAATGCAGCCTATAATGTTGCAAAATGGGATTACAATATAGGAGAATGGCAGCCTATCGGAAAAGGTAATTTCTGGCGTATTGGGATGCATGATCTTAAAATATTTCCTGAAGGGTATCCTGGCCTGAAAGGTCAGCCCATATATGGCTTTCCAACATTTATGACTGAGCTGCTGGGACGGGTGAGATGTCTTGAAATGGACAAACAGGGAAACCTTTATGCAGGCGGATCCATCGGTATTCTTGATGATAATCCGGATATAAACAAGAGGGATGAACATTACGGTCTTGTTAAGTATGATAAACAGCAGGATAAATGGGTTGGGGCCGCAAAATGCAGAGGGGTATCCCGTGACGTTTTCCAGATGACATGGCTTGATGATACCAAGATGCTTGTCACGGGATCCTTTCTTTACTCAGAAGACTACAGACTGCTTAATAATGTCGCTATTTTTGATACCCGGAAAGGGACTCTTGAACCATTGGGTGGTGGTCTTTTAAAGGGAACAGATGCCCATGTTTATGCCTGTGATGTTGTTCACGATGTACGGGATGACGGGTACTGGTTCGGAGGCTTTTTCAATTATGCCGGTTCTGAGCCTAAATATTTATCTGATGCACCTGTTGAGAGTTTTTCCATCGCCCACTACGACCCTGACAAGAATCTTGACCCTAACAATGGTCTTAAAGTAGAGCCGAATGAAGGAGTTAAAGGGGTTGCGGGGTATAGTTCAGAGTCAAGGAGTGTAACCTTGAAAGCTGCCTGCCCTGATGACGGAGAAATCATTTGGTATACAAAGTCCTCCACCGGCGAATTCAGCAAGGCTGGAACTGGAAGTCCATACAATACTTCTTTTAGAGTGAAGGATGGAATGAAAAGTTTCACCTATTATGTTTCGGTGAAAAAAACAGATGGTTCCCAAGGGGGAAAATTACCCGTGATAATAAACATAAAAGAACCTTAAATTTTTCCTGATATTAGTGGGCATGTATTTTGAGAAAATTGGTTTTCAAGCGGATAAGAAAAATTGCGATCAAAGGGCGGATCGCAAAGAGACTGGGACAAACCAGGGAGATGATTCGTGACTGTTTAGGGGAAATGCCAGTGCCGGCATTTCCCCCAAATGCCGATTGTCCCAAGGGTTTACCGTCTTACATGCAATTAATCACGAGCCCAATGGCAAAAAGAGCACTGAACATCAGCGCAAGCTTTGCCACGTCTGCAAGGGTTTGATTGAGAATTTCTCCATCCTGTTCAAAGATGGTTTTAAATACAGGATAGGATTTCAAGAACACTGCCAGGGGCAACAGAATGGCCCAGGACCAGCGGCCTGAGGCAAACATCAGGCATGGGATCAAAAAGGAGAAAAGGATTAGATATACAAACATTACCTTGGTGCGCCAGGGACCCAGGATCACGGCCAGGGTTTTTTTGCCCGCCCTGGCATCTGTTTCGATATCCCGCAGATTGTTGACCACGATAATGGACGTCACTATAAGGCCCACGGGAACAGATGCGGTGAAGACCGCCGGTGTTACGTATCCGGCCATGAGATAGTAGGTGCCCAGCACTGCAACAGGCCCGAAAAAAATAAATACAAACAGTTCGCCAAGGCCGTTGGAGGCAATGGGAAAGGGGCCTGCACTGTAACCGATGATTCCGAGAAAAGAGGCAATCGCAATATACAGGATCACAACCCCGCTCTTGATAATCAAAACGATGCCTAAAATCAGGGCCGCCAGCATGGTCAATATGAATGCATTTCGAACGGTTTCAGGCGGGATCAGGCCGCTTTGGGTCACACGCTTTGGGCCTTTCCGGTCCGGGGTGTCAATCTTGTGCAGAAAATCAAAATAATCATTGGCAAGGTTTACTGATATCTGGATCAATAAAGCGCCGGCCAGAGCCGCAGCAAACATCAGTGGTGAAAATCTGTGATCAGAAATAGCGCAGGCTGCGCCAACAACAACAGGGCAAGTCGATGCCGGAAGGGTTTTTGGCCGGATGGCCAACCACCAATGGTGTAGATTCATAATATGTTCCACCTGTTTTTTGTAGTCATTTAATAATAAATCCTATCAGAGCAAATACGCAGGTTACATTAATCAGGATCGAAGCTCAATCGGTCATTGTGATAATCGAGCAGCTTTGCCAGGAGAATATGCCGGGTTTTAGATGAGCAGCCAGTGCCTGACATCTTGACCGCCCGCAGGGCGGGATGGACAGCTCAAACCAAGCCTGGATGATGGAAATGTTCACGCGGGTGCACCGTGGTTGTATGGTATTATTTAAAGGGGTACAATTGAGATCATGATCCAACCATGATATGATTGGGTTGTAAAATTAATTAAAAATTTTTATGAACCCCTTTTTTTAACAGGCCGGATGAACCGGTCGAGCCGATTGTTCAGGTGTTGAACAGAACCGCTAGGCGGAAGGAAATACAGATCATAAATTATGATTAGACTTACGTTTCTTCTGGCACTTCTTACAGCATTCCCCCCACTTTCCACAGCCATGTATCTACCGGCCATCCCTACACTTGTAAGAATATGGGACAAGCCATTTTATCTTGTAAATCTCACCCTTGTTATTTTCTTTGCAGTTTATTGTGTTTTTATTTTGATTTACGGCCCTTTGTCTGACAAATATGGTCGTAAACCACCACTTATAGCAGGTCTTTTAATTTATATTGTTTCTTGTTTTTTATGTGCTCTCTCAATTAATGTTTATATGCTTATTTTTGCAAGGGTCCTTCAGGCTGCGGGAGCTGCGTCGGCTGCAACAATAGCACTGTCAATAGCAAAGGACAGGTTTCCTCCAGACAAAAGGGAAAAGGTTTTAAGTTATATGGCTGTTATAATGGCCCTTGCTCCCATGCTTTCACCAATGATAGGTAGCCTTGTTCTTATTTACTTTAAATGGCGGTGGATTTTTATTGTTCAGGCATTATTTGGTATTCTTTCAATTTTTTTTGTGTCTTTTATGGCTGAATCAAATTTGGATAAAAAAGATGTGTCTGTAAGAGAACTTGCCAAAGGGTTTGGTAAAACCCTTAAAAACAAAAACTTTACTTCCCTTGTTATATGTTTTTCAGTGCTTTCCCTTCCGCTGTTTGCATTCACTGCAGCATCTTCATATATTTATATAAATGTTTTCAATATCACGGAAACAATGTTTTCCGTATTTTTTGGAATCAATGCAGCCTCTTTAATGGCCGGTTCAATTACCTGCGCAAGATTTGGTTGTAAAATCGGAACATTCAGGCTGATTAACATTGGAATTCTAGGTATGGTTTTAGGAGGAATCTTAATGCTTCTTAAGCTTTTTGAAGGACCTCTGCAATTTCTTATACCAATGGCAGTTATTTCATACAGCTTTGGTCTAAGCCGTCCTCCATCAAACAATCTTATTCTTGAGCAGGTAACTGAAGACACAGGAACTGCCTCATCTTTAATGATTTTCTCATACTTTATTCTTGGAGCCATTTCAATGGCAGTAGTTTCACTGGAATGGCAGGACAAAATAGTCTATATCGGCTCCCTTGCATCTTTGTGCGGACTTATATCTTTTATTTTATGGCGGTTTATAAAACCACATATTGCTGCTGAGCAGGTATAAAAAAAAACAATAAAAAGGATGCCGGCATTATAAATAATGCCGGCATTTTACCCGCCCCATTAACAGGTCATAAAAACCTTATAGTCGAGATCACCTGTAACCATCTAGGATCTTTTCAAGGATGCCGCTTCCCGGGCAGAGCTGCTCTTCTCCCAGTGAATTGAGCGGTTTGACGGTTGTCTTAAGAATCGTGTGGGTCTCCTCCTCATCCTGGTCGCTGGCATGGAAGAGGCCGGTGAGAAGGTGCCCCTTTTCCCGGTGGTGCTCCAGGGCGTCAAGGGCCGATCTCCGGCTGGTGATGTCAACGGTGTCATCGTCCTTGCAGAGCTGGATGATCCCGCCGTCGTGCATGGTCACATTCTGGGTGATTCCCGGGGCATAGCAGGCGGTGATTTCATGCCTGGGCGGTATGAAGTCAATGGTGCCGGTAGCCTCCATATGATCCCGCACCCATTGGTAGCTCTTGGTCGAAGTTGCGGTGTTGTTGAATGTGACGCAGGGGGAGATCACATCCACAAGGGCAAATCCATTGTGCTGCAGCGCCCCCTTTAAAAGGGGTATCAGCTGCTCCTTGTCTCCTGAAAATCCCCGGGCGACATATCCTGCGCCAAGCTGGATGGCAAGGGCACAAAGATCAATGGCCTCAAAGGGGTTTGGGTGCCCCTTTCTGCTGGACGATCCCCTGTCTGCCGTTGCCGAATCCTGGCCCTTGGTCAGACCGTAGCAGCCGTTGTTCATGACGATATAGGTCATGTTGAGGTTGCGCCTTACCACGTGGGCAAACTGCCCTATGCCGATGGAGGCTGTATCCCCGTCTCCTGACACGCCGATATAGACAAGATCCCTGTTGGCCATGTTGGCTCCGGTTATAATGGAGGGCATGCGGCCGTGGACCGAGTTGAATCCATGGGATTTGCCGAGGAAATAGGCCGGAGTTTTTGATGAACATCCAATGCCGGACATCTTGACCACCCCGTGGGGCGGGATGGAGAGCTCAAAGCAGGCCTGGATGATGGCGTTGGTAATTGAATCGTGGCCGCATCCTGCGCACAGGGTGGAGTCGGCCCCTTCGTAATCTTTCCGGGTGTGACCGAGATCATTTTTGGGAAGATCTGGATGACGGAAAATTGGACGTCGTGAACTCATCGCTCTTCTCCTTTAACGGACTGGATTTCAGAGGCTTTGGATAAATCGATCGTCTGTTCCATGGCCTGGAAGATATGTCCGGCAGTGACGGGCATGCTGTCAATGTTGGTTATGGGCACCAGGCGGTTCGGATTGATACCGCACTCGTTGATTATGAGCGACCGCATTTGACCGTCCCGGTTCTGCTCGATGACAAAGGTAGTTTGGTGGCGGTTGATAAAGTCAGCCACCTCGTCCTGGAAGGGAAAGCTTCTGATCCTGAGGGTGTTGATGATAATGCCTCGGTCGGCAAGGCGTTGAAACGCCTCCTGGGCGGACTGGGTAGATGTGCCGAAGAAAACAGCGCCCCAGGCGGTGGTCTCGTCGTTTATCTCGATGTGCGGTTTCGGCACCAGGGATTTTGCCGTTTCCCATTTCCGGGCAAGACGCAGCATGCACCGCTTATAGGCCTGTTCATCCTCGGTATAGGCGGCATATTCATCGTGGGACGAGCCCCTGGTAAAGTAGGAGCCCCTGGTGGGGTGGGTGGCAGGATAGGTCCTGTAGCAGATGCCGTCCCCGTCGCTGTCAAGATACCGGCCGAATTTTCCGGTCATGGCTTCCAGCTGATCATGGTCGAGGACCTTCCCCCGGTCAAAGGTGTGGCCGTCGTCCCACTGCATGGGTGTGCACACATGGTCGTTCATGCCTAGATCAAGGTCGCTCATAATGATCACAGGGGTCTGGAGCCTTTCTGCAAGGTCAAAGCTCTGGACCGTCATTTCAAAGCACTCGTTGGGATTGCCAGGAAAGAGCAGGGGATGGCGGGTATCCCCGTGGGATGCATAGGCTGCGGAGAGAATGTCGGACTGCTGACTCCTTGTGGGCATGCCCGTGCTCGGTCCCGTGCGTTGGACATCGACGAGCACCACGGGTATCTCGGCAAAATAGGCAAGGCCCAGAAGCTCGCTCATCAGGGAGAGCCCCGGACCCGAGGTTGCGGTAAAGGCCCTGGCACCGTTCCACCCGGCGCCCACGGCGATTCCAAGAGCTGCAAGCTCGTCCTCGGCCTGGATGATCGCGGCCCGGCACTTGCCCTTTTCATCCAGTCTGTACCGCCGGGTGAACTTGTTAAAGGCATCGACCACAGAGGTGGAGGGGGTGATGGGATACCAGCCTGCAACCGTGGCCCCTCCGTACAGGGCCCCGAGGCCGGTGGCCGTGTTGCCGTCGATCATGATGTGGTTGGTGAGTCTGTCGCAGGGCCCGATGGAAAGCTCGCACAGCCCTTTAAAGTGCTGGGCCGCGTAGTCAAATCCGAGGTCCAGGGCATGGATGTTGGGTTCGGCAAGCTTTGGCTTTTTGCTGAACTGACGGGTGATGGATTCCTTTAAAACCGAAAGGTCCATCTCCAGGAGATAGGCAACGGCCCCCACATAGACGATGTTTTTGAGGAGCTGCCTGAGTTTCGGGCTTTCGATCTCCCTGTTGCATATGTCGGTCAACGGGATGGGGACGAGGGTTATATCGTCACGGTCAAAGTTGTCGTCAAGGACCCTTGTGGAGTCGTAGAGAAAATACCCGCCCGGCTCAAGGGCGTCATAGTCTTTTTTCAGCGTCCGGACGTTGATGGCCACAATAAAGTCGTAACCGCCCCGGCGGCCGAGGTGGCCCTGGTCGTTGACCCTCACCTCGTACCAGGTGGGAAGCCCCTGGATGTTGGACGGGAAGATGTTCTTTGGAGAGACTGGAACCCCCAGGCGGAAAACCGCCTTGGCAAACAGGTTGTTGGCGCTTGCGGAACCTGAACCGTTAACATTGGCAAAACGGATAACAAAGTCGTTCACGCTTTTTATCTTGATCATTTTTCACCTGCCCTTGGCGTGTCGTAGGAAAACTTGAGCATATCCCAGGCCGTTGTTGGACATCTTTCGGCGCAAAGGCCGCAGTGGAGGCAGAGGTTTTCGTCCTTGACCATGACTCTGCCCGTGGGAAGCGTGGCTGAAACATAGAGGGCCTGGGAAAGATTCTCAGCCGGAATGGAAAGGGCCTGGCGCAGATCTGCCTCGTCCAGGTTTGTAAGGAAGTTGATGCAGGTGGTGGGGCAGACATCAACGCAGGCGTCACACTCGATGCACTCAGCAACGGTGAAGACCGTCTGAACGTCGCAGTTCAGGCAGCGGAGGGCCTCTTTTTTGCCGAGCTTCCGGTCAAAACCAAGTTCAACCTCCATGAGGCGGTCCTTGATGGATTTCACCGTTGAAACCATGGGCACATCCTGGCGCTGGTCACCGGATACGGCGCTGTCATAGATCCAGTCTTTGAAACCCATTCTCTGGCCGTCAAGCAAGGTCTTGGGTCCGGGGCGGTCGGTGAGGCTTTTTCCCCGGCAGAAGAGATCGATGGATATGGCAGCCTCATGGCCGTGGGCCACGGCCGTGATGACGTTTTTAGGTCCAAAGGCTGCGTCGCCGCCAAAAAAGATCCGGTCGATGTTTGACTGGAAGGTTGCCTTGTCCACCTGGGGGCGGCCCCTGGTGTCAAAGATCAGACCCACTTCGGGCTCAATCCAGGGAAAGGCGTTTTCCTGGCCAATGGCCAGCAGCACTTCATCGCAGGCCATAAAAACCTCGGGCTTCTCCTCTTTGGAGAGATCCTGGAAGTTCATACCCGTCAACCTGCCGTTCTTCACCACAAAACCAACGGGTGAGAGGTGCTCAATAATGGGGATATCTTCCCTTATCGCATCTTCGACTTCCCATTCCGATGCCTTCATCCTGTCGCGGCTTCCACGGATGATCACCTTGACGTTCTCTCCACCCAGCCTGCGGGCCGTTCTGCAGCAGTCCATGGCTGTGTTGCCGCCGCCAATGACCAGGGTGGTGCTGCCTGCCTTTTTGTTGTGACCGTACTGAACGCCTGCCAGCCATTGGATGCCGATGTGGATGGAAGAATCACCCTCCTTTCTGCCCGGAAGATCAAGATCCCTGCCCCTTGGAGCCCCAGTGCCGATGAAGATGGCGTCATAATCCTTTTCCAGGAACTCCTTCATGCTCGAGATATAGGTGTTGAAATGGGTGTTGACCCCCAGGTCTAAAATATAACCGACCTCTTCATCCAGCACCTTTTGGGGTAACCGGAACGAGGGGACCTGGCTCCTGATAAATCCGCCGGCCGCGGCCTGGTCGTCATAGAGATCAATTGAATATCCCAGGGGCAGGAGGTCCCGGGCCACGGTGAGGGATGCTGGTCCGCCTCCTATCAGGGCTATTCTTTTGCCGTTTTTCTCGGTGGGGATTTTGGGCAGTCTATCTCTTATCTCGTCCCTGTTGTCGGCGCATACCCTTTTCAAGCGGCAGATGGCCACGGCCTTCTCTTCCACCCGGACCCGCCGGCAGGCGGGCTCGCAGGGGCGATCGCACACCCTGCCAAGAATTCCGGGAAAGACATTTGACTCCCAGTTGATCATATAGGCGTCAGTGTATCTTTTTTCGGCAATCAGCCTGATGTATTCCGGCACCGGGGTGTGGGACGGGCAGGCAAACTGGCAGTCGATCACCTTGTGAAAATATTCAGGATCATTGATGTCGGTGGGGTTCAATATCTTTCCTCCTGCTAGGGTTGATATGTCTGGAAAGTAAACCACAATACCGGACGATTGAAAAGTGTAAAATCCAATCTGCCACATATCAAGACATGAAAATATTCTTTACCTTGGACATGCCCGGGATGATGGTCTGGGTTCTGTTGATTCCTTCAATGTTCCGGATGTTATGGTCCACATACTCTGAGATGGTCTCTGCATCCGAGGCAAGAAAGTCTCGTTTTAAAACCATCTTGACCAGTATGTCATAGCTGCCGTGGACCGAGTGAACCTCTTGGATGCCTTCTTTTGCAAACAGCCTCTCCTCCACCTGACTCTGGGTTGAGGTGTCGATATTGATCAGGACAAAGGCTGTAATGCTCCGCTTCATCTCTGGGTAGTCAGGGGTGTTTTTTGCCAGCATCTTCCTGCGAAATTCCTCCATGGTTTTGGGAATGAGATCATCTATCCCGATGCCGTACCTGTAGTCGGAGGTCCTTTCCCAGCGGTTGAAGGAGATATAGGCATAGAGGTCTGAAACGGTTCTTTTCGGAAAATATTTGTCCAGGCCGCCGCTTGCAATGATGGCGGTCATGGGTACGAAAATGGTGTTGTACCAGTCCCCTGCTGCCTTTTTAAAGTCACACTCCCTGCCCGAAACCTCTTCCAGGTATGCCTGGTGTCTCTTGATCTGTTTCTCCAGAAAATTGTACTTTCCCACTTCGGTGAGGTCTATTTTGCCGACCAGGCCCGTTGTTCTGTAGAAAATCTTTTTCTCTATATAGAGCAGGTTTTCCATGGTGTTCCTGGCGGACAAAAGTTCCACCACCTTTGCCGGGATCTCTGACCACCCGAGCTCCTTGGCCGCAGCCACCCGGTGATTTCCGTCGATCACATAATAATCGTTCCGGATCTGATAGAGGGTTATTGGGGGCAATGGGTCACCCCTGCGCATGATCCGCTTGATCTCGCTGAACCGTTCTTGTGATACATGGCTTTTGGGACGGAACTTGGAGTCAAAATCATGGTATTTTCCCACACTGCCGATGATATTTTCAATGGCTATGGTTTTGACTCCGTGCTCTATTATCTCCACATCCTCTTCCTGGGCCACCTGCTCATGAAAGGAGCATACATGGTCGTTGTATTCATTCTTTGACCGGATGCCCAGGAGACGTTTGAAAAAATTTATCATGGTCAAACCTCTATAATCATATACCCGCAGGTGTTGATTACCCTTGTGTCATGAACCCGGGTTACCCGGTCGTTAAAGGTGTTAAATGTTCGGTGGATATGGCCGTGGATTAAATAATCGGGGTGATGTTTCTCCATGAGGCGTCCAAAGCTTTCAAACCCCATGTGGCAGAGGTCTTTTCCGTCATGGATGTTACGGGGAGCTGCGTGGGTTATAACCATGTGAATCGGCCTTTTTCGTCGGATTTGAAATCCCGTCCAGAATATGATTTTTTTCATCATCTTTTCCGTGTACTGGTTGGGTCCGCCATTATACCACATGGAGCCTTCCAGTCCCAGGATGTTGAGGGATCCCAAAGAAACCACCCTGGCATGGATATCTTCACACCCCACGGGGTTGGATTGGGTATATCTGATGTCGTGGTTGCCCTTTACATAAAAGAGCGGGCACTCGAGCCGGTTGCGCAGAAACGTAAGGTATTCTGGGGCCATGTCTCCGCAGGATATGATCAGGTCCAGGGGGGGCAGCTGCCCTTTTTCCACCCTGTGGGTCAGGTCCTTGTCAACAAAGTCTGACAGGGTTAAAATGGTCAGGTTGTGGCTCCTGCCCAGGGGCTGTACAATGCTCGGATTTGATTGGTCAGGTGTCATGGCTTTATCAAAGACAATTCGGAAATTCTTCTGGGTTTCGGAGTTCCTTCATCTAAATAGACAGGAGAATAAGAATTTGAGCCGTTACCACACGCAAAAACATTGTCAATGGATATACTGTTGCATAACTTGCAGCAGGGGTGTCGTTACCGGCTGTGGTATTGGCAAATGCCAATGCGGGTGGGTCTGTCATACTCCCCGAAATAAGTCCCATTAAAGTAAAATAATTAATTTTAAAGACCAATCGTCCTACTGCTCCAACTAGCAACACCGGTAAAATTGTGATCATGGCACCGTACCCAACCCATAAATAACCTCCATTCATGATGGTTCGTACAAACCCTTCTCCGGCTTCTAAACCAACACAGGATAGGAATAGTGAAATACCTATTTCCCGTAACATAAGATTGGCACTCATTGTGGTGTATGTTACCAGTTTGTAGCGTGGTCCGAATTTGCTCATCAAAATAGAGACAATTAATGGTCCGCCGGCTAAACCGAGCTTTACAGGCTGCGGCATTCCGGGAATCATAAATGGGAAGCTGCCCAATAACACGCCCAGGGCTATTCCAATAAAAATTGAAACAAGGTTGGGTTCGTGCAATCGTTTTAATGAGTTGCCAAGTAACTTTTCAATGTTTGCCACAGAGTTTTTCGAACCAACCACTGTCAAACGGTCACCCAACTGTAGTTGGAGTTTGGGATCGGCAATTAGATCTAAACCGGCGCGGTTTACACGTGTTACGTTAATGTCATATATTTTTCTAAGGTTGAGATTGTCAATCGTCCGCCCGTTAATATCGGGCTTAGTGATGATTATGCGTCGAGAAATGAGTTCAGAACCTAATTTTGTCCATTCTTTCTGGTCCATATCAATGTTTTTACCCAGCAGGGCGGATACGGTATCAATGTTTTGAAGATTTGAGACAACCAGTACTTTGTCTCCTTTATTTAAAACCGTTTCAGGATTTGCAACTTCCAATTTATTATCAGCAGCATGCTGGATCCGTGAAATTACAAATTCCTTGTTGATAAGCGGCTTAGTGGCGGAAAGGGTTTTCCCAAAGATCGCTGGGTTGTTTATTTCCAACGAAAACATTTGAGCTTTTGTTAGTTCGGATTCATTTTGGCTTTCCAACTCTTTAGTCTCTTTGTCCAAATTAATCTTAAAGATATACCGAAGCAAAATCAAGGATACTATAACACCTACAACACCCAACGGGTATGCAACTGCATATCCCATGGACATGGTCGGATCGGTGCTCCCCGACATATCCTGAAAGGTTTGTTGCGCAGCACCCAGTCCGGGGGTATTTGTTACAGCACCGGATAAAATGCCTACCATGGTAGAAATAGGCAAATTGGTAACTAAGTGAATTACGTATGCTGTAATAGCGCCCAAAAATATTATGGAGGTTGCAAGCAGATTAAGCGTGAGTCCCCCTTTTTTAAAAGAAGAAAAAAAGCTCGGACCTACTTGCATCCCGATAGAATATATAAATATAATAAGGCCAAATTCTTTCATAAAATGAAGAATGTTCTGATCGATGAGCAATCCGAAGTGCCCAAAAGCGATACCTACAAAAAGTATCCAGGTGATTCCTAAAGAAATACCAAGAATTTTGATTCTGCCCAAAGCAATTCCTATTGAAATTACCAGTGCAAAAACAAACATGGAATGGGCTATTCCCGTTCCAAAAATTAATTCATTTAACCAGTTCATGTGTGAAAGCTCTTATCTGTTGTTTACCAGAAAATTATTGTTTTCTGAGTTTTTGACATGTCAGATGTCAATTGGTTTCTCCCCCAATCCATTGCCTGAAAAAACAAAAGCCTCGTTGCGCTTGATTGCTCAAGCAGATAGAGCTTCTGTGCAAGCAAAAACCTATCATCAACGAGGTGAAACAAATTATGACACAAGACATGCTTCCATTCAAGTATGAAGAAGAATAACTCAAGCAGGTTTGACCGCACCGGCAGGTTTGCCAGTATATATGGATCTGGCCAATGTAATCGGATTGTCCAAATCTATCCAGAAACATCTGAAGGTAATGGAGACTTAACAAGGCTGGAGTTATACCCAGGTGGTCCTGTTGTGTCGTTGACACAGTTAAAGGTTGTGCTTATATAACATTGTACGCCACCTGGAATTTTATGTTGCGCAAAAACGGGGGGATTTAAATGGATGAGATCATCGTTTGGGTTATTATTGCAATAGCCGTTGCCTATACTGTTAAAAGTGTTGTCGCTTCATTGGGAAAAAAGGGCTCCGACGGTTGTGGATGTTGTGCAGGTTGCGGGGGGTGTTCTTCAAGGGGGGATTGCACCCTGGAGGGCCCGGATTCAACCGACCTTGAACAACCACGGTCGACAGCATCTATTCAAACTTGCGTGGAAAGTAAGAATACGGTAAAATCAGCAATGTAAAAATAAGGCCCGCAGATCAACCCATGGAAAATATCGATGTTTATACCGTTCCACTACCAGGTGTCAGAGTATGACTGTGTTCCCACAGCACTTATCAATGGCGTGAGCTATCTGTTCCAGAGAAAAGAGATTCCCCCCATGGTCATCCACCACATTTATCTCTACTGTCTGGATACGGTCAGCAGGGATGCCCGTTTTGGTATCGGTGGAACCAGCAGGCATGCGGTTCGGCTTCTGGGCCACTGGCTGAGCTCCTACAAAATGAAAAAATTTTCAGTTCAGACCCAGTTTCTTGAAAAACAAGAGGTTTCCCTTGGGGAGGACGACCGGATCATGGCCTGTCTGGGAGAGGGAGGGGTGGCCCTGTGCAATATGCTGCTTACCCCCCGGGAGGAACATTATATCATGGTCGTGGCAGTTGATGATGAGTGGGTCTACTGCTTTGACTCCTACCGGCGGGTTTCTGTACGCAGGATGGGGGGGAACGTAAAGCTGCTTGATTCAACCGACGGTCGCAGCCCCAATTTGAAGATTAAACGCAAATGGCTCGACCAGACGGAAACGGGCCGATTCTGCTTTGGTCCGTTTCCCCTGCGTGAGAGCCTTCTGATCTGGCGCAATTCCTGAATAGCGAGGGAGTGCTTTACTCTGTGCCGGGCTTACTTAACGGCGCAAACCCCTTAAAGAGCTGCTTGATCTCCTCTCCTTTCTTTTTAACAGCATCTTTGTCGATCTTTCCATCCTTTACCATGGATTCAAGGGCCTCCCTGTCCGGAACAATCTCTTTGACCATGGATGTAAGATCCGGGCGGAATTTTGGCTGATCAAAGGTACCCGTGACCAGGATCGGGATCATGAGGCCTGAACGTTCTTCTGTATCCCCCTGTCCCTTGAGGGTGGAGACAAACTTGGGTTCCACCCGCATGTCAATATTCTCTGCCACAAGATCGGCGGTTCCCTTTGCCATGATTCGGAGAAGGGGGGAATTAAGGGTCGTGTTCGGGGTGCTCACAAGACCGTTGGTGATGGTAAAGGGAACCTTTAACTCTGCAAAGTCTGTGCTGGGCGGGGTGGCAGTTCTTTCCCCGACTCCAAAGCTTGCCTTGACGTTTCTCACCATCCCGGGGATGTCGATTCCGATAATTGCACCGTCCGTGAATGTGAGGTTTCCCCCGCCGTTTAAGCTTTTTTTGATCGCGGTTGGTGTATCCCCGGCAAAGGCGAGTCTGACGGTTGAGTCAAGCTGACCCTGGATGATCTTTTTTTCAAGCAGGTCTGCGAGCAGGAGGCCGGATGCGATTTTTTCTGCGTCAACGGCAAAACTTATCGCTGGTGTGTCTGTTGTTACATTAAGGTCTGCCCTGGAGACAAGGGTTCCCCCGTAGAGATCAAGGGATAGGGGGTCAAGGCTGAAGCGCCCGTTCTTGCCGGTTACCTTTACTTCAATCTCCTGGAGCTTTGCCCGTTCTGCAACAAGGGTGCCGATTCTAAGGGTACCGTCAATGGCCAGGGTCCGCAACGGGGTGTAGTCGATTTTGGACGGAGCCTTTCCCGCTGGTTGTGTCGGTTGGGAAGGGAGTTGAGCCTTTTCAGAGGGCTTTACGGGCTCCTGTTTCGGCGGAAGGTATCGATCTATATCAATGCTGTCAAGGGCCATGTCAAAGCCGATGTCCGGCTTTGAAAAATCTCCTGCCCTGGCCGTGAATGTCAGGGTCGAGTCGTCCAGGACCAGGATACCGTTTGAAACGGTAATGTTCTCAGGGTCTCCTTTGAGGGTCAGGTTGAGCTTTAGACTTTCCATAGCTTTGGGGTCGGCCGTGGTCATGGGTTGAGAAACCCCAAGGGCCTCCAGGAGTTTTTTCGGGGAAAAGGAGGCAAGGGCAATGTCCAGATTAAATCCAGGGGTTGTTATGGGGTCTACAACCTCACCTGCGAGCGTCATGGTGATTTCGTTCAAGGCCTTAAGGGTAAGATCAAGGGGGATTGTTCCCGTTCCTGGTTTTCGCCCGATTGGCCCCACAGTACCGTCAAGGGCTATTGGATGGCCCTCTGCCACGGCGGAAAAGGCAACTTTTATCTGCTCTTCAAGGGTTAGATTGCCAAGGGTCAGGGAGATGTCGGAAATCTCTTTTTTAACCTTGAGGCCAAGGTCGCTGTAGTGGACAAGGCCCTTGTGGATGGCAAATTCGTCCACAAACAGCGCCTTGATGGGTAAATCGCCAATGGCCTGCTCTCCTGCAGAAGCGCTCTTGTCTTCCGGTTTCTTTGGCGGGGTGGAAGCCTGTGTTCCGCCCATGTCCCAGTTCGTAGCTCCGGTTTTGTCCTTTACAAGAAATATTTCAGGGCTATCCACCACGAATTTTTTTACCTGGACGTTTTTTGAAAGAAGGGGCAGTACCTTTACCCTTACTTCAAACTCTTTTACTGTTATAAAGGTTCGCTGGTCAAACCCCTCTGGACTTCCCAGGGTGAGGTCGGACAGGGATATGCCCACCCAGGGGAAGATTGAAAGGTCAATTTCGCCGCCTAGAACAAAAGATCTTCCAGTGGTTCTGGTAACCTGTTGTTCGATTTGCTGTTTGTAGCTGTTTACATCCACAAACAGCGGGATTAGGAGAATTGCAAGGATGATAAGGCCTGCAAAGGTGCCGAATAGGATTAAGAGCCATTTTAAAATTTTGCCCATGGAAAAAACTCCTTATGCTATTGGTTGAATACTGTTTTTAACAGGTCTTTAAGGCTGGCATCTGCCTGGGCCAGGGGTAAGATGAAAAAAAGACTCATCATAACAACGATGGTTTTGCCAAAAAATTTCATGAAGGTTTTCCTTTTTTATTGCTCAATAGAATCGGCTGGCTCAGCCTGGTCAATGTCCTGAAACCTGTGGGGGAGCCGGGGGTAGTTCGTCCGTGAAATCAACCAGGAAAGGATCGAGGAGTTTAAACTCATTGGGCCGGGCCGGACGCCAGGATGCCGAGTAAAGGTCTTTTCCCCCCATGGGTGAAACCTTTTTCAGGGTGGCGATCTGAACGTCCCTCGGGTCCTTTTGACCGATTTCAACCCAGAGCACCCGGTCTATCTCCAGATCATACTTCTGGGATACCTTTCTGGCAAAGTTTTCAATACAATTTCGAATCGAAGTCCCCTTGTCGCGGTTTCGGCAGATCACGGCCCGGGATTTGAGATGGATCATCCCGGGTCGTCCCGCCGTTAAATCAACGATTCGTATCCGATAGGCACCCGGCCACCAGGCCACTGGTTTTTCACCGTCACTGCTTCTACCGTCCCACTCATAGATGGTGTCATGTAATATCACTTGTCATCCTTATTGTGTACGACCGCTTCGATGGCCCCAACTTCCAGCCTTCCTTGATTCTGGTTCCCACGGTTATCGGTGCAGTCTTTTCCGGATTTTGTCATCGTTGGCATACTGCCATTTTTTTACCTGTTCTTCAATCATTTTGTTAATGGATCGATGTTGTATTTCCATGGAAACCTCCTTGCCAGAAAGGGCTGATTGGGGGAATATGAAAAATATTATTCCATTAAATAAGAATAATGTCAAACCTGCCCCCCGGGAAATTGCCTTGACTTAACCCTTGTGAACGCTTAAAAAAACATGGAAAGGAGATCTCCCCATGGAGTATGAATATGGAGTATAAGTTTGTTTTTATCGCCCTGGCAGGCGCCCTGGGAACCCTTGCCCGGTATGGTCTTGCAGGGTTGGTTGAGCAGTATAATTCTTCGTTTTTCCCGTTTGGCACGTTGGCGGTCAATATTATCGGCTGTTTTGTCGCAGGTTTCCTCTGGACTCTGTTTGAAACCCGCTGGGCCGTATCCGGCGAGGTAAGAACCTGTGTGCTGGTGGGTTTCATGGGGGCCTTTACCACCTTTTCCGCATTTATCCTAGAGACGGGCATGCTGGTCCGCTCATCAGAGTGGGCCTATGCCATGGTCAATTTCTTTCTTCAGAATGGTTTTGGTTTTGGTGCGCTTGCGGCTGGAATCGTCCTGGCTCGTTTAATTTAAGGCAGGTGTTGTTTATGGAAACGTCAACAAAGGCATGTCTCATGCGAATCTTCATCGGCGAAGATCAGAAATACGGTAAAAAGCTTTTGTATGAGGCCATTGCAAAAAAGGCAAGAACCATGGGTATGGCAGGTGTGACCGTGCTCAGGGGACTCCTTGGGTATGCGGCTCAGGGCAAGATCCGAACCTTTAAGGTGCTGCGCCTGTCCGACGACCTTCCCGTGGTGATCGAAATCGTTGACACGGATGAGAAGATCCAGGCTTTTACCCGGGCCATTGCGCCCATGATCAACAAAGGCATGGCCACCTTTGAAACCGTTGAGCAGATTGTGTTCAACCGGTTACCCTGACAGCTGAAAGATATTTTATCTGCGGTCTTAGCTAGGTGCCTGTTGTCACAACCTGGAGAGTGGGCAAAAGGGGAAGCAGGATGCGTAGATTATCCTTTTGAAGTTCCCTTGAACTTTTTAAGCCGCAAGCGGCAGGCCAGGGCAAAATCCTCTGGAAAATGGCCGATGATCCACCGTTGCTGGGCCTCGCTGAAAGCCCCGGGGGAATGGGGAAGCCGGGGCAGAAACGAATAGACAAGGTGCTGATCCCGGTTTTGGTCGTCAAACCGTTTTGAATATTCAATGTTGGTGACCATTCTTGCCCCCAGGGATTCCAGGGCCCGGAGAGCCGTGAGTATGCCCTGGTCAAGGGAGGTGCGCAGGGCCGTGTCCGCCTCGAGGATGTTACCACAGGGTTGTTTTGAGATCAGCTGGAGTTCCCATTGGGAGGTTTGGGCCTTGGGTACAAAGACAATGACGTTCTCATCCTCATGAACGATCAGGGATGAAGGACCAGAGGGGTTTCCATCGGTTCTGGTGTTGCCTTGGACAGCCTTGAGATAATTGTGGAAAAATTTCCCCCCCGTCTCCTGTCTGTAGCGACGGATAAATTCGGCCACCATATCTCCGCAGGCAAAAGAGGCAAAGGATCTGCCCCTGTCGTCCATGTTTGATGTCGGGTCTGATGCAGGGCTATATGAAGGAACCGATGCAGGAATCATGGCATACTGCTGGTGAATCTGCTGATGGGAGGCGTGGAGCCTGTATCCTGACTGGGCAAATCCGAATCCAAAGTTCCAGCCCCACAGACTACCGTTAAAGTCGAGTCTGGTCTTGTTACGTTCAAGGTGATCCACGATGGCGACCCTAAGTGCCTCAAGCTCCTGTCTTGAAATTTGCCGCCCTGGGCCTGGAATTTCAATGTCAAGCTGTTCGGCCACCATGGTATAGATCCGCCGGTAGTAGAGATGGCGCATTCCCTCCATGTCGGTCGGGGTCAGGTCTTTTATTTTATATCGAACCGTGTCATCCGCCGTGTTTGCTGCAAAGTGCCCCCAGGGGATGTAGGAGTTGGTTCGAAGGTATTCGAATATATGACTATCCTGATTGTTCTCCTGATCGTTTTCCTGGTGCTGGTATTGAATCGGCTTCTTCCATTCGCCCATGATTTCACTTGTGCCCTGGATGCCCGGGGTGAGCACCATGGCCCGTTTATAATCGTCGGGCAGGCAGGGATTGTTGGCAATGATGTCAAACAGGGCAGGGTTTTTGATTGAGGGTCTTGGCCGTCCGGCTGGGGTTTGCCTGAACTCAAGACCCGTCGGGGTGGTTCCGTCATGGCTGAAGACAAAAGAGCAACATCGTCGGGCAAGGCAGACAAGTTCGTCTGGATCAGTGGAAACATCGGCCAGGGCCAGAAGCATGGATTCGGGCATGGCAGAGAGCAGGCTCCTGGGGTCCTTGTCCTTGATTTCGTTATCGGCAAACCAGCGATGAAGTGTGGAGAGGAACGACACCTCTTTTTTTCGGTCAAGACCGATGCTTTCAGGGGCGGTTGCCGCAGCATCGGCCCACCTTGTGTTTATGTACGAGACTCCCCTGAAGGGAAAGGCGTTCATGATCTCATAGATCCGGTCGGCGGCCAGGGCCGTAACGTCCCCCCGTGGAAAGTTGACCCGGTTGTCCACTGGGGTGCCGTCTGGCAGAGTTCCAATTGGCCGAACAAGGTCGTTTTCCCTCAGGTTTACGACCTTGAACTTGGGATCATGGATTCCCACGATAAAATGACCGTCATTGTCCACACAGCTTCTTACGTCCATTTTCTTTATAGCTCCGGAGCTCCTCTGAAAATAAAGGGTTCTCCCTATCATTTTTGTTTGTACTGGTTAAATTGTGGCGGCCCTAGGAACGTGACGCCAATGCCTCGATGGCGTCTATGGCCGCCTCCTTTAGATCCCCGTCTCCAAGGGAGGGTATAACCTCCCGGATTTTTTCTTCTATTTTTTGGTCGCCTGCCTGTCCAAGGGCGTATAGAATGTCTCCCTTTAAAGTTGTGTCTGCCCTGTCAAAGGTCTCCCACAGGGGGGCGGTGATCTGGGCTGCGAGTTCCGGTGCGGTTTCAGCCATCTCCTCCAGAACCACCATGGCACCGAGGCGGACAGACCAGGTGGGGTGGATTAGAAGTTCGATAAATGCCGGAAAGATAGCCTGGGCTTCGGTCATTTTTGACGATATCCACGAGGCTTTGCCATCCTCAAGAATGGTTTTAAGGGAAGATGCACTCAACTTCGAAGGGTCCTGATTGACGATCATGTCAACCACCTCGGAGGGTGTAACATTGCCCGTCCATCGCATCTCTTTGCCGAGGATGAGGCAGGGGACCGACATCACCTGGTCCTCTGCCGCTGTTTCAGGGAAAAGGGTGCCGTCGATGACGGTGAGGAAGATGTTTTTACAGGCGGCAGCAAGGGGTGCCATGGCCCTCACCATGCCGGGGCAGTGGGGGCAGTGAACCGCAGTGTAGAGGGTCAGGCTGGTGGGAATGTTTATCCGGGTTAGATTCTCATGCAGGGCCTGGGGCAGAAGGGGGACTGGTTCGTTTACCAGGGCCAGAGTTTCAAGAAAGGGGTCGATGGCTCCTGCCTGGGGGATGGCCGAGTAGATAATGTTGGATCTGAGCAGGATCCCGGGCAGTGTCCTGTCTCCGTTCATTTTTTTGACCACGCTTACATCGGGCAGCAGAGATTTCAGGCCAAGGCAAAAATCGATGAACATTCGGTCATCCTGTCTGCCCGTAAGGGCAAGGGTTATCTCGATTTTTCCGTTCAGGCGTTCGCCCATACGGGCAACGCCCGCCTTAAGTTCGTTCTTTTCCATGGCTTTTCTGCAACCCCCCTTTAAAAAGAATGAAAATTAGTGTACCGTATATCCCTTTGCTGTCCAATCATTAACCTTAACCTATTTTACCGTTGGTTTCCATGGAATTTATAGCAGATCTTCACCTTCATTCCCATTTTTCAAGGGCAACCGCCAAAAACCTTGATCTTGAGCACCTCTACCAGGCGGCCCAGCTCAAGGGGGTGACCCTCGTGGGAACCGGCGATTTTACCCATCCCGGCTGGTTTTCCGAGCTTGGAGAAAAGCTTGAACCCTGTGAGCCGGGCCTCTATCGTCTTAAACCGAGCATTGCGGCAGAGCTTGATCAATTTGTTCCAGAATCGTGCAGGGGCGAGGTCAGGTTCATTCTCCAGTGTGAGATCAGCAGCATCTACAAGCGTGACGGAAGGGTAAGGAAAAACCACAACCTTGTTTACCTGCCGGACCTTGAAACGGTTGAGGCGTTCAATGCAGCCCTTGACAGAATCGGCAACCTGAAATCAGACGGCCGACCCATTCTTGGTCTTGATGCCCGACGGCTTTTAGAGATTGTCCTCGATACCTCGGATGAATCGTTTTTGATTCCGGCCCATATCTGGACCCCCTGGTTTTCCATGCTCGGATCAAAATCCGGGTTTGACTCCATCGAGGAGTGTTTCAGGGATCTTTCAAGCCATATCTTTGCCGTTGAAACCGGCCTTTCTTCCGATCCTCCCATGAACTGGAGGATCAAGGATCTTGATTCCATAACCCTGATTTCAAATTCGGACGCCCATTCGCCAATGTATCTTGGCAGGAACGCCTCCAGATTTAAATCGGATTTTTCGTTCACCGGGGTGAAAAGAGCCCTCGCCCAACAGGATGATACCTTTGTGGGCACCATTGACATGTTCCCGGAAGAGGGCAAATACCACCATGACGGCCACAGAAAGTGCAATGTCTGCCTGGAACCCGGTCAGACTGCAGCCATGGGGGGGATCTGTCCCGAATGTAAAAAACCCCTGACCCTGGGCGTTCTCTACCGTGTTCATGAGCTCGCGGAAAGGCCCCCGGGCTACAATCCAGGCAATCGCCGTCCCTTTGAAAGCATCATCCCCCTTGCCGGCATCCTCTCAGAGATTTTTGATGTGGGCCCAAAAAGCAAAAAGGTGGGCACCCACTATGACCTTGCCTTGAAACGCCTGGGGCCTGAGCTTGATATCCTCTTAACCATGCCGGTGTCCGAGATCGAGGCGGCGGGCATTCCACTTCTCAAAGAGGCTGTCATCAGGATGAGGGAGGGTCAGGTATCAATCTCGCCGGGGTTTGACGGTGAGTATGGCCGGGTCAAGATCTTTGAGTCGGAGGAAAAGCAAAGGCTCAGGGGGGAGGTGGAAATGTTTGGCCCGGACCCTGGCTCGTCGCTAAAATCTGCCTTGAAAACTGTCAAAAAAAAGAAACCTGCCCCGGGTAAAAGATCGGGTTCCTTTAAAAAAGTGGAAACGCTTGAAAATCCTGAAGCTCATAAGAAACCACTCCTCCTTGAAGTAAAAGAGCAACTTAAAGGCGTCAGCCTGACCGGAGCCGACCATGAACCAATGGCCGGGCCCGTCAGGGACGGGACAATGGATATTGTCTATTCCCTGAACAGAGAACAGCGTCTTGCATTAAGGGGGCTTGGTCATCCCCTTCTCATCGAAGCAGGTCCTGGAACCGGCAAGACAAGAACCCTGACCGCAAGGATCGCCTGGTTAATACGGGAGCAGGGGGTGGACCCCGGAACCATCCTGGCCCTCACCTTTACCAACAGGGCCGCAGGCGAGATGCAGGAGAGGCTCAATACCCTTTTGCCCGGCCGGGAGGGCACTGTCTGGGCCGGAACCTTTCACAGGTTCTGCCTGATGGTGCTCAGGGAGTACACGGGGTTTAAGGGGTTTATCGTGGATGATGGGGAGAGGAGAGAGATGCTCGGTCAGGCCGTTGTCCATGCAGGTATCGATGCCTCCCTGCGCCCCGGGTTGTTCGCCCTGGCGGACCGGACCATCTCCATGGCAAAGCAGCACTGCCTTGGGCCGGAGGATGATCTCAGGGCCGTTCTCCCTGCTGATCTTGGCAAGGAGAATCTCAGCCTTGTTGCCATGGTTTGGCAGACCTATCAGCGACGACTTGCAACCCTGGATCTGGTTGATTTTGACGATCTTATCTCCATGGTGGTGACCCTTTTCAACACAGATGCAGCCCTTGCTAAAACGATCAGGAACCGGTTCACCCATATCCTTGTGGATGAATACCAGGATGTAAATAAAGGCCAGTACCTCCTGGTCAAGCTGATGGCAGACAAAAAAACAGGTAGTACGTCAGGCCCGATGGAAGATAATATGACGGCAGCCGGCAGGGGTCTTGTCGTGATCGGTGATCCAGACCAGTCCATCTATGGGTTCAGGGGGTCGGACAACCGGTATTTCCATCAGTTCCAAACAGATTATCCTGGTGCGGAAAAAATTGTTCTAAAGCGAAACTATCGTTCCACAGAAGCCATCCTTAAGGCGTCGTTTCAGCTTATTACCCATGGAAACAACGAGAATGGAGCCCTGAAAAATAAGGTTTTTTCAGATATCAGGGGCAAGAAACGCCTTGTTATCCTGGAGGCCGCCTCTGACAGGGCCGAGGCCGTTGTCGTGGGTAAGAGGATCGAAACCCTTATCGGCGGCCTCTCTCTCTTTTCCATGGATGCGGATAAGGTTGATTCCACTCAGGAACGTGAGTTTTCATTTGCCGATTTTGCCGTGCTCTATCGCACCCGCCGCCAGGGAAAGATTTTTGCGGATCAGTTTCAACGGGCCGGAATTCCCTTTCAGATGGCGGACAAGGAATCGCTTTTGATCCATCCGGGTATCGGCGAATTAATATCACTTTTAAAGCTCCTGAAGGGCGGGGCCACCCTTCAGGAGCTTTTCGTGGTGTTGGACCTTCTAAAGGCAGGAGCGGGCAAGGGGACAAGAGCGAAGCTGGATCAATGGTGTCGGGATTTTGATCTTTCCCCGGCCGGAGCTGTAGAATCCCTTAAGTTAAAAAACATTGGTGGTGTTCGGAAAAATATAGCAGAAAATCTTTCAAGGGCAGCCGAAACGATAACAGAACTCGGTGAAATTATCCAGGGGCTGAGCGCCTGTGAAGCTCTTGATCTTCTGACCCGCAGCACCGATATCTATACTCTGATTCAATCGGATGAGAACAGCTGCAGGATATACGACCGGCTTTTTGGTGACGCAAAAAAAAATAACAATGATATCTTCTGCCTGCTTGACGGCCTCAGCCTTGACAATGACGGTGACAGCCTCTGGCCCGGTGCTGAAAAGGTGACACTCATGACCATGCACGCAGCAAAGGGGCTCGAATTCCCGGTGGTTTTTGTTACGGGGTGCGAACCGGGATTGATCCCCTTTGCCCTGCCGGGAGGGGAGTCTGACAACATTGCCGAAGAACGGCGGCTCTTTTATGTGGCCATGACCCGGGCCAGGGATATTCTCTGTTTGACATACGCCAGAAAAAGAAGGATATTCGGCACCATAAAAGAGACCGGACCTTCGGTGTTTCTTCAGGACATTGAAGCGGCACTCAAAGAACATAACCAGAATCGATTTCAGGGCAGCAGCAAGAAACCCTGTGACAAACAGCTGGATCTCTTTCAATGATTTTCAATGGTTGAACCAGCTTCAGGAGAGATGTAGACAATGGACCATATAGAAGATAGGGCAAAAGATAAGACAGTCGACCCGATAAAAGATGAGGCGAAAGACCAGGCAGCCGTTCAGCAGATCAAGCTTGAAAACGGCCAGACACTTTTTATCAAGGATCTTTCCCGGAGGATAGGTGCGGATGCCTTTCAGGTGATAATGGAGGCAACGGTGGAGATTACCGTGAAACCGGATCTTTTTTCCCCCGAGATCCTTGGGGAGGTTACGTTTGAAGCTCTCCATCAAAAGGTGGGCGATCGTGTAACTTTCAAACACCGGGCGGAAAGAAATTTCATCATGACAGATGAACGAAAAGCTGAGTTTGAAAAATTTGTGAGCACCTTTAAGACAAATGTTGTACCTTACCTTTCAAAGCCTCTTTTTCCGGCAAAATTTGTGATGAAAACATTCAGGGAATAAATATAGGATAGAACTGCATATTGGTGAGGATTATGGGATTCAAGACCCTTGTGATGTTGGCTCTCCTTTTAACTGCAACCGTTGCCGTGGCAGACATCTACATGTACGTTGACCAGGATGGCATTGTTCATTTTACAAATGTTCCAACATCCTCTGACTACAAGCTTTACATTCGCGAGCGGCCAAAGGCAAAAATCAAAAACTCCTATAAATTTCATCCGGAAATCCAGCGGGCCGCAACCCTTTTTAAGGTGGACCCCTCCCTTGTAAGGGCCGTGATCAAGGCAGAGTCTGATTTTGACCCGGACGCTGTTTCTAAAAAAGGGGCCACCGGCCTTATGCAGATCATGCCGGCCAACTACAAAGACCTCATGGTGGCAGATCCCTTTGATCCGGAACAGAACATCATGGGCGGCACCCGCTACTTAAAGCGGCTCATGGCAAGGTACGATGGAAAACTTCCCATGGTGCTGGCCGCCTATAATGCCGGGCCCAATGCCGTTGACCGGTACAACAATGTGCCCCCGTTCAACGAGACCCGGCGCTATGTCACAAAGGTGATGAATTTTTACGATCTTTACAGACAATAACAGCTGTTTTTATCTGTCGTCCTGGTTCAGGCATATTTTTTCTATAAAGGCGAGAAGTTTCGTCCGGATTTCAGGGCGCTCCATGGCAAAGGCGATGTTTGCCATTTGAAAGCCTGCCTTGTCTCCGCAGTCAAACCGGGTTCCCTCAAACTTGTAGCCAAAGATGGGTTGGGTTTTAAGAAGGCTCGCCATGGCATCGGTGAGTTGGATTTCACCGCCTGCCCCTGTCTGTTTCTTCCCTAGAAAATGAAAAATCTTAGGGGTAAGTATGTAGCGTCCGATGATGGCAAGGTTTGACGGGGCCTCTTCTGGAGCCGGTTTCTCGATCATCGCCCGTATCCTAAAGAGATTGTCCTCAATGGCTTCGCCATCCAGTATCCCGTACTTATCGGTCTGATCCTTCTCCACCTCCATCACCGCAACAACAGATGCCCTGAGCCTGTCAAACCGCTCAATCATCTGGGACAGCACCGGTTGTTTTGACTGGATCATGTCATCGGCAAGGAGTACAGCAAAAGGCTCGTCTCCCACGATGTCCCTTGCGCACCAGATGGCATGGCCGAGCCCCAGGGCCTCGTGCTGGCGGGTGTAGATGATGGTTCCCGTCTCGGGCACCAGGGCTTCGATCTGTTTGAGAAGCTCATTTTTTTCCTTGTGCTTGAGCGCTCTCTCAAGCTCGTAGGAGTGGTCAAAGTGGTCCTCCAGAGCTCTTTTTCCCCGGCCCGTGACAAATATGATCTGTTCAATGCCCGCATTGAGGGCCTCTTCCACGGCATATTGAATGATGGGCTTGTCCACAACCGGGAGCATCTCCTTGGCCATGGCCTTGGTGGCTGGCAAAAATCGTGTGCCAAGCCCTGCAACGGGGAATACCGCTTTTCTGATCTTCATAATATCTCCTGGATGCTGTTCTTTATGGGTGTTTTTAATGAAAATTTGATTGTCGATAGTAAGCATTCATATCTATTATACCTAACCCTTTCCACTTTGACTGTCAATCTGTGGGACGGTTTTTCTTCCCAAGCCTCTTTCGGATATTTTTACTCGATGATTAAATTTGTTGTCAAAACTCAACACCCAACACCCAGTACCCAATACCTTCTTTTGCATATAAAAAAAGACTAAGGATCGTTGAAGATATTCAGGGGAATGGGGGTTATTTGCCATATCTCATAACTTCTCCTTGACGAAATGGGAGGGACTTAATACAAAAAAGTATCTGTATCTGTATCTGTATCTGTAAAGAGTCCGGCTTGTTTTCTTAACGTTAGAAATAAAAACCACAGGGAGGTTTGGAATGGAAAAGGGAGAACGGCTTGTCATTATCGGATGTGGGGGCGTAGGTGGACCTGCGGCCATGCTTTCAAGAAAGTTGATGCCTGAAATTGATATCACGGTGATAAGGGAGGAGGATCGTTTCATTGTCCGTTGAGCCCTTCCCCATGTTGTGGCCGGTCTGGCCACAGGCGAATCCATTGTAAATCCAGACACCATGTTTTTAAACAACAACATCGAGCTGGTTCTGGACAGGGTGGAGTCAGTTGATCGACAATCGAAAATGGTAAAAACAGCTGAGGGAAGAGAGATTTCCTACGACAAACTCGTGGTGTCCACCGGCTCAAAACCCTTTGTCCTGCCAATTCCCGGCAACGATTTAAAGGGACTCTTTACCCTTAGAACCCTGGCCGATGCCGAAGGCATTCGGGAGTATATTGCCGGGGAAAAACCAATTAAAATAGTGTTTGTCGGGGCAGGTTTCATCAACCTTGAGATTGCCACCCTGCTTGTTGAATCCGCACCGGGGGCCTATGAGGTGACGGTGGTCGAGCTTTTAGAGCAGCCCCTGGGGGTGATGCTCGATTCTGATATGGCAAAACCCGTTACAGAATATCTTGAGGAGATAGGGATATCCATGCGCCTTGGTCAGCAGGTGGCCTCCATCTCGGGGGAGGAGGGCAAGGTGATTGGAGTCAAGCTTGCCTCAGGAGAGAGCCTTGGGGCGGACATGGTATTCATGAACGTTGGTTCCACCCCGGATTTAAGCCTTGCAAAGGCCATGGATCTTGAAATGGGTAAATTCGGCATCAAGGTCAATCCGCTGTTTGAAACATCAGATCCCCATGTGTTTGCAGGGGGTGACTGCATTGAAAACCATCACTTCATAACCGGCAATCCAACTCCCATTCAGCTGAGGGGACCTGCCGTCATTCAGGGCAGGGCCATAGCAAAACGCCTTGCAGGTTTTAACATCCCCTTTCCAGGTCTTCTTGGCAACAGCGCCACACGCCTTGGTGACAAGTATGTTGCCGCAACCGGATTGACTGAGGCAGAGGCCGCAATCAACAAGATTGAGACTGTATGCGCCACGGTGGATTCAAGGAGCAAGCACGGCATGATACCCGGGGTGAAACCCTTGCGATTAAAGCTTGTTTTTGAAAAAAAAGAGCAGAGGTTGATCGGAGGTCAGATCGTAAGTGATAGCGGGTCTGCCGTCAAGGAAATTGATACGGTCAACGCCCTTATTACAGGCAAAAAAACAGCTTCGGATCTTGTTTATCTGATGTGTGCGGGAAACCCGGATTGTTCGTCTGAGCCGAGTTTAGAGCCTATCACCATTGCGGCGGAGCAGGTGCTGGCCAAGGGGCGTAAACAGTAGTCAGTAGTCAGCAGGCCCCCGACTGCTGACTACCGATTACAGGGTAAAAAATTTGACAATCGGGTTAAAGCGTGTTGTCAAAAGTACAAGAACAAAAGCCTGACTCCCTATACGAATCAATTATGGCAGGTGTATGAAGTTAGGGTTAAGCCAAAATGTTTGGGCAGTGCCTTATATTCGCCTATTTGGGCATGCGTAGCAAACTAATCTTGTGTGAGCAGGCCCAACCTACTGCCTACTCACTACTGACTACTGAATATGAGGTGCTGGCCGAATATTCTCTAATGGTTGCAGGGAGATCCGGGATCATGCCCGCACACATTCTCGCCCGTGACCATGTTTTTATCAAGATACTGCTGTACAAGCACCTCGGGTGTTTCAGAGGGTGCTCCGGTGATTACCTCGATACCGGCTGCGGTAAACAGCTCCTGGGCCTTGTGGCCCATGCCGCCTGCAAGCACAACGTTGATCCCGTGGTCGTGGAGCCACTTGGGCAGAACACCGGGCTCATGGGGCGGTGGCTCAAGAATCTCGGTTCCGGTTATTTTATTGTTTTCAACTGTGACAAAGCCGAACTCTTTGCAGTGACCAAAGTGAGCTGTTAATTTTCCCATTGCCATGGGGATTGCAAATTTCATTTTTAAAAATCCTTTCTTTGTTTTGAATGTTTCTTTTTATACCCAGTGGCCTTCTACGTTGGGACCTCCGGCATAGGCCAGATCGCCGGTTTTAAATTTTTCAACGGCATCCTTGACCGTGCCGCTGATGCCGGTGATTACCTTGACTTCGGCAGCCTCAAGTATGTTAAAGGCCTTTGGTCCGCAATTTCCGGTTATGACGGCTTTAACGCCAAGATCTGCCACGGTTTTTCCAGCCTGAATACCCGCACCCTGGGGAAGGTCCAGGTTCTGGGTGTTTTCCTTTACCTCAAAGGCCATGGTCTCCGTGTCAATGAGTAGGAAGTTCTGTGCCCTGCCGAATCTCGGGTCAATGTCTGATTCCAGGGTTGTTCCTGATGATGAGACTGCTATTTTCATTATTATTCCTCTTTTATGTTAATTTGTCCATGGTTTCATTTATATATTTTGAAACATTTTGCCACACTTTTCTCATGGCCTGGGCTGCAGGCCCCTGGGAAAATTCCACAAGGCTTTTGTTTGCATTCATGGAGGCGGTGACATCCTTGTCAAAGGGGATCTCTCCTGCAAACTTGATGTTTTGCTCAAGGGCAAACGCCTTCATTTCATCGGTTTTTTCCTGGTTCAGGTCTGATTTGTTGATGCATAGATAGGTCGGAACCCTCATCTGATCCGCAAGACTCTTTACCCTTTCCATGTCGTGCATGCCGGACATGGATGGTTCTGTTACGATTAGAAGGGCATCGGCATTGGTGATGGATGCTATCACCGGACATCCGATTCCCGGAGGGCCGTCAACTATGATAAGGGGGATATTTTTTTCCTTGGCTATCTGTCGTGCCTGCTGGCGAAGGGCGCTCACCAGAAGTCCTGAATTCTCCTGGGCAATTCCAAGGCGTGCGTGGATCATGGGGCCGTTGTCGGTTTCAGACAGGAATTTTTCTCCGCAGACCTGGCGTTCAAACGAGATGGCATCGACCGGGCAGAAGTGGACACAAACTCCGCATCCTTCGCAGGCAATTGGATCGACGACAAACTCTTCTGAAATAGCTCCAAACTGGCAGCGTTCCCTGCAATCTCCGCATTGGGTGCAAAGGGCAGGATCTATTTCGGCAAGGCTGCCGCCAATAAAGTTTTCACTGTGGATGGTTTTGTGGGCAAGGGTGAGGTACAGGTTGGCCGCATCCACGTCGGCATCAACCACAACCCGGTTGGGTGCAAGGGTTGCAAAGGACGCAGTAACGCTGGTTTTTCCGGTTCCGCCCTTGCCGCTGATTATGGTTAGTTCTTTCATCTATTTGCTCCCCCCTTTTCCTTTTCCGCCTTTTCCATCACGGTCGAGTATAATTGTGCAAAAAGGGATTTCATTTCAGGGATCTCGTCCCTGAGGAGCAGCCCCTTGGAACAGACGGCCGCAGCCTCCCTGGTGAAGGGTATCCTTCCCAGGATTTCGATATTCTCCCTGGCTGCATATTCGTCAACGATGCGGGACTCTCCGTCATCCCTGCTGATCACAATTCCCATGGGAACCTTGAGGATTCTAAGGGCCTCCACGGTAATGGCAAGATCGTTCAACCCAAAGGGGGAGGGCTCTGCTGCCAGAAGGGCAAAATCCGAGTCCCTCAGAGCTGCTATGGCCGGGCATGAGGTGCCCGGAGGGGCGTCCACCAAGGCACTCTTCTGGGGGTTGATCTTTTTCTTGACCTGTTCGATCAGGGGAGGAGACATGGCCTCTCC
>Ga0265295_1002406_pt1 | contig 29808 bp, 23 predicted proteins | sample Munlansysbiofilm_FD_192503 | JGI IMG/M metagenome (GOLD analysis project Ga0265295, IMG submission 192503) | Leachate microbial communities from a municipal landfill in Southern Ontario, Canada - Methane capture system biofilm | ecosystem: Engineered > Solid waste > Landfill > Unclassified ... | reverse complement strand
AGCCATAATTTGAGTGCTTACGAATATTGGTTCGATAACGATTATACAAGCGCAGTTACTGTAAATACTCCAACCCAGCAGCAAGTTGCTATAGATGAGTTAATTAGTGCTCAGTTGTTGACAGATGGTATTCATGTCTTTAATATCCGCTTTAAAGATGATTCTCAAAAATGGAGTAGTACTTTAAGTCAGTTTTTTTATAAAATGCCTGTGCAAGCAACTGGTAGCCATGATTTGTTAGCTTACGAATATTGGTTTGATGACGATTATGAAAATGCAATTACGGTAAATACTACAATTCAGCAGCAAGTAGCTATTAACGAATTAATTAGTGCTCAGTTGTTGACAAATGGTATTCATGTTTTTAATATCCGCTTTAAAGATGATGCCCAACAGTGGAGCAGTACTTTAAGCCAGTTTTTTTATAAAATGCCTATCCAAACTATAACAAATAATTTAATCACCAATTATCGTTATTGGATAAATGATGACTTTGATGAAGCTGTAAATGTTTCCTTACAAACTCCAGTTTCTCAGATTAATCTTATCGATAATCTTGATCTTACTCAAATTCCCAAAGGTGAGCACACAATAAATTTCCAATTTAAAGATAGTCTGGATTTATGGAGTTCTGTTACAACTGATTCTATTATTAAACTGTCGTTGCCAATTGCTGATTTTACTTATACTGAGATAGTCGAATGTGATTCGACAATTATTAATTATGCAGATTTGAGTATTGATGGCGACACTTATTTATGGGATTTTGGTGATGGAACTAGTGATACTATTGCTGATCCAACTCACACTTATTATTTACCAGGCTTATACGATGTAAGTTTAACTGTTGCTGATACACTGACGTTAGCCGATAGTACCAAACAAATATCTTTGTTAGTTACTGGGCATACATCAAATTCGTTTTCGGTAGTAAATTGCGATAGTTATACTTCGCCAAGCGGTAATTATACGTTTACCACAAGTGGAATTTATAATGACACTATTCCCAATTATTGGGCTTGCGATAGTGTGTTAACAATTGATGTTACAATTCACTATTCAACTCCTACTAATGATGTAATTACCGCTTGTGACAGTTATATATGGATAGATGGAAATACATACACAGAGAGCAATAACACAGCAATTTATATGTTTACAAATGTTCATGGTTGTGATAGTGTAGTAAGTTTAGATTTGACAATTAATTATAGTGATGCTGCAACCGATGTAATTACCGCTTGCGACACTTATACGTGGATAGACGGAAATACTTATACCGAGAATAATAATTCAGCAAGTCACACGCTTACCAATGTTCATGGTTGTGATAGTGTCGTAAGTTTAGATTTAACAATTAATTATAGTGATGCTGCGACCGATGTAATTACCGCTTGCGACACTTATACGTGGATAGACGGAAATACATACACAGAAAGCAATAATATAGCAACTTACACACTTCTTAATTCATACGCTTGTGATTCAATAATTACATTAAATCTCACAATTAATCAAACCCCAGATACAAGTATTACGCAAGATGAAATTACTTTAACTGCTCTTGCAAATGGATTTGGCGTAACTTATCAGTGGTTAGATTGTAATAATAATTTGGAACCTCTCGTTGGCGAAACAGCTCAGAGTTTTACTGCCACAATTGATGGTAGTTATGCTTTAGAAGTTTCTGAAAATGATTGTATTGGCACAACAAGTTGTTATCAAATTACTGTAGAAGGAATTTTTCAGAATACTTATGGAACAGAAATACTTGTTTATCCAAATCCGACAAGTGGTCGTTTGACCGTTGATTTGGGGAATGTCTATCCTGAAACTTCTGTAAATATTTATGATGTAAATGGAAAATTAGTTGATAAAATTTTCTTTGGAAACCAAAGTATATTGGAGTTTTACATAAATGACATTAGCGGAACATATCTGATTACTTTGCAGTCGGGTAATCAAAAAGCTTTAATGAAAGTAGTAAAACAATAAACAAACAATAGGTAGATAATTTATTAATTCTAAAATTATCTTTCACAGTTGGCTTCAACCAACTGTGAAAACTTTTCTTCTTCCACTTGCTTTAGCATCATTTTTTTCTGTAAAAACAGGGAATTAGTTGAATACGACAAAAAGGGCGGAAGTAACTGATAATCAAGGGTGGTTCAGCAGTTCTTAATGTGTCGTCCCTATGGGACTTTTAAAACATTGATTATTGTTTTTACCAATATTACGTCCCTAACGGGACTAATGCCGTAGGCATTAAACATTGGTAAAAAACAGTCAACAAAATAAAAAGTCCCGTTAGGGACGACACATCTTTTTTTTACATATTAGTCGCTCTTGTCTCTTTTTTTTAAATTGTCAAATTCAAATGTCTAATATTAATTTGATTCAAACTTAAATTGGAGTGTGTTTTGCTAAAAACCTAAGCGGACATTATAATTTTAAAAGCTTAGGGATTGTTAAACCATAAAGTATGGAGCATTGACGATTTTTTTCTGCAAAAACAGGGAATTAGTTGAATACGACAAAAAGGGCGGAAGTAACTGATAATCAAGGGTGGTTCAGCAGTTCTTAATGTGTCGTCCCTATGGGACTTTTAAAACATTGATTATTGTTTTTACCAATATTACGTCCCTAACGGGACTAATGCCGTAGGCATTAAACATTGGTAAAAAACAGTCAACAAAATAAAAAGTCCCGTTAGGGACGACACATCTTTTTTTTACATATTAGTCGCTCTTGTCTCTTTTTTTTAAATTGTCAAATTCAAATGTCTAATATTAATTTGATTCAAACTTAAATTGGAGTGTGTTTTGCTAAAAACCTAAGCGGACATTATAATTTTAAAAGCTTAGGGATTGTTAAACCATAAAGTATGGAGCATTGACGATTTTTTTCTGCAAAAACAGGGAATTAGTTGAATACGACAAAAAGGGCGGAAGTAACTGATAATCAAGGGTGGTTCAGCAGTTCTTAATGTGTCGTCCCTATGGGACTTTTAAAACATTGATTATTGTTTTTACCAATATTACGTCCCTAACGGGACTAATGCCGTAGGCATTAAACATTGGTAAAAAACAGTCAACAAAATAAAAAGTCCCGTTAGGGACGACACATCTTTTTTTTACATATTAGTCGCTCTTGTCTCTTTTTTTTAAATTGTCAAATTCAAATGTCTAATATTAATTTGATTCAAACTTAAATTGGAGTGTGTTTTGCTAAAAACCTAAGCGGACATTATAATTTTAAAAGCTTAGGGATTGTTAAACCATAAAGTATGGAGCATTGACGATTTTTTTCTGCAAAAACAGGGAATTAGTTGAATACGACAAAAAGGGCGGAAGTAACTGATAATCAAGGGTGGTTCAGCAGTTCTTAATGTGTCGTCCCTATGGGACTTTTAAAACATTGATTATTGTTTTTACCAATATTACGTCCCTAACGGGACTAATGCCGTAGGCATTAAACATTGGTAAAAAACAGTCAACAAAATAAAAAGTCCCGTTAGGGACGACACATCTTTTTTTTACATATTAGTCGCTCTTGTCTCTTTTTTTTAAATTGTCAAATTCAAATGTCTAATATTAATTTGATTCAAACTTAAATTGGAGTGTGTTTTGATAAAAAATCTCAGCGGAAATTATAATTTAACAAATCCAAAGCATTGGTGTGTGTTAGTGTTTACAAGGTATGTTATAGGTTTGATAACATTTTGTGTTGTAACGTTACAAAATATATTATTATTACATTATTATTTTATATAGTTACCGTATTTAGGTTTCAAGCTACCTGTTAAAAGCATTATCCCATCTATTATCCAACCTATACCGCAAAGACCTCCTGTAAGTAAATATAAAATACCCATTCCTACATAGCCTAAATAAAATCTGTGTATTCCTATTGCACCAAGAAATACCCATAAAAGAATTGCAACTAAATAGTTTCTGTCATTCGAATTAGCAGCTGGTGGAGTAATATAATTGTTTGTCTGACTAACAATATTGTCATTATTTGATGTTTCTTCATTAAATACTGTTGATGTTCCATTCGCATATTTAATCATGAAGATTTCACTTTTCTTTTTAGTGAAAAGCGGACCACCTAAATTGTCGCACATACGGTATTTGACTTCAAGTGTGCTTACCTCAGATATTAAAGCAGAGATTTCATTGCCATTCCTTAAGATAATTACGTCACATTCATTATCTTGTTGTCTTGGGTTTTCTTTGGTTTTATTAAATAAAGTAGCAGTTTTATTATCGGGCTTATCAATTATTATGGACGATTCTTTGTTAGATGCTAATAATAGTGGTTCGTTAATATCTTCTTTAAAACTGTCGATTGTATTGGTATTACTTTTAAAAGTCGTAGTCTTTTCTTGCTTTATGTTTTTATCGTTTGATTTTTGCCCAACACGATTTACGTGGTATCCGGGCATATAATGTCTCTTTTCAATTGTACATGAAACGACTAAAAATAATGTTAGAAAAAGTGATACTAATAGATAAATAATTGATTTTTTCATGGTTATGTGTTTTAATGATTAAATATAAAAATTTTATGCTTTTCTTATTTTTTGTCAAATATACAAAGTTTTTTAATAAAAGTAATTATTATTTGCTGATTTTTTACTGCTGACTTAATTTATTCATGAGAAATTGATTATAGGTATTGTTTACTCCGCACTTTCGCTAATATCGACAAACATTAATTTGAGTTTGAGCCTATGAACCAATCATTTTAAATGCAAAAATATGATAGTTAGCGAATTTGTGCTTTCTTTTTCTGAAGTGTAAGAAATTTTGCCTAATTTTGTTAAAATTGATATTATTAAAATTAGCTATTATGAAAAATTATATTTGTCCAAAATGTGGTGGTTTTCTAAGTATAGACAATGAGATTGTTTTTTTAACAAAAAACAATAAAGGAGAATCTGCTCTGGTGTTGTTAGATGCAGAAATTGGTAATTACAGTTTCCGTAAGAACGAAAGAGTAGATTTTGCTTCAGGCGACCATGTCAATTTTATTTGTCCGATATGTTACGAAAACCTTAATGCAGAGGAGTATGACGACAATCTTGCACAAGTCATTATGATTGATGCGGATGGAAAAGAGTCAAATATTGTTTTCTCAAAAGTACTTGGAGAACAAGCAACGTACTCAATTCACGCAAAAGGTGTAGATGCTTTTGGGGATCATAAGAACACCTATTTGGGAAAATTGTAATCCGGAGATACTGCTGGAGTAATTAAGTCTTGAAATTTAAATCCTCTGATTTATTCGCAAATTAGTAATTCACATATTTAAAGCTTAGTCTTAAATTTGTTGTCGGATAAAATGTTTTAGTATCATTTAAAATTTGTTGCATAATTTTAACTTTACATTGGCGACAAAAAAATCAAAATCTGTTTTTGCTTGTAAATTGGCGATAATGTAAACCTTAGTAAGTAAACAAACAAAAAGGACAATATGATTTTCAAGGAAGGGCGAGAAATATGTTCAGTGTACTTTTGTTTACCAATTTAAATCATCAAATTTCTTTTTCTTTTTTAAATAATAATCAAAAACTATGCTCTTACTGTAAAAGCCTGTGAGGTGTTTAGGTGCTTTTGGTTTAAGTAGGTTTCGTTTTTTTGACATCTTTCTACAATTAAACCAAAAATGTAAATACGCTTTCACGACTGCAAAATACTCTTTAAAGTTTCCTTGTAGTAGCATCCTGTATGCAGCAATATGGTCGAGAGCAAATCTAGTTATTAGTACTTTTTGCCTATTGTATTTAGGCATGTTTTTTTCTATTAGATATAGATTGTTACGGAAATTTAAGTAGGTCTTAAATGGATTTGATTTTGGTAATGTGCCTCCACCAACATGATAAACATAAGAATTTGGCTGACAAACTATTCTGTATCCTAAGTTTTGCACTCTCCAGCATAAATCAATTTCTTCTTGATGTGCAAAAAAATCATCGTCAAAGCCTCCTGCTTGTTTGAAAATTTCGGATCTAATCATTAGAGCTGCTCCACTTATCCAGAAACAATCGGATATTTCGTTATATTGAGAATTGTCTTGTTCGCAGGTTTCAAATATCCGTCCTTTGCAAAAAGGGTAGCCAAAGCGATCAATATAACCACCAGCCGCTCCTGCATATTCAAACTGTGATTTTTGTTCGTAACTAAGTAGTTTTGGACCACAAACTGCAATATCGGAGTTGTTTTCCATGAGTTCATAAAGTGGTTGTAGCCAGTTTTGAGGAACTTCGATGTCAGAATTTAATAGTAAATAATATTTTGAATTTATTTGTGCCAGTCCTCTATTGTATCCTCCAGCAAAACCATAATTTTTGTCAAGTTTTATCGTTTTTATTGTTTTAAAGTTTGAGGATAGATACTTTAAAGAATTATCTGTCGAATTATTATCAATAATCCATATTTCAGCAATTTTATCGGTGTTTTCAATTAAAGTTGGTAAGAATTTTTCTAGAAAATGCTCTCCATTCCAATTCAGAATAACGACTGCGATACTGGTTTCGTTCTTTTTTATCATAATAAATCACTTGCTAATTCTGCGAGATAGCTTCTTTCTCCTTTAACAAGATTTATATGAGCAAAAACATCTTGCCCTTTCATTTTTGTTGTTAGATATGTGAGACCATTTGAGTGTGCATCTAAATATGGAGAGTCGATTTGACCAATATCTCCAGTGAATACTAATTTGGTTCCTTCGCCTGCACGTGTAATAATAGTTTTAATTTCGTGTGGTGTAAGATTTTGAGCTTCATCAATTATGAAAAAAACTTTTGATAGGCTACGACCTCTAATATATGCCAAGGGTTCAATCAAAAGCTTATCGGATTTTAATAATTCATCAATTTTTGTAAAATCGGGACTTTGTGGTTTAAATTGATGCTTGATTACTAATAAGTTATCAAAAAGAGGTTGCATATATGGTCTAATTTTCTCATTAGCATCGCCAGGCAAAAATCCTAGTTCTTTGTTAGATAGAGCAACAATTGGTCGGGCAAGAAATATTTGTTGGAAATCTCGTCTTTGGTGCAATGCCGCTGCTAAAGCGAGTAATGTTTTGCCTGTCCCAGCTTTGCCTGTTAAAGACACAAGTGAAACTTCGGGACGCAATAACGCATCTATTGCAAAAGTTTGTTCCGCATTACGAGGATTTATACCATACACATTTGTTTTTACTACACGCTCAATGTTTTTGGTTATAGGATTAAAATGTGCAAGAGCATTTGAACCACCATTTTTTAGAATAAAATACTGATGTGCATACGGTGCCATATAATTTTGTATCTCTTCCAATGGTATTCCTTCGCTATTTGCGTAAAGCTTGCTTATGATGTCTTTTTCAAGATAGTTAACTGTTAAAACCTCTTGATTTAGTTTGTCAATGTTTTCTACTTGATCATTTTTATAATCCTCTGCACTAATTCCTAAAGCTTTGGCTTTTACCCTAAGGTTAATGTCTTTTGTTACAAGAACAGGATGTCGCTCTGGAAAATTAGTTGCATAATATTCAGCTATTGAGAGAATAATGTGGTCTGGACGTTTTTCAGGAAAATTATTTGTTAAATTCTCCGAAAAAGGCTTGCTGGTCTCAATAAATAATCGTCCAAGACCTTCGCCTAAGCTGACTCCTTTCTTAAAAAAATCTTCTCCTGCTAACTTATCGATGTTTCTGGTAAATTCACGGGCATGAAAGTTTATCAAATCATTACCTTTTTTAAACTTATCAAGCTCTTCGAGTACAACAATAGGAAGGATAATGTCATTTTCTTCAAATTTAAAAATACACTTAAAATCATGTAATAAAACATTAGTATCTAATATAAAAGTCTTTGCTTGTGTCGTAGAACCAGACTTCTTTTTTACTGATGATTTTTTTGTTGTAACTGACATATTATTATACTTGTTTATTAAACTGATATTTGCAAATATAATTAAAATTGTATATTATTTTAAAAGGAATAATAATTTACTGTTTATTTGTTGTCTGTAAAGAATATTTGAATGCTCTTACTTCTATTTTATAATTTTATTTCATTACTTGCGTTAAGTATTGTATATTTGTTAATCTATTTTTAGTGCAAATGAAAAAAAGACATATTTTAATACTTTTCATTGGTTTAATGACGCTTTGTTTTAACCTTGCTGCACAAGATGGAGCGCAACCTGTGAGAGCGACAGCCCCTTTATCTAAATATGATAAAATGTTTCCGCAAATTAAATACGGAAAAAATGTTTATAGAAAGGGTAGTAATTGGTTTATGTTTGGGTATGGGCCGAGTTATCATTTGAATAAAGAAGCACTAAATTATAATTTACAGTTGGCATTTCATTGGCGTTATAAGGCAATGTATTTTAATGCAGGTTGGCACTCTGCTAGTCCCGAACAAAAACTTTTTTTAGCTCGACCAATGGAGCAACTAAACGATATATATGGTGGAGCTGGACTTAGGTTTGAAGATAGGTGGTATAATTTCGGGTTTTTTATTGGTCCATCATTTGCAATTACGTGGTTGCCAGAGTCAAATTCTCTGAGTAAAATTAATTACCAACTCGGAGCTTATACCGAGGTGCAATGCACGTTTAAATACTTCTACGATCTCGGTATAGGAACGTCTATATATGGGAGTTTTAATAAAAGATATCAGGTCGTCGGAGCAAGAATACATCTGTATTTTTCCAACGCTTTTGTAACTAAATATTAATTTAAAATTAAAATAAAATGAATCACATTAACAAGTACATTGAAGAAAACAAAGAGAGATTTCTTGACGAATTATTCGGTTTAATCAGAATACCTTCGATTAGCTCTATTCAGGATCATAAACCAGATATGATTAAATGTGCAGAATATTGGAAAGAATCTATATTAAAAGCTGGAGCCGATAAAGCCGAAGTTATGCCAACCGAGGGAAATCCTGTAGTTTATGGCGAAAAAATAATCGATCCTAATTTACCAACGGTTATTGTTTACGCTCACTATGATGTTATGCCTGTGGATCCGCTAGAATTATGGGATAATCCTCCTTTTGAACCAGTTATTAAAGATGGCAAAATTTGGGCTCGTGGTGCTGATGATGATAAAGGACAAGGTTTTATGCACGCAAAAGCATTTGAACTAATGATGAAAACCAATACTTTACCTTGTAATGTTAAGTTTATGATTGAAGGTGAAGAGGAAATTGGCTCTCCAAGTCTTGGTAAATGGTGTGCCGATAATAAAGAAATGCTTAAAGCTGATATTATTTTAGTCTCTGATACAGGTATGATTGCTCGTGATATTCCAAGTATTACAACTGGATTAAGAGGACTTTCTTACTGGGAGGTAAAAGTAACAGGACCAAACAGAGATTTACATAGCGGATTATTTGGTGGTGCGGTTGCTAATCCAATTAATGTCCTTTGTAAAATGATTGCCGATATGCAGAACGAAGATGGTAAAGTGGTAATGCCAGGTTTTTATGATGATGTTGTCGAAGTTCCTGACGCAGAAAGAAAAATGCTCGCTGAAGCTCCTTTTGACCTTGAAGAATACAAAAAAGCAATTGATGTAAAAACTCTTAAAGGCGAAACGGGATATTCTACTAACGAAAGAACTGGCATTAGACCAAGTTTTGATGTTTGTGGTATTTGGGGCGGATATATAGGCGAAGGTGCAAAAACAGTCCTTCCGTCAATTGCACAAGCAAAAATATCTACCCGCTTGGTGCCAAACCAAGATAATGTCAAGATTTCTAAAATGTTTAAAGAATATTTCGAAGCTATTGCTCCTGATTATGTTAAGGTAGAAGTTACTCCTTTACATGGTGGACAGGGATACGCTTGCCCAATTGATTTGCCAGCTTATAAAGCTGCCGAAAAAGCATATCATGATGTATTTGGTAAGAGACCCGTCCCAGTTCGTAGTGGTGGTAGTATTCCTATTATTTCTACTTTTGAAGAGGTTTTAGGAATTAAATCTGTACTGATGGGATTTGGTCTCGAATCTGATGCGATTCACTCACCAAACGAAAATTACCCAGTAGAAAACTTCCTAAACGGAATTAGAACTATACCATTATTCTATAAATATTTTGTAGAACTAATGAAATAATATAATATTTCTGATAATAAAATTCCGCCTTGATAAATATTGGGGCGGAGTTTTTTTTTATGCACAACCCGAAACCCACAACTCCTTAAGTTACTATATCTCTGGCAAATAGGATTAAAAAAGAGACTGTTTTCACAGTCTCTGATTACACAAATAAGCAATCTGTAATATTAGATTAGCTTGAAAATATTTTCCAAAACCGAATCCGACGGCTCGTATTCAGGCAACTCAGCTAACAAATCATCTAATTCTTTGAGTTCATTAAAATCAAAAAGAATTTCTTCTGATATTGCTTTTGGATGTGAGTTTAAAATGTAAAAATAATGGTAACATTCTGGCATAGGCTCTGAATTTTGTTATTAATTAAAATAATAACGTTAGGATTATAATTTTTAGTATTTTATTACATGAAAATATTTATTATTGTTTGATTTTTGTTGGCAATAATTTAAATAATTACAAAATATTTTAATTTAAGATTGACAAACATTATAATTATTGTTGCTGTCTATCAATAAAATCGACTATTATTTTTAGAACCTCAACCGAAAATGTTTCGGAGATGTAATAGTATTCTTCTACTGTGCCGTTTTCAGCAGTTTGAAATAGGTGGTTTAAGCCTTCCATTTTATGAGTTTCCAAAACTTTGCACTTTTTTGGATTGATATTGCTTTTAAATCCGTCAATATTTTCGTTACAGTCAACCTGAATATCTTTTGTTCCATTTAGTGCTAATACCGGACATTTTATTTTGTGCAAATATTTTGCAGGTTCAAAAGCAAGAAAGTATTTCATCCAGTCTGAAGATAATTGCATAACTACACGGTTAACTCCTTGTTGGTTTAGCATGTACTCGTCTTTTTGTTCTTGAGTAAGATTTGTAGAATATGATTCGAATAAATCTTCAATTTGTTTTCTAAGACTTGTGATATTCTTTGACTTTAGTGCTATATCAAAGGATTTGCTGTTTAACTCTTTCATCCACGTAATGTCGGCTTCTTTTATTCCGGCTGCACGATTAATATCTTCGGACTGTTTTAGCATCAGACTTTTAATATCTATTGCCGGACCTGCAAGCGAAATAATATATGCTATGTCCTTTGGATATTTAGCCGCTAACATCATAGCTATCATACCGCCCTCACTGTGGCCAATCACACCAATATTATTCGCATCAATATTTGGATAATCTTTAAAATACTTGATAATACTATAGGCATCCGTCATAAAGTCATAAGAAGTTGATTTACTAAAATTTCCCTTGGATTCTCCGTACCCACGATCGTCATATCTAAATACTGCAATATTATGAGTTGTAAGATAGTCTGCAATAACTATAAATGGTTTGTGACCAGCGATTTCTTCGTTTCTATCCTGAGCACCAGAGCCTGTAATTAAAATTACTAAGCGATGTTGATTTTTTTCATCGGGAAGAGTTAAAGTTCCGCATAAAGTAGAATTCCCTTTTTTATTTTCAATACAAATGTTTTTTTCGATATATGCAAAGGGTGCTTGAGGAGTTTGTGGTCTTTCCAAAAATGATAATTCAGTTTTCTCAATTTTATTAAAATTTGTAGGGATGCTTTGTTGACCTTGTTTCCATGTGCCAATATAGGTTTGGACAGTATCATTCCAAACGCCTGTATATTCGGCTCTTAAGTTTTTAATTTCAATAACTATACTGTCTTGTATAAATGTAGTTTGAGCTTTTATATCATATATAAACTGCTTAGGGACATACATTGATGTGTTTTTGTCTTTGGATAAACTATCAATAATAAAAATAATTTCTAAGGGTTCGTTACCTGTTTCAATATTGCCTTGCAAATAAGTTGTAATATTTTGAGCAATAGTACTTTGACTAATAATGCTTATAATAAATATGAAAAAAAAACATTTAGAATAGGATATTTTCATAGTGAATAAAGATTTTTTAACAAATTTATATAAATTTTATCTATTTTAACAAAATTATTGTAACTTTAACTTTTAAAAAATTACTTAAAAATTTAATAATTATGAAAACTATCTTTATGTCAAAAAGAATTGTATTAGTTGCAACAGTGCTTATATTACTAGGTATTGGATTTAACTCTTGTAAAAAGTATGAAGAAGGCCCTTCGTTTACCTTGCTTACTGCTACTAAGCGGATAACTGGTACTTGGGAGTTAAAAGAGACACAGATTAACGGACAAGTTATTGATATAAATGAAATACTTAGTATGTTTGGGGGAATGGTTGTGGATTCAACCTCAGGCTTTGATTTATCTGGAGTTACCGTCAAGGGACTTAAAATGAAATTTGAAAAGGATGGTACTGGAAGTTTTGTTGTTCTAATTTCAATGGGACTGATTTCATACGATCACGTAGAGTCTATAACCTGGGTATTCGATGATAAGAAAGATAATATTAACATCACATTTATGGGTGATAATATGAGCTTTGAAATACTAAGGTTAACAAATAAGGAACTTTGGTTAAGTAGTGCTGATATAATTGGAGGTACATCAGGCTCTCTTGTTCTCAAAGCTGAAAAAGAGGAGTAAAGACGATTGATTGTAAAAAAGCATATAAGTATGAAACAAATATTTTTATTATTTCTTACTGGTCTTTTTTGTCTGATTCTGAACGCTCAAACACGACCTAATGATGCTTATTTTGCTGAAGAGTCTGGGTATTTCATCAATATAAAACCAGCATTAAATGGATATGTTTTTACAGATAATTATTGTAATTCGCTGTATTATCTTGAGAACGGTGAGTTAAGTAAACTTATATCAGCTCTAGGTTGTGGGCGGTATTTTTCTGTTTCGCCCGATAGAACAAAAATCGGATTTAAACTAATCTCAAAATCGGGACAAACTCCTGCATATATCTTATTAGAAGATAAAAGTTTACATTGTATAGCCGAAGAAAGTCAAATGTGTGGACAAGTTGGATTTACTGATAACTGGGTTTATTACACAAAAGATGAGTGGCTATATTTATTGTCAAATGATGATTCTATATTGAGAGTGAAGTTGGGTAATTATTCTAACCTTGTAGCGGTTTCCAATAATCATGAACAGTGTGCTTTTTCGTCAGAAAATGATGAGCTTATTTTATTGACATTAGAAGGTTTTTCAAAAACTGTAATTTCAGAATCAGGAAAAATGAGTGTGTATCCACAGTTTTCACCTGATGGCAAAAAAATATTATATCAATCTAATGAAATGTATGTTTTTGAAATTGCCACAGGCATAACTTATAATGTCGGAAACGGTATTGGTCCAAAATGGTCGCCAGATTCTGAAAATATCGTTTTTACAAAATCACTAACTGATGACTCCGCATTATTTTCTTCGGATATTTACATTGGTAATTACAAAACAGGAACTCATCAAAAGATAACAGATACTCCTGCAATACATGAAATGCAACCGTTTTTTATTACAGAAAATGAAATTATTTACAACACATATATTGCAAGAGGAATTTATAAACTTAATATATCAAACAATACAACTGAGCTTATTTATCAACATGAGGAGGAATTAGAAATTAGTTTTTTTGAGCTAACTAAAGCTAAATCAGAATATGTTGTTCCTGGCATTATTCCATATACACATCAAGTTTATGATACTCCCGATGATCATTATGGTTATGGGTCTTGTGCTCCAGCATGTGCGATAATGGCGATATCATATTATAACAGACTTCCGCCATGGCCAGTAAATATTACAAAATTATATCCTCACACAAGTTTATATGGAGCGTATGTGTCTTCGAGATACCGATTAAATGAGCATTATTTTACCGAATCTGCACAGCCATCTGGTGGTGGCTCTCTTGCTTATGGCGGATATGGATATATGTGGGGTTTAGGTTCTCCAAACTCACAGATGCGAAACTATATGCAGCTTCATTATATGGAATCATCGCAGTTGTGGAATAATTCTGTAACTTGGGCGAGTGTAATAGCCGAAATTGATGCTGATTATCCACTTTCTGTTTGTGCAATGCTTACCAATTCTGGGCATCTAATTCTTGCAAAAGGTTATATTCATAATCAGCGAACTTTGATTTTTAGCGAACCTTATGGAGATAAAAACACTCCAAGTTGGCCAAGTTATGATGGACAAAAAGCATATTACGACTGGCCAGGTTATAACAATGGTTATCAAAACCTTGATTATAATGGAACTTATGGTGTAATAGCGTGGACAGTTACCGCTCACACAAGCGAAGTTGTATATAATGACAGCATTATTGATGATGTATATTACAATCATGGATTTAATGTAAATAACAGTCAAGACGGTAGCCATCAACGATATTTTAGAGATGTGAATGGCGGATATAATGGGCATTTTTGGTACACTATTACTGAGGCAAGTGCAAATGATATTGCTTGGGTAGAATGGATTCCAACACTTGCAAATGAGGGCTATTATAATATTTCCGCTTATATTCCAGCAACTTATGCTGACGCAGAAAATGCTCCATATAATATAACGGATGCGGATGGTTTACATGTTGTTACGATAGATCAAGGCGATTATGCGGATGAATGGGTTGATTTAGGCAATTATCGTTTTGAGTTTAATGGTGAACTTAAAGTTAGATTAGGTGACGGAACCGGCATTGTTGGGCAAAATATTGCTTTTGATGCGATAAAATTTAGTTTTATGCCAAGTCCTGTTGCTGATTTTACAACTAGTTCCCAGGATTTTTGTATTGGAGATAGTGTATATTTTATAAATGAATCAATCAATGCTCAATCTTATGAATGGACATTGCCAGGAGCCTCAATTACAAGCAGTATTGATGAAAACATTGCTGTAATTTACTCTATGGCAGGTACTTATGATGTAGGTTTGTCTGTAAGCGGTATTTTGGAAACTTATACACTTAACATTGAGAATTACATCACAATTCACAAGGCTCCAATTGCTGAGTTTACTTTTAGTCCCGATGTGGTTTATTTACCCAATGCAGTAGTTTTATTCTCAAATTTATCAACCAATGCAAATACTTATTTTTGGGATTTTGGCGATGAGACTAGTTCTACCGATATAAATCCATATCACGAATACAATGTTTCGGGGAATTATATTGTTAGCTTAACAGCCGGTAACGCATACTGCGATGACGATGTTTTTGTATATGGTTCTGATGTTATTGTCTTAAATCCTACTGATATCAATGACACCAATACTGAAATTATTACTTTTTATCCTAATCCAGCTAAAAACACAATCAATTTGGTTTGTGAAGAAGAAATTGCATCAGTTAAAATTTTAGATGCCACTGGACGAATCCTTTATCACGGAAAATCTGTTGATAATAAAATTGATATTAGTAATTTACTTCCTGGAAATTATATTATTGAATTAACGGCAAAAAATGCTATTTATATTAGGAAGTTTATCAAATAAATTAGCTAAAATTTGCATGGTTTTATGATTGTACAAAGCGTTTAAAGAAAAAAAACTCCTCAATATTAGATAATTAAGTAATTATAAGCGATTAAGTGAAAAACTAATTGTACCTTTGCACCCCTAAATAAATTACTGAATAAATATATGTTAACATTTGAAAATTTTGATTTAAGCACTAGTATATTAACTGCTATCAAAGAACTCGGATATGAAATTCCGACACCAATACAGGAAAAAACAATTCCACATTTACTTAATACAAAACAAGACCTTGTTGGACTTGCACAAACAGGTACAGGAAAAACAGCTGCATTTGGATTACCTATTTTACAACAAATTAATCCGAATAATAAGTTTACACAGTGCATTATTTTATCTCCAACGAGAGAGTTGTGTATGCAGATTTCTAATGACATGATGAGTTATGCCAAATATTTACCTGAAATAAGAGTTACTTCTGTTTATGGTGGAGCAAGTATTGACAATCAAATTAGAGACTTAAAAAAAGGCAGTCATATTATAGTTGGTACTCCAGGTAGAGTTCTTGACTTGTTAAAACGTAGAATTTTGAAAATCGATCAAATTAAATTTTTAGTACTCGATGAGGCTGATGAAATGCTTAATATGGGTTTTAAAGATGACATGGATGCGATTTTGGAAACCACGCCAAAAGAAAAACAAACTTCGCTTTTCTCTGCCACAATGCCAAAAGAAATTAGAAATATTGCATCTAATTACATGAATAATCCTTTGGAGATTTCTGTTGGTACAAAAAACTCTGGAGCAGATGATGTAGAGCATTTTTACTATTTAGTTAATGCAAAAAATCGTTATCTTGCACTCAAACGTATTGCGGATATAAATCCAGATATTTACGGCATAGTATTTTGTCGTACACGGAAAGAAACTCAAGATGTGGCTGATAAACTTATACAAGATGGTTATAATGCCGATTCTTTACATGGAGATTTGTCACAAGCACAACGTGATCATGTAATGGGTAGATTTAGATCAAGACATCTGCAAATTCTCGTGGCTACCGATGTTGCCGCAAGAGGGATTGATGTTAATGACTTAACACATATTATTAATTATAATTTGCCTGACGAACGTGAAATATATATACACCGTTCTGGTAGAACAGGTAGAGCTGGTAAGAAAGGAGTCTCGGTTTCAATAGTTCATTCAAAAGAGCTTCATAAAGTTCGTGAAATTCAAAAAGTACTTCAAAAACCTATAAATAAAAAAGATGTTCCTGGTGGCGAGGAAATTTGTCATAAGCAGCTAATGAATATGATTAGCAAAATTGAGCAAATAGAAACAAATGATAATCAGATTGAAGAGTTTTTACCAGAAATTTACGAAAAATTGAGCTGGCTTAGCCGTGAGGATCTGTTGAAACGATTTGTTTCTGTTGAATTTAACAGATTTTTAAAATATTATAAAAATGCACCTGATTTGAATATTTCTGAAAAATCAGCTAACGAAAGGTCTGATAGTAGATTTGAGAAAAAAGGTTATAAGTTTACAAAATTTTTCCTTACTATAGGTGAGAAAGACAATCTTACTAAAGTTAAACTTATGGAGATTATTAACAATGATGATAGCCTTGCTGGTGCCGAAATTGGAAAAATAGAAATATTAAAAGGTTTTACCTTTTTTGAAGTTGATGCACGTCTTGAGGATAAGGTAATAAAAGCTTTTAATAACAAACGCTATGAGGGGAAAAGACTTAAAATAGAAGTTAAGAGTGGAGAACAAAAACGGAGTTCCGATAGGTCAAGAGTACCAAAAACAGGTAGGTCGGAATCTGGATATTCGAGGAGTTATGGATCTGGAAAACCAAAGTCTGGTTATTCTAAAGGTGCAAGAACTGGAGGAAGAAAAAAACCCTAAAACATGTAAAATAATATACATTGCATTATAAATGTCGGCGTTTAAAATTTCAATTAATAATTTGTTACTTGTAATTTTAAACGTTGTTTTTTTTATATTTGTCAAAAAACTTAAAGCATTATGAACTGGTTTGTATTTTGGATTTCTATTTATACAGTACTTTTAGTTGTTTTGACTTTGAAGTATGTTAAGAAGAAAGATTTTGATGGATATCTAATAAACAACAGAAAAACAAAGCTTTTACCTTTAGTTTTTACAACACTTGCAACATTTGTTGGTGGTGGAGTTAGTATGGGATTGATTGCAATGGGGTACGCATCGGGATTTGCTGCTATTGCAATCGGGATATCTTATGTGATAGGCTTTTTTATTCTTTATTTTTTTGCTGCTCGCATTAGGAAAATAGGGGCGGAACAGAACATATATTCTTTTGCTGAATTTCTTAATAAAGCATTTCTTAAAAATCATAAGCTTTCTTCTTTTCCTAAGGTTTTTTCGGGTTTTATTAGTGGAATTAATATTGTTATTTTCTTTTTTCTTACTGCTGCACAATTTGTTGGAATGGCTACTTTATTGCACTATGCTTTTGATGTCGGATATGTTTGGGCGGCAGCAATTTCTTTTCTTGTCGTTATTGCTTATACGGCTTTCGCTGGTTTGTCGGGAGTTATTATTACAGATACAATCCAATTTGTTATTATTATAATAATGATTTTTGCAATATTTATCCCTGGTGTTTGGTCCGATACCTCAGGTTTTGAAAATCTAAAACAACTTCCGTCAAGTTTCCTTAACGGGACTCACGAAGGGTTAATCTTTTTAATTGGATTGCCTCTACTTTTGAGCCCCTCGGTGCTTACCCGAATGGATATTTGGCAACGTACATTAGCCGCTGGTAGCGAAAAAATTGCAAAACGCAATAGTGTAATTAGCGGATTTGCAATGTTGCCTTTTTATATTATTTTTCCGCTTGTCGGAATGGCTCTACGTGTTGATTTTGGTGCAGATATTGACCCCAATCATGCGACTCACTTATTCCTCGAAAATAATACTAACGCAATTTTCCTCGGATTTGCAATAGTCGGATTACTTGCTGCTTTAATGTCGTCTGCGGATAGTTTTTTAAATATTGTTGCAATGACTGCAATTAGAGATTTTACATCATATAAAGATAAAGAGATTCCTAAAGATAAAGTATTTAAGCGTGTAAGAATTGCGGTTGTCGTTTTTGGTGCTGCTGCATTAGGAATGGCTCTTTATTTACCTGATATTGTCGAGCTTTTTATCGCAGGTATTACACTTAATATTATTTTTACTCCAATAACTTTTCTTGCTTTAATAAAAAAGGATGTGTATAAATATAAATATGCCGCATTTTCAAGCATATTATCTGGAGCTATCGTAATTTCAGCAATGTTTGCTTATGGCTTTATTAATAATGATGGTGGAATACTTAAAATCGCTTTTGTGCCAGCAACTATTGTAGCAACTATTGCAATGTTTTTGGGGATTTGGATAAAAAATAGGAATGTTACGTTAAGCTAGTCATCACATCTCCTTCACATTCCCATACTTATCAAAGATTTTAAGATTTGCATACCATAAACTAAGCATGAGAGACAAAACACAACCAGCAAAAATTGCAATCATAATCATTATCTGATATTTTATTGCAGTTGCAGGAGATGCTCCTCCAAGAATTTGACCAGTCATCATACCTGGCAATGATATTAATCCCATGACTGACATCCCTGCTAAAAGTGGATTTAACCCCTTTACCAAAGCTTCCTGAATAAATGGTCTGATGGCGAGCTTTTGACTTCCACTGTTTGTTAAAACGAAATAATAGAGCTCTTTTCGCTGCTTAAAACTATCGAAATATGAACTTAATCCTACAATATTGTGATTTAAGGAATTCCCCAAAATCATTCCCGAAATAGGGATGAAATATCGAGCATCAAAAATATAGTCTAAGCGAATAACTAAACCAAGAAAAAAACCGTCAATAATTACTAATGCAAATAAAACCGAGAGCGAAAACGGAATAAAAAACGTTCTTGCACTCACTTTAATTCGCTTTACACTTGTTCCTGCACTGATTAAAACCATAATTATAACCCAGGCAGAATTTAGCCATGCATTATTAAGTTTAAAAATCCATTCGAGATAAATAGCAACGAGAGATAATTGAACAACCATTCGCAAAGAACTGATTATCAAATCTTTAACCATGCGAACTCGATAATACAAGAAAATTGTAATCGGAATAATCATTACAGTAAATCCGATAATTAAATTTATTAAACTAATATCTTGTGTTGTTCCATTCATAAATTTATAATTTTGTCAGCACTGTCAATCCAAATAGGATTATGAGAAGCCGAAACAATGGTTTTATTTTTCATAAATTTAATGAGAGCCATAACAAGTTCGGCAGATTCAGCATCAAGCGAGGCAGTTGGTTCGTCCAATAATATTATTTGTCGTTCGAGCGAAAAACAAACAGCAATTATCAATCTTTGTTTTTGTCCGCCACTCATCTGGTCGAATTTGCGTGTAAAAAAAACTGGTTCAAGCCCAAGATTATTAAAATACGATAGAATCAGCTCTTTTTTCTTTTCAACACCAAGCATTTTCACAAGATCCAAGCAATTATCAACAGGAAGATTAATATTTTGAGGGATATATGCCAAGAATGACCTAATTGCATCAACATTTTCAGAATTTAGGAGCATTTTGTTCACATAAACCTCTCCTTTTGTTGGTATAACATAAGCTTGAATAACCTTCAGGATTGTGGACTTCCCACTACCAGATGCTCCGGCAAAACATACATGCTGATTGGTTTCAATTTCTGCTGAATAATTTTCAAACACAAATTTCTCATCGAAGAGAATGGATATATTTTTGAATTCAATCATTTAATTTGAAAAATATTGGACAAAAATAAGGTATTAATTCTAAATATTCATATATCGAACTCCGGTTATTAAAAAGGTAAGCTAAACTTTAACTAAGGTTTATTATAAACTCATTATATATATCCAACATTTCACCTTTAAAATTTTGATCATTCAAATGGGTTTTCATAAATGCACTGGAATCATCCCTAAGTTCTGTAGGTAAAACTAGAACTATTGGGAATGCTTCGCAATGTTTGCATTTTTCGCCAGAAAGCTTTTTTACTTCGTTAAACACCAAATTATGTCCGAATTTTTCATCTTTTTTATCAAATGTACTTCCACAACAACTTACAAAAACTAAATTATTGATTTTTAGAATATTATTCCTAATAAAATTCTTTAAGGGAACTATAAGCTTGCCCATCCAAATTGGACCGCAAAGAATTACTCTTTCGTAATCCTCACAATTTGATTTGAGTTTTCTATTTCCCAAGTTAATGCCCATCATCATTAACAAATGAGCATTTAGTCGTGGTTTTATCTCTTCGATTTCGCAGCTTATATCCTTTGCTATTCGCTTAGCCAAGAACCTATTGCTGCCTTTGTTTGAGTAGTAATAAACTATAGTTTTCATATTATAAGTAATTCTTTATTTAAGACAGCATAAGTAAATCCTCATGCGATTTATCATTCTATGCTTAAAATTTAAAAAAACATGATAACTTTTTATTTAATCTTATTAATTTTTATTTCTGCCAAAGACTTGAATATAATAAACCTACAGTATTATTTACTATTAGTACTATAATCCTATCCAAGCATTGTTTTTATAGATTCAGCTAACCTCTTAACTCCGATATCGATTTGCTCGTGAGTTGGGAAAGAAAAATTAAGTCGCATAGTATTAATTCCGCTACCATCGCAATGAAATACTTTACCGATAACGAATGCCACATTATTTTTAATTGCAATTTTAAAAAGGTCTTCGGCATCTATTCCTTCGGGAAGGTTTAGAAATAAAAATAATCCACCTTCTGGTTCAGTCCAAGTAATTCCTTGTGGCATATATTTTCTAAAACAATCTAGCATTAAATCTCTTTTAATGCGGTACATATTTATAGTGTTTTTGAGATTTTTTTGCAGCATTCCTTTTTCCATATACTTTGCAATGGTCATTTGTAAAATTGCTGGTGCACATAAGTCGGTAGATTGTTTTGCTGTAACAAATTTTTCGATAATGTTTTCGTGTGCAATTATCCAACCAATTCTAAAACCTGGAGCAAGAATTTTTGAGAATGTTCCTAACACAACTACTCTATTGGATTTATCCAAATCATACATCATTTTTTGCTCTTTCCCGTCGAAGCGCAATTCGCGATATGGACTGTCTTCAATTATGAGGAGATTGTATTTTTCAGCGATTTTTAATAATTCGAGTCTTCTGGTTTCGGGATAAGTAATTCCGGCTGGGTTTTGAAAATCGGGGATTAAATATATAAATTTTGGAAGGTCGTTTTCGGCAGCCATTTTTTTAAGAGTTTTTTCTAACTCTATTGGACACATTCCATCTTTATCAAATTTAATTCCAACAAGAATTCCTCCATACGACCTAAAAGCCGAAAGTCCACCAAGATAGGAGGGTAGCCCGCAAATAATTTTGTCTTCAGGATTAATAAATATTTTGCTAGTTAAATCTAAGCCTTGTTGTGAAGAAGTGCTTATCATTATATTATTAATGCCAATTTCAACACCTTGCGATTTGTAGTGTTTTACTATTTGTTCGCGAAGCTCGTTGCAGCCTTCGGTTGTTCCATATTGCAGAGCTTTTGTTCCAGCAGTATCCAAAACCTCATTCATGCAAACCTTAATATCTTCAACAGGGAATGACTTTTCGGCTGGTAATCCACCAGCAAAAGAAATAATCTCAGGGTTTTGTGTGAGTTTGAGGATTTCACGAATGGCAGAACGTTTTGCACTAGCCATATTTTTTGATAATAAAGAATCTAATTTATCTAACATGTCAGTAATTTTTAGTTAATCAAAAATATATAAAAATTATCAGTATGCAAGGTAATAATAATGTGTTTTACAATATGTCTAAAGTAAATACTTGTTAAAACTTTTGGTATCAGAGGTTTTTTAGGCGTTAAATGGTTTTCGATTTAGTATTGATTGTCCAAGAGTAATTTCGTCTGTAAATTGTAATTCGTCTCCAATTGCAACTCCTCGTGCTAGTAGGGTAACATTAATATCAAAATTTGCAATTTTACGGTTTATGTAGAAATTTGTAGTATCTCCTTCCATGGTGGTTGATAATGCAAGAATTAGTTCTTTTATGCTTCCCGAATTTATTCGGTGTATAAGTGGTGCAATACTTAATTCTTTAGGTCCTATTCCATCCATTGGCGAAATCACGCCTCCCAGTACATGATAGAGTCCATTGTATTGCGAAGTTGATTCAATGGCCATAACATCATGAATGCCTTCTACAACACAAATAATCGACTTGTTGCGTGAGTTATCGGTGCATATTGTACAAATTTCGTTATCAGATATGTTATTGCATATTTTACAAAATTTTGTTTCTTGTTTCATTTTTTGAATAGCATTGACGAAATTCGCTACATCGGTTTCTGATTTTCGTAATAAAAACAAAGCAAATCGTGTAGCAGTTTTTTTGCCTATCCCTGGCAGACTTGAAAATTGTGATATTGCATCGTCAAGTAATTTACTGGACTTTCCGTTATAATTCATATTCTTTAAAATTCGTATTTATCATAAAATCTTGCACCATTCATGTATGAACCAGAAACTGTTAGTTTATGTTTTATGTCATCACGAAACCAAACAACTTTTACCATATTTTGTTTTTTACTTATAATAAGACCTCCTTTTATGCTCCAATATATATCACGATACTTGTCGCAAGTTGTTTTATAATAGGGCATTGCTCTTTGAAACGGTGTTGGAGGAACACTTGTGATTTTACATTCATTAGGTATAAGTTCTGTATAAAGAAAATCTTTAACATTTTCGCTAATAAAATTAAAATTCTCATTCAAATTCTCATCTACATCTACATGTAAACTATGTCCGGCATTTTCAAAAATATGTAATTCTTCTTTTAGTTGCAATTCTTTAGCGGCAATATGAATTAGTAGGGAACCATACATTTTATTAAGAATTACTGAGCTAAAGTTTCCTTTTATATCTTGAAAAGGATAGTCATAATCAATTGGAACAACTTTATCGGCATCGCCATGAAAAGAGATTATTGAGGTTTGCGAATTTTTAAGAATTTCGAGGTCGTGTACTGCTCCCCACATATTAATAACTGCTGCAATATGAAAATTATCTTTAATTTCGTTAGTTGAAGATTCGATGTCTCCTATATCTGCGTAAAAGAAAGATTTATGAGTAGTTTTAGGTCTATCTTTGTTCCTCATAAATGCAAGGTTTAAAGCTGTTACTCCACCAGCACTTGATCCGCCGACAAAAATCAGATTTGTGTTAATCCCATATTTTTCATGGTTTCTTACTAGGTATCTCATTGCTGCATGTGCATCTTGCAAAGCACGGTAGCCAGCTCTTTCGACTGATGGACCCACAAGCTTAAACCCCAAACGATAATTAATCGAAGCACATACGTATCCGCGTGAGGCAAAATATTTGCACCATTCAATCATTGCTTCGGTTTTTTTATCCCCAATGTAAAATCCTCCACCATGTATAAACATGATTAGTGGTCGTAATTTTAGACTGTCGTTAGCAGGCATATAGATATCCATACCTAAATCCAAATTCTTTTTTGACACACTTGACAAAACTCCATTTTCGATTATTTTTATGTATGATGAATTTTCGGTAAGATACGAATCCCAATAACCTTTAGCAGTACCATAATATACATCATTGAGAATGTCTATATCAAAGAGTTCTTCTTTGTATCTTGCTGGATAAGTTATAAATTCATCGTTTACAAGTTTCTTGAATTCAAAAAAACCACTCCATTTATAATTTCTAAAAAGCTTCAAGAATTTCTTATTTACTCCGTATTTGCCGATGATTCTTTTATCTGTGAAAATAAAATCTGGTTTAATTTCTATACTTTGCTCATCGAATGTTAAAATATATGTTTTCCTTTTTTCAAGGATTTTAAATTTATGTGTTTGTGCAAAAACATTATTATCTAAAGTGAAGAAAAACCCCTCAGCATATTTGTCTTGTACTTTATTGAATTTAATGTAATAGACGCTATCGTTTAATTTACCGTAATAGAAAGCTTCGATGTCGATTTTATCAAGGCGAAAAAGTAAACCTGGACTGGCTGATTTTGTTGTTTGAGCAAATAGCATTAGACCGCATAAGTTAAATATTGCAATAATAACCGCAATTGTAATAATTTTTCTCATTTTTAGAATTTTGTGTAAAAATAATCGAAAGCACGAACATTTCAACAATAAATGTATGAAAACTTTTTTAGATTATTCTTGGTCAAACCCAATTTTATTATGAATATTACAAAAAAAAGGAATGAGTCCTCTCTTAATACTGATAATAGTACTTTCGTACTTTGGTGTACTGCTTATAATTTCATTTTTTACCTCACGAAATGTAAATAATGAAGGGTTTTTTCTTGGTAATAGGCAATCAAGATGGTATGTTGTGGCGATTGGTATGTTGGGTTCTTCAATTTCTGGAGTTACTTTTATTTCTGTTCCAGGTTGGGTGCAAACAACACAAATGACTTATATCCAAATGGTTATGGGGTTTGTGCTTGGTTATTTGGTGATAGCTCATCTATTGTTACCGCTTTATTATAGGCTCAATTTGACTTCAATTTATACTTATTTAGAAAAACGTTTTGGTAAAGCATCATATAAAACAGGAGCTTCTTTCTTTTTATTGTCTCGTACAATTGGCTCAGCAGCAAGGCTTTATGTTGTAGCACACGTATTGCAAATAACGGTTTTTCAGCAATTAGCAGTTCCATTTTGGGCTACTGTAATAATAACAATTTTATTAATTTGGCTTTACACCTATAAAGGTGGCATAAAAACTATAATTTGGACTGATATGTTGCAAACATTTTTCCTGTTTACCGCACTTATTGCAACAATAGTTTTGGTTACATGTGAATTAAACTTTACTTTTTTGGATAGCGTTAATGCAATAATTGCAAGTCCTATGTCAAAAATGTTTGAGTTTTCGGATTGGGGATCTTCGCAACATTTTGTAAAGCAATTTATAAGTGGTGCATTAATTACTATTGTAATGACAGGATTAGACCAAGATATGATGCAGAAAAATCTAAGTTGTCGAAATATAAAAGAGGCCAAACGAAATGTAATTACTTATGGATTTGCATTTTTGCCTGCTAATCTTTTGTTTTTATCCCTTGGAGTTTTATTAATGATTTTTGCAAATCAGGCTGGTATTAGTATAGATATGATACATGGCGATAATTTGTATCCTTATATTGCAACTAACTTTCTTGGTCCTGTGATTCTAATTCTTTTTCTTATTGGATTAATGGCATCGGCATACTCAAGTGCAGACTCTGCGTTAACGGCATTAACTACTTCGTTTACAGTTGATATAGTAGGGATAAAGAATAAAACAGAAAAAGCGATTAAAAGTATCCGCACCAAAACTCATATTGGATTTTCGGTAATAATGGCGATAATGATTATTCTTTTTAATGTTTTTAACGAAAAGAGCATTATTGACGCAATTTATGCAATAGCTGGATATACTTATGGTCCTTTGCTTGGATTGTATGCTTTTGGTTTGTTTACAAAGTTAAATGTAAAGGATAAAGCTGTTCCATTTATTGCAATATTAAGCCCTATACTTGCTTATTTGATTAGTTTTATGTTAAAAGAATTTACTGGCTATGTTATGGGATATGAGCTTTTGCTTCTTAATGGGATAATTACTTTTGTTGGATTATTGATTTTTAAAAGAAAAGGTAAAGTTTTGTAGGTGTTATAAGGTTTTTTATTGTTAGTTAAAAAAACAAATGACTTCATTTGGTTGAAATGATAGTTTATTTAGCTAGTTTGGGTGAGGAGAGGTTTGGTGGTGTTTTAGAAACGTACGGTCTTTCATCTCTAAAAGCTGAATATTTAATGTTTATTTTTATCGTACAAGAATATTTTTCTTTGGTTTATAAGCGAATATTAGTTGCTTCTAAAGATAAATGGCATCATATGATAAGAGTTATTATCACAAAAAAAAGGCAGTAAGATTATCACTGCCTTTTTATATTTTGTATATTATTTTTTAGTCGTTAGGTATATATACTTCAGTTACTCTATCAACAACTCCTGCTTTTGTAACATTAAGTTCGAGAACAATTCTAGTAATTGTTTTTGAATTAGACAGATACTCAATACGTGATTTAGGATAATCAGTTACTTGATCTGTAACGCCTTGAATATACACAGAAACTACACCAGCAGTATCCTCATATTCTTGAGCGTCAATTTTGAGCATAACAAAACTTAATGCAGTATCAACACCTTGTTCATAAGTCAAATCTTTAAAGAAAGGAGTTTCTTTATCAGATTTTGTTCCCATAAAACTTATTGTTTCAGAGAAAGAGGAAGATAAATTTTGAGGATTAAATAAATCAGCATTTACTCTAAAATATGTTTTACTACCATCCCAAGTATGTGCATATACTTTTGGAAATCTTAATCGTCCTGGGATACGATTATCGGCTGATACGCTTGAATTGTAGGTTGTTTCTGCTAAATGCAGCGTGTTTCTTGTTGTAGCATAGGATTTAACGAATGGTTCGGTAATATTTCTTATATAGATGTTACGAAAATATTCCGCTTTATTGCCTTCTGCATCTTCAGCGGTATATGTTATTACATAATCTCCAGTTCTTCGTAAATAACCATCAGTAGTAACTGACAATACTGTAGCGGCATCATTCACAATAGTTATATCAGCTTCTTTAGATACATTATCTTCTGCATACACACCAGGATCAACATATTTCGTATATAGCAGAACTGTTGTATCGCCAGTTTTAACAATATCGCCAGCAGAATTGTACCAATATAGTTTTGGTGGAGTTGTATCCTCATTACACGAAGTAAATATAATGCAACTTAGTACAACAAATACAAATGAAATTAAAATCAGTTTTTTCATAATTTTTTCCTTTATTAAACAATTGTAAAATAAACAAATTTATTTTTAATAATACAAATATAAGCAATATTTATTTTAAAAAGCACTTATAATGATTTTTTTTGCCAATTTTTGATGATATTTATAAAATTTAATAGTTTTGTATTTTCAAAAGTAAAAGTTTTAATCATTGCATTGTTGCTACTGGCAATTTTTATTCCTTTTTAAGAGTAAATGTAATTGTTGTTCCTACTTCGGGTGTGCTACGTATATTTATCGTCTGTCCGTGAGCTTCAATAATGTGTTTTACTATTGATAGTCCTAGTCCTGAGCCTCCAGAATTTAAAGATCTGCTTTTATCAACTCTGTAAAATCTCTCAAAAACTCTTGGCAACTCTTCGGGGGAAATCCCGATGCCATTATCGGTAATTTCAATTAGAATATTATTGTCCATTTCGAAAAACTCTATTTTAACAAATCCATTCTCTCTATTGTAGTTTATTGCATTTACTAGTAAGTTAGAAATTGCTTGGCGTATAAATTCTTTGTCGGCATTTACCATAAAAGATTTATCGTAATGTTTTATAATTTTAATTTTGATATTTTTTGCTAATGAGACATCTTCGAGCGTTTCGATAATATCTTCGCAAAGTGCGATGGGGTCAAAGTTTTGCAAGCGTAAAGTTAATTCACCAGATTCTAATTTTGTTATTGCATCCAGATCATTAATAATATTTATCATTCGGTCGATGTTCTTTTCTATCTTTATTAGATATTTTCTATTGATATTCTCATCTTCTAGTCCTCCTTCGAGCAAAGTCAAAGTATATCCTTGGATATTGAAGACTGGTGTTTTTAATTCGTGAGAAACATTACCTACAAATTCTTTTCGATATTTATTCATTTCTCGCATTCTTTCTATTTCTTTTTCTTGTTCTTCTGCCCAGTTTGCTACGTCTGTTTCAACTTCTTTAATTAGGTCGGTATTGTAATTTAACTTGTCATTATATGATGTTTTGTTGTCTGCTTTACCTGTGTGTATCGTCTTGTATATCAGCCTTATCCTTTCGTAAATAAAAGAAAATAATAATTTACGCATAACAAAGAACGAAACCGCCATAATTAGTGTTGGTAAAGTGAATACTAGCCACCAGCTTATGTTTAGGTTTAGATAAAAATTGCATAATACTAGACAAAGAAGGAGTATGGATGATACTATTGCGGAGTAAAAAAAAGATAAATTATTTGAGTTTTGATTTTTCATTTTGGGTATTAAAATTAATGGTAATTACAAAAAAGACAATTATTTAATCAGCATTGAATTTGTAGCCTACACCTTTAAGTGTTGTTATATAATTATCTCCGAGTTTTTCGCGTAATTTTCTAATGTGTACATCAATAGTTCTGTCTCCTACGATAATATTGTTACCCCACACCGCATTATATATTTCTTCGCGTGTAAAAACTTTACCAGGAATAGAAACCAAAAGCTGTATTAAAGCGAATTCCTTTTTTGCTAAAGTAATTTCTTGTTTATCGACGCATATAATACGTGATGCAAAATCAATTTTAAATTTGCCAGCAACAAAATTTTGGGGTAGGGGGGGGGGCTTGTTTCCAGCCGCTCTTCGTAGCATGGCTTCAATTTTTTTTAAAATGACAGTGGGTTTTATTGGTTTTGTAATATAATCGTCCGCTCCTGCGTCAAAACCAGCAATTTGTGAATAGTCTTCGCTTCTTGCGGTTAAAAAACAAATCAAAACTTTGTCTAAATTTTTATTTTTCCGCAATTTCTCACAAACTGAGATTCCGTCTATCCCAGGCATCATAATATCTAAGATTATTAAGTCAGGAATTGTTTTTTCAGCAATATCTATCGCATCTTCGCCATTAAATGCATTAATAACCTCGTAACCGACTTTTTTGAGATTGTAAGTCATAAACTCCTGAATGTCAGCATCGTCGTCAACTAATAAAACTTTTGTACTTTTTTTGTTTTCCATTTACGAGTTTGTTTATTGGACAAAATTACAGTATAAAAGTAATAAAATCATATTATGCTGCATAAAAATGATTTTAATTGATTTAAAATCTAAAATAAATAAATGGATTAAAACCTGATGATGTAATGGATGCGGTTGATAAAATAAGTAGTATCATGCATAAAACGCCCATGATTATGTATCGTGTCCAAGTATAGTCTGTGTAAAAAACTTTTTGTTCAATTTTTAATCCTGGTTTGATTGCTGTAAAGAAACTGAAAACAACTGCAATAATAAATATTGTCCAAAATTCTATATCGGGAGTAATTATTTGCC
>Ga0265295_1002405_pt1 | contig 29809 bp, 27 predicted proteins | sample Munlansysbiofilm_FD_192503 | JGI IMG/M metagenome (GOLD analysis project Ga0265295, IMG submission 192503) | Leachate microbial communities from a municipal landfill in Southern Ontario, Canada - Methane capture system biofilm | ecosystem: Engineered > Solid waste > Landfill > Unclassified ... | reverse complement strand
GCTTCTTACTTCAGACCTTGCCGTTGCCAGCAACGCCCTTGATCTCGTGTTGACTTCCCGCTGATTAGGCGTCAGGACTTCTTTCAGTCCATCGGCGCAGAAAGCATTCTGGGCAAACCAAAAAAGAGCTCCGGATCCCCGGAGCTCTGAGAACTGTATTGAGACTATGTTATTTGATTATTAACATCTTGCGGGTCTGGTTCAAGGACGATGTATTCAGTTTGTAGAAATAAACGCCGGCGGAGCAGTTTTTGCCGCGGCTGTCTTTACCATCCCAATTGATGTTGTTGTTACCAGGAGTTACTGAGAAGGATTGTATTTCCTGGCCGATAAGGTTGTAGATCGTCACTTTGCCGCCATCGTTGTCCTTCACATCCACTTCGATGGTGGTGCCATCGATGGCTTTGAAGGGATTCGGATAGGCACTCTTCATCACGGTCTGCTCGGGATTCACTTCAGGGGTATTTTCTTCCACCACAAATCTGACAGGGCCGTAGAAATTGCTGCTGCCATAATCTACGCTTTCCAGCCAATACCAGTAAGTGTTACCGGGCTCGACTTCGGGGTCTATGTAGTTATAGACTTGAGTGGTACTGGTATTTGTAGCACCGACCATTACAGGTGTGATCAGCATCGCTGTCTGTTGGCTGTCAAGGCCATTGCGATACAGACGATATCCCAAAAGACCATTTTCAGATTGTGATATCCAGGTGAGACTAACGAAGTTTTGGGCGGTTTGGCTTGCGGTGAAGCTGCTTAGTTCCACCGGCAGAGTATCATCTTCTTTCACGAGCAAGAAAGGTACATTATCTGGATTTGTAAATGTGCCTTCAAAGGGCACATTAGAGAATACCATTGTACCGGGGCCGGTTATAGGGGAAACATCAGCCGGATGCCAGACGTCGTTATAGTAAATCCATCCATACCAGATACCCTCACCTACGGGATATTGCAGGTTCTCGATACCTGTGCCATTATATCCTGCATAATATACATTAGTATTGGGATCTTCAGGATCCACTCCGGTGGGGGGATCTACCTCATCCAAAACATCTTCATAGGTGCTGGGGTAGTAAATCAAGGTAGCATCTTGTACCGAACTACCAGTATCAAAATAGAATACTTTGCAGTCCAGCCAATCAACTCCATCATTATTATTGAAGGGACCGTCATAATCTATGCCGGGGTGATCGAATCTTCCGATTTGGGCATAGTTCACATTGTCACCCTTATTGATACCGACTGTGGCAGCAGATCCATAAAAACCATTTTGTCCACCAGACGCGCTTCCTGTGGTCCAAGCCATATCAGCATAGCTGAAGGCTACTGTGTTACCCATTCCAATGGTAGGGTCTGTGCCATCGGTGAAGATCAATTCGAAGGTATTGAGTTTGTCTATTTGACTACTAAAGTAGCCCACATGATCCCAAATTATGATCATACGGTTGGATTCGATCTTATACCATACAGCCCCTCCTCCGTTACGGGTGTCCACGTCAGCAAAGAAGGGAGCAAGCATGGGATTATTACCTGAGGGAAATCCCCAGGGAGTGTAGCTGTATAATCCGTAATCAAAAGTCACATTGCCGTTATTGTTTACCCAACAAGAAGTATAATCTGTTCCATAGAGGGGAAAGACAAAGGGTAGTGTGAGCTTAGCAGTGTAGCCATCGTCATTGGGAGACATAGCCAGTGTAAAAGTGTTATCCAAAGGAATCAAAAGAGGGCAATCCTTTTGTGGCGCACTAGGCTTCCCAAGCGGTGAAACTATAAATTTTGCATTGTCAAGAGCTGCAGTGGGTTTAATCTGTTCAAGTTTCCAAGCATCATATTCTTGAGAATCAGGGGTCAATATTGCAGATAACGAGCTTATCACGATCAGATTGATTGCGATAAACAGTAGAATAAGCCTTAGCTGTTTCATAATGATCTCCTTAGATTTGATTATTAGCTAAGTTAGGGACACGTAGGTTGGGATAAATTCCAACTCATTGCTACACCTGTTACATGAGAACATCTTTTTGTTCTCGCATTTTACGCTTTATATCAAGGTCATAGGACCTATTATCTTACCTGACCTGCGGTCAATTCAGTCAAGAATAAGAACGAACTTTCCTGTTTACAAGGCCGTAACCCTGTAGTATTGAGTAAATCTCATTCGAATTTTCAGATCACAACACTGAGTATAAAAGCAAACACTACTATTATTGCAAATGTAAAATATAAGACGCAAGCCTAAAATCCACAAGCAAGTGACTGAGCCAGGCATTCAATTCAGAGCCATACATCTTTCAAAAACGAAAATAAATATAATCAGATTTGTGTCAAATTATATTTTTAATTTTCACCTCATAAAGCACTATCTGTTTTTCATGGATTCCCCTACAAGCTCGATATAACACGCGGCTTGCTTCTGATGTTTCTCAAACAAATAATTTTTCAAATCTCAAGGAGATGATTTATTAAGCATGGTTAATCTACGTTCGAATGTCCAATGAATTGATCAGATTTTTGTACATGTGTTCTGAATTAGCTAAATAAATACCCCTATTTCTTACAGTTATCGATTAGGGCGATATGCACAGCAGCCTTTTACAAGCATATCATGAATATTACGGATGGAGAGCTCCAAAGGTATTTCTGCTTCAAAAGAGGTGCAGACGGCAGCCAAGCCTCAGCCTTGGACTGGTATTTTGAGTGTAGCTTAGACCAGCCTTAATTATTATAGGCTATCTTCAGATAAAAACACCACTGCCACCTTGCGGTGTGATGTCTGCAAAGGTCTTTTCAAGACAAAAAAGAGCTCCGGATCCCCGGAGCTCTGAGAACTGTATTGATACTATCTACTTATTTGATGATCAACATCTTGCGGGTCTGGTTCAAGGACGATGTACTCAGTTTGTAGAAGTAAACACCTGTAGCGCATTTGTTGCCGCTATAGTCTTTACCATCCCAATTGATGTTGTTGTTACCGGGTGTTACAGGGAAAGATTTCACTTCCTGTCCGGCCAGGTTATAGATCGCTACGCGTCCGCCATCGTTGTCCTTCACGTCCACTTCGATGGTGGTGCCGCTAACGGCTTTGAAGGGGTTCGGATAGGCATTCTTCATCACGGTCTGCTCCGGAGTCAGAGCAGGTGCATTTTCTTCCACCAGATAGCTCACGGGGCCATAGAATTCACTGCTGCCAAAATCCACACTTTCCAGCCAATACCAATACTTGTGCCCGGTCTCTACTTCGGGATCGGTATAGTCGTAGATATGGGTGGTACTGGTGTTTGTAGCATCGATCAGCATGGGTGTGAGCACCAGCGCGCTGTGTTGGGTGTTTTCCTGGTTGCGATATATGCGGTATCCCAGCAGGCCGGTTTCAGATTGTGAAATCCAGGTGAGTTTTACGAAGTTTTGAGCGGTCTGGGTTGCGGTGAAGCTGCTTAGTTCCACCGGCAGTGTATCATCTTCTCTCACGAGCAGGAAAGGTACATTATCCGGTGCTGTAAATAGGCCATTAAAGGGCACATCAGAGAATACCATGGTTCCGGGGCCATTTACGGGGGAGACATCGGCAGGATGCCAGGCGTCGTTATAGTAAATCCATCCTCTCCAGATGCCCGCACCGACGGGATACTGCACGTTTTCGTTACCTGCTCCATTATATCCCGCATAATATACATCGGTATTGGGATCTTCAGGGTCCACTCCTGCGGGGGGATCGATACCTGCCAGAACTTCCGGATAGGTGCTTTCGTAGATAATCAAGACAGCATCTTCCGAACCACCGGTACTACCAGTATTGAAATAAAATACCTTGCAGTCCAGCCAATCAACTCCATCACTATTATCGAAGGGACCGTCATAGTCAATGCCGGCATGATCGAATCTTCCAATTTGGGCAAAGGCTACATTGTCACCCTTATTGATACCGACCGTGGCAGGGTATCCTCCAAAACCATTGGATCCTCCCGACGCGTCGCCCGTAGTCCAGGCCATATCAGCATAGCTAAAGGCTACTGTATTGCCCAGACCGATAGAGGGGTCTGTACCATCGGTGAAGATTAATTCAAAGCTGTTCAGCTTGTCAATATTGGAGCCATAATAGCCCACATGATCCCAAATCACGATCACGCGGTTGGGCTCAACCTTGTACCACACAGCTCCTGCGCCACGGGTATCCACATCGGCAAAGAAAGGAGCAAGCATAGGATTATCTCCTGAAGGAAATCCCCAGGGATCGTATTCGTATAATCCCTCATCAAAAGTCACATTGCCGTTATTGTTAATCCAAAAAGATGTATAGGGTTCTCCATAGAGGGAGAAAACAAAGGGCAGTGTGAGCGTATTGGTATAGCCATCGTCATTGGGAGACATAGCCAGTGTAAAAGTATTATCCAAAGGAACCAAAAGAGGGCAATCCCTTTGTGGCATGTTAGATGCCCCAATGTTTGAAGTGGTTATTTTTGCTTTTTCAGAGATTGAGAGGGGTTTTATTTGATCCCGTTTCCAGGCATCATATTCGGGCGAATTGGGTTTGATAAATGCAGATAAAATACTCATCGCGATCAGATTGATGGCGATAATCAGTATGAGAAATCTTAGCTCTTTCATTTGAATCTCCTTAGATTTAATTTTTAGCTAAGTTTGAGTAACAAATATCTGGTATATATTCCAAAACTTTGTTCTTCATATTATATAGAGAACATTCTCATGTCCTCAATTTTCACATATTTATAGTAGGGTCATAAGACCTCTTGTATTCATTTTCAGCTTATCTTTTAGGCGCACTTCTATATATAGCAAGCTGCCTTGTTATGAGATTACTATCCCGGCAGTGTGTATAGTAGCTCAGTAAAAATAAATTACATTACTGTCTTTCAAATCGAGTATCACGATTTTCTTACATTCGAATCAACATTCAAAACCTAAGCAGATTCTTGGATGTGGCAAATAAAAACTTTAAAACTGGGCAATATAGTAAGTTATGCTTTGCTTTGATCCTAGCCCAAACCTTGATTAGATGAGGGTTTTGTCCACCGAGAAAGAAAGAATATTAATTCCTATGTTTTAGGTTCCAGAGCATCGTGAAGACTGGCAGCACACTTGTCAAATGGACTTGCTATTAACGGGTCTTCGACTCGAGTTGACTTGAGATTTCGAGTTATCTCGAGTCGAAGACGAATTGAAAGCAAATTGAAGGCATTAGTAGGGGCTTCCGGTGAGAGCCCATGGCGGCGAATATCAAACAAAAAATCGTGTATTCTGGCGTTATGCCCAACGCCCCTACGTCTATTTAATCAATGACAGCCTGAGGCAGCCTTTGCTGCGGCCATTCACACTGAAGCTGGCCAAATAGATGCCATTGGGACAGGCAGTTCCGCTTTTGTCTCTGCCATCCCAGATGACGCTGTGCAGACCTTGTCCAAGATTTTTTATATCCAGGGTTCGGACCTTTTGCCCCTTAATATTATAAATCTGGATTTCCGGTCTCTGGATCGAGCCAGACTTGGTCTCGTTCAGTTCAATGCTTAGCGAAACAGATTCTGAAAATGGATTCGGACCTGCGCTCAGTCTGGGGCCCGGGATTAAGACAGGATCCGAGGCTGCTGACGGACTTTGCGTTTGCATACAATAGATGATGTTCGAGTATTTGAAGAGGAAACAGTCTTGGCTGAAGACGATCCTAAAGGGTTTATAGGGAAGGTTTTGATGAGCCAGATATTCCGGGGAGCTGGGGTCGGTGAGATCATAGAGCACCCCTTGATTCGCCAATCCGGTGACGATCAGCATATTGCCGTCCGATGTGAACCAGGGAGCCCGGTCCGACGCATCGTAAGGCATTGGCAGGAGTGCATGTCCCGCATAAACGGTTGCATAGGGGTCCGAGACATCATAGACCAGGATTTCGTTGCGAGCTCCGCTTATGTAGATATAGTCGCCGCGTTTGGCGAGGCAGTGGGTGAAAGCCGTTGGGCTCACCTCAAGGGCATGGGAACAGATCTGGAGCGCTTGCCTATTCGTTATCCTGTAAGTAATCAACGAATTTTGATATGCTATCCAGATGATGTCGTCGGTCATGGTCAGCGTTTTGGCGTTTTCGTTTAGGGTGAATAAATATATGGGCTCGGTCACATCGGATATACTGAAGCATCTGATGCCACTACTGCTGCGGATAAAGATATATTCGCCGAAGAGGAAGCTTTCTGTAGCGTTTCCAGGAATCGTGGACAGCAGGATGGGATTATCTGGATCGTTTATAGAATATAGGCTGCAGCTCATCCCGCCAGAATTGATGGTGTGCAAAATCCCCTGGTCAGCTTTGATATCCCCGACGCCAACAAGCCCTGCACAGGGCTGCGGTCCATAGAGGTCTCCCTGAGGTGTCAATTGGGCGATGGTGCCATTATAATAAAGCCGGTTTTGCGATTCTGCCAGCGCATTTCCACCCAAGCGGGTATCATAGGTATAAATCAGGTGTTCAGATGGGGACAGATCGCTCAGGTCAAGGCAAAAGGAGACGCCGTCTGTGATCAAATATACGTAGGGCAGATCGATGATATAGTGCTGTTCAGTGGAGTTGCGAATCTCAAATGTCGCAATATCTGCAGGAGCGAGCGGATTCGTCAAATGCTGGATGCGGAAAAACCCACCCGAATTGCAATAGCGGACATCGTCCTGGATCAAGCTATAGGTGAAGCCGTATTCCAGATTGCCTACAAACAAGGGGTTTCCCGGGTTTTGAAGGTTATAGACCTTGGTGCTGGTGGCAAAGCGGCTCAAATAAAGAAGATCCTGATAAAACACTATTTCTATGGGGTCATTGTAATAGTAGCCAGGTAGCTCGATGACACCTGTGAAAACGGGATTGACAGGGTTGGAGATATCCAGCATTTTCACTACAGCGATCTCGCTGGCAAGATTGTAGCTGAGCACCGCAGCCCTGTTTTCCTGCGCCCAAACCCGGAACAAGGGATCGCCACTGGCGAAGTGGCCCACCTCTATAGCGCTGTTTTCGTTGGCGATATCGACCACTCTGAGGCCCAGGGACTGGGTTGCCATATATAGGTAATTGCCGCTGAAGGCCATATCGCGGTAGCCTACCATGTTGAATGCGTATTCGTAGTTTAGTACGGGACTCTCGGGATTGAGCAGGCTATAGCGGCGCAGCCTGTGGCCCCAGAGGTCCGGGATGTAAACATGCGAGCGGTAGAGTCTCTGATCTCGTGGCATAGCGTGCCGCACGGTCGTAGTCGAAAGCAGCTCTGGTGAAGCGGGGTCTTGGGAGTTGTAAACCTTCATCGTACAGTAATTATCGTTAATGATTTGAGTGGTGACCATCAGGCCGTCCTCCACCATCATGCTGTCATAGAAAGTGGGCGGATAGATCGCCTTTACTTTTATCTCAGCACACAAGCCAGCAAAAAATGCGAGCAACATTGCGCCAAGTAAGAATCTCTTATTGATCTGCATTATTTCTCCTCGTGAACACTTAGCTGTTTACGTGCCAAATCCTGGTGTAAAACCCCAAGTCATCTTTCTATATTTTCTTCGGATATCTATTAGCAGGCTTTTGCCGCTCACAATATGTAGATAAGGCTGATTGTTTTAAACTGAGTAATCACGATAAAATACATTGAGCAGATCCAGTCAAGGATTATTTTATGTTTCCAGTATTGATTAGACTGCGGGCTATCTCGCTATGAATAAATACGCAGGCCTGTTTTGACTTTATTTAAACCCAAAAACGACCGAGCTTATCTCATAGTGATCTGCCAGGATATTAAGATAGAGCTAAGCTTGTACTTTAGTAACTATCGCCAGGACCAAGCCACTTTTCAGCTTGATCAGGCATTTGTCTGCCAGCAGTACATTGCTGATTCCGCGGCTTTGATGCTGCTGAAGGGTGAGATCCGTTAGCGGATATTGCAGGGCAGTAGAGCTGATAAAATGGCTGGTTTCGCTGTATGAGATCAGTGAAAGCAGATCGCCTTTTTTAGAAGAAATTGTGGTCTCGGAGCCCAGAAAAAAGCAGCTCTGCATTTCGCTTTCTATACTGATGTCGATCCCCTCTCGATGGCCCATAATCAGATTCTGGATGATGGCGGCGCTGTGGTCAAATCTACCCTGCATATCGTTGCAAACCACTATCTTGCTATAGCCTTGGGCTATGCACCAGGTGATGGCGAGTTCGGTATCGGTTTCGTTCTTCTCGGATTTGTGCCGGATGAGGGGGGTATCCGGGTATAAGGCCAGGATTTTGGGATCCAGAGAATCCAGATCACCTATGATCAGAGCTGGGCTGAGGTTCAGACGATGCACCCATTCCAAGCCCTTATCCACCGCGATGATCTCGCCTGTTATGTTTTCATATCCAGAAACTATTTGGGAGGGGGCGTGGTTTGTGATCAGCCAGGCTTGTCTTTTAATGGGAGGCATATTGCGGGCTCCGGTTCAGGAAATTCGCCGGATTCAATTTGCCCTGCTTGTAATGCACCTCATAGTGCAGATGGGGGCCGGTGGAATATCCGGTATCTCCCATCAGGCCGATGATTTGGCCCTTGCTCACGCTTTCGCCTTCCTTAACTTTGTAATTGTAAAGGTGGGCGTACAGGCTTTTGTAGCCATTGCCATGATCGATGATGAGGTGTTTGCCATAACCGCTGGTATATTCGGTGCTTGTGACCATTCCGGCGGCTGTGGCGTAGATCGGAGTACCGGTCTGATTTGAGATATCGATGCCTTCATGAAATTCCAGATTATTGGTGATGGGATGAATGCGTGAGCCCCAGGCATCGGAAATCCTGCCAAAAGTGGGATAGATGGAGGGTATATCGCCGATTGTGCCAAGATCATCCAAGCCCGACATCGCTAAAGAGGGGAATTTGGGCTCGACATAAGCCAGGATTACAGAGAGCTTTTGCTCCAGATTTTCCATCTGCAGTTTCAAACGGGGATCGTGGGAAGAGCCAAGGTTTTCCGTAGCACCACCGCTGTAATAAGGATAATCCCTTTCATTCTTATGGGTCAGTCCCAGAGAATCGAGCATGCTGTAAATGGAATCGACAGTAGCGGCATATTGCTCCACTTTGGCCCTGAGCAGCTCATTTTCTTCTTCCAAATTCTGGATACGATTCTTCGCTGATCTGCCGCCCTGCTGGACGCTCAGAATCCCTACTACCACAAAGAGCAGCAGTAAAATCGCAATAATATAGATCTGCTTGCGTTTATTATCTTGTGCGGGCTCGCCCCATTTGAGCTCTTCGGGGTCGAGCTGCGGGTTTCTTTCTTTCTCTATTTTCATATCTTTAGATACTATATGCAATTTCTATGCCATATCCGGCAATCTATAAAATCCCAAAGAGAATGATGCCTTGCACAATGAGGGCAATCAGGATGCCCAAATCCCATGGACCAAAGCCGAGAATATGCAGAGAGCTGCGTTTGCCGCTACTGCGAAAACCTCTCAATTCCAGCGCGATAGCTTGCTGCCCGCTTTGCAGAATGATATCCGCCAGGCTGGACAAGGCCAGGATCTTATAGACAGTTAGCTTGGCCTTCAGTTTCATCTTTTTCAGCTTCAGGCCACGCTCGCGCAGTTCTGCCATCTGCTCTTTGAAGCGCAGGCTCAGCTCGGGAATGAGATGCACCATGTAAGAGATCATAAAAGACAGCTCCTCCGGCAGATGAATCTTACTGAAGGCAGCGCGATAGCCACTGAAATCAAGCTTGGTCAAGCTGCGCGCACAAAAGTAAATCACCATGAGGCGCAGGCTGATCATAAGGGCGTAATTCACTGCATCGCTGTAGATTTTAAAGGGGCCAAGCTCGAATACAAGCGTCCCGCCTCTGCGGAAGATGAGCTGGATGATGCTCACCGAAACTATGAGCCAGAGCATCTTCCTCAGTCCTCGAAGGCGCAATAGTAAAGCTGATGGCCCTTCACGCCAATCCAAGAGCCAGGCCCAAAGCATCAACCAAAGGAGTTGCACAGGGCGTTGCAGGGCGATGGATAAGCTGCTGTAAAAGATGCACAAGATGATGAAAGACAGGGGGTGCGTGAGCGATTTCATTGCAGATTCCCCTTCTGCAGAGTCAGGATCCTGTCAAAGCTGAGTTCAGGCTTAAAATGGCTCACCACAAGCATTCCACGCCTTTGGGAGAGTTCTTCGGTCAGGATCTGCCGGCGCTCTTTATCCAAAGCGGGATAAGGCTCATCCAGGAGTAGATAGTGGCGGGTGTGGCAAAAGGCGATGCTGAGCAGATAAGCTTGCTTGCTGCCCTGGGAGAGCTCTCTCAAGGGCAATTCCCAATACTCAGCGGGGAAGTTTGCTACCAGGGGATGGCTCTTGAGTTTTGTCAGATCCAGTCCTGCCATTTCCCAAAGCTGCAGGTCCTGGGACAGATTGATGCCCAAAATCCGGTTTTCCACCTCTTGTGGCAGGTAGAAATAGGCTTCGGGTCGCTTGATCTCTCCGTTTAAGGGCTGGAGCTTTCCTGAGATCAGCTTTAGTAAGGTGCTTTTGCCGCAGCCGTTTTCGCCTTGTAAGAGGATATTCTCCTGCTCTGGCAAACTTAAAGAAAGCTGCTCAAAGAGGGGCTGGCGACGCGGATAGGAAAAGTTGAGCTTGTGCAGTTCAAACATCTATATGCTCAAGTTGATTGCTTGGTCGGCCAGCTCAGTCAGCTCATCGTTGTGAGTGGCGATAATCACGATCCGGCCCGCTGCCCTCAGTTCTTTCAGCCACCGTGTCAAGAGAGCCATAGAGCCCTGCGAAAGGCCCGCTTCAGGTTCATCAAAGAGCAGGATGGGGCTGTGCATAGCCTCGCAGATGGCAAAGAGCAGCAATCTTTGCTCTCCACCGCTGAGTTTTTGGGAATCCTGCTGTAAGAGACCGGTAAAGCCAAAATAAGCCGCGGCCTGGTCAATTCTTTGTCTGATCTCAGTCGCGGGTAAACCCATATTTTCCAAGGCAAAGGCGATCTCAAGCTCCGAGGAGGGAAACATCATCTGGGCTCTGGCATCGCTGAGGGCTACGCTCATATAGCGGTATATCTCACAGAGCGGAAGCTCCCGCAGATTGATGGAATCAAAGACGATAGTCCCAGCCAGCTCGGCTGTGATGCTCTGGGGTATGATGCCGCACAAAGCCTGAATCAGGCAGGTCTTTCCTGAGGCATTGGCCCCTGTGATGGCCAGAATTTCTCCTGCAGAAGCTGTAAAACTGAGGTCTTCCCAGATTGAGCCTTCCGTTTCTGGAAATCTGAGGCTTAAGGCCGAAATCTGCAGCTTAGGGCAAGAGCTCGAAATCTGTGGTTCCTTCAAAGATCATGGGTTCACTTAAGGCTTCGCTCAGATCAACGACTTCGCTGTGCTGGTAAAAGTTAAGCTTTAGTTTTGTTTCCGGACCTAACGGCCATGCCAGGGTTTTGGCCAGTGGAACCAGCTTGGAGAAGTATTTCATATCGATCAAAGCTCTGGCATCGCATTGCAGATAGATCACGTCTTTCATCCACATGCCGCCGGGGATTTGCGGGCTTTTCAGGTTATATTTCCCGTTTTCATCGATCTGCAGGACCGCACCGGAAAGCTGCTTGGGATAGCTGAGATTCTGGATGAGGCCATCTGCGCTGTAAATCAGGACTTCTTTGATGGGATTCTCACTGAGTTCGCCGATAAAATCGTCAAAGCGATAGCCCCGCATTTTCACAAAAGGCTTGGGGTCCGTGATCAGTTTTTGTTCCATGAAGAAGATGCTCATGGACGTAAGTTTCTGCGGCATGGGATTCTCCTGGTAGTCTTCCAGACGCACCTCCTGGAGATCACGCACCCAGAATTGGCTGTATAAATGCGGGAAAATGATGCGGAATTGCTCTTTGGGGAAGAGCTCGCCATCCTGGCTATAAGCCAGCCAGCAGGTCAGAGTATCCCACTCGGCGCGGTTGAAAGTCATCTCATAACGGTCCCCCGAAATGAACTTGATCTTGGCAAAGTCGCCTTCAAAACTGTCTCCAGATTGCAGCGCGATCTTGGAGAAATCACCCAGCTTTTGCTCCTTCAGCCACTTGTCAAAACGGATACCCTTCCAGGTGGTGGTGATAGTCTCGCCATCCAGCTCTTTGGTAGTCTGAAATTCCTGGCCCTGGATGCGGAAAAAGGTTTCATAGGGGTAGTCATGACTGATTCCTTGATTATCCACTATCACGAGCGCAGAGAGCGGTGCCAGCAGGCACAAGACGATTATTATAATTAGATATACTTTCATATTATCCTCATTTTCTTTAGACTAAAATAGATGCTGTAGCTGAGATAGCCGCCCACAATGCCCGAAGCGAGCGCTATACTGGCAATTCCAATCAAAATCAAGGGTGGATGCCGGAAGATCAGCACCGCCGAGAGCACCGCTCCAGCCATATTGGCCACCGCACACATCAGCAGATGAACTATGAGATGCTTGCGATATACGAAGAGCAGGAAGATGAGATCTGCCAAAATGCCAGGAACGGTATATGTGATCAGCGAGATGGCGCCTTGATTGCCGGCAAAAGGAAAGATCATTACTCCGATTGCCTGCAAGACGCCAAAGAGAGTGCCGCTACCGCCTTTGCCTACCATCATCACGGCCAGGACCAGCCACATCATATAAAAACCGCCCGCAAAAGAGCCACCGGGTATGCCCAAGGGGGCGGAAATCATCTTTACCAGAGGCCCTACAATGGGTTTGATCGAGATTCCGATGGCAGCCAAAGCCGCGATCAGGATCAGATCTTTTACGGAAAACTTCCTAAACACCTTTAGACTATCCTCTTACTTTCACCAGTCTCATGATCAAAGAGGATCAGATCGATATCGGCTCCCCGAAACAGCTCCAGAGCGAGCTCATCCGGATAACTTTCTGCTATATAAATCTGCCTGATCTCAGCATTGATGAGGATCTTGGCGCAGATCGAGCAAGGTTGATGTGTGCAGTACAGCACAGCGTTTCTGGTGCTGCTGCCATTGATAGCGGCCTGGATGATGGCGTTTTGCTCCGCGTGCACACCCCGGCAGAGCTCATGTTTCTCGCCAGGCGGCACCTTGAGCTGCTGTCTCAGGCAGCCTACATCCTTACAATGAGGACTGTTTTTGGGACTGCCATTATAACCGGTAGAGATAATCTGATTGTCTCTTACCAAAGCGGCGCCTACAGCTCTGCGGATACAGGTGCTGCGGGTGGAGACCAAAAAGGCCATGCGCATGAAATACTGTTGCCAAGAAGGACGTGTGTTCATGAAGCTTCCTTTAGTTAATGATCATTTTTCCCAAATTTGCTCTTGACAGGATTTTGTCAAGAGGGAAGATAGCAAAAAAAGAGGAGGAAGCCTAAGTGAAGATTCCCGGCTCAAAATCCATCCTGCAGCGCATACTGCTCTTGATGGCTTATCAGAGACGCAATCTCAGCATCTATAACTACAATCCCTGCGGGGACCTGCGCGAGCTGGAAGGCGCTCTGATTAGCTTTGGCTACCGGATTTCGGGGACTGGGACCAGGCGCGAATTCCTCTTTGATGAGGGGCTTTTTGCCGCCTCCGAACATTATTACAATTTTCAGTATAACGCTACCGGTTTTCGCTTTTGGCTCAGCTTTTTGGCGAGCCAAGCCGGAATCACCTCTCAGCTCTGGGTCTCGGATATCCTCATTGAGAGGGGTTACGCGCCGCTCAGCCAGGCTCTGCAGGCGATGGGGGCAGAGATATCTCTGAGTGGCAACCTGCTCAGCATCACCGGCTGTCAGCTCTCTGGAGGCAAATACAATCTTGCTGGCGATATCAGCAGCCAATATGCCAGCTCTCTGCTCTTGGCCGCTCCCTTTATGCAGAGCGATCTCACCTTGGAACTCAGTCCTTTTCAGGTCTCACAAAGCTATATCAAGCTCAGCCTGCAAATGCTGGCGCTCTTTGGGCTTGCGGCAGAGATCACCGGGCCTGAAATCCATATTCCCCTCCAGAGCCTGCGCCTGCCCAGAAGATTCAAGGTGGATTCGGACTTTTCCACTGTCGCCTATTACGCCGCCCGGGCAGCTCTCTCTCCCAAGGGCCTCAGCATCCCGATCTTCTATAGAAAAGAACTGACACAGGCAGATGAACAGATCTTTGACTTTCTGGTAGCAATGGGAGCCAGCGTGCAAAGGGGCAAAAGCTATGTGAGAATCCGCCCCGCTGCGCTTCAAGGCTCCAGTTTCGATCTCAAAGACTGTCCGGATCTGATGCCGGTGCTCAGCATCCTGGCGCTTTTTTGTGAAGGACGTAGCACTCTGCTGAACGTGGGACGGCTGGCGCACAAGGAAAGTGACCGCGTCTCTGGCATAGTGGCAGCCTTCGAGCAGATCGGGGCGAAATATGAGCTGGATCAAGATCAGCTTACGATCTATCCCTTTGCGGGAGAGCTCTTGGCTCAGCAGCAGGAGAGGCAGCCAATAGTCCTGGATACACAGAATGACCACCGGCTGGTAATGGCCTTTAGCCTGCTTAGCGCCAGATTCCCTCAGCTTGAGCTCTCGGAAACCGAGTCTTTGGACAAATCCTTCCCCTTGGGCTATGAGGAATTGATCTGAACCCTTGCCGTAATGCTGACTTCAGTCGGCTGTGCCCCTGATTTTGGAGCTCTTAAGAAATAGTCACACGGATTGTACGGATTAGACGGATTTACACGGATAAATTGGATTACAGGGGCTTCTTTAGAAGGGTGTTTTCTGCTCTTTGAAAGTCAGATAAATCAGGCGAAAACGGCCGGCTGAAGCCAGCTTTACGGCTGTGCTGCAGAAAGTTACGGTTTACAGACCTTACAGGGTTCAAAGTCTTTGGCGATAGCTTCGGTTTTGGACATACTCAGGGATTTATCGGTGGTGTAGCGGCAAATCTCGCGATGGTATTTATTACTGCCGGCATTGAACCAGACCAGGCTATCGCTCACGGCGGGATAATCTTCCGTTTCCGCCCAGAGTCCGAGGTTTTGGTGACGGGCATTGCGCTCGTACTTGATAAAGTCTTCCATCAGGGTGAAGGGGTATTTGCTGTAGGCATGGCCGTAGCCCTGACGGATGATTTCGGCATTGATAAACAGTGAATCACTGGCTCTGTAAGCGTAGGCCAGCATCCTGTCATAGCGGTCTTTATGGTTAGTGGCGGCATTGTTTTGATCGTAGATAAAATAAACTTGTTCGCCTTCCAGGAGCCCCTTCAGGAAGGCACTGGCTTCCAGGGCAAAATGCTCCACCGCTTTGTTGGGGTGCACAGATTCCGGGGTATCCACTCCGATCAGGCGCACGCGGACATTCTGGGCATCGATGCGGGCGATGAAGGTATCGCCATCCACCACTCTTACAACATCATAGACATCTGCGGCGATCGTGCTCTTGGGGGGACAGGTAAAGACGCCCAGAAGGATGATGATGATCAGCAGGGCAAGCAGGGCATATTTCATGGCTGGGTTTTTAGGGATAGATGATATTGTAGGTTTGGGAGAGGGGATTGAGGCTGGTGCTCAGATTTACAGAGAAGATTTCGCTGAGTTTATCGGCCTGCATGAGCTCGTTGGGGCTGCCGCTATAGAGCAGGCGTCCAGCTTTGAGGAAGAGCAGGCGGTCGGCATAATTTGCCGAGAGATTGAGATTGTGGGAGATCAGGAGGATGCTTTTATGCTGCTGCTGGCTGATCTTTTTGAGCAGGCGCATGATCTCCAATTGGTAGTTGATATCCAATTGGGAGAGGCTTTCATCCAAAAAGATGAAGGGAGTCTCTTGCACCAAGGCGCGGGCGATATAAACCCGCTGTTTTTCTCCGCCGCTGAGCTGCTGTACAAATCTGTGTTTGAGAGGCAAAAGATCAAGCTGACGCAAGGTTTCTTCCGCCACCTGATAGTCTTCGTCGTCGTATGAACCCATAAAGTTTATGAAGGGATAGCGCCCCATCAGCACTGTGTCCAAGACGCTGTAGTCAAATTCACTGTGGATTTCCTGGGGGATATAGGCGATGATTTTGGCGAGCTGGGCCTGGGAATATTCCCCAAGGTCTTTGCCCTGGATCTGGATGCTTCCCTGGCGTGCTTTGAGATAGCCCATCAGCGCAAAAAGCAGGGTGGATTTTCCGCTGCCGTTGGGCCCCAAAAGAGCGGTGAATCCAGCGTTGGGCAGCTCGAGATCGATATTGTGCAGGACATCTTTGTCCCAATAGCCAGAGCAGAGGCCAGAGGTCTGGATCATCGATCTGCAGCCCCAAGGCGCTCAAGTTCTGCGTTAGCTTTGTCGTGATATGCTCCGGGGGGCTGGATTTGCAGGATTAGCTCAAAAAACTTCAGGGCTTCCTCTCTCTCACCCGCAGCTTGATAGATCATCCCCGCGTGATAGAGCAATTCCGCATTGGGCTCTGCTGAGGCCAGCACAGTGGGCAGATAATCGTAGGCGGCCTGGTATTTCCCTTGTTTGTACAAGAGCCAGGCCCAGGAATCCTGGAAGCTCACATTCTGGGGCTCCTCACGCAGGGCGTCTGAGATCAAGCGCTCGGCTTCAGCCAAATGCTCCGGATAGTTCAGTAAAATGTAGCCCAGATTGTTTTTGATGGAGGCAGAGGAGGGATAGCGCGACAGAGATTCACGTAAGATTTTGATTTGTTTGGCATCATCTGCAATATCGCTATAGTGTTGAAAGAGAAGCTGGAAGTCATCTTCCGAGCCATAGCCTTTGGCGATGAACTGTTCTGCCAAAGCCACAGCAGACCCGGAATTGCTATCGTACAGACCAGCTAAAAAGGCCGTATGATCCACCAAAAAGTCTTTGATCAGAGAAGGCGGGAGGTTCTTTTGCACGTATTGATGCAGTTCCAGGAAGACTTTCTGAAACTCTTGCTCGCGCTCTTCGTTATAGCTATATTGAGAGGCGAAAAGGTAGCTGATATAGACCAAGTCTTTGATCTGATAGATCTTATCCGTGATCTGCAAACCTTCAGTAAATTCCGGATGAACGATGTGGTGCAAAAGGAGCAAGGCGGCGAGGGGGCTGTCATCAGCCGGGGCCGGGGTCTTGGTGCTAAGATATTGATATACTTTTGTTTGGGCGGAAAGGTCGTTCTCCAGAAAGGCAAGATAGCCAAGAACTTCGATCAATTCTGCATCGCCAGTCTGCAAAACCTTATCCAGATGCCCCAGGGCAAGGTCATGCAAAGAGTGCTTTTGTAAAAACATCAGGTACTCGCGGATCTTGTCTTTATCCTCTGGATAGCTGTAGGTGTCATAGTGTGCCCGTAGCTCATCATCTTGATTTGCAGCGCGATAGAGCTCCAAAAGTTGCAGTTCTCCGGCACGGCTTCTCTGGGAATTCAGCAGGATTTGGCGGGATCTCTTGGGGTTGATCTCGAGGTATAAACTCGCAACGATATACTCGATTTCTGGAATGTCACTCTCTGCTTTCAGAGCTTTTTCGAGGAGGGATACCGGTGGTTTTTTGCCTTCTTCCAGTTGCCTAAGGTATTCCCAAATATAGACCTGAGCTTTGGGATAGTCTTTGAGCAAACGGTCCAGGGCCCAATTCATGCCTTCGGCATCGTTTAGGTTGCGATAGCTGTTGTAAGCCAGGGTAAGCATCTCCTGATCAAAATCGTAGGACTGGCGAGCCAGGGATAGCATATCGCGGGTGCGCTGCTCTATTTCCGGATTTTGGGTATAGTTAAAGAGTTGCAAAGAGTTGATAAAGAGCAATTTACGGATCTGGAAACTGCCGGGATCCTGAGCCAGAGCCAGGTTCAAGATCTGATCTGCAGTAGCTAATTCACCGTTGAAATGCATAAAGCTGCCGCTCATGAAGTAATACATCGAAGCCAGATTCGGTTTTGACCGATCCGGCGGGCTCTCAGGAAGCTTCGCCTGTGCTGGCTTGGGCACAGAGGCGCAAGAACTTAGCAGCAGGGCTGCCAGCAGGAAAGTGATATAACGCAAAGTTTTAATCACTTGATTTTGATGCTATTTGAGATCACATACAGCTCTATCAGAGTCGGCAGTTTATCTCCCGCGGGGAAATAGACGCTGTTGTCCACTATATAGGCTTTGCCTTCATGCCAAAAGGCGTAGGATTGAAAGGCTCCGCCGATGAGGTGTTTCTCATTTTTCCAGGCTCCCACCAGGCGCCAGGCCTCGTATCCTGCCAGTTTGGTGCGTTCTTTGCGGACGGTTTCTTCATCAAAGACGTCACCCTCAAAATGCTTCTTGCCCAGTTCCTGCCTTTTAGCAATGAGCCACTCAAAACTCAGCTCATCCTGCGGCATATCTTCATAATAGACATTGATATACTTATCCGGAATCTCGCGATTTTCGGCGCGGGCGCGGTAGATGAAGGACAGAAATCTGCCCAACTTGTCGTTGGAATAAAGGCTGAAGGTATTGGGAATCTGCAGGCTAAAGGGATAGGGCTCAAAAAAGGTGGAGGGGATCACGGGCTGTTGATAGGCCTGATGACCCTGGCGCAGGGCATAACGTTTGATCAGCAGATCGAAGATTTTATCGCTTTGCAGAGCGCCGATCTTCTGTAGATTCATGGGGCTGGAGCCCAAAAGGAACATGGTGAGCTGATCCCGGCTGGCGAAGTTTTTGGCCACAAAGAGATCACCGCCACTCTGCTTCACTCTACTGATAAAGTCTTTGGCTACAACTGCCTGAATATGCTTTGAGACTCTGCCGTCGGATTCCAAATCACCGATAAAGAGCAGATTGCGGTAGTTATCGTATTTAGCAAGCTCGGAAATGTCTGTGGGGATGAGATTGAAATAGCGTTCGGGATAGACCAGGACCAATTCCCGTTCGATACTGCTTTGGATAAAGGGTTTTAGGGCAGTCCAGTTTTCCCTGTCACAAAAAAGATAGACGTCGCGCTCATCGCCCATGGCCAAAGGTTTGCCACTGCTGATCACATCGTCGAATTCGGTATAACGGGCTGATTCTTTCTGGCTCTTGCCGCAGCCAAACAGCAAGAGGCCGATGATAAGGATAAAGATGAATTTACGCATTATTCCTCCCGGGGAACATAGCTTTTATATAGTTTAATCCACTGATGACGGTAACGAGTGCCACCAGCCAGAACCAGAGGCTGACTCCCAGCTTCAGGCCAGGGCTGATATCAGTCAAAAAGGCCCAGCAGGCCAGGGCAAAGATGATTCCGCCCATCTGCATCACGGTCTTGAGTTTACCAAGTTTGTCGGCCGCGACTACGATTCCGCGCTTTTGAAAAACTTCACGCAGGATGGTGATTCCGACTTCGCGGATAAGAATAATAATGAAGATAACCGGACTGAGAGAAAAGGGCGGCAGCCAGGTCAAGCCAGCCAAAGCGGAGAGCACCAGCAGTTTATCTGCCAAAGGGTCCATGATCTTGCCAAAATCGCTGATCACGTTCCAGGCCCGGGCCAAAGTGCCATCGATATAATCCGTAAGTGAAGCCAGCACAAAGAAGATCAGCGCGTAGAGCGCCTTCATCCCTTCTGGAAGAATAAACAGCGCATACAAAAAGAGCGGTACCAAGAGGATACGCAGGATGGTCAGAGCATTGGGGATGTATTTACGCATCGTGCTCTTCCGGAGTGGGCACAGGCGTTGCTATTGGCTCTGGCAGGCTCAGGACATCTTCCTGCTCATAGCTTCTGAAACTGAAATAATAGCTCAGGCTGCCGGCGATACTTACCAGTCCCATCATCACAAAGCTGCGCCAGAGGTTGCAATTTTCCCAAAGCTTGAAATAGCCCAGGGCGTAATAGAGTAAAATCGGCAAAGCCGGAGGCAGAATCATGAGTAGCCACCTGCGCTTCATCCTGCTTTTCTTCAGGCGCATCATATCCACCACGCTGCGTGAACTGCGCACTTGCCGGTGATATAGCTTTAGCTCAAAGCTCATGGGGACATTAATTAGCAAGAACAGCATCATTATGCTCAAAAGGGAGAAGTAAATCAACCAGTTTGACTTTTTCCGCTCCAAAGACTGTATCAGCCTGGCATAGACGGTACTTTGACTATCAATATCCTCTTCGGGCAGATCGGCACGCAAGACCTCCATGACCCTGGTTTTGGCCTGGATTCCTTGCTCAGAAGGTGGGAAAGTGATGGTGATCACATCTGGGAAACGGTAACCGGAAATCTCGCTTTCAGTCAAAGGCAGATCGTAAGCGGTGATCAGCTCTTCTGCGGCCTGAAATCCGCTGTCATGCCTGAGGCTGTCCAGATCCGGAATCTGACGCAGTTTTTCCAAAAGAAGAGGGACCAATGCAGTATCGTTCACATATGTATAGACGGGTAAGCGGGCCAGGTCTTCATAGTTTTGAATCAGACTTTCCTGCTCAGAATGTGCCAGGTAGGTCCAGGCTCCAAAGAGCAGGATCATCAGTATTACGATCAGGAAAAAACGTGTTTTCATAAGTCTCTCCCATGCCTTATCAGCGAAATTACATAACTGTTTTTGCCACTATGTTTGTATTGCTTTTTTATGTCAAGCAAAGTATTGTCCAAGCTGCTGCTCAGATCCTGACTGCGGGACTGGGGATAGATGATCAAAGCAGATCCTGAAAGCGCCAGACAGGTCTGCAGCCTCTGGGTCAAATCCGCCAGGCTGCAAGCCAGCTCAAAGCGGCTGAGATTGCGGCTCTCAGAGGGGCTCATGATGCCGCTGCCAAGCTTCTGCCAGGGAGGATTCGCTATAATGAGATCATACTCTCCCTGATGCTCTTTCAAATCCTGAACTTGAAAAGTGATATCTACATTACAATCCAGGGCGTTAGCCTGTGCCAGTGCGATCAGATGCGGCTGGATGTCTATCGCTGTGATCTGCCAGAGCGGCCTCGCCAAAGCGCACATGATGCTTAAGGTTCCGCTGCCGCAGCCAAGTTCCAATACCCGCAGAGGTAGATTCTCAAATTCATTGATGGCAGCGTCATAGAGCAGCTGGGTAGCGCGTGAGGCGCCCAGGGCAGAAGGATCCTGACGGATTACTTTGTCCGGGAAAGGCAGGCTCAGTGTGGGATATTGCTCCAAATACAAAGCACCCTAAGAAAGCTCAAGCATGCGGTCTATACTGATTTTGGCCTTGGTGGCGATATCTTCCGGCACCTGGATCTGATACTGTTCCTGCTCCAGCGCAGCCAGGACATCTTCCAGGCTGATCTTCTTCATATCCGGGCAGATCGCTTTGGGCGAAAGGGTTACAATGCTCTTTTGGGGATAGATATGCTGCAGATAATTGGTGAGGCCGGTTTCGGTGGCGATGATCATTTTATCATGCGTTTTCGCATAGTTCATCATGCCGCCGGTGCTCATCACTTCATCAGCTTGATCCACGATCTCAGGATCGCACTCTGGATGAGCCAGCAGCTTGTGCTCAGGATATTTGGCGCGCATATTGACAATATCTTCTGTGGTGAAACCCCATTGGTGGATAGGGCAATAGCCATCCCAGGTGATCACTTTGCGGCCGGTCTGTTTTGCAGCCCAGGAGCCCAGATTGCGATCCGGCACAAAGAGCACGGTGTGGTCCAGGGGTACGGATTCGATCACCTTCACCGCATTGGAGGAAGTACAACAGATATCACTTTCGGCCTTAACCTCTACGGTGCTATTTACATAGCAGACCACGGTGCTGCCGGGATGACTGCGTTTAAATTCACGGAGCTGCGCACCTGTGATCATATCTGCCATCGGGCAGCCGGCATCCTGCACGGGAAGAAGCACCTTGGTTTTGGGGTTCAGAATCGCTGCGGTTTCGGCCATAAAGCGGACTCCGCAAAAGACGATCAGGGGATTGTCCAGCCGGGCAGAAAGCATGGCCAATTGCAGGGAATCCCCGCGATAATCAGCCAGATCCTGAATCTCGACAGGCTGGTAGTTGTGCGCTAAAATCAGCGCGTTCTTTCTGGTTTTCAGTTCATTTATGCTTGCTATTATATCTTTCATATTGTACTACCTTATCAGTGACCGCTGTGGCCAAAGCCACCATCGGAACGTTTGGTTTCATCCAGGTTTTCGCGCTCAACAAAGTCCATGTGCTCCACTTTGGCAAAGACCATTTGCGCTATGCGCATTCCGGCAGAAATGGCAATCGGTTCTGTGCCCAGGTTGATCAGGATCACCTTGATTTCGCCCCGGTAATCGCTATCTATGGTTCCGGGGGAATTCAGCACCCCCAGCCCGAGCTTTAAGGCCAGTCCGCTGCGGGGTCTGATCTGAGCTTCATAACCTTGGGGCAAGGAGATGGCCAGGCCGGTGGGAATGGCTATTCTTTGGCCGATATCCAGCCGGATCTCTTCAGAAAGGCAGGCGAAAAGATCATAGCCGGAAGCGCCAGCGCTCATTTGCTGAGGTGGCTGTGCGGCAGGATTTAGCTTTTGAAAAGAGATCTTCATGATTTACGGTTGAGCAGGTAGTCCGCTAAAATACGCAGTTTAATGCTTCTATCGCCCAAAGTGGCGATGCGTACTTTGGCCTGCTCAGTGAGATCAGCGGCCATTTGCCGGCTCTCTTCGATGCCAAAGACGGAGGGGAAGGTAGCCTTGCCCTGAATCTCATCTTTGCCGATGGTCTTGCCCAGAGTGGCTTTGGAGCCTTCGATATCCAGCAGGTCGTCTATGATCTGAAAGGCCATGCCGATCTTATTGCCGTAATCCTCGATCACTTTCAGGTCTTTGGCTGGAGCCTTGGCGCCCAGGGCACCAAAACGCAGGCTGAGGTTGATCAGCCGGGCGGTTTTATTGGTATGAATAAAGTTCAAAGTCTTTTTATCCACTCTTTTGCCTTCGGATTCGATATCCACCATCTGTCCTGCGATCAGTCCTTTGATGCCGGCTTCATGAGCCAATTCATTGACAAATTGTACTTTGATGCGGTCTGGCAGCTCACTATGGGTGATCATTTCAAAGGCGGAGATAAGTAGAGAATCTGCAGCCAAAAGCGCCACGCCTTCACCAAAAACGGTATGACAGGACTTTTTACCGCGACGGTATTCATCATCATCGATATCCGGCAGGTCGTCGTGAATCAGAGAAAAGGTATGCACCATCTCGATCGCAGCGGCTACAGGGGTGATGATCTCGGCCTTATCTTTGTAGAGCTGATAGGCCAGAATGGTGAGATAGGGGCGCAGGCGCTTTCCGCCGGCGAAGGTGCTATAACGCAGAGCTTTATGTATGTCCTTGGGATATTCGTCCTTGCGGGGTAAAAAGCGGTCCAAGGCTATATTTACCAATTCCTGCTTTTCTTTCATATCCTTTTTGATCAATACATTAACGTCCATCATCATCCTCCTGCGAGAGCTTTACTTGCGCAATTTCTGTCTGCGGTGGGAGCCCTGCGCTGATGAGCTTGATCTTGGCTTCCACTTCAGTCAGTTTGGCGCGGCAGCGATTCAGATATTTTACCCCTTCGCTATACAAGACCAAGGTTTGCTCCAGCGTGGTGGAGCTATCTGAGAGCTGATCAACTGTATCTTCCAAGGCCTTTAAAGCCTCTTCGAAGCTGAGTTCTTCCACTTTTTTTTCGTTCATGCGTGTCTCCCATCTTATTTTGCTGCATACTAAAAGATAAGATATATTCTGTCAATCAAAAACTCTAATTTGCAAAGATAAGAAGCTAAAGAGACTGCTGGAAATAGAGAAGCAGATTAGGCTGCTTCCCGTGTGGTCTTTGAGAAAAGCAGGTCGCGGATTCGATCCGTCACGATCGATAAAGCTTGAGGATTGGATGCAAAGCTTGAGGATTGGATGCAAAGCTTGAGGATTGGATGCTTCTCGCGTCCAGTCAAAAACTGATCCCCCTGCTGGATTCGATGCGTCTCGCGTCGACTGAGAACTACTTCCCCTGCTGGATTGGATGCGTCCCGCGTCGACTGAGAACTGCTTCCCCTGCTGGATTGGATGCGTCTCGCGTCCACTGAGAACTACTTCCCCTGCTGGATTGGATGCGTCCCGCGTCGACTGAGAACTGTTTCCCCTGCTGGATTGGATGCGTCTCGCGTCCAGTCAAAAACTGTTTCCCCTGCTGGATTGGATGCGTCTCGCGTCCACTGAGAACTGCTTCCCCTGCTGGATTGGATGCGTCCCGCGTCGACTGAGAACTGTTTCCCCTGCTGGATTGGATGCGTCCCGCGTCCACTGAGAACTGCTTCCCCTGCTGGATTGGATGCGTCCCGCGTCCACTGAGAACTGCTTCCCCTGCTGGATTGGATGCGTCCCGCGTCCACTGAGAACTGCTTCCTTTTGTAAGGGCCGGTGGCCTTACTGGACGCGAGACGCATCCAATCCTCAAGCTTGCTGGACGCGAGACGCATCCAATCCTGTAGTGCCCTCACCCCCAGTTCCTGACCCACAGAGTCCTTCCTGCATAGGATGTCGTGGAGATGACGTGGAGATAAGAGGATTTTTTCCTGCTATCTCCACGTCATCTCCACGACAACAAACGGGGACAAAGCAATCTGTGCGGAGGCAGGTCTCAGCTAAAAGTCTCTCAGCTTGTAGCTAAAAGCCTGGCATAGCTTCCGGCAAAACTAAGCCCTGCTACAGCGGTGTTATCCAGAGATTATTTGTTTTGCTTCAGGTTCGAATGGATTAGATTATTTATACTAACTTTGGTTTAGATCAGGAGGTAAGGATGAAACAAGCCCTTGCGGAAATGCTCGATTCCACCCGCTTGGAAAACACCGCCCAGGACATCGTAAAGCGCTTCGTATATCATCTCAAGTTTGATCGTGGTAAAGACCGCTATTCCGCCAGCGCCATCGATTGCTATTTAAGCTTTGCCACGGTAATCAAGGAAATCCTTCTGGATAATTGGCTTACGACACAGGCCTCGGAATATGCGCTCAACCGCAAGAGGGTCTATTATCTTTCACTGGAATTTCTCATAGGCCGCAGCTTAAGCAATGCCATCCTGAATCTTGATCTGGGAAATCAGGCTCGAAAAGCCCTGCAGGACATCGGTTATGATCTGTCTTTTTTCAATGAGTTGGAATGGGATGCGGGCCTTGGTAATGGCGGTCTGGGACGTCTCGCAGCCTGCTATCTGGATGCTATGTCCAGCCTCGAAATCCCGGTCTATGGCTATGGCATCCGTTATGAATACGGCATCTTCTTTCAGCACATCAAGGACTGCCAGCAGGTAGAGTCGCCGGACAACTGGCTCCGCTTTGGCTCCGTCTGGGAAGTCCCCTATCCCCAGAGAATGTATCCCGTGCTTTTTGGCGGAAAAGTGGAGTCTGCCCAGCGTCCTGACGGCTCTGTCTATCGCAAATGGACGGCAGCGGAATCTGTGATGGCCATGGCTTATGACTACCTGATTCCTGGTTATAAAAATGACTATGTGAATACCCTGCGCCTCTTTAGCGCAAAATCCACCCGTGAGTTTGACCTGAACTACTTCAATGAAGGTGAATATATGCAGGCCGTGGCGGATAAGAACAATTCTGAAAACATCTCCAAAGTCCTGTATCCCAATGACAACAACATGCAGGGCAAGGAGCTGCGGCTCAAACAGGAATACTTCTGCGTATCTGCCACGCTCAGTGACATCCTGCGCCGTTTCCTGAAGAAAGCAGATGACTATCGCCGCCTGCCGGATTTTGCCACGATCCAGCTGAACGACACCCACCCCGCCATCACCGTGGCAGAGCTGATGCGCGTCTTGGTGGATAACAAAGCTTTGCCTTGGGAAACCGCTTGGGAGATCACCCGCAAGACCTGTAATTTTACAAATCACACCATTCTGCCCGAAGCTTTGGAAAAGTGGACAGTGGAGCTGATGCACAAGGTGCTGCCACGGCATTTGGAGATCATCTATGAGATCAATAAACGCTTTTTGTCTGGCCTCAGTGTAGATAGTGCCACTTTGGAACGCCTTTCCATCATCGAGGAAAAGCCTGTGAAATCCGTGCGCATGGCGAATCTGGCTATTGTGGGTTCCAGCCGGGTGAATGGAGTGTCCGAGCTGCATACAGAGATTCTGAAGGACCGGGTCTTCAAAGAGTTCTATGATCTGGAGCCTGAGAAATTCCTGGCCATCACCAATGGCATCACCCCCAGAAGATGGCTGATGCTCTGCAATCCGCGTCTTTCCACTTTGCTGGACAAAGCCATCGGCAAAGCTTGGAGAAGGGATTTGATGGAGATCGCCAAGCTGCGTCCCCTGCAAAAGGATCAGACCTTCTTGGCTGATCTGGCCGCAGTAAAGCTGAAAAACAAAGAGGATTTTGCCCACTACTGCCACAACGGCATGCAAATGAATCTGGAGCCCGAGAGCATCTTTGATGTTCAGGCGAAACGCATCCACGAGTATAAACGGCAAATGCTCAATGCCCTGCACATCATCCACCTGATCTTTGAGATCCGGGATGGCGCGGATGTGCATCCTCACAGCTTCTTCTTTGCCGGCAAGGCCGCTCCGGGGTACACCGTGGCCAAGCTCATCATCAGCTTCATCTGCCATCTGGGAGATTACATCCGGCGTGATCCCCAACTTTCTGCCATCCTGAAACTGGATTTTCTGCCCAATTACAGCGTTACTCTGGCTCAGCAGATCATGCCCGCAGCCGAGGTCTCGCAACAGATTTCCCTGGCCGGTACCGAAGCCAGTGGCACGGGAAATATGAAGTTCAGCCTCAATGGCGCGCTCACGGTGGGCACTTTGGATGGAGCCAATATCGAGATCAGAGAGGCCGCCGGGGCCGAGAACTTCTTCCTCTTTGGCATGAAAGCAGATGAGGTGGAAAAGCTGAAATCCGAAGGATACAAGCCCTACGATCTGGCCCAGGGCGACCCCAGATTGTCCAGAATCATGGATTTCATGTCTTCCGGCGAATTGAGCCCGCTGGAGCCAAAGAAGTTTCAAGCCCTGGTGGATCATCTGATTCATAGCATTGATGAATATTTCCTGATTAAGGATCTGCCTGATTATATCCGCGTGATGAAGGAGATGGAAGAGATTTATCGCCAGCCGCAGATCTGGAATCAGATGAGTGTGGCGAATATCTCTGGGATGGGGCCGTTTTCTGCCGATGAAGCGGTGAAGAATTATGCGAGGAAGGTGTGGAATCTGAAGGAGATATAGGCCTGAAGCCTTTGTTACCAAGTTGAAACAGTATCTTAGCCATTTTGGGCCAAACATCTTTTCTGTGGTAATCTAAGATGCATGTTAAAAAAGAACTTGACATGGACTGATACAATGAAAACAATGCAATTAGACGTTTTAACTTATATAGAATGTGAGCAACGAGGTTTATAAGATGACCTCATAAAACCTGAGAAACAATGAGTTGGAGATTACGCCAACTTTTGGGACTTAAAATAATTACGAAAGGAGTAAAAAATGGTACAAGTTGAAAAGGAAGATTACAAAGAGATGTATGGTAATTTGGATGAACCGTCTCAAGGAACACATCTTTATAACAAATGCTCTTGCGCATGCAATTGCTCATGTCACTGCAATTGCAAGTGTAAAGTTAACGATCTAGAGTCAGATGAAGAGTTATTTTGGCAGTAATTTCACAGTTTGTCCATGCATTTAACTTGGGTGAGCATGTTGCCCTTTGGCACTCGCTCAGGATGCAGCCAGTTTTCGTCACTCAGAAAGATTACGCAGATTTACTAGCGGGTAACTGCGAAGATGAAATAATGCAAGAGCTGACTAATAAGAAAATCATCTTATCTCACGACGGTGAAGATGAGGATGTTTTAAGTTGGGTTAGGAAGCAAGTACCTCAGCCATCGATTAGCCTATGCTATTTCATTTTGAGCGAACGATGCAATCTCGCTTGTAAGTATTGTTTCTTAGGAAACAACTCTGAAAGGCGAAAATTATTTTCAACAAATGATATGTCAAGAGAGGTCGCTGACAGGGCCATCGATTTTTTCGTGAGGCAACTCAATTTCTCGGGCATCGACTTTGAGAAGAATGCTTCCCAAATAATATTCTTTGGTGGAGAGCCATTAATCAACTTCGAGATTCTAGAATATGTTGCCCAAAGAATCAACGAATTAAGAAGCAAGATTCCTGTCCTAATGAGCTGTGAAATGTCGGTTATTACGAACGGGACTCTGCTGACAAAAGAGCGCATCATCAAACTAAACGACTTGGGAGTAACTGTCAATATTTCAATTGATGGTTCAACAAAAGAAGCAAATGAAATGAGGGTGGATATTGCAGGGAATGAAGTCTTCGACAGATTAATTGCCGTTCTTGATTTGTATAAAGAACTTCACATTAAGCCATCACTTTCGGTATCATTATCTGAAAAGACTATCAAAGACCTTCCTGGATTATTGAGTTTGATGGAAAAGTATGACATCAAAGGTCTTGGTTACAATATTCTACTGTGTAGCGACAACTACCAGCTACCCGACGAATACTACGAGAAAGCATCCAAGTTTATAATTGACTCATTCAAAGAATTCAGGCCATTGGGGATATATGAAGACAGAATTATGAGGAAGTTGAACTCGTTTGCACATTCGCAGATACATTTTTCTGACTGTGGAGCTACTGCCGGTGGTCAACTGGTTTTCGCACCAGATGGCAGGGTTGGCATTTGTCACGAGATGTTGGCGGATAAGGAGAATTTTGTTACTACAGTAAATGATACCACATTCAACGCAAAAAACAATCCCTTATGGCAGGAATGGGCAAGTCTTACCCCGATAAACTGTGATGACTGTATTAAATGTGAAGCATTGGGTATTTGTGGTGGAGGTTGTCCTGTAAATGCCAGGTATAAAAATCCCGCCAAGGGCTTGCATGTTGTCGATGAACGTTCCTGTGTTCATGCCAAAACAACACTGAGATTCCTGATTGAAGACTTGTATAATATTGCTTCAGGCAAAACACAAGGATAGGTAATATTTGATTAGCAGTAGTTATTGTTCATATATTCTCCTTTAATGAGTAATTCAATTATTCTAAATGATTGTTTTGGTGTGTTTGAAAGAACTGTAAGATGATCTACAAAATCTAACATTGGCAAAATGACTTGGAGTTCCCGATTGACTTACGAGCAAGCTTTCTGCCATGAACGTTAGCGCTTAAAATAAAATGCTATCCAAGAACATTATTCATTTAACTCACCATATGCAGAAAAAGAAATTCAAATGACCTGCTCAAGTTATCCAGGAGAAAGCAAGCTCAGTCTCTAATATGGCCTTCTCGCCCCCTTTTCAATTTGTTTTCCCCTCTAAACATCATCCCCTCATATATTTACGATGATCACAAAAAATAACCAAAGAAAGTTCTTGACAAGAAGTCGCCTACTGTATTACTTGGGTACATCACCATGACAGCCCGGGTGAAATAAAACGACAGAGGTTGCAATGAATACATTCAAAGATGACATGCCCATCTATCTGCAACTCAGGCAGCAGATTGAGGAGCAGATTCTGGCACGGGCGCTGAAGGAAGAAGAGCAATTGAAATCCTTGCGCGTACTGGCCGCAGAATACAGGATCAACCCGCTCACGGCAGGCAAGGCCATCACCGCTTTGGTAGATGAGGGCCTCTTGTATCAGAAGCGCGGCATCGGGGTATTTGTAGCGCCCAATGCCAGAGAGATGATCATCAAGAGCCGCAAAGACAGCTTTACGATGGCTGCATAATTGAAGAAGTCGAGACGCAGTACCCTGTGTCTGGTGCGTTCCAGACAGAGATTGAACTGTTGATCAGGAATTACCCAACATAGATGGGAGGTTGAACCAGGGGCTTTTCTGATTTATCGCAATCTACATGCTTGGTTTCACTGCATTCGGCACAATAACCACATTTTGAACATACAAGAACATCTTT